>Ga0056115_1000122_pt1 | contig 39997 bp, 28 predicted proteins | sample WorMetOlspDAHAB1_FD_77007 | JGI IMG/M metagenome (GOLD analysis project Ga0056115, IMG submission 77007) | Marine gutless worms symbiont microbial communities from Max Planck institute for Marine Microbiology, Germany - Olavius sp. DAHAB.1 ...
CGCCCAGCGCGCTGGGCGCTTACGTGATTTCCATGGCGCGGGATGTCTCGGATGTTCTGGCTGTTCTGTTGCTGCTCAAGGAGCAGGGCTGCCATCATTACATCCCCATTGCGCCGCTGTTTGAAACCCTCGATGACCTCGAGCATGCCTCAGCTGTTATCGAATCCCTGTTGCAAACGCCCTGGTATCGGGATTACGCCGGCGACCGGCAGATGGTAATGATTGGCTACTCGGATTCCGCCAAGGATGCCGGCGTACTGGCGGCATCCTGGGCCCAGTACCGGGCCCAGGAGAGCCTGCTGCAGCTTTGCCAGCAGCAGGGTGTAGAGCTGACCCTGTTCCACGGACGTGGTGGCACCATCGGACGCGGTGGTGCGCCCGCGCGTGAGGCGCTGCTGTCGCAACCACCGGGATCTTTGCGCAACGGTTTGCGAGTCACGGAACAGGGGGAAATGATCCGGGCCAAGTTGGGTGCCAGTTCCATGGCGAGCAAAACCCTGGCGCTCTACGCGGATGCGATTCTGAAAGCCAACCTGCTGACGCCGCCTTCACCCAGGGAGGACTGGCGAGAGCTTATGGACACCCTGGCGCAGGAATCCTGCGCGAGCTACCGGGCGCTGGTCCGCGACAGTCGCGATTTTGTGGCCTACTTCCGCCAGGCCACACCGGAGCAGGAGCTGGCGAGTCTGCCCCTGGGCTCGCGCCCGGCTCGCCGCGGTGGTGGCGGCGGAATCGAAAGTCTGCGAGCGATTCCCTGGATTTTTGCCTGGTCCCAGAATCGCCTGATGCTGCCGGCCTGGCTTGGCGCCGGTGCAGCACTGTCTGCCGCCATAGAGCGTGGGGAGAAGAATCGATTACAGGATATGGCCAGGCAGTGGCCGTTTTTTGCGACTCGCCTCTCAATGCTGGAGATGGTATTCGCCAAGGCCGACCCGGAAATTTCTGCGTACTATGATACGCAGTTGGTCGACCCGGAATTTTTACCACAGGGCGAGGAGTTGCGGCGTCAGATAGCCGCGGATAACAACACCTTGTTGGCAATGCTGGGAAAAGCTGCGGTGCTGGAGGACCAGGCCTGGCTGCGTGAATCCATCCAGTTGCGCAATGTATATACTGACCCGCTGAATTTCCTGCAGGTGGAATTGCTGCAAAGACAGCGCAGGGATGGCGATGAGCTGGTCGCCCAGGCCATTATGGTGACTATAGCCGGTGTCGCGGCAGGCATGAGGAATACTGGATAATAAAATGAAGAAATGGGGAACACGACTTGAACAGTGACTTGCTGATCGTTGGCGGTGAGGGCGACCTCGCCCTGCGAAAACTTTATCCGGCGCTGTTTTCCCTGTGGATCGGCGACCGCTTGTGGGAGGACATTCGCATCGTGGCGCTGGCCCGGCGCGAACTGAGCCAGGAGGAATTCCTGGCACTGGTGCGTGAATGGTTCGAAGACAACAAGGACGACCGGCCGGTGGACGAGGAGGCCTGGGCCGCGTTTACGCAACGCATGCACTATGTGTCCACCGACGCCACTTCCACCGAGGGCCTGCAGGTTCTGCGCGAACAGCATTTTGCCGATGCCGAACGCGGGCTCGTGGTTTACCTGGCAACACCGCCGACGATTTTCGCGCCGGTCTGTCGCACCCTGGAAGCGGCCGGCCTGGCCCGTCCCAGTACCCGCATCGTGGTGGAAAAACCGCTGGGCCACGACCGCGAGAGTTTCCTGGAAATCAACCGCGACCTCTGCGCCATCTTCAGCGAGGAGCAGGTCTACCGCATCGACCACTACCTGGGCAAGGAAGCCGTTCAGAACCTGCTGGCACTGCGTTTCGCCAACTCCCTGTTCGAACCCCTGTGGAACAACCAGTACATCGACAACATCCAGATCACCGTGGCGGAAAGTATTGGCGTATCGGGCCGCTGGGACTTTTACGACGAGGCCGGCGCCCTGCGCGACATGGTGCAGAATCACCTGCTGCAGCTGATGTGCCTCACTGCCATGGAGCCGCCGGCGCATCTCTCCGCTACCGACGTGCACAACGAAAAGCTCAAGCTGCTGTCCTGCCTGCGGCCCATGGACGACAACATGGCGAGGGAAAACACGGTGACCGGGCAATACGCCGAGGGCGCCGTGGGTGGTCAGCCGGTCGTCGGCTATTGCGAGGAAGAGGGAGCCGCGGAAAAATCAGGCACCGAGACCTTTGTTGCGATCAAAGCCGAGGTGGACAACTGGCGCTGGGCAGGGGTGCCCTTTTACCTGCGCACCGGCAAGCGCCTGCCAAAGCGCATGGCGGAGATTCTTATCCAGTTCAAGGAAATGCCGCACTCGATCTTCGGGCCCCAGGCCAGCATGGCGGCGCCCAATCGCCTGTTGATCCGCTTGCAGCCTGACGAAATTATCCGCCTCGAACTCATGAATAAAACCCCGGGCCTGGACTCGGGGATGCCACTGGAGACCGTCTCCCTGGATCTCAGCGCCCCGGCCGGCGAGCAATTGCCGGATCCTGGCGCCTACGAGCGATTGCTACTGGATGTCCTGCGCGCCAATTCGACCCTGTTTGTTAACGCCGCAGAGGTCGAGCAGGCCTGGGTCTGGGTTGACCAGATTCATGCCGCCTGGGAGCGCATCGGTAAACAACCGGAGCAGTATACCGCCGGGACCTGGGGCCCCTCCCAGGCGATAGCCATGGTGGCCCGGGAAGGTCGCAGCTGGTATGAGTCGAACTGATGTCTGTGGTACTTCACCAATTTGATGACAACGCAGCGCTGTCGGAAAGTCTGGCGGAGTGTATTGCCTCCGGGCTGGAGGGAGCCATCAACCTGCGTGACCAGGCGACTCTCGCGGTTTCCGGTGGCTCCACGCCGAAGCCCCTGTTTGACGCCATGTCCCACTGTGACCTCGATTGGTCGCGAGTGAGCGTCACCCAGGTGGACGAACGCTGGGTGCCCGAGGAGCACGCGGATTCCAATGCACAACTGATCCGTGCACACCTGCTGCAAAACAACGCGGCCGAGGCCCGGTTCCTGAGTATGAAAGTGGCTGGTGACGATGTCTTTGCCGCCGAGGCCGCCTGCGCGGAAAAACTCGCGCCCTTCGCAGAGGCTATCGACGTCGCTGTACTGGGTATGGGCGAGGACGGGCACACCGCTTCATTTTTCCCGGATGCGGAGCAACTGCCGGCAGCACTGGACCCGGACAGCAGAGCCCTGTGCCTCGGCCTGCGGCCTCCCGCCGCGCCCCATGACCGCATGACCCTGTCACTCGCAGCCCTGCTGCGCAGCCGGCAGCTCTATTTGCATATCACCGGCGAGAAGAAGTTCGCGGTACTGGAGCAGGCCCTGGCCGGGGAGGATGCAACGGAATTACCAATTCGGGCGGTTTTCAACCGGGACGAAGATCCACTCGAAATGTTCTATGCCCCCGGGAGCTGATAACCATGAACCCCGTAATTGAACAGGTCACCGAGCAGCTGCGCCAGCGCAGCCGAGACCGGCGCCAACGCTACCTGGATGACTGCGACCGTACCCTCGACGAGTTGCCACCGAAAAAACGCCTGTCCTGCGGCAATATTGCCCACGGCTACGCCGCCTGCAGCGATGACGAGAAGCAGCTCATTGCCGGTATGGAAGCAGCCAACATCGGCATCATCAATGCCTACAATGACATGCTGTCGGCACACCAGCCCCTGGCCCTGTACCCGGACCAGGTCAAGGCCTTCGCCCGCGCACTCGGCGGGACCGCCCAGGTGGCCTCCGGCGTACCGGCCATGTGCGACGGGGTAACCCAGGGCCAGCCGGGTATGGACCTGAGTCTGTTCAGCCGCGATGTGGTGGCCATGGCCACCGCGGTGGGCTTGAGCCACAACCTGTTCGATGCCGGGCTCTGTCTCGGTATCTGCGACAAGATCGTACCCGGTATGATGATCGGTGCGCTGCAGTTCGGCCACCTGCCCGTGGCGTTTATCGGTTCCGGGCCCATGGCCTCCGGCATCCCGAACAAGGAAAAGGCGGCGGTGCGGCAGTTACATGCCGAGGGCAAGGCCGGTGACGACGAGTTGCTGGCGGTGGAGTCCGCCTCCTATCACAGTGCCGGCACCTGCACCTTTTACGGCACCGCTAATTCCAACCAGGTTTTGATGGAAATGCTCGGCGTGCAGTTACCCGGTTCTTCGTTTCTCCACCCGGAGGACCCCATGCGGCCGGCTCTCACCCGTTACACGGTACAGGCGCTGATGGGCAGTACCGCGGGCAGTGCAAACTACCGACCCCTGGGGCGTGTTATCAGCGAGGAATCCATCGTCAACGCACTGGTTGCCCTGCAGGCTACCGGCGGTTCCACCAATCACACGCTGCACATGGTTGCGATCGCGCGAGCCGCGGGTATCGATCTCACGCTGCAGGATTTCGATGCGCTGTCGGCGGCGGTGCCCCTGCTGGCGCGGGTTTATCCCAATGGCTCCGCCGATATCAATCATTTCCAGGCCGCGGGCGGCATGGCTTTCCTGGTGCGTGAGCTGCGGGGTGCAGGGCTGCTGAACGAGAAGGTCGAGAATATTCTCGGCGAGGGTCTCGATCCGTACACCTGTGCGCCGTCACTTGCCGACGGGGGTTCCGTGAGCTGGTCGAATCCGGTTGCCGCCTCCGGGGATACCGGTGTGTTGACTTCCGTCGATGCCGCGTTTGCGGCTGAGGGCGGCCTGCGTCGCCTGGACGGGAATCTCGGCGAGTGTGTCATCAAGATCTCCGCCGTCGCGGAAGAGCACCGCAAGATCGTCGCGCCCTGTCGGGTATTTCACAGCCAGGAAGATCTCAAGTCTGCGTTCGAAGCGGGCGAGATGGATTGCGATGTCGTGGCCGTGGTGCGCTTCCAGGGTCCTTCCGCAAACGGTATGCCGGAGCTACACAAGATGACGCCCTACCTGGGTGTGCTGCAGGATCGCGGTTTCAAAGTAGCCCTGGTCACAGACGGGCGTATGTCAGGCGCCTCCGGTAAGGTGCCGGCGGCTATCCACCTGACCCCGGAAGCAGCCCACGGCGGACCGATAGCCAGGTTGCGCGACGGTGACGAGGTGGAACTCGATGCCGGGTCAGGCAGCTTGCGGGTGCTGGTCGAGGAGAGTGAGTGGCAGGCGCGCGATCTGGCGCAGCCGCCGGAAACTTTCCACAACCTGGGGCGCAACCTGTTCGATGTCTTCCGTGCCGGCAATGGCGGTGCGGCCACCGGCGCCTCGGTATTCGATCAGGCTTTCTCAGGGGATTGATGGACCTTACGCTCTACTGGTTCATGTTCCCTGTTGCCATCTGCGTCGCTACTTCAGCGATGCTCAGCGGCATTGGGGGCGCCGCGCTGTTCACCCCGATCTTTATCCTCCTGTTTCCCCTGCTCGGTCCGGAGTACGTGCTGGGCAGCACGGTGGCGGCAATCGGCACCGCGCTGCTGACCGAGACTTTTGGTTTTACTTCAGGTTTTATCGGCTATCACCTCAAGCGCACCATTGATTTTGAGCTGGCGAAGCGCTTCCTCGTAGTTTCTGTGCCGGCCGCGATTGTCGGGGCCTTCCTGGCACACCTGATAGCCGACTGGCTCCTGATTGGCGGTTACGCCGCCCTGGTACTGGGCCTTGCCGTGGTTCACGTGTTTTTCGAATACGAGGGCGTGCCCACGCACATGCATCCCGACGCGGATATTGACGGCTTCCTGCGGATCGTGATCGACAGCGAGGGGCGGGAATACCGCTACCGGGCACCGCAGCAGGGCCCTGGCGGGCGCATGTTTACCGCGGTCGGTGCATTCCTGACGGGCATGGTATCGGTGGGCATCGGTGAAGTGATCGTGCCACAGTTGACCAAACGCGGGGTGCCGGTAGCGATCGCCGCGGCTACCTCCGTCGCTGTGGTCATCGTCACGGCGGTCTGCGCTTCTTTTACGCTGATAGGCCAGTTGATCAGCGAAGGGGGGCTGGAGGCGGTTCCCTGGAACCTGGTGATGTACACCATACCCGGAGTACTGATCGGTGGTCAGATCGGGCCGCGCTTGCAGGGCCGCATCTCGCACCGTTCCATGGAGCTCGCTATAGCCGGGCTTTTTGTGGTGCTCGGATTGGCGATGATGCTGGTCGCCTTCCAGAGACTGACGCTAGCGGGTTGATACCTGCTCAGGTAACCGCGCCGCGGCGCCGTTCCAGTTCCTCGCGCACCTCGTGGGCCTTTTGTTCCGTGATGGGGTAGATCGCAATCATCCAGATAGCGATGGCGGAACCCACGACGGGCAGGGCGACGTCAAACACTCGCATCATGAACAGGGTTTCCGCCGATTGCGCTCCGCCAAGGGCCACGTCGAAGCCGGTGACATTGAGCAGGACGCCGCCGATGGCCAGCGCTGCTGCCATACCCAACTTGACGATCCACCAGTAGATGGAGCCGAACATGCCTTCGCGGCGCTCGTTGGTTTCCAGCTCGTCCAGGTCGCAGACGTCGGCGATCATCGAGCCCATCAGCGTGAACAGTCCGCCCAGGCCGAAGGCCATCAGAGGTGCCGGTAACAACACCATCCAGGGATGCTCGGGGGTGTAGCAGAACCACTTGAGCAGGTAGCCGACCATGGAAATACCCGTGGACACGAAGAAGGCCCGGCGCTTGCCGAACTTGGTGGACAGCCAGCTGACTATGAAAATCGCACAGAATGTACACACGGTCTGCACACTGCCGGACCAGCCGGTGTACTCGGCGCCGAGTGCCTGGTCGCCTTCGAAGATGTAGTAGATGATCACGTAGGACTGGAAGGCCGCCACCATGATGAAACCGTTGAACACCAGGAATGTGGCCAGGCACAACTTGAGAAAAGGTGTGAACTTGAGGGTGGTGACAAAGCCCCGGAAGAATTCCACGATGATGCGTTTGAACTCAGCGCCAAGCTTGGCCCTGGGACGCTGTTCCGCTTCCGCCTCCAGCTCCTTCACTGCCAGTTCGCCGTAACGCTCGCGCAGGAAGATAGCCGGCAATATGCCGATGACGATCGCCGCCACGCCCACGATGATTGCCAGTCGCCCGGCGCCGCTGACCAGGTCGTCTGCGAAGCCGTCGTGCTGCATGATCCACAGGAACCAGGGCGAGATCAGGTAGGCCAGCTGGCCCATGAAACTCTGCACCGCCATCACCCGGGTACGCTCATGGTAGTCCGGTGTCAGCTCGTAACCCAGGGCCACCCAGGGTGTGGCGAAAACCGTGTAGCCCAGGTAGAACACCAGGGAGCCCGCGAGAAAATACCAGAAGTAGTAATTCTCGCTTTTGCCTTCCGGTAGCTGCCAGAGCAGCATGTAGACGATGCCGACGAATATCGCACCACCGAAAATATAGGGTCGGCGGCGGCCCCAGCGGGATTTCGTGTGGTCCGAGATGTAGCCCATCAGGGGGTCGGTGAAGGCGTCGACGAAACGGGGCAGGGCGGCCAGCAGTCCCACCAGGGCGGGGTTCATACCCAGCCCCAGGTTCAGCACGATTAACATCCGGCCGATGGCGTCGGCGAGGGCGTTGTTGACGAACGCGCCGGTCCCGTAAACCACCTTCTTTGGCAGGGGAACCCGGTCTTCCGGGGCGGTCTCGTAGTGGGCGGAACTGCTCATGATTATTATTCTCCCGCAGTGTAGGGCGGTGCTGTCAGCTCAGGCCATAGCCGTAGTGGAACAGCGGATCGCAGTAGCTGTCCCCGGCCCTCGTCGGGGTATTAGCGGTTTTCGGCCAAGAGAAGGACAGCTTGCCGTTAAAGGGGTAATCGCCAAACAGGACATCGGCAACACCCTGTCCCTCTGAACCCGGCAGCCAGGCGGCGACGAACGCGCTGGAGGCCTCGATTTCAGGATTCGTAACCAGGGGCCGGCCGGATACCATCACTGTGACCACCGGGATACCCCGGGAAGTGATGTTGGTAATGGTTTCGAGGTCCTCCGGGTGCAGTTCCTCCAGCACCAGGGAACTCCCATAGGGCTCAAGCACCTTGAGCAGGCCGTTGATCATCGACCCGGCTTCGACGATCACGTCATCCCCGGTGCGGATATCGCCCATGCCCTCGGCGTAGGGGGTCTCGCCGATCACGACTATTGCCACGTCGTGCTGGTCCGGGTCGGCGTCCTCACCCTTGCCACCGGCGCTGAGTACCGCGTTGGCTGCAACTTCCTGGATTCCTCCCCAGATGGAGGTGCCGCCAGTGACAAATTCATTACCGGAAGTGCCCTGCCAGGCAACCGTGAAGCCGCCGCACTGGTGGCCGATATTGTCGGCGTTTTTGCCCGCTACCAGGATCCGCTTGTCCTTCGCCAGCGGTAATATCGACTCCTCGTTCTTGAGCAGGACCAGCGATTTGCGAACTGCCTCGCGAGCCACCTCGCGGTGTTCGGCGGAGCCATAGCTTTCGTGATTCGACCAGTAACGCTCCGCCGGGCGCGGCTTGTCGAAGAGGCCGTGGGCGAACTTGACGTAGAGAATCCTGCGCACGGCATCGTCGATTCTGTCCATGGAGACAGTGCCCTGGTTGACATGGGCTGTCAGGTGTTCGATGAAGGGTTGCCAGTGTTCGGAGACCATGAACATGTCGATGCCCGCATTCACACCCATGGCCACCGCGTCGAAGTAACTTTCCGAAAGGTAGTCGATGCCGTCCCAGTCGGAAATGACGACACCCTCGAAACCCAGTTGCTGCTTGAGCACATAGGTCAGCAGGTAGTGGTGCCCGTGGCACTTGTCCCCGTTCCAGGAGTTGAAAGAAACCATCACCGTCAACACGCCTGCTTCCAGGGCGGGCAGGTAGGGTGACATATGCAGTTCCCGCAATTCGCCTTCGGTCACGCGGGTGTCGCCCTGGTCGATACCGTGGGTTGTGCCGCCGTCACCTACCCAGTGTTTGACGCAGGCCACCACGCTGTCCTGGCCCAGGTCGCCCTGCAGGCCCTGCACGAAGCGTCCTGCATAGGCGCTGACGATTTCGGGGGTCTGGGAGTAACTCTCGTAAGTGCGTCCCCAATGGCTGTCCTGCGCCACCGCCAGTGTCGGCGCAAAGGTCCAGTCCACGCCGGAGGCCAGGATTTCCCGGGCGGTTACCTGCGCAATCCGCTCCAGCAGGTCCGGGTCGTTGGCCGCCCCAAGACCCATATTGTGCGGAAACACCGTCGCGCCCTTGACGTTGTTGTTGCCGTGTATGGCATCGACACCGTAGATGATGGGAATCGCCAGGTGATCCGCATCCTCTTCCATGGAGGCCATCCAGTAGGCGTCGTTCATTTCCACCCAGTCCTGCAAGTGATTGTCACCCGGGCAGGAACCTCCGCCGCTGAGGACAGAGCCGATATGCCAGTCCTTGACCTGCTCCGGCGTGATCGCCATACGCTCGGTCTGAACCATCTGGCCAACTTTCTGCGCCAGGGTCATCTTCCCCAGCAGTGCTTCGACCTTTTGTGCTGTTTCGGGGTTCACTGCTTGGCTACTCCTGTAATCCTGTAGTCCATGGCGCCACTTCAGGCACTCTCGACAGAGTTGTCGACGATCTCGAACTCGCTCCAGAGTTCGGCGTCGGAACTGCTTCCGACCCAGACGTGGAAAGCGCCGGGTTCGGTAACGCGCTCCATGTTCCGATTGTAGAAGGCCAGCTCGTCAGTGTGCAGCCTGAAAGTTACTGTTTTGCTTTCGCCGGCTTCGAGCCAGACTCGCTGGAACCCCTGCAACTCCTTGATCGGCCGTGTGACGTTGCCGACCAGGTCCCGGGTGTAAAGCTGGACAACCTCTTCGGCTGCCCTGTCGCCGCGGTTATGCAGCGTTGCACTGATCTCGATCTCTTCACCCATGGCCAGCTGCTGGCTGGACAAGTGCAGGTCGCTGTACTCGAAGTGGGTGTAGGACAAGCCGTAGCCGAAGTGAAACTGCGGGGTGAAGCCGGCATCGAGATGAAATGCCGACATACCCAGCGAGGTCTGCGCCGCCTTGCCGTCGATCTCATCGATATGGGTGATGGAATCGTGGGAGGGCGGACGACCCGTATTCTTCCTCGAGTAGTAAATGGGAATCTGGCCCACTGCGCGGGGAAAGGTCACCGGCAGTTTGCCCGAGGGAGACTCGATACCGAACAGCAGGTCTGCGATTGCCGGGCCGGCCATGGTGCCGGGATGCCAGGCGTAGAGAACCGCTGATACCTTGTCCAGCACGCTACCCAGAGTCAGGGGTCTGCCCGCCATCACCACAAGGACGATGGGCTTGCCGGTCGCTGCAACATCTTCGATCAGTTGCTCCTGGCTTCCCGGCAGGTTGATTTCCGCGCGGCAGTGCGCCTCACCGGAGAGGATGGATTCCTCACCCAGAAACATGATCACCGCATCTGATACCTGTGCGGCCTCGACTGCGTCCTCATGGCCGTGTAGCTCGCGGCAGCGGGAGCTTTCCATACCCGGCGCCCAATGCACGTCCAGCATATCCCCAGCATGCGAATAAATCGCGTTGAGGCAGGTCTGGCTATGATGGGAATCGCCGTCGAAGACCCAGGTGCCCAGCTGCTCGTAGCCGTCGTCGGCCAGGGGTCCGATGACTGCGATCGAGTTGAGCTCGTCGGTCGACAGGGGCAGCGTGTGCTGGTCGTTCTTCAGCAGCACACAGCTTTTTGTAGCCAGCTTGCGGGCCGCCTCCAGGTGCGCGGGATTGAGCGGGGCCGGAAAGTGGTGTGGGTCGGTATAAGGGTGTTCAAACAGGCCCAGCTCGAACTTGAGCTTCAGGATATTGAAGACCATATCGTCTATCTGGCGGATCTGGATCTTGCCGTCATCTACCAGGCCCGGCATATGTTCCGCGTACAGGGTGCTGGCCATCTCCATGTCGACTCCGGCGTTGGCGGCCTCGAAGGCGGCCTCGCGATCATCGGCGGTATAGCCGTGAACCGTCAGTTCCTTGATCGATTCCCAGTCGCTGACCACGAAGCCCTCGAAGTTCCACTCCTGGCGCAGCACCTGCTTCATCAGGAACTCGTTGCCACTGGCCGGAATGCCGTTCAGGTCACTGAAGGACGACATGAAGGTTGCCACACCGGCATCCAGGGCATCCTTGAAGGGACGCAGGTGCACGTTGCGGAGCTCGATTTCCGGGATGTTGGCAGAGCTGTAGTCGAGACCCCCTTCCACGGCACCGTAGCCGGCGAAATGTTTGGCACAGGCGGCAATCGACAGCGGGCTCTCCAGGTTGTCTCCCTGGAAGCCGCTCACCATGGCCGCACCCAGCGTGCCGCAGAGGTGGGGATCTTCACCGAGGCTTTCGGCAATTCTGCCCCAGCGAGGATCGCGGGTGATGTCGATCATCGGCGCAAAGGTCCAGTTGACACCGGTGGTGGCTGCCTCGGCAGCGGCAATAGCGGCCGCTTCTTCGACAGCAGCGGGGTCCCAGCTGGCCGCCTGTCCCAGCGGAATGGGGAAAATGGTTTTGAAGCCGTGGATGACATCCCTGCCCATCAGCAGGGGGATACCCAGGCGGCTCTCTTCGACGGCAATGCGCTGCAGTTCGTTCACCTCGTCGACGTGTACCTCGTTGAGTACAGAGCCGACCCGACCCTCGCGGATCGCGTCATGCAGGCCCCCTGTGCCCCCGTTCACCTGGGCCAGCTGGCCAATTTTTTCGGCAAGGGTCATCTCGAGAACAAGCTCCCGCGCCCGTTCCTCAGCCCCCGGTTTAAGCTTTTCGCGAGGCGCTGCCCCCGGATTGCACAACATAATGGATCACTCCTCAGATATTCGTGTTATAGGCGTGTCGAGCACGCAGCGGTCTTTCCACCCCTCCCACAGGGTAGAGACCACATTATTTATGGGCGTATTGTCGCCCCAAAATCCGCCGCTGCCATCATTATTCGTCTAAACGGACTCCAAGTGAGATAAAGTGGACAAGGGTTATGGCAAGGGAATCCCGGCACAGGGAACAGGGCACCAGGATGTTGATAGCGAAGGATAGACTGCAACTCGCGCTCCTGCAGATCATGGCGGGACGGATCGCCCAGGGGGCCGACATCGACCAGCAGGTCTTTGCGGCGCGTATCGAGGCCGCCGGTGACAGTTACGATGCACTGTATGACCTTGCCCTGGAGTTGCGTGAACCCTCATTGCGGCCCGACTGGCCCTACCGGGAACCGGTCGCCTGGGAAGAGATCATGGCGGAATCCGAGCAACTCGATCCCCACAGTGCCTGGCCTTCACAGGACCTGGGTCGGGCTGCGGAAAAGGTAAGATCCGCCTTCCTGGGGTCCGTCTGCGGTTGCATACTCGGGAAACCGGTTGAGGTTGATCCCAGTCTGGCGGAATTGAAAGCGGCTGCCGGGAAAACCGGAAGCTGGCCACTGGACGGCTACATCAGTAGTGAGTTCCTGGATGCGCTGGGCCGACGCCACGATTCCTGGGTGCAGACTGTCCGTGAAAATATCCGCTATGTCGCCGCCGATGACGATCTGCACTACAGCATTATCGGTATGCTGCTGCTGGAGGAGTTTGGGCCAGATTTCTCGGCGGATGACCTGTTTCGCTGCTGGAACCTGAATCTCGCACCGGGCTGGACCTGGGGTGGCGAGCGCACCGCGCTGCTGGCCCAGGGTATGGAGCGGCATCACCTGTTCGAGGAAGTAACAGCGGGCGACGACTACGACGTGCTGCTGCTGAATCCCGGCGATGAGTCCTGCGGCGCACTGATTCGCGCCGATGCCTACGGTTACGCCTGCCCCGGCAACCCGGACCTGGCCGCCTGGCTGGCCTGGAAGGACGCCTCCTTCACCCATATCAAGACAGGCGTTTACGGCGCCATGTTCATTGCCGCGCTGATCGCCCTGTGCGGCGAGGCGGACGGGACCCTCGGTGGCAATGAGCGTCTCGACCTGGTCAGTGAGGCGCTGCGCCGAATCCCGCGCAATACCCGCTTCGCCGAAGTCGTTCGCGATGCCACCGAAAAGATTGCCGGGGCAGGGGACTGGGAAGCGGGCTATGCGGCGGTGCACGGGCAATACGCTGACTTTACCCACTGCCAGGTCTACCAGGAGATCGGCACGCTGATCAATACCCTGAAGTTTGCCAGTAGTGTCGAGCAGGGGATTTGCCTGCAGGTCTGCCAGGGCAATGATACCGACAGTTTCGGGGCCACTGCCGGCTCTGTCCTGGGTATGTTGTTCGGCCCCGGCTACCTCGGTGAGCGCTGGATCGCACCTTTTAACGGCGAAATTCGGCATGCCCTGGCGAATTTTCATGAACACAGCCTGAACGCGCTGGCCCAACGCATGGCGGGCCTTCCTCAAAGACTCTACGCTGAGTAACAGGCTGAGTTGGCAGACGGATTTTGGGGTGATTATTGCATCCAAGTCCGCTTTACCGCGCCTTGAGTCCTACTCATCGGAAATGCGTGGAATCTAGTTTTAAACCTTGCGAAATTTAGCCTGCAGAAATAATAAAAGCCGGGTTTATAGCCTGGGCAGTAGCAGATTCGTTTGAACACTGTGCACAAAACAAAAAAAGCCGTGCACAGAATGATTATAAAAATGCGTCAACGGAGACAGACAGCATGAGTAAGGTACCCTTCGCCAAGAAACTGACCGCCAGTGCCATCGCGTCCTGCACCCTGCTGGGTGGGCAAACTGTCCTCGCACAGGAAGTCGAAACCGAGCCCCCCCGTGTGTTGGAAGAGGTTGTGGTTACCGGTATCCGCAGCAGCTTGCAGCGCTCCATGGACGTCAAGCGCGACAGCCAGGGTGTTGTTGACGCAATCTCCGCTGAGGATATCGGCAAGATGCCGGATACCAACCTCGCGGAATCCCTGCAGCGTGTAACCGGTGTCTCCATCGACCGGGTCAACGGTGAGGGCAGCCGCGTCACGGTTCGCGGTTTCGGCCCGGACTACAACGTGATCACCCTGAACGGCCGCCAGATGCCCGCGGCGAACCTTCAAAACACCTCGGCCTCGGCTTCCCGCTCCTTTGACTTCGCCCAGATCGCGGCGGAGAGTGTGAGCGGTGTACAGGTCTACAAGACCGGGCGCGCCGACCTGCCCACGGGCGGCATCGGTTCGGTCATTAATATTTCGACCCAGCGACCCCTGGAAATCCCGGATCGCGTGCTGAACTTTGGCGCCAAGGCGCACCACGACACTACCAACGACGACGGTGGGGACGACTGGACGCCGGAAGTCTCCGGTATCTACGCCGACAAGTTTGCGGAAGACACGATCGGCATCTCCATCACCGGCAGTTACTCCGAGCGGGACAGCGGTTTCGACCAGGCGGGTACGACCTCGGGTTGGTACACCATCCCCGGTGGCCAGGGTGACTGGGGCTCTGTTGCCCCGGATGACCCGAACTGGGGGAATGCGCCCCAGGAAGGGGAAGTCTATTCCGTGCCGCGGAATGTGAACTACAGCTTCGGCCAGGTACAGCGCGAGCGCACCAATGCCCAGATCACCCTGCAGTGGGAGCCGATCGATACGCTGACGGCGACCCTCGATTACACCTACTCCAACTTTGACGTCGAGCAGCAGCAGAACGACATGGGCGCCTGGTTCAACGGCAACCCTGTCTCTGGTGAATTCAGCGGCAACAACGTCAAGGCGCCGGTACTCTACAACGATTCCACCGGTAGCGACCTGACCTTCGGGGTGGGCGAGTGGGGCCGCGAGAACGAACTGAATTCCGCCGGTCTCAATATCGAGTGGCGGCCCACCGAGGCGCTGACCCTGGTCTTCGACTACCACGATTCCGATGCGGAGAACGAGGGCAAGGATGACCGCGGCAGCAATAACATCATCTCCGGCGTGCAGTTCGGACGCTTCTTCAATGAAATGAATTACAACCAGGACCTGCCGGTTCTGAAAGTGTCCCTGGAAGATGCGCTGGACCCGGCGCTGATGCTGACCTCCGGTACGTCTTTCCGTAACTCCTACATGAAGAACGATATCGAGCAGTCACGCTTCAGGGGCGTGTTCGAGGTCCTCGACAATGACTTCTTCGGCGTCCAGAGTATCGACTTTGGCATCGAGTATACGGAAAACAAGAACCGCTCCGCCTTCTCCAACGCCCAGCGTGATACCTGGGGCGGCTACGGCGCGCCGGATGATTACGCCGACGATAACTTCAAGCAGCAGAGTCTGCCCGGCCAGTTCGACGAACTGTCAGGCAGAAACAACCCGGACCTGCAGCCGATTTACTTCCAGTCGAGCTTCAACGGCCTGATCAATGATATTTCGGCCCTGGCCGAGGCCAACGGCGAGACCATCAGCCCCTGTGGCACCCGGCTCTGTGCCGACCCGTTCTACACCACGGACCGCGAGATTGAGGAAGAGCAATTGGGCGTCTACGCCCAGGTGAATTTTGCCTGGGATGACACGGATATGCCCATGCAACTGACCCTGGGTATTCGCTACGAGGACACGGACATCGATGCCAAGGCCTTCGTGCCCCTGTACGACACCCTGGTGTGGTCCGCGGATAACGAGTTCACGCCGCTGTCTACCGGCGGTGGCTTCATCGACGACGAGGGTGACTACGAAAACTGGCTGCCAAACGCGGACTTCAGTATTGAGCCGATGACAGACGTCGTGTTGCGCGCCTCCTACAGCGAGACGATCACGCGGCCCAACTTCAACGACATGCAGGCCGGTAAGACCATCAACCAACCGGTGCGCTTCAACGGCGGTACCGGTAGCTCGGGCAACCCGGATCTGGATCCCTTCGAGTCGACCAACTACGACTTGTCCGCCGAGTGGTACTACGACGAGGGCAGCTATGTCTCCGTCGGTTACTACTTCAAGGACGTGGAGAACTTCATCGGCAACACGACCGTCAATGAAACGGTGTTCAACCTGGCCCACCCGGCCCAGGGTCCGCGCTACGCCGATGCTGTGGCCTTCCTCGGCACCGACGATGCCGCGGTGGTACGGCCCTACATGGAGTCCCTGTATGGCGCCCCGGTGGCTGGCGATGCCGCCCAGGGTGATCCCGATACGGTGTTCAGCCTGATCACGCCGGTCAACGTGGAAACCGCCGAGATCGATGGTTACGAGATCGCCTTGCAGCATATGTTCTGGGATACGGGCTTCGGCGTGATCCTGAACTACACCACCGTGGATGGGGATATCGACTACGACAACTCAAACACCAACAAGGGCGAAGGGGTGGAAAACCAGTTTGCCCTGCTGGGCCTGAGTGACTCGTACAATGTCGTCGCCTTCTACGACAAGAATGGTATCCAGGCCCGGATGGCCTACAACTGGCGGGATGATTTCCTGCTGAATACCATTGACGGTAACGGCGAACGCAACCCGATCTACACCGAGGACTACGGGCAGCTGGACATCAATGTCAGCTGGGAAGTGCCCTGGGTAGAGGGGCTGACGCTGCTTGCCGAGGGTATCAACGTGACCGACGAGACCCAGCGGCAGTATGGCCGGACCGAGGACATGGTCATTCTCGCGATCGAGCAGGGTGCCCGCTACGCGGTAGGCTTCCGATACGTGTTCGAATGATTTAATTCCCTTTGTGTGTGATATGCGATTGAGCCGCTAGTAATAGCGGCTCTTTTTTATGTACAGGAAGTACCGGGCGGCGTTCCGCGTATGCCCCGGGAGGGCAGGAGGGCCTGCCCCTCTTGTCGGGTATGCCCGAAGGGGCGAATCTGGTTATTATGACCGTTGATATGCCGGTCTATCGTCGATGAATAATCCCGTCAAAAACATACTGATCCTCGGTGGCGGTTCGGCGGGCTGGTTAACCGCCGGCCTGATCGCCGCTGAGCACGGCTCTGCCCTGACCGTCACGCTGGTGGAGTCGCCGGATGTGCCCACTATCGGCGTGGGAGAGGGTACCTGGCCTACCATGCGGCAAACCCTGGGCAACATCGGCGTGTCGGAAAATGCATTCCTCCGCGAGTGCGATGCGTCTTTCAAGCAGGGCACCAAGTTCATCGGCTGGCGTACCGGCGACAGCGCGGAATACTACTACCACCCATTTACCCTGCCCCAGGGTTTCTTCGAGGTGAACAGTATCCCCCACTGGCAGGCACAGCACGCTGCAACGCCCTTCGCCTCTGCAATGTGCCCCCAGGAGCAGATCTGTGAACAGCAGCTTGCGCCCAAGCAGGCAGCGACGCCCGAGTTCGCCGCCGTTCTCAATTACGCCTATCACCTGGATGCGGTGAAGCTCGGTCATTTCCTCAGCAATCACTGCGTCAACAAGCTCGGTGTCAGGCATGTGCGCGATCACGTGGTTGGTGTGAATCTTTCCGGTAGCGGTGATATCGCGAGCCTGTCGACCAAAGAGCAGGGCGAGCTTGCTGCAGACCTGTTCATCGACTGTTCCGGTAGCAGGGCCCTGCTGATCGGCGAACACATGGGCAGGAAAAGCCTGAGCCGACACTCTGTGTTGTTCAATGATCGCGCGCTGGCCGTGCAGGTACCTTACCGCGAGCAGAAGGACCCCATCGCTTCGGCCACCCTGTCAACAGCCCTGCGCTCGGGCTGGGTCTGGGATATCGGTCTGCCCACCCGCCGCGGTGTCGGCTACGTGTATTCCAGCGCCCACAGCAGTGATGAGGATGCGGAAGCGGAACTGCGCGGCTATCTCAAGGCCAGCATGGATGATAAAGCCGCCGAGAGTATCGAGCTGCGCCAGCTCCAGTTCGAGCCTGGTCATCGTGAGGCCTTCTGGCACAAAAACTGTGTGGCGGTCGGCATGTCATCGGGATTTATCGAGCCACTGGAGGCCTCGGCGCTGGCACTGGTGGAATTATCTGCCTCAATGATCCGGGATGATATGCCTGCCGACCACGCTGTGATGGAGCATGCGGCAAATCGCTTCAACGAACGCTTCCGCTACCGTTGGGATCGCATTATCGACTTTCTCAAGTTGCACTATGTGCTGTCAGCGCGGCGCGATACCGAGTACTGGCGCGATCACCAGGACCCGGCCAGTATCCCGGAGCGCCTGCAGGAGTTGCTGGAGATCTGGCGTTACCGCGCGCCCTCACGGCTGGATTTTTTCCAGAGCGAGGAGATTTTCCCGGCGGCCAGTTACCAGTACGTGCTCTACGGCATGGGTTTCGAGACGCAGTTTGCAGAGCAGCGACGTCGCAGCGAAAGCGATGACAGCGCCCGGCGCCTCCTGGAAGAAAATGCCAGCCAGACCCGGAAAATGTTGCAGGGCCTGCCCTCCAACCGTGAATTACTGGCGCAATTGTGTCATGGTGCCTGACCCGCGCAAGCTCTCCCCAGCGCCGGGGGCTAATGGAGATAAGAATGTCCAATCACGCAATATTGAATAACGTCGACCACAAGGATCTCAGGGTCCATACCGGTCACGGCACCGACTACGGCGACGATGTCATGTGCACCCTGGCGATACCATCTGAATTCCGCAGCCTGGTGGCGGATTACCCGATCTTCCTGCATCGGGATCAGCAGTCCGGTCGCTACCTGCCCATGGTGATGTTCGGTTTCGAGGAGGGAGAGAACCTGTATCTCGAAGGCGAGCAGTGGCAGGCCAGCTATATACCGCTGATGGTCAAGCGCGGTCCGTTCCTGATCGGCTTCCAGGGCGGCGAGCCCGGCAGCCGCAACCCGGAGAATATGGTGATCTCCATCGATATGGACAACCCCAGGGTCGGGACCGAGGGCGAACCCCTGTTCCAGCCCTTCGGTGACAACTCAGAATACACTGAGCAGATCATCGGGATCCTGCAGGAGATCGACCAGGGCCAGGGTGAAATCGATGCCTTCGTCGATGTCCTGCTCGAGCACGACCTGATCGAGCCCTTCTCCCTGGAGATCAAACTCAATAACGGGAAAACTTGGCGATTGGAAGGTTTTGAAACCATCCACGAAGAAAGATTAAGTCAGTTGGACGGCGAGGTACTCGCTGAACTCAGCAGGCGCGGAATCCTTTACGCGGCCTACATGGTGCTGGCATCCATGGCCAATATCCCGAAACTGATTGCGCTGAAGAATCGGCGGATATAGTTCTACCGACGGGTGGCTGAGGTGTTGGACATCAATACAAAGGTCAAAGAGGTAGCCGCGGCGGGCGAGGTGCCCCGTGAGCTGCTCGCCAATGCCGAACCGGTCCTGTTCAAGGGTCTCGTCTCCGGGTGGCCCAGTGTCGCGGCAGCAGCGGCCGGCCGGGGCAGCTTGTTCAATTATCTCAGGGGCTATTGCAGCGATGAGGATATCCTGGCTTTTCGGGGAGATCCGGGTAGCACTGGCCGTGTCTTTTACAACGAGGACCTGAGCGGGTTTAACTTCGAACGGATTACCGCGACCCTGGGGAGCCTGCTCCGGGACTGGGAGAGCCCGGCGGAGGGCGCGGCGCCGGTCTACGTCGGTTCCAGCATCGTTGATAAGTATTTGCCGGGTTTTCGTGCGGAAAACGATATCAACCTGGAGGAGCTGAAGCCCCTCGTCCTGATCTGGATGGGCAGTCGCTCACGTATCGCTGCGCATTTCGACACACCGGATAATATTGCCTGCGTGGTGGCCGGGCGGCGCCGGTTTACGCTATTCCCGCCGGAGCAGCTGGCGAATCTCTATGTTGGCCCCCTGGATTTTACCCCCGCCGGTCAGGCGATCAGCCTGGTGGACTTTGAAGCCCCCGATTACGAGCGATTTCCCCGCTTCCGGGAGGCGCTTGGCGCGGCGCAGGTCGCGGATCTGGAGCCCGGCGATGCGCTGTTTGTTCCCAGCATGTGGTGGCATCATGTGGAGGCACTGGATGACTTCAACGTTCTGGTAAACTACTGGTGGAATACCGGTCGCCACGCCGGTAACCCCTTGAACGTATTGATTCACGCGCTGCTGAGTATCAAGGGATTGCCACCTGAGCAACGCGAGGCCTGGCGGGGATTGTTTGAGCACTATATCTTCAGTGACGACCCGCAGGCTCTCTCACACATACCCGAGGAGAGACGTGGCATCCTCGGGGACATGGACGAGGAAATGGCCCGGCAGCTGCGCGCGATGCTGCGCAACAAGCTGGGCGGCCAGGCTTGAACGAACACAATTAAACCTGCCCCCGAGCAGGTACGAGGTAGGACAATGGATAATCCCGCAACAAAGAAGGTAGTGATAGCAGGGGGTGGCACCGCCGGCTGGATGTCGGCGGCGGCGATTTCCAGGCTGATGGGCAAGAACCTCGAGATCGTGCTGGTCGAGTCGGAGATGATCGGCACCATCGGCGTGGGTGAGGCGACTATCCCGACCATGGTGTTTTTCAACCGCCTGCTGAATATCGACGAGGCAGATTTCATTCGCGAGACCAGTGGCACCTACAAGCTCGGTATCCGCTTCGAAAACTGGGGTGGCCTGGACGAGGAATACATCCACGCCTTTGGCGTGACCGGCAAGGACTGCTGGGCCTGCGGCTTCCAGCATTTCTGGCTCAGGGGTCAGGAGCTGGGTTTCAGCAGCGACTTCGGCGATTACTGCCTGGAACGCGCCGCCGCGGAAGCCCACAAGTTTGCCCACCTGCCCAAGAACGGCCTCAACTATGCCTTCCACATCGATGCATCGGCCTACGCGCGCTACCTGCGCAAGCTCAGTGAGGAGCACGGCGTGACGCGGGAGGAGGGCAAGATCTCCCGGGTGAAGGTCAGCCCCGACAACGGTTACATCGAATCACTGGAGCTGGATAACGGCAAGGTCATCGACGGCGATTTCTTTATCGATTGTACCGGCATGCGTGCCATGCTGATCGAGCAGGCCCTGCACACCGGCTATGAGTCCTGGTCCCAGTGGCTGCCCTGTGATTCAGCGGTGGCTATACAGACCGAGGCCGTCTCGGAGCCGATCCCCTTCACGCGTTCCATTGCCCGGGAGGCGGGATGGCAATGGCGCATCCCGCTGCAGCACCGGGTCGGCAACGGTATTGTGTACTGCAGTCGTTATATCTCCTCTGAAGAAGCCGAGAAAACCCTGCTGGAAAATATCGAGGGCGAGCAGCTGACCAAGCCCCTGCACATCAAGTTCAGCCCCGGTCGCCGGCGCAAGCAGTGGCACAAGAACTGCCTGGCCGTGGGTTTGTCCAGCGGCTTCCTCGAACCACTGGAATCGACCAGTATTCACCTGATCCAGCAGAACATTGTCCGCTTTTTACGCATGTTCCCCACCACCGGTATCCACCAGAGCGAAATCGACGAGTTCAACAAGCAGGCGGACTTCGACGTGGAGCACATCCGCGATTTCATCATCCTGCATTACAAGCTGACCAAACGGGGTGACACGGGCTTCTGGCGTCACTGTCGCTCCATGGATATTCCCGACAGCCTCGAGCACCGCATGCGCATCTTCCGGGAAACCGGGCACGTGTTCCGTGAAGCCAACGAGCTGTTCGACGATTCCTGGCAGCAGGTCATGATCGGGCAGGGACTGACACCGGAACGTTATCACGCCCTGGTGGACACGATGAGCGAGCAGGAACTGAAAGGTTTCCTGGAGCAGATCAAATCGAACGTGGATCGCACTGTGGCGCGACTGCCGTCACACAACGACTACCTGCCCACGTTTCTCAACCAGCAGGGCGGGCGGCGCTCGGCGTCCGGTTAGGGGCCTTAGACGGGCTCAATCAGTCAGCACCAGGGTGCCGAACAGTCCCGCGTCAATCCAGCCGCGGTCGGGGTTGGGCGGTGCGGCATATTCCGAACCGATAAAGTGTTCGCGCAGCTCGCTGCCGTCATTGTCGCAGTAGGCGAGCATGAAGCCCATTGTCTTCCCGGCTCTCAGTGTGAGCGGCCGATTGCTATCCGCGTCGTCCTTGTAGTCGTCGCCGTAGATATCGAATGCCGCTTCCCAGGTGATCCGATCACCCTGTTGCTGCCAACGGCTTTCGACATGGTGATTGTAGGCGCGGGCCTGCTTATCGGTACCAATGTCGATGGCCTGGTTGTCCAATGACAGGTGGTAGGCAAAAGCGTTGTGATTGTACTGGTGATTGCCGCCGGAATGATCCTCGTCGATGAAGACCTCCAGGGTATCGTCATCCCAGTACTGTTCGAGCGGGTCCCGGTGGGTGTCGATCAGTACATCGTCGGAGAAGTCGAACAGGACGTAGAGCTTTTCGGGGGTCCACACGAGCTTGTAGCGGCCGTTGAAATCCGCCTCCGACAGTTCCGGTCCGAGCCAGCGGTGTTTAACATCGCGCCACTCCGCCAGGGTCCAGGCCTTATCGTTGGCCAGGCCGTCGATGACGGGTGCAATCTCCGCGCGGGGCGCCTTGTAAAGCGTCCGCCCGGAGTCGTGTTGTGCCAGTACGAGCGCCGGTGTCCAGGCCATGAGCAGCGGGGCGAGCAGGCAACAAGGGATAAGTCTTTGCACGGAGTCTTGCATCGGTCCTGCAGATTGCGGGGATACTCCTTGAAGTCTATGCCATCTTCGGCACCGGGTTGGCGGGATTTCGGCGGATTTTCGCCAAAGCGGACTGATGCTGCGGTGGGAGGGATGCCCGGGTAGCGTGTAGCTGCCGGGGTCATTTGCTAAAATTTAGCTCTTTGCCGGAACCAGCATAACCAGCGGCTGGTGATCGGCAGGCCAGCGGGAGAGCTGATGACATTCCCCACCTTGCAGAGAGTAATCGGCATTCTGGAATCGAACCGTAATCTCCGGTTCTGGGCCTTTCAGCTGATCGGTTGGTCTGCCTATTCGCTGGCAAACTTCCTCAGCATTACTGTTATCGATGGTAACGTCAGCTGGCCGCATATCGGTCATATCAGCCTGTCCATGTGGCTTGGCATGCTGATTTCGTGGCCGCTCAGACCACTCTACCGCCGCACCTTCGGTCTTGCGATAGCCTATCGCGTGGTGGTGGCGCTGCTCGCTATCGTCGTGGTGAGCGCAGTCTGGACCTTTCTGCGGATTTACCTGTTTGCTCTCATCGTCGGTGAGACACCGCTGTGGGATGAGTACCACTACTGGTACTTTGGTTCACTTTTCGTGTTCCTGAGCTGGACGGTGCTGTACTACGGGACCCGCTATTACGAGTTGCTGACCCTGGAACACCAGAAACTGATGGAGGAGTCCGCACTCAAGGAAAGTGAACGGTACCGCCGGATGCAGGCGGAGACCTCTGCCCGTGACGCACAATTGCAGATGTTGCGCTACCAGCTCAATCCCCACTTTCTCTTCAACACACTGAATGCCATCAACGCCCTGGTTCGCCTGGAAGACAACAGCAAGGCCGGCGAGATGATCCAGCTGCTGAGTGACTTCCTGCGCCATACGCTGGAGCAGGACGCGGTAAAAAATGTCAGCCTCGATGAGGAGCTGGATTCGCTCATGCTCTATCTGAATATCGAGAAAACTCGCTTCCAGGACTGACTGAAGCTTGAGTTCGATATCGAACCTGCTGCACGGCGCGCCCAGGTGCCCGGGCTGATACTGCAGCCGATAGTGGAGAACTCGATGAAGTACGCTGTTGCCTCGAGCGAGGACGGCGGCACTGTCTCGGTGAAGGCGCGGGTGAAGGACGACGAGTTGCAACTGGAAGTCCTGGACACGGGGCCGGGTATGGCGACCGCCGACAGCGTGGAAGAGCGCGGTGTTGGCTTGCGCAATACCGTCGACAGGTTGCGCACCTTGTATGAGGACCGATTCGTACTGGAGACCTCAAATCGCGATCCGGACGGCCTGGCCGTCATGATCCGCTTCCCGTTTCAAATGGCCTGAGATGGCCGCCGCAATATGGACACGCAGACTTGACTGATGCAAGCCGCAAACTGAGAACCGTCATCGTAGACGATGAGCCACTGGCCCGGCGCCTGTTGCGCTCGCTGCTCGACGACATGGCGGAGATCGAACTGGTTGCGGAATGTCGCAACGGCCGCGAGGCGATCCAGGTCACGCGCAGCCTGGCACCGGACCTGCTGATCCTCGACATCCAGATGCCGGGTACCAGCGGTTTCGACGTGGTGCAGGAACTGCAGGCGGACATCATGCCGGCTGTGATCTTCTGCACGGCCTTCCAGCGCTACGCGGTGGATGCCTTTGATCTCCATGCGGTCGATTATCTCCTCAAGCCGGTCGGTGCGGGGCGCCTTGAACGCGCGGTGGCCCGGGCTCAACAACGGCTGTTGGACGAGGATGAACCATCGGATCACAAGATCCCCCTGGTGGGCGCCATCGATGAAATCGCCGGCAAGGTCTCCGGCAGATCCGGCGGTCGGGAGACAGGCCGGAACAACGATGACGCCCTGGTTCCTGACCGCAAGATCGCCATCCGGGGTCACGACAGCACCGTCCTGGTTGAGATGGAGGACATTGACTGGGTTGACGCCGCGGGGGATTACATGTGCGTCCATGTAAAAGGCGAGACCCTGATCATGCGCAGTACCCTCAAGGACCTCATCTCGCGTTTGGACGCGGAAAAATTCAAGCAGATACATCGCTCCACCATCGTGAATCTCGAGCGAATTGTTCGCGCCGTACCCCTGCAGAAGGGCGAATACATGCTGGAGCTGGATTGCGACCAGGAGCTCAAGGTCAGTCGCAACTACCGCCAGGCCATCAGCCTTTTCCTCAACGAGCACTAGCAAGCACATTCGGAGCAAGCCCATGATCCAGTTCACTTACCCCAGGTCTCTGCTGCTCACGGTTCCCCTGCTGGTCCTGATGGCGGCCTGTTCCCCACGGGAAGCCGCGGACGTGCAGCAGCTTCTTGCCGGGGAGCTTATGGCAGTGGCCTATTCGGGTTTCCGGGAGGGGCAGCATCCCGATCGCGGTGACGGTGCGGTCAATCCGAGCCGGGAAGAAACCAGTGAAGACCTCGACATACTTCTCGATTACGGTTTCAGGTTAATACGCCTCTACGATTCCGGCGAAAACTCCCGGATGGTTCTGGAGCTGATCCGCGAGCGCGATTTGCCGATCAAGGTGTTGCTCGGCATCTGGCTGGACGCCGAATTCAGCAACCATGAAGGCTGCCCCTGGCTGGATGAACCGATTCCCGATGAGGAGCTGGCTGCCAACACGGTCAAGAACTCTGAAGAGATCGAGCGCGCCATCGCGCTCGCCCGGGAGTTTGAGGATATTGTAGTCGCCGTCAACGTGGGCAACGAGGCCCTGGTGGACTGGAACGATCACATGGTGCCTCTGGAGACGGTTATTGAATACGTGCGCCAGGTAAAAGAGTCAGTCGAACAACCGGTAACCGTGGCTGACAACTACGAATGGTGGATAGCCGAGGGTGCGCCCCTGGCCGCCGAGCTGGATTTCATTGGTGTCCATACTTATCCCGCCTGGGAAGACAAGACGATCGACGAAGCGCTGGACTACACGCGCGAGAATATCGAGGCGGTGCAGGCGGCCTTGCCGGGCCACCAGATCGTAATTCTCGAGGCCGGCTGGGCGACCACAGCCACGGAGTTCCCGGAGCAGGCCAGTGAAGCCAACCAGACGCGCTACTACCGTGAAATAAAGGACTGGGCCGCGGCCAGCGATATCACGGTGTTTTTCTTTGAGGCCTTCGACGAACCCTGGAAGGGTGACCCGGCCAATGCATCCGGCGCCGAGAAACACTGGGGCCTGTTCAGGGTCGATCGCAGTCCCAAGGAGGTGATGATGAATTCACTCGCTACCTGGTACGATCGCGACGCGGTGGCCTGGGCGGTGAACGTGGGCGGAGCCGGGCATACCGACCCCGCCGGGGTTTCTTATGAGGCGGATGCCGACAGCCTCGGTGGCGAGCCGGGTCGCGTTGAAAAAATCCTTGGAGCCCAGGACGACACGGTATTCCAGACCTACCGGACCGGTTCGGTGAAGATTCGCAAGCCCCTGCCGAACGGCCGCTATGACCTCACCTTCCAGTTCATGGAGCCTGAGGATATCCCCATTGGAGAGCGGGTGTTTGATGTGGTCGTCCAGGGCGAGACCGTAATCAGTGACCTGGATGTCCGCCAGGTGCGCGATGGCAATCATCGCGCCGCCCTCGATCGTTCGGTTACCGCTGTGGAGGTAAGCGACGGGCTCCTGGCGGTCGATTTCGTCGCCAGTTCAGGTGAGCCGGTACTGAGTGGCCTGGTGGTGCGCAGCCAGACAGCCGACAAGCGCGACTGGGAACTGGTCTGGGCAGATGAGTTTGACTACGAGGGTGCGCCCGACCCGGAGATCTGGAATATTGAAGTCTGGCCTCCCCGCAAGGTAAACAGTGAGGACCAGGCCTATACCGACCGTGCCGAGAACGTGCGTGTCAGCGGCGGTAATCTCATCCTCGAGGCGCATCGGGAATCCTACCAGGGCGCTGAATATACCTCCGGGCGAATCCAGTCGCAGGGCAAGCGGGATTTCCTATACGGCCGGGCGGATATTCGGGCGCGGCTACCCCGGGGGCAGGGCACCTGGGCTGCTCTGTGGATGATGCCCAGCGACCCATTCCGCTATGCGACCACCTGCAGTAAGCAGAGCGAATGGGAGGGGAATCCCAACTGCGATGCCTGGCCCAACTCCGGCGAGATCGACATCATGGAGCATGTTGGCTACGACATGGGCGTGGTCCATGGCACGGTGCACAACAGAGCCTACTACTGGGTCAACCAGGAGCAGCGCAAGGGCAGCATCGTGAATGTAGATGTTGACGAGGACTTCCATATCTACTCGATAGAGTGGACGCCCGATTCAATCCACGTGTACTGCGATGGCAGCCCTTATTTTGCCTATTTCCGGCAGGATGCCGACTGGCGCGCCTGGCCCTACGACCACCCCTACCACCTTATCTTCAACCTGGCGATTGGCGGCGACTGGGGCCGGGCCGGCGGGCCGATCGATGACAGTATTTTCCCGGTCAGGGTGGAAGTGGATTATGTGCGGGTGTACAAGCCGGTCGACAGAGCTTCCGAAGGAAGATAAGCGGTTTGAGCTGACGCTCAGCCGAATTCCTGATCGTAGAGCTTCGCCGCTCCCAGCAGGGCAATGTTATTGGCGGTAATCAGTCGTATCGGTATCGCTGAGAGATAGTCCCGCATGCGACCCTTGGTGCGAAAACGCTCGCAAAGATCGCTCTCAGCTAACATGGTCTGCAGGCGCGGCACGATGCCGCCACCGATGTAGACACCGCCAAGGGCGCCGTGGGCCAGGGCCAGGTCGCCGGCAACGCTGCCGAGTATGGACAGGAACAATTGCACGCTGCGAACGCAGCGTTCGTCCTCACCGCTGAGTGCACCGGCAGTCACCTCCGCCGCACTCAGTACCGTGACTTTCGTGTCGTCCTCCTCGCAGAGAAAACTGTGGATGCGACGCAGGCCGTCTCCCGACAACATCAACTCCGTGTAGACATGTTCGTGGGTGCGGGCCACGTAGTCGCGCAGGCGCAGTTCCTGTTCCGTGGTCGGCGCAAACACCATATGCCCGCCCTCGGTACTGATGGTGATGGTCTCGCCCTCCTCGTCGAGCACGATCGCGACCCCGAGGCCTGTGCCCGGACCCATGACGCTGATCGGTCCGGCGGTTCCTTCCGCATCATTCAGCGGGAGGCTGCCGTCCGGTGGAAGGTCCGGTACCGTGCAAGCGAGCGCCTTGAAATCGTTGACGAAAAGAACACGCTCAAGACCGAACTGCTGTTCCAGGGCGCCTGCATCCAGGTTCCAGCCGCGGTTGGTCAAAAGGCCATTGCGCCCGTCATTGGGTCCGGCGGTGGCGAAACAGGCATGCCCGGGGGCGGCCGAGCCCAGCTCCGCCAGGTAGAGCTCCACCAATTGCTCGAAGCTGCCCAGCTCCTCGTTACTGAAGGTGTGCTGTTGACCGAGTTCCCAGCCGCCCGGTGCGCGCTTGGCGACGGCAAAACGGCCGTTGGTGCCACCGACGTCGGCAACGATCACGCCTGCTTCGGGAAAATTTTTTGCCATGAATTCAATACCAGGGGCGGCGGCAGCGCCGCGAAGAAGTCGCTATTTTGACCAAGAATTCCGGGACTGTCTATTCACCCGCGGCGGGTTTAGCAGTGGATTCCCGGATGACCAGCCTGTGGGGCATGATATCGACCTCAGCGCCGATATCCCCTCCCTCTATCGCTCGCATCATCATGTGCATGGTGTGTTCGCCGATTTCATGCGCCGGCTGTGCGATGGTGGTCAGCGGTGGCTGGGTGACGGCTGCGTAACGTGTGTCATCGAAGCCCATGACCGAAATATCTGTGGGAACCGAGAGACCTGAAGCCCTGAGCTCGCTGATGCAAGCAATCGCCATTTCGTCATTGGCGCAGAAGATGGCGCTTGGCACCTGGGGGTGCTCCAGCAGGGAATGCGTGGCGGCTCGGGCGCCCTCCATGGTGAGATTACCCCCGACAACCCAGCCATCGAGGGGCTCAATACCGGCTTGCGCCATGGCTGCCAGGTAGCCGCGTTCACGGTCCACGGTCAGTTCGGAACCCTCCACACCGCTGATGAACGCTATTTTACGGTGGCCCAGTTCGAGAAGGTGACTCGTGGCCTCCCGGGCTGCGGCCACGTTGTCGATGCGCACAGCGGGCAGCCGTGCCAGTTCGGGGGTGACATTCTCACAGCCGACGATGATGGGTGCGCTGCGGGCTCCGCTTGGGCGGTCCCGGGGCGGAGTCACCGGGCAGATACTGGCCAGCAGTATGATGCCGTCGGCCTGCTTCGACAGCACGATGTCGCTGTACTCGTCCAGGGAGAGGGTGTTCATCTCTGTTTCCCTGATCAGGATGCTGTAGTGCTTTTCTCCGGCGACCTCGGCAATGCCCCGCATGACCTCGGTAAAGAAGGGGTCGCCGACATTCGGCAATACCACCATCGCGATCCCGGTGCGACCGCGGCGGAAATTCTGGGCGAGTATATTGGGGGCATAGCCGGTATCGGCGATTGCCTGTTCAACCCTGGCGCGATTTTTGTTCCGAATTGACTCCGGATCTGCCAGGTAACGCGACACCGTGGCGATCGATACCCCGGCCAGTTTTGCGACATCCTTAATCGAGGGCATCCCTGTACTCCATAGCCTTGTGTCACCTTGCCAGTGAAAATGAAAACGTTTACATTTTACCTCAGGCCAGGGCAGCTTGCAGCGGATATGAGAAGACATGAGTGGTGTGATCGAAAACCCGATTCTGAAGGGTTTTAACCCGGACCCCTCGATCTGCCGGGTGGGGGATGACTACTATGTCGCCACGTCCACCTTCGAGTGGTACCCGGGTATGCAGATCCACCATTCCCGGGACCTGGTTAACTGGCGTCTGCTGGCGCGCCCCCTGAACCGGGAGTCGCTGCTGGATTTGCGTGGTGTACCGGATTCCTGCGGAGTCTGGGCGCCCTGCCTGACCCATGCCGATGGTCTCTTCTGGCTGGTTTACACGCGGGTGAATCGTTTCGACGGGAACTTCAAGGACACCCATAACTACCTGACTACCTGCGATCGGATCGACGGCGAGTGGTCGGACCCGGTCTACCTGCACAGCAGCGGCTTCGATCCCTCCCTGTTCCACGACGAGGACGGGCGCAAGTGGTACCTGAGCATGATCTGGGATTACCGCCCGGACCGGACCTCCTTCGGCGGCATTTTCCTGCAGGAGTACTCTGTGGACGAACGGCGGCTGGTGGGTGACAGTCACAATATCTTTCCCGGCTCCGAGCTGGGCTTCACCGAGGGCCCTCACCTCTACAGGCGGGGCGATTACTACTACCTGCTGACGGCGGAGGGGGGCACCGGCTACGACCACGCCATGACCATGGCGCGTTCAAAAAATATCACCGGGCCCTATGAACTGGACCCGCAGGGACACTTTATTACCGCGCGCGAGACACCTGAATCGCCACTGCAACGCTGCGGACACGGCGACTGGGTTGAAACCCGGGACGGTGCCACCTACGCGGTACACCTGTGCTCGCGCCCGCTGGCACCGGACAATCGCCGCAGCCCCATGGGGCGCGAATCGGCGATCGAGCAGCTTGAGTGGGACGATGCGGGCTGGCTGCGCAACACCACGGGTTCATCCGCACCGGCAGAGAATATACCCGCCCCGGGTTTACCCGCCTGTCCCTGGCCCGATTCACCCACGCGCACGGACTTCGACAGTGACACCCTGCCAGTCGACTTCCAGTGGTTGCGCACTCCCGATCCCGACTACCTGTATTCCCTGACGGATCGTCCGGGATACCTCAGGCTCTACGGGCGTGAATCCCTGGGCAGCCTGTTCTATTCCTCCCTGGTTGCGCGGCGCCAACAGGCCTTCAGCTTCGAAGCGCAGACGGAGGTGGAATTCAGCCCTCAGCACTTCCAGCAGCAGGCGGGGCTGGTCTGCTACTACAACGGCCACAAGTTTCACTACCTTTACTTATCCCGCGATGAAGAACAGGGCCGGCACCTGGGTATTATGAGTTGCCCCGGCGATCTCAGCCTGGACACGGTGTATCCGCTGCAGGACCAACCCGTGGCGCTGCCGGAAGAGGGTTCTGTCTTCCTCAAAGCCACTGTCGATCGGGACCGATTGCAGTTCGCCTGGTCCGCCGACGGCGCAAGCTGGGAAGCCGTTGGCGATGCACTGGACTACAGCCTGCTCTGTGACGAGGTGGGCAAGGGGGAGGGCGCCAACTTCACCGGCGCCTTCATCGGCGTGTGTTGCCAGGATAGTGCCGGGACAGCGCTGCCCGCGGACTTCCGCTACTTCGACTACCGGGAAACCGGGGCATGAGAGCCCTGCTCCTTGCCTTCATCCTGCTGACAGTCTCTGCGATGACCTCTGCATCGAAATTTGCCCCGAAGGACGGGCGCATCCTGGTATTTGCCGGCCAGTCCCCGGCTGCGACCCTGAATTACCAGTCGCTGCCCAATACGCCTCCGGCCGCCGGTTTCTCGGACTACGTCGGCTACGATGTGGGTGCCCCGTACAAGGATTTTGCACCCGACGCCCCGAGGACCCACCGGGGCAATGACGGCCTGCTCGAGCCCACCAACTGGGGATCCGGAATCCAGTGTGTTGCCTGCCTGCTGTCGCGGCCGGAATTCCGGGAATCGGCAATCAATATCGGTCTCTACCTCGCCGGTCCCCAGGCCGAAGACGGCAGCATGTGCCGCGGGCGCGAGGATTGTTCCATAGCGCGGCTGGCCCGGGGTGAGTTCGACAAACAGCTCAAGGTTTTCGCCGACTGGCTCAACAGCCTGGAGGGCCGGCCGGTCTTTCTGCGGGTCGGTTACGAGTTCGACGGCAGCTGGAACAACTACGATCCCGGACAGTTCCAGGCGGGCTGGAAGTACCTGTACCGCTACCTGGCTGACGCGGGTGTCAGCAACGTCGCCTATGTCTATTACACCTACGGCTTTGCCAGCAGGGAAACGTTGGAAGCCTTCTGGCCACAAGCCGATGACTATAGCGACAGCTACGTGGACTGGATCGGCTATTCCTATTTTCAGCTCGACCCGTCGGTAGTGGGCACGACTGAGCTGGCCTTTGCCCGTGAGAAGGGTATGAAGGTATTTCTCGGCGAGGTGGCACCCCACACCGGTGACTGTACACGCCAGATCAACCTGGCGACGGATACCGAACTGGGACGGCAATGGATGGACAATTTCTTCAAACACGTCGAGGACAATAGCGACGTGATCCGCGCCGTTGCCTATATCAATGACAACTGGTCCGACACCGAGCTGGCACCCATGTGGCAGGACCAGCAGGATCAGAACTGCGGCGGTTATTTCTCACGTTCCAATTCGCAACTGAATGCCAACCCGGAACTGGAAAAATACTGGGGCCAGCGCATCAGCGGGAACCTGTACCTGAACCTGGAGCCGGACCTGTACCGCAACCTCGAGGGCTATGGCAGTGACTGATATGGATTACGCGACACTGGCGGATGAGTTCTGGAAACAGGGCTACCTGGTGGTCGAGGACATGTTCGACCCGGAGCTCATGGATGAATACCAGGCGCTGATTCTTGAGCATTTCGGCGAGTCGCCCGAGTTCTTCCACAATGAGGAATTTCTCAGCAGGGCGGCGACCGAGGTCATCCCCTGGTTTCCCCAACAGGAGGGCTTCGATAGCTTCGACAGGGTGGAAAAGGATGAGCGCCTGCAGCAGCTGACCCAGGCCATTCTCGGCGACGGCTGGTATTCGCTGTACTGCATGACCATGTTTTCCCGCCAGGGCACCAAAGGCCAGGCCTGGCACCAGGACTGTGCACCGGAAGACCCGGCGGTATTCAATATGAACCGGCTGATCTACACCGAGGATATCAGCGATGAGATCGGTGGCCAGACCATCGTTGTGCCCGGTTCCCACCGCCGGGGCTTGCTGAGCACGGGTCCCGTCGATGAAGACTTCGATGACCAGCTGGTCCTGACACCGCGCAAGGGGACGCTGGTGATACTGCACGGCCATACCTGGCACCGGGTGCTGCCGGTGCATGGCCGCTACCGGGTGTCCACCAATTACCGCTGCTCGCCCAAGGGCACGCCTGAGAACATCACTGACATCTGCGTGTACCGCAATATGCGCTACCGCTTTGAGACCAACGAGGTGATCGAGGAGCGGTTATGAAGTGGTGGCCTGGGCTGTCGTTGCCTGCTGACTGTGCCGCTCCCACAAATCCTGCTCGATCTGTTTCACTTTGGCGGCGTCGAGCCGATAGAACAGGATTGACAGCGCGCTGAGTGTTGCGAGTATCGCGGGGAAGACGCTGAACATCAGGCGAATACCGGTCATCGATGTCTCGGACTGCACCTCATTAGCGATGAACCCGAACAGCGAGAGGATAAAGCCCGACAAGCCGGCGCCGACCGCAAGACCCAGTTTCTGGGCAAACTGTGAAGCGGAGAACACCAGCCCGGTAATGCGGCGCCCGTTTTTCCACTCGCCGTAGTCCGCACAGTCCGCGTACATGGACCACACCAGGGCCGGCGTTGGACCGACCACCAGGGCGCCGAGGAAGCCGATCGCCACCATCAGCCAGTATTGATCGGGGGGTATCACAAAAAACACTGCCATCGCCACACTGTTGGCAAGCGTGAGTGCGATCATCAGGCTGCGCTTCTCAAACCGCCGGACCAGGAATTGTGTCAGCGTGATTCCCACCAGCATGCCGAAGGTGCTCAGCGACAGGAACACGGCTGTCTTGTCGAAAATCCAGAAGATCCGGGTACCGTCGTCCCCGACGTAGTACTTGAAGTAAAACAGTGTCGACCCTGCCCTGACGGCGATGTTCATCAGGGCGAAAATCCCTGAAAAGAACAGCGCAATCCAGGGGCCAATGCCGATGAGCATGCGAAGATCCGACTTGATATCAGACGGCTCATGCTTTGGATGCACCCGTTCCTTTGTGGTTGCAAAGGTTATCCAGAACAGGCTAATCGAGATAACGGCGAATAGCATCATGGTCAATCGGAACCCGGTCGCCTCGTCGCCACCGCCGAGCATGTTCTTCAGGGGTGTCACGAAAGTGGCAATCAACCAGCCGGCGGCAAATGCGCAGGCAAAACGATAGCTCGCCACCTTCGTCCGCTCTATGGACGACGGCGAAATCACGCCCATGAGTGCGCTGTAGGGAACGTTGATGGCCGTGTAGGCGAGCATCATCAGGGTATAGGTGACGTAGGCGTAGATCAGTTTGCCGGTCGCCGAGAGATCGGGATTGGCAAACATGGCGTAGCCGCACAGCCCGTAGGGGATGGCGCCAAACAGGATATAAGGTCTGAACTTGCCCCAGCGCGTCTCGGTGCGGTCTGCAATCAAACCCATGACCGGGTCGCTGACGGCATCGACCACCTTGGTGAGGATGAACATGGTACCCACGGCGGCGGGGGCGAGGCCGAAGACGTCGGTGTAGTAGTAAAGGAGAAACAGGTTGAACACCTGGAAGAAAAAGTTCGAGGCGGTATCGCCCAGGCCATAGCCGAGCTTTTCCTTGACCGATAACGGGGTATCCAGGCTAGCCATCTTATACTTATTTGGTTAAGGCTTTGTCAGTCCAATGTAGTAGCTAATATAGAGCACACAATGGTTTTGCGTCAGGGCGGACCCGGGCTGCGGTAAGCTGGCCCCTTAGGCCTGGAGCCGTGGAATCGCCTCGCGAATCGCCCACATATCCTCCTGCAGGGCCAGGCTGGTAGCCAGGGGAATCACCTCCGACTCGGTCTTCCCGGCCAGGATATCCGCGCTGACCGCCTCGGTTTCAAAGTCGAAACCCAGGGTTGCGCGGCCGTCCTCGAAGCTGTCGATGCACTCGTCCAGTTGGTAGAGAGAGCAGCGTTGCGCCCGCCAGAAATCGGGTATGGCGATATAGGCCTCGCTACCGATGATGTAGGTCCAGTTCTGCAGCTTGCAGCGAAAGCTGGTACCCAGGGTGGCCATACAGTCGCCGTAGTCGAAAACCGCCGAGACATCGTCCTCGACACCGTTGGGTGCGCGGCGACCCGTGACCTGCATACTGTCGGGCCCGCGACCGGTAAACAGGCGCGCAATTGCCACCGGGTAGATGCCCATCTCGAGTACCGAGCCGCCGCCCACGCGGGCATCGTATTCGCGCAGGTCCTCGCTGTACTGCAGTGGGTAGCCAAAGTCTGACTTGATATGCAGCAGTTCGCCGATGCGGCCCTGCCTGAACCACTGCAGTGCCTGCCTGATGGCGGGCAGGTACCAGGTCCACATGCCCTCCATCAGGTAGCTCCCGGTCTCGGCGGCGACCGCCATCAATTCCCGGCATTCCTCCGGGCTGATGACCAGGGGCTTTTCGCAAAGTACCGCCTTGCCTTGCCGCAGGGCGCCGCTGCAGTGTTCCAGGTGATAGCTGTGGGGTGTCGCCACGTAGACCGCATCGACATCGCTGTTCTCGAACAGGGCCTGGTAGCCCTCGTGGGCGTGTTCGATCTTGTACTGCCCGGCGAAATCCCTGGCGCGCTGGCCGTCGCGAGCCGCAACCGCCACCAGTTCCGCATTGCTGGTGTGGGTGATGTCACTGGCGAAGGCGTGGGCGATACGCCCCGGTCCGATAACACCCCATCGCACCCGCGTCGCTGTCATGCCCTGGATCTTGCCGTCAGTTCGATTTCAAGTTCTTCCAGGGTTTTGCCGCGGGTTTCGGGTACCAGCCACAAGACCAGGGCAAAGCCGAGAATGGCGAAAAGGGCGTAGCCGGTAAAAGTAGCTGCAACACCCAGGTTGGTCAGCTGCCAGGGGAACAGGAACTGCACGCCGAAGCTGACGGTGCTGTTGACCACACCGGTAAGCGCCATACCGACACCGCGCACCTTGTTGGGGAAGATCTCCGGCAGCATGACCCACATCACGGGACCCAGGGAGACGGCGAAAGAGGCGACGAACATGAGGATGCCAATCAAGACCACGGTCGGGTTGATCCTGATGGCAGCCTGTATCAACTCGGATTGCATGCTGCGGGCCTGCTTTTCCCCCAGCAGTTCGACGGTGGCCTCTTTGAAGGCCACATCATCTTCGAAGCTCCGGCCCTGCAGCGGAGCGAGCTTCTGCTCCAGCGCCGTGCCCTCGAAACGCTGCAGGGAGTTCTCATCGATCACGTAGCTGGCGTTATTGAAGGACCAGGCGCAGAGCAACATGCTCAGCGCGATGCCACCGAGGCCGATCAGCAGCAGCGGCTTGCGACCCAGCCGGTCGATCAGCACCATGGAAACAACGGTGAACACCACATTGGTAAGGCCCACCGCCACCGCCTGGGCAAAGGCGGCATCGGTGCCGATGCCGCTCTGCTCAAACACTGTCGGCGCATAGAAATAGATGGCGTTGACCCCGGTGATTTGCTGGGCAACCGCCAGCAATAACCCGATCATCAGTGCAAAACGCAGGCGCGGCCCGATCACGTCGCGGATGCGTGCCCCGAGGGTGGCGATTTCACCGTGTGCGCTGCTGCGGATATCGGCGACCTCGGTCTCCAGGTCGCTGTCCAGCTCCAGGGTCTCCAGAACAGCTCTGCCCTCTGCCTCCCGGTTGTTGATGATCAACCAGCGGGGGCTCTCGGGCAGGCGCAGTAGCAGCACCAGCCACAGGGCTGCGGGCAGAATCTCCAGGCCCAGCATCCAGCGCCAGGTCTTGGTGTCTATTGCCAGGGCCTGCACCCAGTCCGCATCCATCTGGCTGATACGCAGTATCAGGAAATTGACAAAATAGGCGGCGGATAGCCCGAGCACGATATTGAACTGGTTGATGGCCACCATTCTGCCGCGGGAGCGAGCGGCGGCGATCTCGGAGATATACAGGGGCGCCAGTGCCAGGGATGCAAAGGCGACACCGCCGATAAAGCGCGCCAGGATGAGTACCTGGTAGGTTGGTGCGAAAGCAGACAGCCCGGCAGACACCACATACAGCGCTGCCAGTACGATCAATACCCGTTTGCGCCCGTAGAGATCGCTGATCGGCCCGGCACAGGTGGCGGAGAGGATACCGCCCAGGGTCGGCCCGCCGACAAGCAGGCCTATTTCAAGATCGCCCAGGCTGAATTCCTGGGCGACAAAACGGACGGTACCGGAGATGACCGAGGCGTCGAAGCCGAAAACGAAACCACCCAGTGAAACCGCGAGGGCGATGCGGAGCGTATGTGCGTGGCTACCAGTCATTGGCAGTCCCTTGCGGTTGTTTTTATTTTTAGATGGTATCAGATGTACTGGTTGACCAGGTTCTCAAACCATTCCTGTTTGCCGCTCAGCTGGTCCGGTTCGCCGTTTTCAGCGGCCAGGTCCCGCAATTCCACCAGGCTCAGCTCGCCGCGCTCAAAAGCAGCGCCGGGGCCCTCGTTAAAACTGGCGTAGCGGCCCTCCCGCTGACTCACCAGGGGAGTCTCGTTGACCAGTCGGTGAGCGATCTCCAGGCCGCGGGCGAAATTGTCCATGCCGCCGATATGACCGAAGAAGATATCCTCCATGTCCGTGGACTCGCGCCGCACCTTGGCATCGAAATTGAGACCCCCGGTTCCCAGTCCGCCGTTCTCCAGCACGACCTGCATGGCGCCGATGGCGTCATAGAGGTCCGCCGGGAACTGATCCGTATCCCAGCCGTTCTGCGGATCGCCGCGGTTGGCATCGATGCTGCCGAGCAGGCCGGCATCGGCGCACATGCGCAATTCGTGAGCGAAACTGTGGCCGGCCAGGGTGGCGTGGTTGGCCTCGACATTGACCTTGAAGTCTTTCTCCAGGCCGTAGTGGCGGATGAAGCCGATCACGGTCTGCGCGTCGAAGTCGTACTGGTGCTTGGTGGGCTCCATGGGCTTGGGTTCGATCAGGAAGGTGCCCTCGAAACCGATGCTGCGACCATAGTCACGGGCGGTGCTGAGAAACTGGCCCAGGTGATTGATTTCGCGCCTGGTATTGGTGTTCAGCAGGCTGACATAACCCTCGCGTCCGCCCCAGAACACGTAGTTTTCACCGCCCAGCTGTACCGTCGCATCCAGGGCCGCCTTGACCTGCGCGGCGCCGTGGGTCAGGACTGCGAAGTCCGGGTTGGTGGAGGCGCCGTTCATATAGCGGGGGTGGCCGAACAGGTTCGCGGTGCCCCAGAGTAATTTGATACCGGTGGCCTTCTGCCGCTCGCCGGCCAGTTCCACGAGGTCCTGCAGGTTTTTTTCCGACTCCGCCACGGAGTTCCCCTCGGGGGCCATGTCGCGGTCGTGGAAGCAGTAGTAGGGCACGCCCAGTTTGCTGAACAGCTCGAAGCCGGCATCCATGCGCTGGCGCGCTGCCTGCATCTCGTCAGCGGCGTCGTCCCAGGCAAAGACCTGGGTGTCCACGCCGAAGGGGTCGCTGCCCCTCGCGCACAGTGTGTGCCAGTAACAGACCGCGAAGCGCAGGTGCTCTTCCATGGTCTTGTCACCGATTTTCTTGTCGGCATCGTAAAACTTGAATGCCAGCGGGTTATCGGACTCCCGGCCTTCGAAAGCAATTTTGCCGATGCCGGGGAAATACTCTTTTTCACCTGTGAATACGCTGCGTGACATAGCGGGCCTCATTCAAAAAGGGGGCTGAGTTGTTCGAGATAGCTGTGATAGGTCTGGTAGTGTTCGTCGTAGATCGCCGCGGTGGCGGTGTCGGGCAAGGTGCTTGCGGATTCATCAAAGACAATATGCTCGTCGACCGCTGCGGCCAGGGCTGTGGCGTCGCCGTGGGCGGCGCTGCCCAGGAGCATCGCATTGAGTGCTGCTCCCATGGCGGCGCCTTCCTCGGTGTCCAACAGTCTTACCGGCATGCCGAAGTTGTCGGCAATCATCTGTCGCCAGATCGGGTTGCGCGCCGCGCCACCGGTCAGCCGGATTTCCGTCAGCTGACAATCTGTGCGCTGGAAAGCCTCCAGGCCGATGCGCAAGCCGAAAACCGCTGATTCCATGGAGGCTCGCGTGATATTTGCCTGGTTCATGTTGTCGACGTCCAGTCCCAGGATGCTGCCCTTGCCATTGGGCAGGTTAGGGGTACGCTCACCGTTGTAGAAGGGCAGCACCACCACCCCGTTGGCGCCGGGTGGTGATTCGCTGACCGCTTGCTCCAGCTGACCGATCTCCATCTTGAAGAGATCCCTGGCCAGTTCCGTTGCCACGGTGCAGTTCATCGTGCAGAGCAGGGGCAGCCAGCCTCCCGTGGAGGAACAGAAAGCGGCCAGTTCGCCTTTCGAATCGATGCAGGGCTTATCCGCGTAGGCGAACATGGTGCCGGAGGTACCCAGACTCATGGTCAGGCGTCCCGGCGACAGGTTGCCGGTACCGATAGCCGCCATCATATTGTCGCCGCCGCCACAGGCAACTGGAATGCCTGCCGGCAGGCCCAGCAGCTCGGCAATCGGGGCCAGCAGCAGCCCGCCGGCTTCCCCCGCGCTGATCAGGGGTGGCAGACAGTCCGATAGATCGCGTTCATCATCGACGGCCTGCAGCATGCCCGGGTGCCAGTTCCGGGTGCGGATGTCCAGCAGTCCGGTGCCCGAGGCGTCGCCGCACTCGTGGAAGAGTTCGCCGGTCAGGTAATAATTCAGGTAGTCGTGGGGCAGTAATACCGCCGCCATGGCGGCGTAGGCCTCGGGCTTGTGCTTCTTCAGCCAGCGGATTTTGGAGGCGGTGTAACCCGGCAGGATGGCATTGCCCACGTCATCGATGCAGCGCTGCTGGCCGCCGAAGCGTTCGGCGATCTCGTCACATTCAGCGCTGGTGGAAGTGTCGCACCAGAGTTTGACCGGTGCCAGCACCTGGCCATCGGCGCCCAGGGGTACGAAGCCGTGTTGCTGGCCCGACACCCCAATGGCGGCAATATCGGCCTTGTACCCGGGGTCGATCTGCTGCATGGCCAGTTGTAAGGCCTGTATCCACCAGTCGGCGAGTTGTTCGCGGCTGCCGTCGGCCTCGCTGTTCAACTGGAGCTCGCTGCTGCCACTGGCGAGGACCGCGCGCTTGTCGGCATCGTAGACGATGGCTTTCAGGCTCTGGGTGCCCAGGTCGATTCCGAGGAAGGTACTCATGGACGTGCGGGCTCGCTGTTATCAGAGTTGAAACGGGTACCGATTTTACGTAAAACTGTAAACGTTTACAATTGGATTTCAAATAGCCCGCAAACCGCGAATTCATTGCCTTTGGGCTAGCCATACCAGAGTATTAACACGACGCCGGCACAAGGACGCATCCATGCCTGACAATAACGAAATCAACCACGGCCTGGTCATACTGGTCAGCTGTATCGCCACCATCGGGGGCTTCCTCTTCGGCTACGACAGCGGCGTGATCAACGGTACCGTCGACGGCCTGCGCATCGCCTTCAATTCCGACAGTATCGGCACCGGTTTCAACGTCGCCTCCATGTTACTGGGCTGCGCCGTGGGCGCCTTCTTCGCCGGGCGACTGGCGGAAGTCTACGGGCGTCGCACCCTGCTGCGGGTGGCGGCGGTATTCTTCCTGGTCAGTGCCTGGGGTTCCGGTGTTGCCGGCGGATCCCTCGAATTTGTGCTCTACCGGGTTCTCGGTGGCCTGGCGGTAGGGGCGGCCAGCGTGATGGCACCGGCCTATATCAGCGAAATCGCACCGGCCCACTATCGCGGCCGGCTCTCCAC
>Ga0056115_1000123_pt1 | contig 39672 bp, 25 predicted proteins | sample WorMetOlspDAHAB1_FD_77007 | JGI IMG/M metagenome (GOLD analysis project Ga0056115, IMG submission 77007) | Marine gutless worms symbiont microbial communities from Max Planck institute for Marine Microbiology, Germany - Olavius sp. DAHAB.1 ...
CCCTGTATTCTCGGTGACGGCACGATCAGCGGCAGCTTGTCGGTTCCCAACTACAGCGGCAGCGGAGCTATTTTCATTCAGGCCTTTCGTTATGACGGCTGGTATAATCTGGACCCCAACAACCGCGTGGGGATGACAACCATCTATGACGGCGAATTTACGGAAGGAATGACTTACAGCCTTGATTATGTGCCCACCGGCTATCCCCTGCTTGTGTCGGCCTGGTGGGATATGAATTCAAACGGTATTTTCAATATTGAAGATATCGAGATGATTCCGCCGGATTTTACGCCCCAACCGGGTGCCAACCTCCTGGATATAGAAATAGGGGTTGATATCTCCGGGATTGTTTTCGAAAGCGATGGTGTTACTGAGATATCGGCAGATGGAATGACGGTGAATGCGGTTCAGGGAGACCCCTGCGGGTATCACTGGGTAATCGGCAGTGCCGCCGTAGATCCAGCCGATGGAACCTACACAATAGACGGGATATCCGTCGGTACATACTACCTTAAAACTTCCAGCAGTGGTCCGCCCAATTATGCCAGCGAATGGTGGTCCGATCCTGGCGGTACCCTTGATTGCACGCTGGCCCAAGAGGTTGAAGTCGACTCCCTGGGCCGCACTGACATTGATTTTCGGCTTGAATCGGCCGGCGGTTTTTCCGGCAGGGTAACCGATACAGCCGGAGCCGGGGTTGAAGGGCTGTGGGTTCAGGCTTTCGGCAATAAATGCGATACTGCACCGCTGCCTGCAGGTGCTGAAACGGATGCAGATGGTAATTATACAATTTACGGAATACCGGCGGGAGATGTGTACGTAAAGGCGTGTGCTTCCTGCCGCGATTTGCTATTTATTGATGAATGGTGGAACGGTATTACCGGCACCGTCGATTGCAACAATGCAACGCCGGTAAGTGTTGTCACTGGTGAATTGAGCGACAACATCAATCTTCAGCTAATAGCAAAAAGCATTTTCATATCAAACCCTCCCGGCATCGATATAATTAGCGGTAGCTCCGGTGTGATCACCTGGTCGAGCAATTCCGAGAACCCCGGCACCGCTCTAATTATAGAAGCCAAAATTGTCGATTACGACGGTATTGCAGAAGACGGCAGTTCGCACACAGTTGAGGTCGAATATCCCAACGGTACCAGGCAAACTTTGAATTTTCAGTACCGCATCGACGACAATTCTGCCCTTTACGAATTTTATGACTCCGATTCCAATCCGGCTGAAAACCCGGTTATTTATAGCGGGGATTACACCTTCCGGGCCACCGACTCCGTAGGCGATTGGAGCGAGGCCATAGATAACCTGTCGGTCAATCCCGTCGATCCGCCCGATGAAGATAACTTTTCATTGGTTCTAAACCCGAAGCAAACCATTGAAGCCACATTTGAACAGGCCTGTGGGTATAATCCGGATGGCACATTGGATGGTTGCGATGAGTTTACCGGCGGCCTGGCTCCCGGAGTTTGGGAAAACCTGCAACGGTGGGTATGGTGGGAAAATGAGACCGTACGCATGGAACATATTGACAGCCTTGGCCGCGCGGCAACATGGCTCCAGTTGGTCGACCCGGAAGTTGATGGCGATTTTAGTGATTTGGAAACCAGAGTCAGGATAGACAACACCTTGTCTGATGAACCATTCGCAAGGATCGGCGGAACCTATTTCAGCGTCGCTGACGGGGATATCTTCGCCACAGTAGGTATTCGCCGGCAAGAGGCCTTCTACACGATTGTTAAGCTCCGTTGGGAAGGCAATCATCTTATTACTGAAGACATCATCAGGGATGAACCACTTGGTCCCGTGACACCGGGTAATCTATACGACATTCGTTTGAAATGGGACGGTACCGACACGTTTACATTTATCGTCAAGGGCGTAGAACCGGATGAGATCGAGCTGAACTATTCTCAGAGCTACCCGGTATCCGGCAAGACAGGCCCCCCCTCAGACCCCTATCAGGGAATTGGAATTGCCACCTGGCACTGGATCGATACAACCACTCCGGAATTCAACTGGACCGCGGTGGACGGTGCGACTTACTACCGGGTAAGAATTTACGGTATGAATAACAACACTATTTACCGCGGATACGCCCAATCGCCACCCTTCCGTCTGCCTCCCGGAATTCTTAAACCCAATGCAATTTATAAATACAGAATCGAAGTCCTCAGGGACCACCAGTGGTTCGAGTGGGATAATGCCGGGCGCAGCGACCGCGACTTGACGGTATTTGTTACCGGGCCAACCGAGGCCCAGGATCCCTTCATCGATTTTTGGGGCCATGGTGCCTACACCTGGAATCACCCCTCACCCTTTGAGGCCTACACCCATTTTTACGTCCGGATTCACAGCGCCCAGGGGGTTCCGAATAACATTGAATCGGCAACGGTCACGGTCCCGGGCGGCGAAACGGTCAACCTTTACTATGATGAATACGTATCATCAACCTGTGGTTTGTATAAAGGCACCTATTTCGGCGATCTTCCGACAGGACCAGCGACATATACATTCAATGTCATAGATAAAGACGGTAATGCAGATCCCAGACCCGCAGATGATAGATCGGATACCATCACTCCGGCCCCCATTGATTGGATAGATGAGGCTTCTATGACGCCGGCCCAAAACTATGTGGCCAATGACACCGGCCTGACTTTTACCTGGAACGAGGTAGCCGGGGCTGCGTTTTACCAGATCAATTTCTACGATAAGGATTTCAATTATCTGTTCAACGTCAAAGTCGCGGACAGCGGAGAAGGGACGAACGGGTATACCCTGCCGCCAGGTCGATTACAGAAAAATAGTCTTTTTCGGTACCGGATCCTTACGCGGGGAGAATTTTTCGAAGATCTTCTCGACAACGGAAACTCTACTCCGCCTTATAGTGAGTGGAATGCCAATACCTTTTTAACTACGGCCACGGCAAGCCCCGCTGCACCTGAAATAAGTCTGGGCGACTATGGCGTGGCCGTCTGGCAGGCACCCCACCCGGAAACCGGAGAGCCTTATTATGAATTGACCCTAACGGCAATGGTTTCTGACCCTGATGGTGTTCCTGAGAGCATCAAGCGGGTTGAAGTTGTATTCCCGGAGGGATCGGTCCACCAGCTTAAATATAATGAAAGCCAACGATGGGGCTATAACTATGCCCTTTATATTCCATTACCTGACGCCTCAGCCATCGAAGACGAATCCAACTCCACCGGCATCTATACCTTCAGGGTCATTGACTTCGAGGACCAGGTAGCCACGGTGCAGGAGACCCTGCCGGCTATCGATGACGCCTTCGAGGGCTATGCTAACTGGTGGCCCACCAATGTCACACCGGTTGACGGCACGATAGTAGTCACTACCACCCCTACCATCACCTGGACGGAGGTGCCCGGCGCGCAATACTACAGAGTGCGTATCATGAGCGCCTGGGATCATCCCACTGTTCACTGGAGCGATGAGATCACCGGCACCCAGTATACGGTTCCGGCAGATGCCAACCTTTCTGACGGCGCTACCCACGGCTACCGGGTTTATGCCTACCATGAGCCCATCGGAGAACAAATAAACTTTTACTCGAGTTATGCCGCCTGGTACGCTAAAAATAATCATTTCACGATCGATACAGGAGAGACCGACAGCGACGGTGACGGAGTGGCCGACGGCAGCGACAACTGCCCGGATGATCCCAATGCCGACCAGGCCGATGCAAATGATGACGGTGAAGGCGATGTTTGCGATACCGATTCGGACACGGACGGAGACGGTCTGGTGGATGCCGATGAGGTCAATATTCACAATACCGATCCCAATGATCCCGACAGTGACGATGACGGTCTCAGCGATGGGGACGAAATCAATATACACAGCACCGATCCGAACGATCCTGACAGTGACGATGACGGCATAAACGATGGCGACGAAGTTGGCGCCGGCACCAACCCGAATAACCAGGACAGCGATGACGATACCGTATTGGACGACAGCGACAACTGCCCCAGTGATGCCAATCCGGGCCAGGAAGACATCGATGCCGACGGCATCGGTGATGTATGTGATGATGATCCGGTTCATACCGGAGATCTTTTCTGGGATTTTGAAAGCGGCCAGGGCGAGTGGAGCATTGACAATGGGCTGTGGGAGGTGGGCACACCGACATCAGGGCCAAGTGCCTGTTACAGTGACAGTCAGTGTGCGGGCACGGTGCTGGCCGGCAACTATACTCCTGATGCCGACAGCCGCCTGATCAGCGCACCGATAGAGCTTCCGACGGTCAGTGGCAGCGATGAGCTGCATGTGCGTTTTTGGCAGTGGTTTAGCTATTCGTCTGCTGATTCCGGTAAAATACAGATATCAGTTTGGGATGAGGGCAGTGGCAGCTGGCAGGCCTGGCAGGACATCAGCAGTTTGATTACGAATGCATCCGGTGGATGGTCGCGCATGGATGTGGATGTGACCTTTTATGCCGATCAGAGGGTACGCATTGGATTTTACCATGAAGCTCTTAATAACTCTGGAGTCATGGGAGATGATGTCAGCACTGGCTGGTATATCGATGACATCAGCGTTTACACAACGGCTGACTCTGACAACGATGGAATTCTTGATTTTTTTGAGTCAAATACCGGAATCTACAACGGACCGGAAGATACTGGAACCGACCCCAATGATCCAGATACAGATGACGACGGCTTAAACGACGGTGAGGAGGTCAATACGTATTCCACCGATCCCACCAATCCCGACAGCGATGGTGATGGATACAGCGATGGACATGAAGTAGACGTAGAAACCGATCCAGACGATCAAAATGAGTATCCATCAAATGTCGCGCTGAACCTGGAAGGCTCTGGTGGTTATGCATGGGCACCTCACAGCACCAGTTTGGATATTTCGGGAGATCAATTAACCATGGAGGCATGGGTTCGCTTGGATGGTTCGACAGGCAACCACTGGATCGTATGCAAACAGGAAATCGGTTCCATTCGTTCCTATGGATTCTACATTAATGCACTCAGCCGAAGTATTTTTCCGTCTATTCATGCTGATTCCCATTTTGAGAATGAAGTTGGTGAAAGAATATTGGAGTATGGAATCTGGTACCATGTTGCCGTTGTATACGATGGAAGCCAGATCAAGACCTTCGTTAATGGCGAATTCAACGGGGAGGCTTCTTTAACCGGTACTTTGCAGCAAAACCTCAAAGAACTCACGCTCGGCGGAACTTATTGGTTGACGGCTGATACCACCAACGGCGCAATAGATGAGGTTCGCATTTGGAACATTGCCCTTACGCAGGCTGAGATACAGGCAACAATATATCAGACACTCACCGGGAATGAGGCTGGTCTGATCGGGTATTGGCAATTTGATACGATGGAGGACTTAGGTGTTAACGAGGATGGTGCCGATGATTTCCGAGATTTGACGGCGAATGGAAATCACGCCGACTTAAACAAATTCAATACAATCAGTGGTGTGATTAACGGACTTGCTGACGGGCAATTTATTAATATTGGGGCAATCCATGACAACGGCACGCCGAATGACCCATCCGATGATGTCTGGTTCTGGTCAGGAATTACAGGGAACGGTTCAGGAACGGATAGCTACGCTATTTATGTGCCTTCTGACCATCAATACCGAATAGAATTTAGTCCGGACAATGCAATAAGGGTATTTTATGTAGCGGGTGACCCTAACGGCAGCTGGGAATGGAACGATGCGACTTTAGTGGATGCCGGCAATGATCCGGATAACATCAATGTTGCCATCACGGCCGGGGAACGATTTCCGGGCAGGTTACCGACGGCACCACCGGCATAGAGGGCGTCCAGGTGGAAGCGTTTACCGGCAAATGTTGGTACAACTGGGTCGGCAGCACACACACGGATTCTAGCGGCAACTACGCTATTAATGGGCTTCCCCCCGTCGATGTCTATCTGCATGCCTATCCTGAACAAAGCAACCATCGCGAGGAATGGTACGACAACCACGATGGCTCGACGGATTGCGACTCCGCTATGCCGGTCAATATCGTACCCGGAACGCCGGGGGCGGTAGATTTTGTATTACCGCCCGAGTTTTCTATCCAGGGTTCGGTGATGAATGTCCGCCAGCCCGATGGCAGTTTTGAGACCTATTACGAGGTGGTCATCGGAGATGATTTTGTGGGCGACCCGGCTGCTGATATCGAGTCGATTACCATCACCGGGCCGGATGGCGATGTAATCAATTATCCCACCAACAACGGAGACAGCTATCAGTATTTCGACCAATGGCACGACTACTGGTTTGTAATATCAGGCTCGCCTGCTCCCGGCGTGTACACGTTTACCGCAACTAGTACGGATGCCGCCGGAACGACCACCGACCACCAGTACGTGTTAAGAACGCTTCCGATTCCGGACCAATCAGCCATGTCACCGGCTGCCGGGTCCATTGTTTCTTCCAAAACACCCTCGTTTGCCTGGGGTCCCCTGCAATTCACTATGGATCGGGATTTCCCCGTTTACTACCGCTTGGAGATATGGGATGACGATGGCGGCCAACTCGGCCCAAACAGGGTTTTTGCCACCAATCGGATGCTGGACAGGCTCTATTATACGATCCCGCCGGGGGTATTGATCCCGGGCGAGGCCTATTGGTGGCGAATCCGCGCCACGGACAACAACGATTGGCTAAGAGTCGAAAACAGGGTTAACAGCGATTGGATAAGAATCACGGTGGCAGACACCTTGCCTATCCATGAATTGCCGCCGGCCATCAACCCCGGCAATTGGAATTCCGTCACCTGGACGAACGATGGCGGCACCGGCTATCTGTGTTCGATAAGAATAATCGACTTGGACGGCGTCAATTCCGGCGACCACAGTCCGAATTTTCAGGTATCGCACACGGTCACCGTTGAGTTTCCCGGGGGTTCTCCAACTCATACGTTGATTCACGATGGTGCGTACAGCCCCACGTCCGCTTACTACTATGTGTATGTCAACGGAACACCGCCGTCGGGATCATACACGTTTACCGTCACGGACCCGGACGGAAATACCGGGACTCATGTCGAAGACTTCACCTCGAACCCCCTGGAACCGCCGGAAAGGACATCGATCACGCCCTCCATCATCGATGAAACGATATCCGCCACCTTTGACAACGTCCAGGTCAAGCATACGCCCGCTGGCGATTTTGAGCCTTATGATGATTTCAGCTATGCGCATATAGGTGAACTCGATCTGAGCAAGTGGCAGCCCTGGTATTCAAACGTGTCGATCGTGGACAACGCCCTGGTATCCACAATTTCCGATTCCGTCGGCAGAGGCAACGGCGGTCTGGCTTTTAAATATGCAAATTCCCTGTACGGCATTCAAGCGGAAGTCACCGTCGCTGATACCATAAGCACCGATGATGGCCCGCCCAGGGCTAGGATTGCTGGGTATTGGTATCACAACGGCAACGCCGACGTCTGGGCCAGCATCAATGTCAAGGGCACCAAAGTCTATTATGGCCTTGATGAAAATTATTTCAACGAAAACGGCAATATTGCGTCGAGTGCACCCATTGATACCGGCGCGCTGCCAATCGATATAGTTCCGGGGCAAACCGTTACTATTTCTATTTCCTGGGACGAAAATGATAATCTGGTATTTGCCGCTGATGGAATTTCCCATTCCGTCCAGATACCGCAACCCATCTACCCGCCAACATTTGAAGATAAGAATATTCAAACTCGAATCAACCTGGTCACCGATACGACACCCAGGTTTACCTGGAACCCCGTTGAGTATAAAAACAACCCGGGAGAATTCGCCAATCGCTACCGGGTAAGAATCTACACCTACAACAATAGCAAAACCATCTGGCGGGGTTATCCCAGCGAAACAGAATATACGGTGCCCCCGGGTGTCCTTAAACCCGATGCTTATTATCGATTCCGCTTGGAGGCCTGGGATGCCCCCAGCCCCTTGAATATTGATAATGTTTCCAAAACGCCGGCCTCCAATGATGATAACTATAGATTTTACACCGGAGCAGAGGATGCTGTCGCCCCGTACATCGACCTTTCGAACCATAGTGTTTATATCTTTACCGACTCGGCCGGTGATAACCTTCATTTCTGGATCAAGGTGCATGATGCCCAGGGGGTTCCGGGCAACATCAAACATGTCAAGGTCATTCATGATGGCGGACTGGAAGAGTTTTTGGAATACTATGGCGACAATCAGTATTCGCCGGCCACCCCAACATCAGCTATCTATCGTCTTGAATCTGCGCTGCCTCCGGTGGCCGGCGGGACCTATACGTTCGTGGTGGAAGATATCGATGGAAATACAAACCAGGTATATGTGGGGCAGAATCCCTTAACCGAAGTCCTGACCTTGGCACCCATCGGTTATCCGGCGGCAGGCACCCTCAGCGCTGCGGTGGACGGCAGCGCGGTATCCTTCGACTGGGAGGATGTTGCCGGCATAACCCCCGATGCGGGCATATACGAGCTGCAGATACACAGCTATGACCACGACCTGCTGTATCAGTTCTACACCAGCTCGTCCGAGTACCAGCTGCCGGCCGGGTTCCTGGAGGAAGGCAAAACCTACCGATGGCGAATTACAACCCGCAGGGAGTATTTCAGCCGGAACGTGGACAACATGTCCACCGGTCCCGACTACTGGAATATGCTGACCTTTTCCACCGGCACTCCGGCAGACAGCGACGAAGACGGCATCCCTGATTACTGGGAAGAACTCCACGGGCTCGATCCGGATATAGATGACTCAGGGCTGGATCCGGACAATGACGGCCTGACCAACAAGCAGGAATATGACAATGCCACCGATCCCAACAACCCCGACAGCGACGACGATGGGTTACCGGATGGCTGGGAAAAAGACAACGGCCTCAATCCACTTTCGAATGATGCTGCCGGCGATGCCGACAGTGACGGTGTGATCAACCTGCATGAATTCCAGGGCGGCACGGATCCCCAATCCAGCATGAGTTTCCCGGACCAATCACAGCTCAGTGTCGATCCGATCAACGGTGATGACTTCAACATCGGCAATGGGGATTACCCGCTACAGACCTTGCATGGCGCGGTGGAGCGAATCAATAGCCTGCCGGAAGCCAACTACACGATCAACCTGACGCCGGGAATCTACAGCAGACCATTGGAGGCTGACACCGCGCTGGCGCCGGTGCACAACATCACCATCAACGGGGCCGGAGCGACAATCGATGGCAGCGGTGCAACAGCCTGGACCAACGGCCTGATCCTCGGCCCGGGAGTCACCAATGCCACCATCAGTGGTTTGACCATCCAAAATTTTAAAACCGGCATCCTGGTCAACTCCGGCGGCGGCTGCCTGAATTTTGATGACATCGCAGTGAGTCAGTGTGAAAAGGGCCTTATAATCGTGGATTCATATCAGGCAACCATCGACCTAACAGAATCCAGCTTATCAGGTAATCAGATCGGCCTGCACCTGACGTCAGGCAGCTCCAACAATGTCATTCGCAATGGTCTGGTTACGAACAATACCGACGGCATCCTCCTGGAAAGCGACGGTGAAACACCCGATGACAACCGCTTTGAAGACATCGATGTCACCGGCAACACGGGCAACGGAATCGTCATTTACGAGGGATCCGGCAACGTTATTTTCGACTGCCGGATAAGCGGCAACAACACCGGCCGGACAGCTTACGGCGGCATTGCTGTATACGCAGGATGCAACGAAATCGTCGACAGTGTCATCGAGCAAAACAACTGTTACGGCATATGGGCCGACGATGCCCTGGCTTCCCAGCCCCTGATGGCAGTCAACAACGATTGGGGCGCAGCCAACGGTCCGCAGCACCCCGAACAGAATCCGGCCGGCAGTGGCAATGCCGTCAGTGACCATGTCGAGTTCATGCCGTGGACCGGGTACGACCCGGTTTCGGATGACGATGGCGACGGCTGGCCCGCTCAGGCGGAGACCCAGGCCGGAACCGATCCCAACGACGATGCTGATTACCCCACCATGACACAATTTACGGTGGGTGGAGCCGGTGCCGACGACAACAACCTGGGCGATGCAGGCCGGCCTCTGAAGACACTGCACGGTGCAATTGCCCGTATCAACGGCTTGCCGGAAGCAGATTACCGGATTGAAATCGGCTCCGGTATTTATGACTTGGACCTGGAAGCCGACCGTCCGCTCGCTCCGGTTAACCGTGTCACAATCGTCGGTCAGGATGCCGTCATCGATGGTAACGGCGCCAATTCCTGGACCAAAGGGTTAACGATGCCGGCCGGTGCTGCCTATCTGAAAATCGAAGGCGTATTGATCAAAAATTTTATAACCGGCATCGCCATCAACTCCGAGGGCGGCTGTGTCACTCTTCAAAACATCATTATCGACAACTGCGACACCGGGCTGCAACTGGTAGAAAGCTACCAGGTAGAATTGGATCTATCCGGGTCGACGATCACCGGCAACAGGACCGGCGTGAAGGTTGCCGCCGGCAGCTCCAATAATGTTATTCGCAATGGCGCGGTCGTCGGCAACGACGGGGACGGCATATTCGTGGAGGGCGAGACCGAGACTCCGGATGATAACTTTTTTGAGGGTATTCAAATTGCCGACAACGCCGGCAATGGTATCATTTTTTACAACGGCTCCGGCAACCGGGTCACGGATTGCCTGATCGTTGGCAACAACCGCAGCGGCAGCGCCCTCGGCGGTGTGGCGGTAATGGCCGGCTGCGTGGTTATCAACGACAACGTGATCGAGGACAACCAATGCTACGGCGTGTGGGCGGATGACTTACTGGTCAGCAGCGCACCGGTGGATGCGACGGACAACTGGTGGGGGGATGAAAGCGGACCGGGAGGCGCGGCTCCCGGATCCGGAGATGCAGTCAGCGAGTATGTGGATTATGTGCCGTGGACCGGGTACCAGGAGGGATCCGGATATGAGCCGGTCCAGCAGGAAGACGCCGATGGCGACGGCCTGCCGGATTGGTGGGAGCAGATCATCATCAATGCCGACGATGACGATGACATCGATACGCTGGAGGATGTCTGGGCTAATCCGAACTGCGATCTGACGGATATTCGCTGCGATTTCGACGGCGATGGTATCCGCAACTGGGATGAATGGCGGGCAGAAACCGATCCAACGAAAACGGTTGCCATTGACATCACGCAGCCGGCCGGCAACCCGGCCTATTTCGGCCCCTCCCAGTCAACCATCACCGTTTCAGGAACCTCCCAGTATGCGACCGAAGTGGATCTGTCGATCAACGACGGCGATCCGATAGGGTTAGTCCCCGAAACCGACGGTTCCTGGAGCTTAAACGATCTCTCTCTGGCTTCCGGGTTGAACACAATTTTCGCAACTGCTTACGGGCTCAATGAATCAGTCAGAGACAGCGTTTCGGTGGTTCTGGATGACACAGCACCCGCCATATCGATTGAAATTCCAACGGCGGACGATACCTATACAACATCGCTGACATCCATCATCATCGGCGGGGTTGCCAACGACAACTCCGGAATCGCCTCGATATCGTGGGAGTGCTTCAACGACGATATACTGGCAGACAGCGGCACGGCCTCCGGAACGACAAGCTGGACAACGGGACCGGTTCACCTCACAGCAGACGCGGACAACACGATTATCATCAGGGCGAGAGATCGGTTCGGAAACACAGGTCAAGCAGAAATTGTGGTGACAACGGAGTCTGCCGTGACGACAGCGGACCAGGATCTTTCATCCGAGTCATCAGAGCCACAGGCTGATCCGCTGGATCTGGATGGTGACGATTACCTCAACGATGACGAGTCTGCCTGCGGCACGGATCCCAATAACGGTGATTCAAATGTTGGGGGCGCTGTCCCGGCCAACTTAACCGGAGCCTCCTACCCGACCGATGAGAATGATTCCAATTATGATCCGGCCAAAGTAAAGAGAGATGACAACGGAAGCATCATCGGCGCCTACCTGTGGCCTGACTGCAAGAATCAGGATGCTGATTTTGACGGCCTGCCGGATGTGTGGGAGCAAAGGATAATTAGCGTCGATGATGACGATATTGTCGAAACACTATTTGACGTGTGGTCAGGACCGGGCTGTGATACGGCGGATATCCGATGTGACTATGATGGCGACGGATACCGCCATATTGATGAATATCAGAACGGTACCGATTCTCTCATTGCCCAGGTGCCTAATTTTATATTTGCCGTCAGAGATGTGGCATCCGGTGGAAATTATAATTCCTGGATGCCGGAGTTCAACGCGGTCCTTGAAATTGAGGCTGAGTGGGACGGGATCAACCCGCCGACACAGGTCTGGTTCAGTTTGAAAAACACCACCAAACTGCCGGGAAGGGCAATCAATGACCCCGATCCGACTCTCTACGGTACAACCTATCCGGAATGGTACCGGTACAGCGGATATGATTTCGGGCTCACGGTCCAAATGGCGACCAATTCTTATGAACAGGGTCCTATACAGGTTTCAGACAGCGCCGACGGCCTCTCGGATGGAAAATACACCATTTATTTGCGGTGCTGGGATTACGGCGGTCGAACCAAAATAGTTGTCGGTGACGCTGCAGAAAATCCGACCTATATTGCCGAAGAATGGATCCCCAAAGGATCGGGGATCAACGGCCTGGCCGCTGCCTGGGATTATGACAACAACCCTGGAACACAGAACCCGGTGCCGGTCAAAGATTTGAATCCCGCTGGAGACCTCGACCGGGTTATTTTACAAAACCCCGGGGCCTACACGAACGTCTCGGGAGATGACATCGACAATTTGAGCGAATATCGCGGTATTGTTTATAGAGTTGACAACACCGACACGCATCAGAGGTTAAACCCCTACCGCAAGGACCTTTTTGTAAGGGCCGTCGGATTCGATGACGCGGTTGGCGATCCCTACCGGCCAGTTGACCCGCAATATCAAAACGCTTACCCTTTCAGGATCGGCAATGCGCTGAAAAACGCCGGGATCGATGTCCACAATGTCACCGGGTGGGGCCACGAATTCACAGCGGACAACTCGTTCTTCGTCTATCATACGGCCGGCCAGGCTTCGCTTACCAGTGGTTACCAGGTTACCGGAGCCGGAACGAATTGGGCAACCAAATGGCCTCTGTTGGAATGGGAATTCAAGCTGGCTGAAGACCCGGATGATGACTGGATCCCGGTTTCCTTCTGGGCCGGCGCAAACAGCCTTTTCCTTTATGAGGAGTACAACGGCAACGGCACAGAAGGGGATTATGCAATCAGGTTGCCGCTGCCGCCCATCAATGTCCTGATTGTCAGACTGGACGAGGTGAAGACCGGCGCTTTTTCAACAGAAGATGGCTATATCAAATTCGTTGGCGCCATTGAACCCGGTCCGGAGAATCCCAGTGGCTCAAGATTCTGGGCCTGGGCCACAAAAGGTAAAGGGCTCAAGGCCTCCAAGGAGGCTTCCTACGGTATCGCTGAAGCCTTGAAGATCCCGCTCGATCACTATTTCGGCGACCGTCCTTATCAGAAGCAAACCGTGTGGGAAAATGGTCAGTGGTGCAATGCGGACATCTCGGCAGGTTCAAGTGATCTGCGACTGCCGCCCCTGAATGAAAGTGAAGACCCCACGGACTCCGGTGTGTTTATTGACGGCTACGCCGACCCGGCGCTCGGCATCCTGTTGGGCAACAGCCCCAACGGCCAATGGGATGGCGACCGGCGACTGGCAACCCATTCAGAATGGGAAAGCGCGGGGCACCTCAACCCGTTTGACATCGACAACAACGGCTTTGTCGAGCTGCCGCCGGCAACGGATCCCAGGGCGGACAACAGTTCCAGGCAGTTTGCCAGTTATGACAGTGTCGCGGGTTGGCAAAACGGATATACGAAAGCGTGGGTGCTAAAGCACACCATCTCCCACGAAATATGCCATGTCCTTGCCGGACCGTTGCACTCAGAAGATCCGAATGATCTCATGTATAAATATTCGAGCAACTGGAAAAGAGCAGACTATCTCTCCGACTGGTATCGGTCGTTGCTGATGATTCACAATAAGACGAGGTAATTCAATGATGCGATTCACAGCTGAAGGTCAAAACAAAAATCTTCCGATTATTGTGTTTGCGTTTATCTGGCTGATTCTCGTGTGTTATGGTCCTGCCCTGGCATACGATACTCCCGGAATAAGCCTGAACATTTTCGTGGATCAGGGGGATGAGGATCTTACCTACAATCTGGCTGATCCGAATGACCCGGTGACGATACTGATGGTCATAAAAAATATTGTTACAAGGGCCGTGGACACGGAGCGCGGGTTTTCCCAGGAAGAGCTATTTCATTCACTGATCGTGACCGACCCCAAGGGTGCAAAATATTCACTGAGACCGGTCAATAGGTCCCACAAGATGCCGCTCCCGTTTTTTATCAATGAGAAAGCCTGGAGTCTCGCTGAGAGACTTCCGGTCGGGTGGGTGAAATCCGTGAAAGTGAACGATCTGAAGACTTATATACCAGCCATGTCAAAAACCGCCGGCTGGTATACCATCGAGGCCCATAGGCCGTTTACGCGCTTTGCCGTGACCGGGCAATTCTCAAGTCTGGGTGTTATGGGGGTACAGGAAAATACCAACAATTGGAACGGTATCGTCAGTTCCAAAAAACTTCAAATATACATTAGACCGCCAGGAGGAGCGAAGTTCGATGTTCAGGTTTTTGATAATTCCACTGACCCTCCGGACCGGCCGTTTCGCGTTCCGGTAAGGGTTTTCGGAACCGAAGATGTGCCTGTGGATTACACCGCAGAGGACAGGTGGAACAATCTTGAGTATTTATTGGAGGGATTTACGGATGAAGAAGGCAAGGTAACGCTGACCACTGCCGGCGGGTGTTTTTCCCAGGACGACTACACGATCATCGCCAAATATGCGGATGAATATCAGGAAACCGCCGTTGATTCCGATGATAGCAATTGGGTTGTCGGGGGCTGCGGAGGCATGATCGCAAAAGTAATTGCATTCACCGGCGCCCCTGAGCCACCGCCTGCGGTTCCCGGGGACCTGGATGGGGATGGGGATGTGGACGCAACTGATCGGAGCATATTTTTGGGCACCTACCGCAAATGTTCAGGTGATACTGGTTTTTTATCGGAGGCCGATTATAATAGAGATGGTTGCATAACGATGAATGATTACCGGGATTGGTATAATTACTATAAAACTTTTCTTAATCAATAGTACTATAACGCTAATATTTATCTCTATAAAGGAGGGAATTTAAAGTAAAAAGTCAATTAAAAATTATTCTGCCGTTTATAATTTTATTTCTCTGCCTAACAGCTGCTCCATGTTTAGCATTGAATGCAGATTTGAGAGTTTTAAATCCGTTTATAGAAGTCGGAGACATCTTTGAGGTTGAAGCATCTGTGACAGGTGAACAAGATTGGGGAGATTTGACAGGTTTTGGTTTTGATGTCGAACCCGCAACCATCCTCCTTTTAGCCGGCGGAATGACTGGCATGGGAGTATTTGGCAGAAAAAAAATGGATCATTTTATTTTTTACTAAAAATAAAATTTAGAAAGGAGCATTCAAAAATGAAACTCAAAAAAAACTTACTATTTGTTGCCCTGATCGCAACCATGGCCCTGTTGATGCCTGCCACGCATGTCATGGCCGGTGCAGGACCCGAACCCCCGAGCACGGCAACAATTTTGCCGACCCAGATCTGGGGCGTTGTAACGATGTACTGCACTCCGGCGCCAGTGGATCTGGTCATCATCAGGGTTAAGCGTATAGACGACTGTGAGGTCGAAACGCAGCTCATAGTTGATAACCAATGGGAATTTGATTGCCCAGTGGACGACTCGGCCGGCACCGCGGAAAGCAAGCCTTTGGGCTGGACTTTGCCGGCAGGTTCATTACAGCTCTTCGATTTGCCGGGAAATCCATATATCACCAAAGTTAAATATTTTAAGCAAGAAATCAATGCAACTGCAGGCACCAATGCAACATCATTTGAAGCACAATTCGGATTCTGGGAATAAACTGGTTATAAACAAAGCCCAAGTTAGTATATTGAGATATTTAAGCGGAAGCGGCTTGCAGCCGCGGCATTTGAATTCACGGCTACCCCGCTCTAAAACAGCGGGATGCAAGCACACGCCGCTCCCACCAGATGCTTGTTGCATAACAACTTGACTTTATAGAAAAGCGAATAAGATAATCTCAGCAGGTATTAAGATGCCGGCGGTTGCCGGTATTGATGAAAAGCTTGAAGATCTTTTCCAGGGAGTCCCTTGATACGGTAAGGGACTCATTGTTTTGGTGTAAAGTTTTGCAAATAGCTTCATGAGGCAGATCATCAATATATTTTTTTCCATTGCAGCGCCTTTGTTGAGCGGGGCGTTGATGTTTTTTGCGTTTCCGGATTACCATCAGGCTGTCCTGGCGTGGGTGGCCCTGGTGCCGGTGATGTTGGCGATCGCCGGCAAAAAGCCCGCGGTAGCATTTTTATTATCCCTGGTCTGCGGGATCTGCTTTTTTCTGGGGCTTTTTAACTGGATACTGGTGGTTTCCAAATACTCCTGGTTGCATCACACGTTATTGGCGCTTTACCTTGGCTCGTATATCGGTATTTTCGGACTGGCATTTGCCATAATTTCGCGGCGCATAAATACGACCGCCGCATTTTTTGCCGCACCGTTTATTTGGATCGCCCTGGAATTTGCCAGGTCTAATATGTCTTTTATTGCTCTGCCGTGGGGACTTCTGGCCCATTCTCAATACCAGACTCCATTAGTTATTCAGATAGCCTCCCTGGCCGGGGTTTATAGCGTCAGTTTTCTTATGGTGGCAATGAATTGTGCTGTTGCAGCTTGCGTTTACGCTCTGCAATCATACAGGGACAAGAAGATAGCCTGGACCAAAGGAAGACTCGCCCTGATTTCGGGCACTGCAACGCTTTTCCTGTTTGCATTGTTTTACGGAAATCTGCTAAGCTCAAAACCGTTCAGCGGTGAACGCCTCAAACTGGCCCTGGTTCAAGGCAATATTAATCAATCCCAGAAATGGGATCCCATGTACGCAGGGGTTATCATGCGCACTTATGCCGAATCGAGTCTGGAGGTGTCAAAACACAAACCGGACCTGATCGTCTGGCCTGAAACTGCAACCCCAAGAGCTATAAGCATGGACCCGGGCGTGTACCGCGAGGTGAAACGCATTGTAAACCTCACGGGCACAAACCTTTTGCTGGGCAGTTCCCAACCGCAAAAGTTCAAGAAACCCGGTCATAAAAATTTTAAATACTATAATTCGGCATTTTTGATCACGCCGGGGACACCGAAGTCTAAACCGCAACGCTACGATAAGATACGGCTCTTTCCCTTCGGGGAGTATCTGCCTTACAGGAATAGCATTCCGTGGGCGTCAATCAGCGTACCGGACGTAAGCTCATATGTGGCCGGCAAGGAATTTAAGCTCTTTGAGCTTCCGCCGCATCGATTCGGGGTCACGATCTGCTGGGAGAACATGTTTCCTGATCTTTTCAGGCAGTTTGTTAAAAACGGCGCCCAGTTTATGGTGAATCTCACCAACGAGGCCTGGTTCGGTAAGACCGAGGCTCCCGATCAATTTTTATCGATGAGTGTTTTCCGGGCTGTGGAGAACCGAGTATTTGTGGTCCGCTGCACCAACACAGGAATATCATGTTTTATCGACCCAAACGGCCGGGTGTATGGCCGGGTGGAAGATTCGAATGGAGAGGACACATTTATCCGCGGTTTCAAAATCGCTTCGATTGTACCCCAAAATTCAAAAACCTTTTACACCCGATACGGTGATTGGCTGGTCTGGTTAAGCCTTGCAATTTCTCTGGGGGTCATCGGTTTGGCAATGGCCCGAAAAACACCCCAATCTGTCTAATATTTTCTGAATCAGGTGAGTGCATGAAAAAAGTTGAAAAAGGAAGAAGTTTTTCTACAATCGCCTTTATCGTATGCATCGCCTTGTTGATTACCATTGCGATACTGTATTTTTACAACATCTTTCAATGGTCTAATTACCCGGATTTTGGATATGGCTTTCGCAGCGCAACCGGCGTTAAAATAGTCGGCCTGGTTACAGAAAACGGTGAAAAAGCCGGAATGCGGGTTGGCGATGAAATTATTGAGATAAACAGCAAAAGCTATAGCACAATCGAAGAACTACGCAGCCATATGAACCGGGAGCTCACCGAAGAGAATACCTATTTGCTTGAAAGAAGAGGCCAACGCTTCGCGGTTACCTTAAAAAATACGCCTACCGGATTCAAACGTTCTTTTGGGCGAAGCGGTTTTTCGTACCTCCTGGGCCTTTGCTACACCTCTATCGGGTTTCTTGTGTTTCTGATGAAACCACACCAAAGATCGAGCTGGATTTTTTTTCTTTTCACTTCAGTATTCGGATTATTGCTCACCTTCATTTATCAGATTGGGCCAACGGTGCCGCTGCTGCTTGAAAATTTTAATATGATCGGCTATTGCTTCACACCGGCCGTATTTATTCACCTTGCCTTAAGTTTTCCAGAAGAACGCATATTGCTTCAGAAACATCCCTATTTTCAGCTCGCCCCCCACTTTATTTCCTTAATACTGTTTATTCTCATCCGCAGCTCCACACCGGTGATGGCTTTTGCGCCCAAACCCTGGCTTATTGTCGCTGTCGTATACATGGCCTGTGGCGTCCTGTTTTTCCTGATCTCCTGTCTGCAGCTCAGGATCGCCTCAGCTTCCCAGATGGTCAAGACGCGAGCCAACATGATTCTGCTTGGATTTGGAATTGCGGCCTCACTCCCGCTTGGGGATTTCGTAATAAACGCATTTTTTCACGTTTATATTTTCCCGAACTTTAATTATTATCTTCCTTTTTTTGTTGTCTTCCCAGCCTTTGTTGGCTATTCCATCGTTAAACACGATCTGTTTGATATCGATGCCATCATCAAACGGACCTATGGATATGTGCTGACGACCGGCTCCATCGCGGGAATTTACGGCCTTTTCGTTCTGATTTCCAACCTGATCTTCGGCAGTTTTGAGTTTTCCAAATCCCCGATTTTTACGTTGATGTTTCTCCTGGCGATTGTTTTTCTATTCAACCCTATTCGCAACCGGGTACAAAAATTCATAGATCGTGTGTTCTATCGCCTGGAGTATGACTACCAGGAAACCGTTCAGAAAATCAGTGAGAGTATGCGAACTTTGCTGGGACTAGGTGAAATCGGCCAAAGCATTATGACGATGGCCATGGGGACCCTGTTTATCGACTCGGGCTGCGTGATGCTGCAAAGAAAGAAAAAAAGTTCATACAAATGTCTGATTCAGTCGGGAGAGAAAGATCTGGCATTCACCGGAACAATGGTAGAAGCTCCTGACACGGATCTCGGTACCGAAAAAACGCCGCGCCGGATCAGATTGGTTCAAAACCCGACGATAGTTCCGCAATGGAAGCAGGGGGAGGCTCTGGGTCGGCGCTTGGTTTCAAAGCTGCGGCAGAGCCCTCGAAGATTGTACTCGGGCACGACGAACCGTTTGTAAAACTTCTGTCTGAATATCAAAAGGAAGTCAACATCTATGATATCCTGGAAAATCCGTTCTTTGAAGATCAACGCTCTCAGTGCCTGCGGGTGTTCGAACAACTGGACGCGAGTCTCATCGTTCCTCTGATTCACGAAAAAAAATTAATCGGAATGATTTGCCTCGGGCGCAAAAAATCCGGCAAATTTTACCGCCGCGAAGATGTCAATCTGCTCAATATCCTTGCCAACCAGAGTGCTGTGGCCATTGAAAACGCGTTGATGCTGGAAGAGGTCATTGAAAAAGAGCGCATGGAGGAAGAACTGAACATCGCCAAAGACCTTCAGGTCAGTATGCTGCCTTTAGAGTGTCCTCAGATAGACGGGTTCGAGATTGCCGCTTTTTCAGAGTCGGCCAGAGAGGTCGGCGGGGATTTTTACGATTTTATCGAAATCAGCGATGATAAGCTGGGTGTGGTCATCGGCGACGTTACCGGCAAAAGCGTATCCGGTGCCCTGGTGATGTCGGCTTCCCGCAGCATTTTCCGGATGCTGGGCGAAGAAAAATTGTCCGTCAACGAAAGTATGATTCGGGCCAATCGACGCACCAAAAAAGACATCAAGACCGGCATGTTCGTGGCCTTGCTGTATGCGGTTTTGGGGAGCACCGATAAAAGCGTGACCCTTTGCAGTGCCGGTCAGACCCAGCCGGTTTTTCGCTCGGCAGCGTCGGGTGAAACCAGGCTGATCGAAACCGAGGGGGACACTTTTCCGCTGGGCATACTGGAAAACGCCGCCTACGAGGATACCCGACTTTTGCTCAAATCCGGCGATAGAGTGGTCTTGTATACGGACGGAATTGTCGAGGCCATGAATGAACAGGAAGAACTGTATGGATTCGACCGGCTCATAGAGATTGTCAAAACATCGCAGACGTTGACTGCTGAATTATTACTGAAAGAAATCCAGCGCAAAGTAAATGAATTTACGGGAAATGCTCCCCAGCATGATGATATTACGATAATTGTGATACAGGCAGTTTGAAATCGGAGGGCGGGATGGGGAAGGCGGTATGACTCGATTTCGGGTTTTAGATTTCAGATTTTGAAAAATTGCAGAACGACTTAAATCATTGGGCGTGAATACACAGAGAATTAGGAAGAAGGCATATCGCATGGCGATAGGAGCTGGGCCCGGTAGAGACAATTGAATGTGGAATGTCTGAGCAGAAAGCATTGCGCATGGAGCAAGAGGTAAAGAGTAGGCTCATATTTCTTCAGTTTAATGCGCTGTCGGTTCAGTTGAATTATCCGATATTCAACGGATAATAATTCATCAAGACGCTGCTTGCTCAAGGCTCATAGTAAAAATCGAGATTTTAACATAAGATAAAAATGCGAAATTCATGCTTCCTCGAAAAAACGAGGATGGTCGTAATATATTTAATAGCATTCTTGCTGCTTATGACAGGGTTTATTAATCCCCTTTTTGCACGATCTCCTTCAGCCGAGCTAACCGATCCTGCTGAGCTGGAAGCGTTCATGGACGGTAGCATCGAGGCCCAGCTTGAAGCGTATAACATCGCCGGAGCCACGGTTGCGGTGGTTAAAGACGGCGCCCTTTTCTTTGCCAAAGGGTATGGATACGCTGACCTCAAAGAAAGAAAACGCGTGCAGGCCGAAAAGACGCTTTTTCGGATTGCATCCGTCTCGAAGTTGTTTGTGTGGACAGCGGTCATGCAGCTGGTTGAACAGGGGAAACTCGATCTCAATGCAGATATCAACACCTACCTGACCCATTTTAAAATACCGGATACGTATGATGAACCCGTTACCTTGATCCATCTCATGACCCATACCGCAGGTTTTGAAGATTACGTTATCCATCTATTTGCGAAAGACGCGGATCACTTACTGCCCCTGGGAGATATTCTGGCAAAAGAGCTTCCAGCCCGCGTGCGTCGGCCGGATGATATCGTTGCCTATTCAAACCATGGAACCGCAATAGCAGCGTATATTGTCGAACAGATATCGGGTAAGCCCTGGGATCACTATGTTGAAGAAAACATTTTGAAGCCGCTGGGGATGGCTCACACCACTTTTCGCCAACCCGTTCCGGAAAAGTTATCTGTGAACCTCTCAAAGGGCTATACTTACAGCAAAGGCGAATTTCAAAAGCAGGCCTTCGTGTATGTGCCCCTGGCTCCCGTGGCTTCAGCCAGTACCACGGCCACGGACATGGCCAATTTTATGACCGCTCATCTCAACCACGGCCGATTTGATAGCTCGCGTATCCTCGATGCTAATACAGCGCGGCAAATGCACAGCGCTTTGTTCCGTCATGCACCCGAAGTGAACCCTATGGCGCACGGCTTCTTCGACATGAGCCGCAATGGTCAATGGGTAATCGGTCACGATGGGAACCTTATTTTTTTTCATTCGTTATTGACCCTGCTGCCTGAGCAAAAGGTCGGACTCTTCATCTCCTATAATACCAAGGGAGGACGAAAGGCCGCCGCCGAGACATATGAATTGTTCATGAACCGCTATTATCCGCAGGGAGATATCCCTACAGTGACGCCGGGAGAGAGTCCAAAACTCCAATTTCAGCGCTTTAGAGGCAATTATTTCAGCAGCCGGCGTGTACACCGGAGGTTCACCAAACTTGGCGCGTTGCTTGGAACCGTCAAGGTCGCACTTGCCGAAGACGGCGTGCTGAAGACCATTGGCACAGAGACAACCCGCTGGATCGAGACGCAACCGTTAACTTTTCGGGAAGAAAATGGCTTGGGGACGCTCGTATTTCGTGAAGACGCTAAAGGACAAATAACGCATATGTTTATAGGAGAACAACCGTACATGGCGTTAGAGCGCGTCGACTTTAAGGATTCGATTATTTTGCATGCGGTTCTCGCGACAACCGCCATCCTGCTGTTTTTCACAACCACTGTATCATGGCCATTTGCAGCCCTCATCCGCCGGCAGTACGATGTAAAACTCAACCGCCGCACCTGCATACCCCGCCTGGCCTATATTAGCGCCTGGAGCGCAAGCTTTTTATTTATCGTCGTAGCCGTCTTTTTAGCCGTTGGATTACGCGATCCTTATTCTGTCATATTTGACATACCCGTGTGGATCAAAATAATCCTGGTGCTCTCCATGTTTTCTACCCTAATGACAGCGGGCACGTCTATATATACGGTGCTGATCTGGAAATCGGGCAAAGGCAGTATTTGGGGGCGGGTATACTACACTGCGGTCGTGTTGGCGCTTATTGCCACTTCATGGCAATTAAATCATTGGAAACTACTCGGGTTTAATTATTAAAAGTATCCCAACACTCTCAACCTTCCAACTCTTCTATTGCTTTAGTTAGGGTATCGAAGATTGCGGCGAATTTGGAAATTCCAACCATGTTAAAAATCTTTTTAAAATGGGGCGATACCCCGGCAATCGCTGCACGTTGTTTATTTTCCTTTATTTTGTACAAAGTCTGAATGATTAAGGCGATCCCGCCGCTGTTGATGTAGGCAAACTTTTCGATCTTAAGGATGATTTTGCGTGCGTCCTGATGTATAACTTGCCGGTATGCTTCTTTAAATATGGATTCGGAATACGAGGTAATATCACCTCGAATATTCATGACAGTGATGTCTCCTTGCTGCTGCAGTTTGATGTCGGTATTTTCTTTCATTTTATGCCTGCGCTTTCGTATCCATTATTTCTTGATAACCATCCTCAAGCAATGCCCACTGGCGACATCCGTGTTAAATTCGACCTCGTCGGACAGTTGCCGGATCAAATATACTCCAAATCCTACGGGCGGGTCAATTTCCCTTACTATTCTTTCAATATCAGGCTGGGGCAATTCTTCTTTGATTCCCACACCTTGGTCCGTCACCATGATTTGTATGGCATCATCGCCATAGTGAAACACGATATTTACCACAGCATCCGGCCGCCCCTTATTACCGTGCTCCATCGCGTTAATTGCCGCCTCTGCGACGACGGTCTTCAAATCTTCAATCCGCTCCAAACTGTAGCCGTGCATTTTTGCAAACGATGCCAGCGAAGCCATGGCAATCCGTTCGTGACCAATTTCATTGGGAAGCGTCAGTGTTACAGCCAGTTTGTCAGATATAGCATCCATCCCTATGAATCTGAAACCTTCGTTGAGTAATAGAATTGTAAAGGTAATCGAGTGACATACTACCTGAATTTTAGAGCAACACTTAGCACTCCATGCATACTGCGGTAACTTGACCTTGATCATCACTAAGGGTTATTTGCATGTAAAATTCAGGTACTGCTTTCAGATCGTTCCGTCAGTCTATTGATCCGCACACCATTGACGGTTTCGCCACATCTTATCAAAAGATAATAAAAGGTCAACCATTTAACATTTGACTAATTTTAGAAACTTACCTATTTTATCAGCAATATAAATGCGTGATTCGTTCTAATTATGACGCTAAATAGTGCCTGAATAAATCGTTTGGGTAAACTCAACAAGCTATCCCATGAACCCAGATCAAGATAACAATCAGCGTCTGCCGGTGAAACATAACGCGTCTGATATTCAGATTCAGCCCGAAACAGCCGCTCAGGCAGTGATGGGGCATCTGCCCGGATCGGATGCCATCGAGCCCGATGAGAAAATTCAGATTGCCAGGGAAGAAGGCTACGATCCCATGGCCATCAATCTGGCCCTGGATCCTCCCGGGGCCACGATTGCAGACAAAGTTCGCCTGCTGATCTTAATCATGGTTGCCGCTATCCTGGTCATCTTTTTTTTCCCGCTGAATCGTTTTTTTAAACCAGTGTCGCGAGATTTAGGTTCCATGAGCATCGGCGGTCCATTTCTTGAAGAGTCGCTGACGGTCTCGGATATCCACCATAAACCATGGCTCAAGGCGCTGGTGGCAATCGACCGCCTGTATTTCCAGGAAGGCAAACTCAGTGAAGCGATTCAGTTGGCGGAATTAGAGCTCGAGAAAGCGCCCCAAAAGAATCGGCAAACCTGGCAGAAATTATATTATCGCTACTGGGAATTGTTGTACGATGCGGACCGTGTGCATGTATTGAAAATGTCTACCCGGGTATACCTGGATGCATATCCTGAAGATCCATTTGCCAATTATTATTTTGCCCGGGCCTTTCTTAAAGCCGCCGATCGTAATCACAGCTTTACTCCGGAAACCAAAAAAGCCTATCGTCAGGAGGCTGAAATCGTCGCCCGCCAGCTTGATCGGACTTGCAGCACGCTATTGGCCCGGAAAAAACACCCGGACGTCAGCCAGGAAAAATTGCAGGTGATAAGCGAACTCTATCAAAAACTACGCCTGGAACAGGCCAAATCATTCGTGCTAATTTGGAAACTCGGCGGCTACGAAGAAGACGATCATCCGGATGTCGTCTACCGCGACAAAGCATTGGATATCTGTGAAAGTGAAGAACTTGGGGACATGCAGGAAGCCAAGGCGCTCATGTCCATTATTTATACCCATATTCTCGACCGCTGGAACTGGTTTGAAGGACAGCAAATCATTCAAAATCAGCTCCAGAAAAGAAAAAATATTCAAAAACAGCTCGATTCACTCAACGCAGAGCTCAGAGAAACCGAAAGACAATGAAAATTTCTGCAACCGAAGTACCGGCAGCCGGCAACAAAAAATCGGCTAAAGGCCGGCGGCCCTCCGGAGTGGCCGGCATTGGTGATCCCAAGTGGATTGTGGTTGCCTCGTTGTATGTCGCTGCCATGGCGTTAATGGGACAGGATCCATGGTATGGAGATAAATATTTCACCTATAACCAGGGAATATTTGTCGGTATCCTGGCAATCCTCCTGGTGGCCGGATTCTGCTGGGAAATCTACCTGCTGGGACGCCCGGGGGGCATCAACCTGGTTTTGCATTGTCTGCTGGTTGTTCCCGTCGCTTTGCTCATCGGCAGAATCGCGGGCTTGCCCACTGCCCCGGAAGCATCCCACGGCCTGTTGGGAAAACTCAAAGACTATGTGGTCAGCCTGACAGACGCCTCCGGCCTGGGAAGCATCCTGCCGTTTTGGATTCAGGATGTGTTCCGCAGCCCGGGAATATTGCTTCTCATCTTTTTTACCTCGATCGCCTTCACCCAGAAAAAGGCCAATCGTCGTTTCGCGCTAGTGGTAGTCGCTTTTCTCATTCCTACTCTGCAAACCCTCTCCCACGATCCGCGCCCCTCGGCGGCCTTTGGGATGGGCTTTATCGCTTTGTTGGCCGGCATAATCCTGCAATTTAGCAAATACGGGGAAATTATCGGCCAGCAAAATATTCTGCGTCGACTGCACACTGTCGATGATCGGCTTGAGTATAAATGCAGCCTGAGAATCGCCAAACGCACAGTGGAGGATGGGTTTATCACTGAAGATGGTGTTCTGGCCGTGGTTCAGCGCGAATACGGCAAACTAAAGCAGCTGGATGCCCTCTCGGTGCGGGCAATTGCCCAGGCGCTATCCCAGCGGCTGGTACGCGAGCACCGGATATTGGAGCTTTACGGCGACGAGCGGGGCTTATTTCTGATCCCCTATCCGGATATGTTAACCGTGGAGTCACTATTCGATGAAATTTCTGTTTGGCTTCGCAAAATTATCATTACGGGTATTGCGGTAATCTGGCTGATTTCTCCTATAGATTTATTCCCCGACAGCATACCGGTGATGGGTGCTATCGATGATGCGTTGATCAGCCTGGTCGGAGCCGCCCAGTGGCTTGATACGATCAAGCGGCGCAAGGTTCCGGGGCCGAAACGTGGCTGATTTAGCGGGAAGCAGGGGAGGGGAGATAACTGAAGTATGAAGTCGGCCCGCCCTGGTGCGACTTTGTGGTTTATACCTATTGGGTCAAAATTTGCCGTAATGATGCAGGTTAGCCAAAAGCGTTGCACATTCGGTCTGGGCCAGGGAAGGCGGAATTCGGAAAAAGAGCCAACGATCAATTATTCTGAAAACACGAGGAGTATTAATTTGCAGGACATCGAAATCAAGGACTACTATCCCGGAGTGGTCGGAAAAATCACGGAACTTCACGCGGTTTATTACCATGAAAATTGGGGCTTTGATATGACTTTTGAAACCCAGGTGGGTGGCGAACTTTCAGAATTTGTCCGCAAATTTAACAAGAACCGTGACGGATTGTGGATTGCTGTAAAGAACGGGGATTTTGCCGGAGCGATTGCGATTGACGGTGCCGACGCATTGGGTGATGGGGCGCGTCTGCGGTGGTTTATTGTTGATCCGCAATTTCAGGGTTGCGGCATCGGTAAAAATCTGATTACTCAGGCCATCGTGTTTTGCCAACAAAAACAAATTCCCAAATTGTTTTTGTGGACATTCAAAGGGTTGGAAGATGCACGGAGACTTTACGAAGCTGTCGGTTTTCAACTATGCGAAGAAAGTCAGGTTGCCCAGTGGGGCCAGACAATCCGAGAACAGAAATATGAGTTGGAGTTGCCGGTTTCAAAAAACAATATACAACCCCTGCCCGGATAAACCGGAAAGAATAGCCACAAAGGGACAAAGAAAAAATGATTATCATATAAAAACTTCGTGTCTTGGTGTCTGGTTGGTGGCGAATATATTTTGTTAGATAAATCCTTCGCAAACATGATGTGATTTCAATAAATAGGTACTAAGGTGTTATTTTTCAGGGCGGATTAATCAGGAGACGCAAACATGCAAAATACTCAAGTCAGATTCAGCCAATGGATTGAAGAGGGGTTTAACCTGTATAAAGACAATTTTAAAACCCTGGTCCTGGCTGCCATCTTTGTGGTGGTGATCAGCACGGTAACGGCTTTTATTTTGGCCGGCCCAATGCTGGCCGGTCTGGCATTGCTCATCCTGGGGCTGCGGGATAAAAAAGAGCCGAAACCGGAAGCCGGTATGGTTTTTAAAGGATTTGATTATTTTGTGCCTGCTTTTCTATTTATCGCGGTTTGGGGGATCGGCATATTGAGCGCTTCCTTTATTCTGGGAGTTATTCCGCTTATCGGCCAGCTGGCATCCCTGTTCATTGCCTATTGTGCCCAGGCTTTTTTGATGTTCGGACTTTTCCTGATCGTGGACAAAAAGATGGAATTCTGGCCGGCCTCCCAGCAGAGCATCAATACGGTTAAGGCTAATTTCTGGCCGTTTTTTGGTCTATCTATTGTAGCCGGCTTCATCGGCAGTATTGGCGCCATTGCTTTCGGAATTGGAGTTGTCTTCACCATCCCCATTCAGGGATGCATCCTGACGGTTGCTTATCGGGAAGTATATAAATGAGCTGGAAGGCTGAAAGCTGAAGGCTCAAAGCTAAAAGCGATTCAGTTCATCCTCGAGGCTGACCTTACTTCTGTGACCTGCAGCTGTGATGAAGCCGGATACTTCAACCTCGTCAGTTTTCCTTTGTACTCTCTGTGCTTTGCTATATGCCTTTGCGTTTTCTTTCCGACTTCCGAATTCATTCAATTCCCCCTTCAGACTTCCGAATTCCGCTGGTCTTGTAATTCATCCAAGAATGCATAATTTGCTTTTATTGATATTATGCTGACTTCTCGATAATTTTCATGCAAGTTTCAGGATTTAAGGGTTACGGAAATAAATAAATACACATAGCTTGTGCCGGATATTTGTTCGCCTTCAAGGCGCGCCAAGGGGAGCATATTATCGATATGTGACTTTTGGTGCAACGCTGAAGGCGGGCAAAAAGACAAGCAAGATTGTGCATTTATTTATTTCTGAGGCCCTAACTGCCAACACAGCTTGAAACAAAGGAGGCCCCAATATGAAAGAAAAACGTAATGTACACTTAAAAGTCCAGGAACTCTGCGATTGCTACGCGACTAACGACCCGCTCAAAGAAATGTTTACAGTCAAAAATGACGGCGATAAAGATGAAGCCGCCGTCAAGTGGTTAGCACTGGCAGCCTTGCACGGGGTGAATAACAATGCTAAAGAAGTAACCATTACCCGGTCCACTGATGGCGAAGTCAGGGTTGCAGCCAGATATCGTGAATCAGAGCTGCCCTCTCCGGGATCGAAAGTTGGTTCTAAAATTATGGAGGCGGTTAGGGAAATTACCCATATTGAAGGCCAGAAAGGCCAATCACCTCTGGCTTTGGGCATCCGCAATGACAGCATCGAACTTCGGGTGAAAATGAAGCAAAAAGAAGGTAGAGAAAAGGTCACCATTAAGTTTCCGGAATGAATGATCTATCAGAGAAAATCGAAAAGATTATTCTGCAGCATGGCGAACGGGGAATGGACCGGTTGCAGAAACACCTGATACCCGGGTATTGCCGGCGGGCTGCTCAGATGATTCTGGACAATAAAGGGGTTGTGATTATCGGGACCGGATTCCCGGTTTCCGGCAGCTTCGAAAGCGATGGACCCATCAGTGCCATATCCCTATATCGGGTGCTTGCTCATCTCGATTACGAACCGGTATTTGCCTGCGCACCGCCGATATCGAAAATATTATCTAGCCGATATACCACCTATGAGCTGCCACTGGCGGACTGGGATGAAAGCCGTCCGGTCATAATGAAGGCGTTAGCGGATTTGAATCCAAGCCTGATAGTTTCCATCGAGCGGCCGGGGGTAACCGCCGACGGCCGCTACTATAATATGCATAGGGATGATATTACCGAGTTCACCGCCAAATTCGACCTGTTCTTCCAGAAATCTCAATGCCCCTGTATCGCCTTTGGCGATGGCGGCAACGAGATCGGTATGGGCAATGTAGCACAGGCTCTCAGTAATTTCGAAATCATCCCTTCTGTCACGACCTGTGATGAGCTGGTTATCGCGTCTGTCTCCAACTGGGGGGTATACGGCGTCATGGCCGCCCTCTGCGGTCTTTTGTCAAAGGATTTGTTTGAACTCATCGATCCCGAATCCACTGCAAATTACCTGATTGCCAATGGCTGTGTTGACGGGGTCACGAAACGCCGGGAAGCCAGCGAGGACGGATTTCCAATCGAGATCAGCAACTCCATTATCCGACAGTTGCGAAGTTTGATTTTTAAATAGGACACAAAAGCACACCGTGATTTGCGATAAAATTTTTGATAAATTAGCCGCAGACAAACGCAGACTGTCGCAGACTTTTAGCCTCAGTGACTTGCGGAGACAAAAGTAAGCATCGCTTCGCGATTGATAATTATTAAAGGAGAAAATATGGCAGAGATCAAAGTAGAAAAAAAACCGGCCGAAGAACAATTGAAAGAAAGGGGAGTGTTCGAGTGGCCGATCTGGACCAAAGAGGTGTCTGAATTTCCATGGTCTTACGATGATTCCGAAACCTGCTATTTTTTAGAAGGTGATGTGATCGTCACTCCCGAGAATGGAGATCCGGTGGTAATCGGAAAAGGTGATCTGGTGACTTTTCCTAAAGGATTGTCCTGCACCTGGGAGATTCGCAAAGACGTCAAAAAACACTACGTGTTTGGGAGGTGAGCACGGAGCAGAGAGCATGGAGCATAATATTGTCGACACCCACACCCACATCTGTGATTCCGCTTTTGATGCAGATCGCGACGAGGTGCTTGAAAAAGCGGCTGAGGCCGGTGTCAGTGCGATTATCGCCCTGGGGGAGGATTTGGAAGATGCCCGGCGCAATCTAGAACTGGCGGAAGGGTATCCGATGATTCATCCGGCCGCCGGACTTTATCCGACCATTCTTGACCTCGACAAGGCAGAGCAAATGTATTCGTTTATCCGGAACGAACGCTCAAAACTGGTTGCCATCGGGGAAGTCGGGCTTGATTTCTGGGTCGTTAAAGAAGCGCCCCAAAAGGAGCTTCAAAAAGAAATTTTTAAAGGCTTTATCAGCCTGTCAGGAGAACTGGACCTGCCGCTCAATATCCACTCCCGTTCGGCAGGTCGACATGCAGTTGCCATGCTGTTGGAAAATGGTGCAACCCGGGTCCAAATGCACGCCTTCGACGGCAAGGCATCCGCCGCTTTGCCGGCGGTGGAGGCCGGGTTTTTCTTTTCAATTCCGCCCTCGGTGGTCCGCTCCCGGCAAAAGCAAAAGCTAGTCAAACATCTCCCGCTGTCCTGCCTGCTGGTCGAAACCGATAGCCCGGTATTAGGCCCTGAACGACAGAAACGCAATGAACCGGCCAATGTCACCGTTTCCATTCAGGCCATCGCGGAATTAAAAAATGTCACGGAGCGCGAAGTTATTGTGGCTGTCGCTGAAAATACAAACCTTCTGTACGGTAATATTAATTCTTGAATTTTGCACCCATACCCCGGCACATACACCCTGGTCTTCAGCTCATCTGTTGATAAGCCTCTTAGCATCGGCAAACTCGGCACCCTCCTCCTCAAACCCGGTTTCTATGTTTATATCGGCAGTGCTTTCGGTCCGGGAGGGTTGAAGGCGCGCATAAATCACCATTTCAATCCTTCCAGCCGATCTCACTGGCACCTCGATTACTTGAGTCCAGCCTTAAGGGCCTGCGAAATATGGTATACCTATGATCAAACCCGACGCGAACACCAATGGGCAATAATTCATTCCCAGACCCGGGGCGTTATCCTGCCGTTGCCGGGATTCGGTTCATCGGACTGCCGCTGTTTGTCCCATCTTTTCTTTTATAAATCAAAACCTTCCGGCAGCCACTTTCGACGCAAGATTCGGACAAATCTCGAAAACCATGCCAGATTTATGATTGTGAGGTCTGAAAAATTGCTTGACATTTTTCCTATGAGTGATATTTACTAACTTATATAACCCATTGTTATATATAACATTGATAGTTTTTTAAATATAATTAGTAAATATTACTAACCTATTTTTGTCTAGGCAGAAAATTGAAGATTGTGACTAGTATGGGGTGCGGGTTGCGGGTTCCAGGTGTCAGGAAACCGAAGTGCTAAATCCTGACACCTGGTGAAACCTCTTATATCAACGCATGTGGGTTAATATCGACAACAGTCGATATGGTGCCGCTTATCGCCTAAATTAGATCAAACGCCTTAAGGAGATACAACTCATGTCATACAAACACCTTATTATCGAGAAAAATGATAACATCGCGTCTATCATTTTAAACCGCCCTCAGGTGATGAACGCCATGAGCAAGGAAATGATTTTAGGATTGCGGTATGCCGTTTTGGAGATTGGATTAGATGAGGATATCCGGGTCCTGATCATCAAAGGCGCCGGCAACCATTTTTGCTCCGGTGCGGATTTAAATCTTTTCACTGATAATACGGCATCCTATGAGTGGATCAGGGCCATGAAGGGCGTCGGTCAAATTGTCAAGACGCTTCGCGAAATGCCCCAACCGGTTATCACCATGCTCAAAGGCGTGGCAGTGGGCGGCGGTGCGAATCTGGCCCTGGGGGCCGATTTTGTGATTGCGGCCGAAGACGCTCGATTTTGCGAAATTTTTGTTAACATCGGCGCCATCATGGACTACGGCGGGCATTATTTTCTGCCGAGACTCGTCGGCCTGACCAAAGCCAGAGAACTTGCCATGCTCGGAGAGGAAATCGATGGCAATACGGCCGCATCCATTGGCCTGATATACAAATCCGTACCGGAGGACGAACTTGAAAAAGAGATCGAAAACCTGGCCGCCACACTGGCGCAAAAACCGCCTCTGGCCCTGAGGCTGATCAAGGAGGGGCTCGAGAAAAGCTTTGATATGTCCCTGAAAGATGTACTTGATTGGGAAGCCGCCCACCAGTCCATCGCCCTCCAAACTCCCGAGCACAAGGAGATCATTCAGATGTTCATGGAGGCGAAAGGCTAAATAGAGTAATCCGTGTGATCTGCGAAATCTGTGGACAAACGAATTCACAACCAAAGTACTGACCGAGAGGTACCCCATGGCTGTCAAATCTAAATCCGCGACTCAAATTTATTTCAACAAAGACCATGAGATGGTCCGCAAAGCCGTTAGAGAATTTGTGGATAAAGAAATCAATCCACACATGGACGAGTGGGAGGAGAAAGGGGAGGCCCCCCTGCACGATCTTTTTAAGAAAATGGGAGACCTTGGATTTCTGGGGATCCGCTATGACCCGCAATACGGCGGGCAGGGACTGGATTACTGGTATGACACGGTTTTTTTAGAGGAATTAGGTCGCGTGCATGGCTCCGGTGTTCCGATGGCAATCGCCGTGCAATCCCACATGGCGACGCCCGCGATTGCCGAATTCGGCAGCGAGTATTTAAAAGAAACCTACCTGAAACCGGCGATTGCCGGGGAAATGGTAGCATCGATCGCCGTTACCGAGCCCGGGGCTGGTTCGGATGTCAGTGCACTACAGACAACGGCCAAAAAAGAAGGAGATGACTACGTTCTCAACGGTTCTAAAACCTATATTACCAATGGTACCCAGGCTGACTTTTTGACACTGCTGGCCAGAACCAGTGATGACCCGGGCTATCATTCCTTCAGCCTCCTGATAGTTCCCACCGACTTGCCCGGATTTCAGGTCAGCCGCAAGCTGAATAAAATGGGATGTCACAGCAGTGATACGGCCGAACTTTTTTTTGACGATATGAAAATTCCGTCGCAAAATCTCATCGGCAAAGAGGGAGAGGGATTCATCTACCAGATGCAGCAGTTTCAACATGAGCGTTTTTCCGCCATCCCGATGTCTTATGTTTCCGCCGAAGAGATGATTGCCATGACCGTCGAGCACATTCGGCAGCGGGTGGTATTTGGAAAACCACTGATCAGGAAACAGGTGTTGCGACACCGGCTGGCAGACTGGCAGACCGAAATTGAATGTTTGCGGCAGCTGACTTACCACGTGGTTAGAATGAAAGAAGCCGGACTCGATGTCACCCGGGAAATCTCCATGGGCAAACTGTATGCGGCCCGGGTCATTCAAAAAGTCGCCGACGGGTGCTTGCAGATGTATGGCGGACTGGGCTTTATGGAAGAGATGCTGATCGCCCGCTGCTATCGGGATGCCAAGCTGATATCTATTGGAGGCGGAGCCGACGAAATTATGCGAGAGATCATCGCTAAGATGGAGCTAGGATAATTAATCCGCCCTATAAAATTGCGGATTCAGGATTTAAAATGGTTTTGTGATAATTTTAGATCTTATTAAAGTGAATCGCAGGCGGATTAATTATTTTATGGTTCCCAGGGGCCTCATTTTCCGAACGCTAGCTTGGAAAAAGTTTTGACGCTTAATGGCGGAAGTTTTTAAACCTTTGAACCCTGAGCCTCTGAACCTAACTATCCGAAACCGGCTGTTTGTAATGATGTAATAAACCTGAGAGCGAAAGATTGCCAAAATGAAAGGTTGGAATTCAATCTATTTCACCAAAGACCACGATATGGTGCGGCGGGCGATTGGTGATTTTGTTAAAAAGGAAATAAACCCGTATGTGGACCAGTGGGAAGCAGATGGTATCGCACCGCTGAAAGATATATTCAAAAAAATGGGGGATCTCGGCTTTCTCGGTATTCGATATGCTCCCGAAAATGGCGGTCAGGGTTTGGATTATTGGTATGATACGGTTTTTCTGGAAGAACTGGGCCATATCAAAGCACTGGGTTTATCAACGGCCATCACGGTGCAGACCCACATGGCGACCCCTGCCATCAACGAATTCGGCAGCTATTATCTGAAAGATACCTATTTGAAGGCAGCCATAGCCGGCGACATGGTGGGCGCAATTGCCGTCACCGAACCGGGTGCCGGTTCTGATGTCGCCGCCATTCAGACCACGGCTAAAAAAGACGGTGGCGATTACGTCATCAACGGCTCCAAAATGTATATCACCAACGGTACCCAGGCGGATTTTTTAACACTTTTAGCCAGAACCAGTGACGACCCGGGATACCATTCATTCAGCCTGTTTGTGGTTCCGACGGATTTACCCGGATTTACCGTCGGCAGAAAACTGGACAAGCTGGGAATCCGTATCAGCGACACGGCCGAACTGTTTTTCGATAATCTCAGGGTGCCGTCCGACAACCTGATCGGCAAAGAAAATGAAGGTTTTATCTATCAGATGATGCAGTTTCAACACGAACGTTTCTCATTGCTGCCGTTTGCCTGCACCGCAGCCAGAGATATCATCGACATGACCTTGGATCATATCAGACAGCGCGTGGTCTTTGGCAAGCCGTTAATTAAAAAGCAGGTATTGCGACATCGGCTGGCTGATTGGTTGACGGAAATCGAGTGCCTGCAGCAGCTGATCTATCATATCGTTCGAATGAAAGAAGTCGGCCAAGACGCCACCCGCGAGATTTCAATGGGCAAGCTCATGGCAAGCCAGGTGCTGATGAAAGTAGCTGACGGGTGTTTGCAGATGTATGGTGGGCTGGGGTTTATGAATGAGATGCTGATTTCCCGATACTACCGGGATGCACGCGGACTATCTATCGGAGGCGGTGCCGACGAAGTGATGCGGGATGTTATCGCGAAGTTGGAAGGCTACTAGCCGGAGTGCGGATTTCGGAATGCGGAAGTCGGAATTAAAGAAAAAGCGGAGAGCTGAGCGCAGCGGGCAGAGGGCATGGAGCAGAGCGCCTTGCTCCTTGCCCCATGCTAGGGTGATGAAAATCACGATACGGTGACTCTTAAATTTCATCCTTTTTTTTCTTTAAATCAAATTTTTGAGGCTATTTTAGATTTTGGATTGCGGATTTGTTGTATCGCTTTGCTCTATCGTTTTTTACTAAATGGACAGAATACCTTAAATCCGAAATCCAAAATTTATGAGGAATAAAAGTGGGCTCAATTTTTAAAAGTAACAAAGCGAATGAATGCATTAATTTCACCAGCCCAGCCCCATGCTCTTTGCGCTATGCAGTGCGCCTAGTGCCACATATATAATGAAAAGGTTGACCGATGCAATTGTCTGCGAATAATCTAAATAAAAAGCCGCTTCCTCCGGGGCGGATCAAAATTGTGGAGTCGCTAAAGAAGCTACTTGAGGAAAAAGATTTCGGTGCCATTACCACTGCAGAAATTGCCAAAAACGCGGGGGTCACCGAAGCGCTCATATATAAATATTTCAAGGACAAACGCGATCTGCTCCACCAGATACTAAGTGATTATCTGGAACAGTACCGGGCTCAGATTACTCATGATTTAAGAGGAATAAAAGGAGTATTCAACAAACTTCGCAAACTGATCTGGTCGCATATTAACGTTTATGCAACCAACAGAGTATTTGCCAAAGTGCTGCTGATCGAGGTGCGCAATTATCCGGACTACTATAAAAGCGAAACCTATGACCGGGTAAAAGAATACAGCGATATCGTGTTGAAAATAATTGAAGAGGGGATTCAAAACAAAGATATTCGCGATGACATCTCCCCCAAGCTGATGCGATACGGCATTCTCGGCAGCATCGAGCAGGTTTGTCTATTCGGCATTACGTTTGGCCGCAAAATCGATCCCGATGCGCTGACCGAGCAGTTGTGTGAGTTTTTTTTTAAAGGAATAATTAATCCGCGTGTGGATATAGCAGCATCGGGCTTATAATTGCCCTTTGAATGCGATAGATTGTAATTCGGCTGGCCGCCGGCGGATTAATTAGTTTATGTTTCGCATTTTTAAATCAATCTATTCAACCAATTAACCAGTCAACTAATCAACCAACCGGGAGGTTACAACATGGGAAAGTGGATGGACGGCTACCTGGAAAAGCTGGCCGCCAATCGACAGGAAAATCTTGCGGCCGGAGGACCGGAGCGGATCGAACTCCAGCATCAGTTGGGCAAACTCACGGCCAGAGAAAGAATTGAACGCCTGGCTGATCCGGAAACTTTCGAAGAAATAGGTTCCCTGGTCAGGGAATTTCGTTTCGGCCTGGATGGTGAGGCCAAGCCCAGCCCCTCCGATGGTGTTGTAATGGGAATGGCTGATGTGAATAGGCAACCGGTTATGATCTATTCACTCGATTTCACGGTAATGTCCGGTTCAATCGGCGACCAGGGTGTCTGGAAAATTGCCGAACTGGTGCAGATGGCCGCCCAGGAGCAGATGCCCGTTATCGGCCTGTTTGATTCAGCCGGCTCAAGGTTTAGCTTCAAAGGCGGATACGTCGGGTTGAATGGTCTGGGGCGGCTGGTCAGAAACTGCTGCCGCTATTCGGGGGTCATTCCGCAATTTTCGTTGATTTTAGGCCCCTGCACCGGCCCAATCGCCCAGGTGCCCGTGTTGTCGGATTTTGTGATTATAAATGAAAAGACGGGATTTTTGTGGTGGGGCGGTGAAATTCAATCCGAAGACGCGGGCACGGCCGAGTTCCACATGGAAAAAAGCGGCCAGTGCGACTTAATCGCCGACAGTGATGAAGACGCGATTGATCAGGTCAAACAGCTGTTGAATTTCATTCCCCGGAATTGTTGGGAAAAGCCGGCGGCGATCGAGTCGGATGACGATCCGGAACGACGGGAAGAGGCCCTGCTCGACGTGATGCCGGACAACCCGAAGTTTACTTACGACATGCACGAGATCATTGACCTGATTGTGGACAATGGTGACTTCTTCGAGTTAAAAGAGGATTTCGCCCCCAATATGGTGACCGGTTTCGCCCGATTTGACGGGATGATTGCCGGTATTGCCGCCAGCAATCCGGATGAACTCAGCGGCATCATGGAGCCGGATTCCTCGGACAAATATGACCGCTTTATCATGTTTCTGGACGCCTTTAATATCCCGCTGCTGACTATGTCGGATACACCGGCCTTTCCGCCCGGTGACAAGTGGGAACGGATGGGGGTCATTCGACACGGCGCCAAAAATCTGCACGGCTATTCACACCTGACTAACCCTAAAATGACCCTGGTTTTAAGGCGATCATACGGCGGTTCAAACATCGTAATGGGCTGCAGTAAAATGGGACCGGATTTCATTTATGGCTGGCCTAGCACCGAATTTGCACCCACCGGACCCGAGTCCATCGTTCAGGCGGTTTTCCACAAAGAGCTGGAAAAAGCCAAACAGGAGGACAAGTATGACGAGGTTTACAATTTTTTCCTGAGTATCCTGCGAGAGCACTTCAGCGTCATGACCATGGGTAAAATGTTTACGACGTATTACACGGTCCATGAAGTGATCGACCCCCGGGAAACCCGCTCCAAGATTATCAAAGCCCTGCGGGCCAGTGCCAATAAAGATGAGAAGGTGCCGGAGAAGCGTCGGTATATAAAACCAGCTTAAATGAAAAGGGATTGGAATGATGAATTTGTACAAATCTCAATAAACAAATTACAAACAAGCACCAATGATCGAAATTCAAAATTCAAAACCTGCCGAATAAGCCAGTTTTGGTCATTGGAAACTGTAATTTGGTTCTTGGGATTTGTAATTTTAGAAACTAGAAAAACACAACCAGAATTTACATGCAACACTTCTAAAGCAAGAAGGCTAAAGGGAAAATTGTCATGAATAATAGAATGGCTGAAGCCATTAAGCGCTTTACAGAAATCAAGGAAAAAAATCTTATCGGCGGCGGCATCAAACATATCGAAAGACAGCACGGCCGGGGTAAGTTGACTGCCAGGGAGCGGATCGACATTTTGGCAGATCCCGGCAGTTTCAATGAACTGGGTTCGTTTGTGGGGACCACCAGCAAGCGCATCGATTGCCGTATACCGGAAGCGCCTTGTGACGGCGCCGTTATTGGCACTGCCCGGGTGAACGGACGCTTGATCATGGTCCACGCCAGCGATTTTACCGTCCTGGGCGGATCGATCGGTGCCCAACATATAGCCAAATTTGCCATGCCCCTCGAAATGTCGGCCAAATGGGGAATCCCGATGGTCAATCTGCTGGATTCCTCAGGTGGCCGGTTGGGCTACGAAGATGTGGCCATGGCCGGGTTTGACTGGTATTTTCGAACCCAGTCCCTTTACTCGGGAGTTATTCCCCAGATTACAATCCTGATGGGGCCCTGCATCGCCGGCGGGGCGTATCTGCCAACCCTGTGTGACTTTTTGTTTATGAGCCGGGTATCCGCCAACATGTGGCTCGGCGGACCACGCCAGACCCAGGCGGCCACTTCGGAGAAAATAGATCGCAACGTCGGCGGCGCCGACTACCATATGCAGCTTTCCGGCAGCTGCGATGTGGTGGGAGAAGATGACGAAGAAACCATTCTAAAATGTCGTCAACTGCTCCGCTACCTGCCCCAAAACTTCAGAGAGAAAACGCCCGACTGGCAAGCAACAGACGATCCGAATCGCCTGGTAGAAGAGCTGATGGATATCGTGCCCGATGAATTTGATCAGAGCTACGATATGCACGATGTTATCACACAGCTTGTTGATGATGGAGAATACTTTGAAATCAAAGACGAATATGCTATGAACTTGATCACCTGTTTTGGTCGCTTCAACGGTGAAGTAGTGGGCTTGGTGGCTAACAATCCCAGTTATCCGGGCAGCATCCTGGAAATCAACTCCTGTGACAAATACTATCGATTTTTGCAGATTCTCGATGCCTACAACATCCCCCTGGTTAATCTGGTGGATACACCGCCGTCGGTGCCGGGGGAAACAGAAGAAGTCAAAGGGCTGATACGTCACCTGGCTAAAATCACCGCTACCTACGCTACATCCACCGTACCGAAAATAAGCGTTGTTTTACGGGAGGCTTATGCCGATGCCGGCAGTATGATCATGGGAAGTCTCAAAAGTATGGGAACGGATCTGACTTATGCCTGGCCCATCGCCCAATTCGGGGTGGAGGCATCCGAGCTGGATTACCGAAAAATTTATGGCCGGGGCATCGAGGAAGATGCCTACGAGTCCTATCTTAACCGGTCAAGAGAAAAAATTGACGTATTCGACACTGCGCATAGCTGGACGGCTCAAATGGTTGATGAAATCATACTACCCGGTCAGACACGCAAAAAAATTATCGAGGCGCTGGAATTGACACGGCATAAACAGGAAGAATTGCCGCAAAGGGCCAAAGGGCATGGAACCGGCCCGACCTAGAAATTCGATAAGAGGCTGCAAATTAAAGAGCCTGTCCGACAACCTAAGGGTTGTTTTTTAGGCAACAATTTTTGTGAAACGGGCTAAAATCTTCTTAAATTACTTCTTAATTATATAATAACCATTTGATATTACATTATAATTA
>Ga0056115_1000125_pt1 | contig 39527 bp, 32 predicted proteins | sample WorMetOlspDAHAB1_FD_77007 | JGI IMG/M metagenome (GOLD analysis project Ga0056115, IMG submission 77007) | Marine gutless worms symbiont microbial communities from Max Planck institute for Marine Microbiology, Germany - Olavius sp. DAHAB.1 ...
GTATAAAAATCAACCGTGTCCTGTAATAAAAGGGCTCGGTTGATTTATTCTGAATATTCTACTAATACATCAATATAATCAGGGGAAAGTAGTTATTATTATCCGGGGATCAACACCGGCCAAGTTCAGCCAGCGGAACCATGGGCTGCGGAGCATCCCGCAGACCTGATTTTTCACGAATTTTGGTAATTCCCGGCCGACCCTTGACATGCAGGTTTGCCAGGGCATTTGGCGAACTGCGCAACTCCAAAGGCAGCCTTAACACCACGGGCAGCGGATTGACCTCGCTGGGTATTTGCATATGACCGGCGACCAGGCCACGATTGGCAAGCATGACGGTACGCGCGATATCCTCGGTTCCGATGCCGGAAAGGGCCGCTTTTTCTTTGTCCGGAACAAATATGATTTTTTGTTGATCATCTTCAACGGACGTGTCGACGTCCACTACCAGCGGTTCACGCCGCAGACGATCTTCGAGCACTGCGGCAGCCTGCTGCAACGCACGGTAAGGGGTGGCTTTTCCGCCGTAAAGTTCAACAGTTATAGTTGAAATTACCGGCGGTCCCGGCGGCACTTCAACCAGTTTTATGCGGGCTGATAAGCTTTCGGCTATCGCATCAAGATCCCTGCGAATCCGCAGCAAAATTGCATGGGACTGCTGGGAGCGGCGCTGACGCTCGGCCAGGGTGACGCGAATATCGGCATAGTGTGCGCCGTACCGCAGGAAATAATGCCGCACCAAACCATTGAAATCCATGGGCGACGGCACCCCTACAAAAGCGGTATAATCCCGCACCTCGGGCACCGAACTTAAATAGGTACTCAAGGCCGTAACCACGCCCTGAGTCCGTTCAAGGGTAGTACCTTCAGGCATATCCACCACCACCTGGAATTCATCTTTATTATCATAGGGCAACAGCTTGAGCGGCACCAGTCGGAAGGCGGGAAACACTACCGAGATTAAAAATAGCAGGGCCACCATCATCAAAAATACCCCGGAGCGCAGCCGGGTATGAAGCAACGGCTTTAGCAAAGCGGCATAGACCCGGTACAGTCCGGTGCTGGTGATATCGTAACCGGCGGGCTGGGAGGCCGGTTTGAGCAGTTTGTAAGCCAGCCAGGGCGTCACCAGAAACGCCACCACCGTACTGACAGTCACGCTCACCGGGACGTTGAACGCCATCGGTGCCATATAGGGTCCCATCATTCCGGTAATAAACCGCAGCGGCGCAAATGAGATGATGATGGCGATGGTCGACATGATCAACGCCCCGCGGATTTCCCGAATAGCCATAATGATGCTGCGTCGTCGCGGCTGCTGACCGGCGCGCAAATAGCGCTCGATATTGTCCACGCCCGTGATGGGATCATCTACCAGGAGTCCCAGGGCCAGAATCAGGGCAAACAGGGTCACGCGGTTGATGGTGTAGCCGGCAAAAAGGTCGAGGCCCAGCGTAATGCCATAGCAGATCGGGACCGCCAAGCCTACCACCAGTGCGGCCCGCCATCCCAGGAAAATACCGATAAATACGGTCACTGTGAGCACCGCCGCCAGGAGACTCGAAACTAGATTATTGATTTTATCGTCAGCGGTCTTGCCGTAATTTCGGATAATGCGGTAGTTGACTTCCGGTGGAAATATATCGCGTTTGAGTTTAACAAAGTAGTCCTCCACCTCGTTTGCAACCCACACCGCATTGGCACCTTTTTTCTTGGCCACGGAAATGGCCACGGCCGGATAAACTCCCGGGTAGTCCTGCAACAGGTCTGCAGCCGGTCCAAATCCAAACCAAGTATAGCTGGTCGGCTCGGCGGGCCCGTCAATAACGCGCGCCACATCGGCCAGATATACGGGGACGCCATCCACGACACTGATGACAAGCTTTTCAAGTTCCTTGGCACTGCGGATAAACGCCCCGGCCTCCACCACCAGGGTCTGATCGTTAATCTGGACCTCTCCGGCCGGCAGCAGCTTGTTGGAAATTTCAACGGCCCAGACCACCTCTAGTGGAGCGGTTCGCCGCGCTGCCAGAGCGCTGGGATCCAATTCTACCCGAATCTGCCGCGGACGCCCGCCGGTAACCGTCAGCCGATTTGTATTTTTAATGGACTGCAGATCGTGTTCGATTTCCTCGGCCAGCCGCCGAAGTTCGTGATCACCGGTCAATTCGGGATTGGTGCTCCAAAGGGCCGCCACGACAATCGGTACATCATCGATTTCAATCGGTTTGACCACCCAGGCCTGAACGGCCTGCGGAATATTATCGGTTTCGGAATACAATTTATTATAGATCTTGACCAGGGAGGCAACCCGATCTTCTCCCACAAAAAACCGTACCGTCACCACGCAGCTTTCCGACCGGGACATCGAGTAGACATATTCAACCCCGTCGATTTGATAGAGAAGTTTTTCAAGAGGTGTTGCAATCTGGCGTTCGACTTGCTCGGCGCCGAGTCCGGGGGCGGACACCAGCACGTCGGCCATGGGTACAATGATCTGAGGTTCTTCTTCACGGAAAGTGATCATCAATGCCAAAATCCCCCCCGCCAGGGCTGCCAGGAGCAGGAGCAACGGCAACGGTCCCTGTAAGGTTGCGGTCAGCAGGCGCGACAGCCAATCCGGTTTGTATGAAGTAGAGTCTGGCATTATGGAATAAAAGGTGTCAGGTGTCGGGTTTCAGGTGTCAGGCTACAGTGCAGGAATATTTACAAAAATAATGTGGCGTGTCAACTATAGATATGGTTTTAAAACCAAGTAAAACAGTATGATATAAAGAATTCCTTAATTAGATCCGCCTACGGCGGATTAATCGACATTTGTCATGCTGGAGTTTTTTTTCGATTAAACTGGCCGATTTCATGTCCAGAGGCCGGGGCGACACCTGACACCTGAAACCACTATACTATCAAAGCGTCCTCAACATCAGGTACAATTTATCGCAACGACGCCGCAATATTCGCTTAAAGCCTGACCTCCACTTGATTATGCGTCAGATAATTTTTGACATCTTCAATGGGGATCTCCCGGCGGTGAAAAATTCCAGCGGCCAGGGCTGATTCGGCCTCAGTGGCGGTGAAAACTTCCTGGAAATGTTCCACCCGTCCGGCACCGCTGGAAGCGATGACCGGAATGGAAACCATCCCGGCAACGGCATTGATCAATTCGATGTCAAATCCTATGTTGGTGCCGTCGCGGTCAATGCAGTTGAGCAATATTTCCCCGGCGCCCAGTTTTTCACAGATCTGCGCCAGGGTGATAGCGTCCAGTTCGCGGCCTTCCCGCCCGCCGTTGATGGTGCACTGATACCAGCAATATCGTTCACCGCTGGGCCCCGCAATAGTGGTCTTTATCACCTGATGCGCAACCGCTTGCGGTGAGTTTACGTATATCCGACGTGGATCAATGGATACAACGACGGCCTGGTTGCCGTATACGCGGGATATTTCTTCGATGGAACTACGCCCGCTTGGGCGGCCGTCTGCCAGATAAGCTTCAGCAATCAAAACGGCATCACTACCGATGGAAACCTTGTCCGCGCCGGACCGAAAATATTCAGCAGCCACTTCCAGGGCGCTGTATTCGCGGCCGTCCTTGTCTAGGTAGTCGCGAATACCGCCGCCAATCGTCAGCGGTACAAAAACATGTTGCGAGGTCTGCCTCAGGACTTCGAGCATGGGCATGTCTTCCAGGGGAAAGTCCCTGAATCCCGTGATATTTAGAAAAGTGATTTCATCCGCACCTTCCTGGTAATAGCGCCGGGCCAGTTCAACCGGCCGGCCCAGATTTCTGACATCGCCATTTTCGCGCACATCATATTGATCGCCCTTGGTGACCACCAGGTCACCCTGGTCATTAGCGCGCACGTCCAGACAGGCCACAATCCGCTTGGCCAGTGTTGTGCGAGTCGCTAATCGAATGGGACGGATCGCTTCGTTGGCAGTCTCGAGAAAATTTTTCAAGACGAGAAGCCCGGCCCTTCCACTTTTTTCAGGATGAAATTGGGATGCGATAATGTTGCCCTTTTTAATGCTGCTGACAAATTCATAGCCATAGTCGGTGGTGGTCAGGATGACGGACGGATCTGCAACGTCGACATGGTAAGAGTGCACAAAATAAAATTTCTCATCACCGGCGAGTCCGGCAAAAATTCCCGCAGTCTGTTTAACATTAAGCCCGTTCCATCCGATGTGGGGGACCGACAGATCGGTATTAAAACGTTTCACTGACCCGGCCAGCACGCCCAGTCCACTGAGATGCGGCGCTTCTTCACTGTATTCAAAGAGGGCTTGCAGCCCCAGACAAATGCCCAGAAACGGACGGTTGGAATTTAGATAGACTTTTAAAGGCTCGATGAACTTTTTCTCATGCAGGATGTGGATCATATTGCCGAATGCCCCGACACCCGGAAAAACAAGCTTTTCGGCCGATAGGATATCCTCCGGGCCGCTGACGATGTTGACGGTCTCCCCCAGGCTTTCAATGGCATTGACCACACTTCTGACATTGCCGGCACCGTAATCCAATAAAGTGATCATTTTATTAGCACTTAGTTCCACGACCCGGCAAAGCCGGGATTGCATATTGGGGTTAAGAATAAATAAAACGACAAGCCCGTCCTTTACATCACAATAAAATAAAATACAAGCAGCAGATAAGTCACAACATGGGAACGCCAAATTTGGGATTGGATTTATGGTGCTTTGAATTTTTTAAATATGGAATCCTTCATCATCTATGATGCGTCCTCATCGCTCGATGCGGATGATCCGGCTTCGCTCCTGACACCTCGCCGGACAGGTGCTATATTTCCTCGGATGCTTCGCCGGACAGGTTACCTGATCGATGCCGATCGTTCGACCTTGTCATTCGACGCTGAGGTTCTCTAAAGGAGGCTCTCGATAGGTAACCCGATTGACCTGTCGCGGCGTAGTTCGAAGAACGAAGACGGAAACCTACCTTTAAAAATATCCAGTCGCGCGTAAACCGGTGGGCTATAACCGAATTTGCCTAAGTTCTCAATTCCACGTCAAAAAGAAAATGTTGACAATAAAACCCGCTTCAGCTATCGGGAAGATTGTTGTTTGTGTTAATGGGTGTTTCAATATTTTGTGCTGAAGCTGAAACCGATACACAATTCATCATTTTCCCTTGATACCCTCTGAAAAAGCAATACCTTATCTTTTTTTATCTTTCTTTGGGCAACAAAGTGAAAGGGGTTCACGCCACCAGGGCGTCTTTTAAAATAGGCTGGGACGAGTCGCTACGGCCGTAAATATTCTCTAAAAAATCGATACATTCTTCGCAGAAAGTAGCGCCTCTTCCGTCAACAATGGCTTTCACATACCCGCGATAACCGAACTTGTTGAACTCGCCCCGGCTCATCGGGCACAGTAATCCATCACCGGCCGGCTGGTAGGATGCATGGTCGGTCAGGCCGAAATTGTGGCCTACCTCATGCAGCGAAACTTTCAGCGTCCGGTCAATAAACAATTCATATTCTGTGTCCGTGTCCAAGTTCAAGGGAGTCAGTTTGCTGGTGGAAACAACAGCGACATCGTTTTTAGGGTTTTTGCCGCCTAAAATGGAATTGTAAAATTCGTCGTCATCTTCTGTTTTTAAATCCGCATCGGTGATTCCCAGGGTGTGCCCCCCGTACTCCTGGTCGAGGATCATCGTCAGCAGCAGGGCATCGATGCTTTCCACCACCGGAGAATCATGATGGGACAGCTCAACTTCGTCTATCACGCCGCTAAAAGATTCTAGCAACCCGGCTCCGATTTGTTTAAGGCTGCTGTAGGTGATGTAACTGCCGATCCGCACAATATTTAATTTGGATATACCTTTTAGCATTTGAATGAATCCCGATCAAAATGTGTTTAACAGCATTGTCCATGGATCCCGAATTGAGGCAGAGATGATACAAGGTTAACGATACTTTTCACATGTAAGAGATCCAACCCAGAAGATTTCCTTTGCCGGCTTTTAGTCGGGGAGTTGTCAACAATCCTTTCATTTAATTTATAAAAAACCTGAAGCGATGTCAAACTCATGGCATGAACCGATATCCCCAATCATATATATATATTTACCGTTGAGCGACCCATTACTCTGCCCTGAAAATCTTCAGGTATTTGCCAGCATCTGTCACTGCCCCGCCCGAATCATCATCTTTGCGATTAGAAGCGGATAATGGGGTATCTTTTTTTTTGTTTGACTCCCGGATAGGCCCTGCCTTAAGGTGAGTGTATATTTTCCTACAGCTTCTATGGGCGTGCCTTCGTGGGAGCCCGGAGTAGTATCGGGTGCAAAAAATTTCTTGTAAGACCGTTCAACGCTGGGGGCTTCACCGAAGCAAACAGACGGGAGCTCACAATTGGTGAAGGCTTCAATTAATTAGTCTTTTCAACCATTTCGAATAAATTATGCAAAAATCATGCCATGGTAAAAAAATAAGCAATTGAGATGTTTTCAATTAGTTATCGTTATACATAGGGACAACCGGGAAGCTAAGAGCTGAAAAACGTCAAAAACCATGCTTGAATTTGTCAGATTATAGACCGGACAGGAGGTCACAATGGCCATCAAAATATTAATCAAGAGACATTTTAAGGAAGGTTCCACCAATCAGGCCTTTGCGTTGATTAAAAATTTCCGCCACGATGCTATGAATCGATCCGGTTATATAGCGGGGGAAACCTGGATCAACCACTATGACCCCTGCCAGATAACCGTGGTATCCACCTGGCAGACAGTCGAAAACTGGATTCAGTGGGAAGAAAGTGATGAACGGGTAGCGCACGAGGAAAAACTGAAGGATATACTTAAAACACCCGCCCAGTTTGAAATATATGATGTGGTTGGGGTGGCGGATTAAGGCAGTATCCAACATTGAACTTGCATCCGGGTGTGAGATTCCCTGTCGAGTATATACAGACCCTTTGAAATTAAACCTCAAAATCAAGATCGTTGGAATTTACCCGCCAACAATTCCCATGGAGTTTGGCCGGCGAGATCATTTAACTTTCCTAAGGTTCACTACGAGTCGATTTTCGAAATTCAGGTCGAAATCATTTTTTTTTCGATTCCCACCCCGGCAGCCTTGGCGCGCTCGTATTCCAGGGGGACGGTCGCCGAATCCTGCAACGCGATGCCGGTCGAATCGAACACGGTGATCTCACCGTCCGAGGTGCGTCCCGGTTTCTTTTCGACAATCACTTCGCCGATCTCACCGGCGATGTCCTCTTCTTTGATAATTCCCTGCTGTAATGGAACGTTGATTTCGCCATCGGTGCGGCACTGGCGGATGTCGTCAACGAAGATGCGGGCCCGCTGCAGAATCATCGGATCGAGTTCCTGGTCCCCGTCCTTATCGGCGCCAATGGCAACGATGTGGGTGCCGGGCGCAATCCACTCCGCCTTGACGATCGCCCCGCGCGCCGGCGTCACGGTCACCACCACATCGGCGCCCTCGACCACGCGCTTCAAATCAGTCGAAGCGTGGATGGAGAAGGTCTCGTACTTTGGCTGCTCTTCCCGGACAAAAGCATCAAGGGTCTTTTGGGTCCGGCTCCAAACTCTAACTTCCTGCCACTTGAAAACCTCGTTACATGTAGCCAGTACACCGGCTGCCATGTGGCCGGCACCGACAATGGCCAGGCATTTGGAATCCCGGCGTGCCATCCACTTGGCCGATACGGCCCCGGCAGCGCCGGTGCGCATCACCGTGTGATAACTGCCGTCGCAGATGGCAAGGGGAAAACCGGTTTCGGGATGGGTGTAAATCAGGATCGAAAAGACGGTCGGCAGGTCGAACTGGTCGCGGTTGCGCTCCCGGATCGAAACCCATTTGCAGGCAGCCGCTTCCGGTTCCTCGATGTAGGAGGGCATCGCCTCCCATTCGCCCGGATATTTGTCGAGAACGATATGCCCCTTCGGGTCCATGTAATAACGTCCGGCGCCGTGCATGCGATAAGCTTGCTCAACGCAGCTGTTGTATTCGGCCGGGGTCAGCAGTCCCATCATGTCGGTGCGGCTCAGGATCAACGTTTTGCGATTGCGCCAGCTTTCCATCTTTACCTCCTTTCACATCTGTTTTCAATCTTCAATTCCGGCCCGCCCGGGTCGGGTATTCGTTAAACAGCGCCGGGATTGAAATCCTCGCCAAAGAGTCGGCTCATGTCTTCATCGCCCTCGTGCACCAGGGGATGGATATCCTCCATCGACCAACGGGCAATCACCCGATCGCCCTCCGTCACCGGCTTGGCGAAAAAGCGGTCGTCGGGGATGTAGGCAACGAAACTTTCAGCTCCATTTCGCTCGACGGTCACCTTGACCCAGGTTCCCTGATACTCGGTCATGGTAACCGTACCTAAAATTGTGTTCGTTTCATCGCTCTTTAAATCAGCGTCATCCGCCACCTTCTCCACTTCGACATGATCCCGCCGGACGGCAAAACTGAAAGATTCGCCTTCTTTGATCGCTGTACCCTGGACCGGCACCGCAAAGTGCCCGCCGGCATCCTCTTCGATCTCAGCCTCTTGCCCGTTTACCGCAACCACCCGGCCTGAAAACACATTCTGACCGCCCATAAACCGGGCGACATAGGTGCTGCGCGGTTTGAAGTAAACCTCGCGTGCAGGCGCTGCCTGGTCGATATTGCCGTGGTCCATGACCACCACCAGGTCTGCCACCGCGATGGCTTCCATCTGGGTGTGGGTGACGTGGATAAACGTGATGCCCAGCTCTTTTTGCATCTGCCTCAGATTGCCGCGCATCTGCACGCGCAAAAATTCATCGAGGGCAGAAAGCGGCTCGTCAAGCAGCAGAACTTTTGGGTCGGTGACAAGGGAACGGGCTAAAGCAATGCGCTGCTGCTGACCGCCGGATAGTTCAGCAGGCATCCGTTCGGCAAACTGGTCCATGTGAACGCGTTGCAGCATCTCGTGAGCCTTCGCCCGTCTCTCATCCTTGGACATTCCGCGCATCTTCAAACTGAAGGCAACATTGTCCACGCAACTCAAATGCGGAAACAGGGCGTAGCTTTGAAACATCATGGCCGTGCCGCGCTTTACCGGTGGCATGCCGACCACGGATTTGCCGTCGATCCGGACATCGCCTTCAGTCGGTGATTCGTGTCCGGCGACCATCCTTAAGATCGTAGTTTTGCCGCAACCGCTGGGACCTATCAAACAGCAGTAGGTTCCGGCGGGAATTTTCAAAGTAATATCATTTATCGCCACCACCTCGTCGAAACGCTTGGTGACACCGATGAGTTCGATTTCTCCGTTTTTTGCCATTGATCTTTCTACATTATCTGACATTAATTATTCTCCAATATGTGCATTGACCAGTTATCCTTATCGACGTTTACGCTAATCTGCTTCGTTTTAACTGCCGGGGATCGCAAGCTCAGAGCAGATCGGCCGACTGTTCTTCTTTACGGCTCACGGCCGGCCGATTTTTGGGTCGCCGCCCGCGTCCGGCTCGCCGGCGCTGAATGAGAGCGATGGATCCCAGGGATAGGATAATCGCAATGAACGAGATCACCGTGGTCAACGTCCCCAGGGCATAGAGCGCAGGCGAGGTGACGGTGGTCGTCATGGCCCAGATTTCCAGCGGCAGGGTGTTGCGGGGACCCACCGTCAGCAGGGTACGCGGAAATTCATCATAGGACAGAGTAAATCCGAATAACGCGACGGCGATGAGACCGGGCAACAGAATCGGCAAAAGGATGTGCCAGAGGATCTGCTGCCGGCTGGCTCCGAGATCGCGCCCGGCTTCCTCGACATCCCGGTTAAAGCGGCTCAAGACGGCAAACATGATTAACAGCCCGAATGGCAGCGTCCAGGTGAGCTGGGCGCCCAGCGCCGATGAATACCAGTTCGTCGGAATGTTGAGGACGCGAAACAATAATCCGGTCCCCAGACTGAGGAACAACCCCGGCATGACCAGACTGGCGACGGCCAGGTAGAAGATGAAAGTCGATCCTTTGAAGCGTTGGCGGAACGCCAGACCGGCCATCAACGAAAAGACCACCGTCAGAACGAAGACAATCAACGCCAGGATGATGGAACGCCCAAATGCCCCGGCAAAATCCCCCGTACGATCCTGTCCGAACAGGGCTACGAACCAATGCAGTGAGACATCGTTCATCGGAAAGGTCAGCCCGCCGTTCGGTCCCTGGAACGACAGGATGTAGATCGCAATCATCGGTCCGTAGAGAAATAATACAAACAAGGCGAAAAAGGCCCCCAAAGCATAAAAGGTCCACGGACGCTTCCCATAACTAAGCTGTGACATAACGGTTGATCCTCCCTATCCGGATAGTTCTTTGCGAATGTTGACGACGCGCAAAATTGCCACCACCATCAAGGTGACGATAATCAGCAGGACCACGGAACTGGCAGCAGCCGACGGATACTGCAGCATGGCGATCTCGTTCCACATAGCGAACACCACCGAAGCGCTTTGCCCGCCGCTCATGATCTTGACCACGAAAAAATCGCCCATAACCAATGCGATGACGAAAATCGAGCCTAGAGCGATACCGGTCTTCGAGAGCGGAATCACGATCTGGGTGATCACCCGCCAGCGGCTGGCACCGGCGTCCACGGCAGCTTCGATGATATCCGGGTTGATGCGGGCCATTGAGTTAAACAGCGCCACGATCATAAAAAGGGTGAAAAGATGCACGTAGGCAACGATCACGGCGAAATCGGAAAACAGCAGGAAATCCAGGGGCACGTCTATTATGCCGACGGAAATCAATGATTGGTTGACCAGTCCCTGGCGACCGAGAACCGGAATCCACGATATCATGCGGATAATATTGGAGGTCCAGAAGGGAACCGTACACACCAGGAAGAATGCAATCTTCCACAAAAGGGACCGCACATGGAAGACGAGGAAATAGGACACCGTAAAACCGATGACCAGGGTCAGGCTCCAAACGATAAGCCCGAATTTAATCATACTCGCATAAAGCTGGTAAGTGAGTTTGGACTCAAAAAGTTCGATGTAATTAAGAAGAATGAAGTCGGGATACACCTGATAATTAGCGTAGTCGAAAAAACTGACCACAATAACCGTCACAAGCGGAACACCGAGGAAAATAACCAGGATCAGCGCCAGAGGCGCCACCTGCAGATACGGGATCAAGCTTCGCGAAATTCTCATGGTTTATTATAGGCTCCGGTGAAGAAAAAAAGCGCCGGCGGGACGGCAGCATGCCCCCCGCCGGCGAGTGATGGTTGCGTTAGGACGCGACAAACTCATTCCACTTGCGAATCATGTAGCGGTCTTCGTCCATGACCGTATTCCAGCAGGCGATCTTGCCCATACGGTCCCAGAAAGAGCCGCCGTCACGGATACTGCCGGCCTTCTCCATAACGTTGCCGTAGGGGTCCGTGATGTCGCCCTTGGCTGCTTTGCCGCCATACCAGTAGCCCCATTCGTCGTCCGTCAGGAATTTCTTGGCCGTCTCCGGCACCGGGCTGTAATAGCCTTGTTTGGCAATGAAGCCGCCTTCCCAGCCGGAATGGTACCAGTTCATGTACTCGTAGGCCATATCCAGCTTGATGCCGCTCAGGTGCTTCATCAGGCTCATGGAACTGGCCCAGGCCCGGTAGCCCTCAGCCAGCGGTGCATAATAGCACGGGATATTGCGGGACCGCACGGCGGTGACCGCCGGCGACCACATGGATTGGATCACGACTTCGCCGGATGCCATCAGGTTGACCGATTCGTCAAAGGTTGACCAGAAGGCGCGGAATTGGCCGGCCTTTTTGGCCTCGATTAGGATCTCGATGGTCTTGTCGATCTCTTCTCGGGTCATATTGCCCTTGTCGCCGTAAGTGATGTCGCCCCGCGACTCGATGGCCATGGCGGCATCCATAATACCGATCTCGGGCACGTCGAGAATTGCGCACCGGCCTTTAAATTCGGGATTCAGCAACTCGTGCCAGTGTTCGATGGGACGCTTGATGATATCGGGCCGGATACCCAGGGTATCGGCATTGTAAATGATTGGAACACCGCTCGCCCAGCGGGTCGGTCCGTCGTGAAATTTGGTATTGTCAGGCCCGTGAACGTATTGAACCTCATAAGGCAGAACCCCTTGGCGCGACACTTCACTGCCCCAGGGATATTTGCCAAGGGTAAAAATGGGCACAATTTTATCCCAGTATTTAAAGCGTTTGGTATCGAAGGGCTGGAGGATGTCACCGCGCGGCATCAATTGTCTGAGAAAGAAGTACTCGGTATCGGCCACATCCACGGTCTTCGGCTGAGTGACTAAACGATTGCGCAAAGCATCGTGGGCCAGGGCCTGCATTTCAACCTTGAATCCCAGATCTTTGTTTGCCTGACGGGCGATGTCGATGATGGCCGAGTAGGGTGCACCCACGTGGTGCAAAACCTGGTCCTTGGATTTTTGGGCCCAGATGGTAGGAGCTCCGGTTATCACAGGACCGGCCGCCAGTCCCGCTGCCGCCGCTGCCGCACCCTTCAGCACGGTGCGCCGGGTGACCTTCTTGTCGGCCCAAGATGACTCCTCGGCTGCCGAGCCGCTATTTTCCGGAATCCCTAATTTGACATCTTTTCTTCCTTTTTCAACCATGGCTACCTCCTTGTCCTGTGTGAGGGGTCTCCTCTTCGATCCACAGGCCAAAATTTTATATTATATTTAATACTTGGCTTGCAGACAGTTGGGCATTCGCTCTACCGGTGTTGAACGCTCCTGGTTAAGGGTGGATCACACGCTATTAGCATCTGGAGCAATCGGTAGAACTGAAGCCTGCGAGATCGGGAGGTACCCCCGGTTGTTGGTCGCAACCGACGCGTACCCGTGTCCGTGATTTCTCGGAAGGGGGCTTCGTCGATGGCATATGGAATGTTATCCCGTGACATCAGATGTACTACGTCATATAAATGGTCTTATTTTTATTTGTCAAGATTTTTTTTCCATGATATTCCAAAAGCAAGATGTTAGGAGACTTCACATGCAAAAGATCAAAATTACTGCCGGACCATTCGAATTTACAGCAAAAATGGAAACAGATGATGCCCCCGGTACATGCGCCGAATTCAATAAGCTGCTGCCTTACAAGAACCAGATTATCCATGTACGCTGGAGCGGGGAATCAATTTGGATACCCCTGGGCGATTTCAGATTAAACGTCGAATTCGAAAACCACACCAGTCACCCGTCGCGCGGCGATATTCTGTTCTACCCGGGAGGCATCAGCGAGACGGAAATTCTGATTGCCTACGGCAGTACATGCTTTGCCAGCAAAATGGGACAGCTAGCCGGAAATCACTTTATGACCATCATTGACGGTGGCAGAAATTTAGCCGAGTTAGGGCGTATTGTGCTTTGGCAAGGGGCCCAGGATATCGTCTTCGAAAATATTAAAAATTGATAAATTTTCCTAAAAGGGAATTTACTTGACAACCAAATCCGGAAAGAATATATGACATCATACATCTCATAGCCCCGTTGGCGCGTCGGGATTCTGTTGCAAGCCGAATGTCGCAGCAAAAAAACGAATCAACCGGAATCATCACAACCCACTATACCGGGAGTACCAAACAAGATCCTTGCCAGGGATAGATCGGTCAAGCGGTCATCGAAACCGCGAGATCCGATAAAATAGAGATCAAAAATTGTCACGAATATTCTCGACGTTTTGTGGTAGCTGGCTGAACGTATTGCAAATCCGAAGTTCTTATCAAAAATCATTTTATTCACAGAAGATACAGACGCAATAGTCCGGCTTATGAAAAAATCGATAAACACAAAAGTTACCCTGCCGCATTTTAAGCGTGGTAATCTCGTTGAAATGGTATTTAACACGATCAGGGATGAAATCTTATCCGGCAAGTTTAAACAAGAAGAAAAACTTGCTTCACAGGAGTTTTTCTGCAAAGAGTTCGGTGTGTCACGAACCGTTGTCAGAGAAGCATGGAATAAACTCGCTTCTATCGGATTGATAAAAACCATTCATGGGCATGGGAGTTTTGTAAACCATCCCGATGCCAGCAATATACTGGATCCTATTTGTGATGCTATTCTATTGGACAAAAATTCCACTCAAGATCTTCTTGAGTCGCGTTTTTACCTCGAAACCATTATTGTTCGACTGGCTGCCAGGCGCAGTACTCGAAAAGATGTTGACAAGCTTAGTAAAATTGTCGAGCTGATGGAAATAAATGCGGACCAAAATAATACCAAACAAACCATTAGATATGACATTGAATTTCACCAAAGCCTGGCTGATATCTCGCAAAATATGGTGCTCAAGCGTTTTCTTTTAACAATCAGTAAAATGATTCAGCGCTTTTTGGAAGATTACACAAAAATTCCGGGAACTTCTCAGAATGCCATCAGCTACCACAAACGGATAATTCGCGCTATTGCTAAAAAAGATCCGGATCTGGCGGAAGCCGAGATGAAAGCGCATCTCGAGGACGTCATAGATACACTACGCGAAACCCTGGATTTAGCGATAGATTTATAAAAAAGGGGGGAGGTGGTAACGAATTCGAGATGGAGTCTGTCAGTTATCAAAAATTTGTTTGAATTTCAACTAAGGAGGTCTGTAAAATGAAAGACATCAAAGTTGGCTATGGTGTAGATATCGACGCAGTAGCCGGATGGATCGGATCCTATGGCGGAGAAGACTCACCGGATGATATTACTAGGGGCATCTTTGCCGGGCAAGTTGGCATACCTCGCCTGCTGAAACTATTTAGAACATATAATATCAAGGCCACCTGGTTTACTCCCGGTCAGTCCGCCGAAACGTTTCCGAAAGAATGCAAACAAATAGTTGAAGAAGGGCATGAAATCGGGTTGCATGGGTACAGTCACGAAAATCCGCTAAGTTTATCTCGCGAGCAGGAAGAAAAGGTTCTCGTCCACAGTCGGAAAATATTAACCGAATTAGCGGGCAAGGAACCGGTCGGATACGTCGCACCCTGGTGGGAACTGAGCCCGAATACGATCGATTTGCTCCAAAAGTATGGTGTCAAATATGATCATAGCCTGATGCACCATGACTTTCAGTGTTACTATGCACCGAAAGCGGAAACCATCTACCCCATAGACTATGACAAGGATCCGGACGAATGGATGAAGCCCATGGAATGGGGCGAAGAAACGGGTGTGATCGAGATTCCAGCCAACTGGTATCTGGACGACCTGCCGCCCATGATGTTTATCAAAAAGGCGCCGAATAGTTTCGGGTGGGTTTCACCGGACGTAATTTTGCAGCTGTGGAAAGATCAGTTTGATTTTATGTACCGCGAATACGATGATGCCGTCTTTCCCATGACCATCCACCCCGATGTCAGTGGCAGGCCGCAATGTATTATTATGCATGAAAAGCTGATAGACTACATCAACAAACATCCCGGCGTTAAATGGTGTACATTGTCAGACATGGCTGAGGACTTTGCATCAAAAAATCCGAAATAAAAACAGAACTGTACAAGGATGTTGAGTCCAGGCGGCTGAAAATATGTCGCCTGGACCTGTAACTACCTATGAATACAGGCAACCCTGAACGGTGAACCTTGAACCTGTGAACGCTTCCCTGTTTTTAAACCTATCGCCAAGCGCAGGGTATGCTATTATTATACAACCGCTCAGGAATCTTCATAACACAGGCCAAAAGGTTTCCCCTTGATGAATCTGCCCTGCCCCTCCTGGCCGATGAAATTGCCGTCTTCGAATGTTAATTGACCGCGCAGGTATACCTTTTTCAGCTTCCCGATATATTCCATACCTTCATATGAGTTATAATCGACCCCGTGGAAGGAGTCTGAAACAGAAATCAATCCCTTGGCATTTGCATCAAAAAGAACGACATCAGCGTCAGATCCCACCGCCAGAGTTCCTTTCTGCGGATAAAGGCCACAGATCTTTGCAGGTGCGGTCGCCCAAAGGTCTACAAAACGTGGCCGGCTGATTTGGCCGGTTTCAACCCCATAGGTCCACAGCACCTGGAGGCGGTCCTGCAAGCCGGGCGCGCCATTGGGAATGCTCGTAAAATCGCCCTTGCCCAAATGCTTTTGTTCGGCCCAGTTAAAGCCGCAGTGATCGGAGGATACGCATTTCAGCCAATCCTTTTGAACAGCGGCCCAAAGAGCGTCCCGATGCTCTTTCGAACGCAGAGCCGGCGAACAAACATACTTGGCACCCTCAAAATCCGGTTTAGCCAAGTTTTCAGTATCCAAAACCAGGTAATGGGTGCAGGTTTCACCGAATGCCGCAATCCCGCGCGCATATGCATCTCTGATGGCTTCCATGGCTCCCTTGTCGGTGACGTGTACAACGAATATCGGTGCATCGGCTGCTTCGGCCAATGATATTGCACGCTGGGTGCATTCCGTTTCAACAATGGGTGGTCTCGAAACGGCATGATATATCGGATCAACCTCACCTCTGGCAAGACATTGCTTTTGCAAGACATCAATTATATCCGCATTCTCGGCATGGACCATAATCGTTACGCCGGCGTCTTTAGCAACCTGCAATGCTTTAAATACGGCAGCATCATCGCAGTGATAAGGCATACCTTTGTAGGCCATAAATAATTTGAGTGTTGGAACGCCGATTTCCGGTAGTTTTGGTATCTCCTCAAACAATGAGTCGTTGGCATCGAAGACAACGCCATGGAAGCTATAGTCGCACATGACTTTCGGCACGACTTTTAATTCGTTATATTTGTCTATGGACTCTTTTAGGCTTTTGCCCATTTCCTGATTGGCGAAATCGACAATCGTCGTTGTGCCGCCGGCAAGGGCGGCATTTGACGTTTCAAACCCGCGCACTGTTGCAGTTTTAAAGGTAAAATTGAAATGCGTGTGCTGGTCAACCCCACCCGGTAAAACGTATAAGCCCTCCGCATCGACAACCTCATCGGTTGGAGTTTCAAGTGAACTCCCGATAGCAGCAATTTTCTCGTCTTCGATTAAAAGGTCCGCTCTGAATTCATCCGTTGCGGTTACTATTGTTCCATTTTTGATCATGGTTTTCATTGCAAAACCTCCTGTTTTGGTAAGTTGTATGGTTATGATTGGAAAACCTGAATGTGGCTCATTTGCGCAAAGTAATCAATAAAATTTACTGATATCGCATCGGCTTTTTTTGTCCGGGTCTATCAGCTAGCTAGTTTATAGACAGCTCCCAAAAGCAAATCACAACCCTGCTTTATATCTTCAAATTCAGTTTTCTCATATTGCACGTGGCTGCGCCCGTTGACGCTGGGTACAAAAATCATTCCAACGCTGGTAATGTCCACCAGCATCGAAGAGTCATGAACGGCACCGCTGTTCATCAGCTTGTAGTCTATTCCCCTCAGCCTGGCTTCTTCTTCGATAATTTGAATGATCTCATCTGCCAGTTTGATCGGAGCGGCTTCCGCCACAAGCGTCATCCGTTTTTTTACGCCGTGTTTTCGAACCGCTGAATCCAGTAATTCTTCAAATTCGGCAACGGTAAACTTAATCCCTTGCGGATCAACATCTCTTACATCCAAAGTAAACATGACTTTTCCAGGAATAATATTTGCTACATTGGGTTCGCAAATAATTTTTCCGACGGTTCCAACCGTAGTCGTGTTGGCTTTTTGGATTACGATCCCATCGACTTGAGAAATGATTTCAGCCGCAGCCGACATCGGGTTATTGCGCAAGTGCATGGGAGTAGCGCCGGCGTGATTAGAAACTCCTTCGATCTCAATTGTATAAGTCTTTATCCCGGCGATGGCATTGACTATCCCGGTCGGAATTTTTTCTGCATCGAGAACGGCAGCCTGTTCAATATGGAGCTCTATCATTGCCTTAATCTCACCGGGATTGATGACAAAGTCGGATGCTGTATCAGGGCTAAAACCAGAACTTTCAGCTAACTCGTACATCGAGACGTCCTTGTCATTGACGATGTTTTTTAACTCCTCCGGACCGTATTGTCCGATCATGGTTTTGCTGCCGGCCATGGTCGACATAAAATTAGAGCCTTCTTCCTCTACAAAAATAACGACTTCAACCGGATGCTTGGTGGGTATGTTGTTTTCATTTAACACACGAACTACTTCCAAAGCGCCCACGACTCCAACAACTCCGTCAAATTTACCCCCATAAAGCACCGTATCGATATGGGATCCGGTCATCACGATTGGGGCATTTTCATCAGTGCCTTTTCTTTTGGCACGCATATTTCCGACGGCATCAATCGAAAGATCTAAATCCAAACTTTCAAATTGCTGCACCAGATATTTCCGAGCCTCTTTGTCGGCATCACTGTATGAAAACCGGGTTACTCCCTTTCCCGGAGTTGAATTAAAAACACTAAACAACTCGATTTCTTTTATTATCCTATCTAAATTAGTCTCCACGACCGAATTTGCTCCTTGCCGCCGCAATCAGGCGATTGAAAGCTCAAACTGAAAAACTGATAAAGGAAACAGCGTCCGTTTGTCAATATGTTTTAGATCAGCTTTCTAGGAAAATTAAAGTGCATCTGCCGGCGGCGGGAAATACAGCGCAAAAGTAGTGGCGGCTGATTGATGGCATCCGGAGCCGCTTTTGCATTTAGGACAGACACTGATTCTGCCGGGGCAAATGTCACCGTCCTGGGGCAGCTCAGGGCAGCGGGATGAATTAAGCTCAATTTTAAAACCATAACGCTCCGAGAATATCTTCATGCGCAGCAGGTCCGCCCCTTTGCCGCCGGCATTGAAATCATAGGGGTTTTTGCTTGAATAATCCATGGTCTCCCGGGTTGTAAAAAAACCTTCAAATATCCGGACCTGGTTTTCGGGAGTTATCCCGACACCGAAATCACGGACCGCCAGCAGCGTTCCAACCCCCTTGTTTTTCACCACAACCTCTATCCGGCTCTCATCGGGCGTATTCTCGATGGCGTTTTTCAGCAGACCGTCAAAACTCTTTTCTAAGGCCTCACGCGGTACAAATACCGGCGGCGTGTGCTTTAGGCGCATGTTAATCTCAACTCCACGATGAGCAAAAGAGGGTTTAAGATATTCCAGCCTGCGAGTGACAAACTCATTAAGGTCAATAGCCTCGGAAATCAATTTCCTAACACCATAGGTATCATCAATATATTTTCGAATATGCTTGACGACCGAGCCTTCGCCGATCTTTTCGGCAATCAGGGCCTCAAGCATATCAGTGCACTGGTCTAGCAGATTGGACAGGACTGTCCGGGATTTATAGGTTTTATGCTGAATAATGTCATAAACCTGATACTGCATCTCCAGCAGCCGGTCCAGGTTTCTGCGGGATCGATCGATGGTGGGCTGCCAGCTTTCTGTCGGCAGGGATTGAAGTCTTTTTTCCAGGGTCACCAGTGAGGTTCGCAGGACCGCAATCGGTGTCTTTAACTCATGCGACAGGTGGTTGATAACTTTGTCTTTGGCGCGGTTCAGACTGGACACCTCCATATACGCTTTTTTGATTTCAGCGGCAAATCTCGCATTTTCTATGGAAAGTGCCACGGTTCCGGCCAGCATGCTCAACAGATCGACATCGGCTTTGTCAAAACCGGCTTCCTTTTTATTGACGGCACAAAGGGTGCCGATGGTCCGATCCTGGCTCTTTAAAGGCACCAGCAGCAGATTGCGGGTCTGATATCCCAATTTCTTATCACGTTCGATATGAATTTCGGAATCCCCGGAAATGTCATTCAGAATGATCGGCTCTCCGGTTTTGATCACCTTGCCCGCCACAAGCTCATCCGGGAGGAAACGAGTCTCTTTGGCTCTTTGCTGGGTGGCCGTGTCATCGTAGGCCGCACCTCTTAGAGTTAGCTCCTGCCGCTGCTCATCAAGCAGAATGACCAACCCGCCTTCGGTTTCCATCAGGTCTTTGATGACCCCGCTCACATAATCAAGCAGTTCATAAAGCTCGGGATATTCGGGCAGAGCCATACTGATTCGCTGCATGGCCTCATTATTTCTTGCAATCCGTTTAACCCGGGTGATATCCCTGAGAATTACGAGCACCCCGGCCGGCTCACCGCTGGAATCCGCAAAAACCGAAGACCGCCAGACCACATCCAGGCTGCGGCCGTCTTTGGTCAGACGCCGGGTTTCGTATCGTCGAATGACTTTTTCTTCCATCAGCTTGCGCAGGTGCCCACGGGTTTCCGCTTCCAACTCCGGAGGAATGTAAGGAATGCGTTTACCACGCAATTCATCAAGGGTCCAGCCGAAGGTTTCCGTGAAAGCCGGATTCAGATAGGAAACCAGCCCATCCACGCTGAACACCAGAATCGAATACGGCGCAAAATCAAGCAATGTGCGAAAGCGCCGCTCGGATTTCAAACTCGCCTGAACCGCGCGGCGACGCTCAGTGGTATCCTGCAGGGTTTCCAGGGCACCCAATACGTTTCCGTCAGAATCCATCAGGGGTGCCGCCGTAAAATAAAGCCAGCGGCCGCCATCGCCGATATCCGGAAAAAAATCTTCCGCCTCGTAGGCCCCGTCTTTAACCGTTGATTTATGGTATTTGCCCCGGTAATACTTAGCAATTTCCTGCTCCGGGGCACCGTCCACGATTAAATCGGCCATTGTGGGCCGGGCGGCGCTATAAAACGCTTTCCAGGCATCCCGGGTGCCGTATATCTCATCATGCGCAATACCGGTTAAATTTTCCATTGCCGGGTTGTAATGGATGACGAGATGATCGTTATCCAGCACAAAGGTCGGAATGGGAATGCTTTCGATAATTTGGGTCAATCGCTCCTGAATGCGCCAGTAGACGTCTTCCCGTTTGCGGTGCCGCTTGACCTCATTTTGCAAAGAAGCGATTTTTTTTTCTAATTCTTCATATGATGGCTTTTGCGCCATGCCGTACAACCTCTTGGTGTGAGGGGACTGTGTTTACGATAATCCGTGCCTTTAAAAGCTATCTCGGTAACTGCAACGATTGTGCCTGAAAGTAAATGAATTTGGTGTCAGGTTTCAGCCCCGCCGCTGGCCTGAAAAGCGGCCAGATTAATTTAAAAAGAAACTAATGAACGTCGAACATCGAACATCGAATAATGTAATCTATCTATTTTATAAAAAATGACCGAGCGACCTGTCGGGTCGTAGCCGAAGGCGAAGCCTGAAGCGATTCCGCCATTCTTCAATCTTCATTCGTCATTCGTCATTCCCTGAAGTTTCACACGAGATTTCCGGTGCCACTGAGTTATGGCGATATATCCTGACACCTGAAAGCTGACACCCGAACACTGACACCTGAAACCTTTTTATTTAACCGCCTCACGCCCCAACTCTTCCAGTATCATACCATATGCACTCAATCCGCGCTTAAAACTGCCGATTCGAAAAAACTCATTAGGCGCATGCAGATTTTCATCCTCAAGACCAAAAGCGAAATTGACCAGATGAGCGCCCAGAAATTTCAAAAACAAGCCGCAAACCGGAATTGTTCCCCCGGTTCGGGCGATGTAAGGTTCCCTATTGTACAGCTTTTTTAATACGACCCGGGCTGCCTGATTGCCGGGATGATCAAAGGGAACCAGGAACGGATCTGCACTGCCCGCAAGCTTTTTGACCGAAGCCTTCGCGCCGGCCGGTGCATGTTTGGCGACATGGTCCGCAATCAATGCGACAATTTGATCCGGCTCCTGATCGGGCACCAGGCGGCAGGTGATTTTGGCATGGGCTAAACTCGGTATAACGGTCTTGATGCCTTCGCCCTGAAAGCCCCCCCAAATGCCGTTGACCTCCAGGGTGGGGCGCACCCAGGCCCGCTCATAAGTCGAATAACCGGCTTCGCCAAATAGCTGTTCCAGACCCAGTTCTTCAAGGTATTGGTGTTCATCATAGGGTATTTCCGCCAGTTGAGCCCGCTCGGAACCCGCTAAATCACGCACCGCGTCGTAAAAACCTTCGACCAGAATCTTGCCCTGGGGACTGTGCATCGAGGTGATAAGCAGCGCCAGGGCGTGAATCGGGTTTTGAAAAGTGCCGCCGTAAGTGCCGGAATGCACATCTTGTTTGGCGCCCTGCAAATCGATTTGCAGAGCCGATAGTCCTCGGCGGCCGACATTCAGGGCGGGTTGATTTTCTTCCCACTGCCCACCGTCCGAGCTGAGCACCATATCACAAGCCAGTAGATCGCGCCGGGAGGAAATGAAATCCGGCATCTGGGGGCTGCCGATCTCTTCCTGACCTTCAAAAAAGAACTTAACATTGACCGGCAAACTACCCAGGGTATTTAACATGGCCTCGGCTGCCAGAATCGGAATCAGCATATTACCTTTATCATCAGAGGCCCCCCGGGCATAAATGCGGTCGTCTTTGACAACGGGTTCAAACGGCGGGTGGCTCCACAATTCAAGCGGATCAACCGGCTGGGTGTCGAAATGACCGTAAATCATAATGGTCGGTTTATCAGATGCATGCAACCATTGGCCGTAAACGACCGGATGGCCGTCAGTCGGCAATACCTGAACTTCTTCGATGCCGGCAGTTCTTAAGCGCTCGGCCACCCAGTCAGCCGCCCGTTTTACGTCGGTGGTATGCTCGGGCAAACTTGATATACTGGGGATACGCAAAAACTCCGTCAGTTCCTCCAGGTAGTGGGATGTGTTCGCTTTCAAATACTCATTCCAACCAGTCATGTGCACTTCCTCCTTTTGTTTGGTCATTTGAGAATTTATACAATATAAGCTTAATTTATCAATAGTAAAACAAAAAAAGGGCAGAGCCGTCGTGGCTCTACCCTTTAAGTAAATACCCTAGTTTCAGTGACTACAGGATTGGGTCAATAAGACGTATTTTTAATTATTGCTTATTTTTTATATGATTTCCATTTCCGAAAAGAGGACCATTTCTTCGATTTTTCAAACGTCTTAATTGTATCGGTGCCGGCGAATTCCACCGGGTTGCCATTGTTATATATCACGCCTTTAACAGCTAAATCGATGTTGCCGGAAGCACCTCCAATGGCCCTGATAAGCTCTTGCCGGTCAAATCGTACAGCAGCGACTTGCCGTCTGAACAGCATTTTACGCCATATTTTAGCAAGAAAGCCATGTTTGCCATGGTTGGGTCGCACCGCTGCCAACTTAGCTTTCCCTGCATAAACACTCACACTGGCGATATCGATCTGTCTGGGATCGTATTCCTTCGGCAGTTTGATGAATGCCGTTATCCACTTATTTCGGCTTTTTAGATTAAGTCTGCGGGGGTGGATCTTGACGATTGCCGGGACCGAGTCTTCCTTGACGTGAACCTCAGCCGTGACAGTACTCTTGGCCCCCTTGTCATCAGTAACCGACAAGGTTACGGTATATATGCCAGTGTTATTATAAATATGGGCAGGATTAGGTCCACTGAATTTAGAATCGGCAGCCGCCGTGTTCATCAAGGAAATTGTCGCGCCATTCGCACTTGGCGCACTTGCTGCACTGGGATCTGCATCCCCAAAGTCCCATTCATAGCCGACGATCTGACCGTCATCATCATAAGATTTCGAGCCGTCGAACACTATTTCGTCACCGGCAGTAACTTCTAAATATGCAGGTTCGATGACGGCAACGGGTTCCATATTCTTAACCGGTTCCCAGAAAGGTGCCGTCACGGCATTGCGCTCCAGGGCGGATCCGCCTAAATAAGTGTCGTCATACACAAATCTTCCATCACACACAACGGTTCCATCACCCTCAAAGGTTCCATCACCATTTCCAATAAATACAGCAACACCCGCCGTGTCCGCGGCATAGCTGGCAACCACCAGGTCCTGGCTTCCGTCGCCGTTAAAATCATAGTTGTCGATGGCCGATTGATTCATCGGCAATTCACAGCTGGCCAGGTAGGTAAAGGCAACCCCGTCGATGGTTCCCCCGTTCCCGACGTTGACCCACTCGCCGTTCTCGTCGATGTCCCACTCGCCCTCGACGATAGCCCCCTCGTAGATATATAATAAATCAAAGTAGGCCGCGGCAATGTCGGCAATACCGTCCCCGGTGAAATCGGCTGCGGCAACTCCCCATACCGGACTGCCGTCTTCGCTGCTGAAGGAAGTTGTTGTAAATTTTCCGGTCCCATCGCCCAGGCTGACAAAAAACTGTTCATTGGAATTGGGAGCGATGACGAAGTCGGCATGCCCATCGTTGTTAAAATCGGCAGCATCGGCCCCGGCGGACGATTCTGCCGCCGTTTGGGGCAGCAGGGTGGCTTCAAACCCGAACTCCCCTTCTCCGATATAAGGTTCGCTGGAAGCGGTCATATAAAGTCCGCTGGAAGCGGTCATCCCCAGAGACAGAACAAAATCGTCCTTGCCGTCTTCATTATAATCGGCTACGGCCATATCCATGGCATAATATCCGCCCTCTTCTCCCCAGGTGTCTAATCCCCAGGTATTTACTAAATACGGATCGGCAAATTGGTTACCGTCATTTAATTTTTCGTGGATATAAATGTTCCCGGATAAGAATCCTATTGCCATGATGTAGTCCAGGTCCCCGTCACCGTCAAAATCACCCAGTCCGTTACCATAGCTGAAATCCATCATAACATTATATTCGGTTTCACTGCCCAGGTGCAGAACTTCTTGCGAAGAAAACAAGCCCTCATCAGTGACGGACATGTAGTTGGCATCTCCATTAAGACTTGAAGAGACCACGAATACTTCACTGCCGACATCGGCCGAGGCCGTCAGTGATACCGCAAATACTGCATACAAAATGAAACAAAACAAGCCCCAAGACGCTTTTTGCATGTTGTCCCCCTTTTTTGGTTATTCCTCCGTTCCCTGGTGCTTCCCACCCCCAAAATATTCAGGAAGCTCACCAGGGAATTATTCTGTCCTAACTCGGCACCCCCCCATTATTGGTGCACAGTCCGAATGCTACAGCGGTGGGTCCGGACCGATAAGCCTTCAAGCGCAAAAAACGAAACTCAGCAAAAGAGGTTACAATATTCATGCCAGATTATGAGCTTATTCATATAGGCTGGTTTAGGGGTATAATTTCAAAAGGTTGTATTTTAATCGGTTCCCCCGGGACCCCATCGTCAATAAGCTGAAATGCCAATTTTTGTCAGTTTTAGTTACATTTTTCGGCCAAATCAGCCTGATTTAAATTATAGTGGCAGGGGTATTGTAGTTGACTTAAAAAATGGGGGTGTGTTAAAAAGTTGCATGTTGATATGCAAATGAAAAAAACCAGAAGCTCAAAGCGGTGATAACTACCTGCGAGAAATATCCTGTCATGACAGACAACAAAAACACTCAATATTCTCCCTTTAACGAGGCCTGTCAAAATATCTTGTTTGAGCACCCTGAAGCAATCGGAGTTGCCTACAGGGTATTGAACTGCGGCTGCGCACTGATTTGCGGCGCGACGGCCGGAGGCGATCCTATCGGCTCGCTGCACCATATCTCCGGGCAACCGATAAAACGGGCAAACCAAACTCCTATTTGTCTGAAGTGTCGTAAGGATAACGGATTTGATCGGGTTGTCTGGGAAGGAATATACTGGCCCGGTCCTCAGGGGGAATGGCCCGACAAAGATCTAAGAATATCCATAGGGCGCAAGATATTTGGTACCGGCTATATGGAACCGGAATGACGATGCTGCGAGTTTCGATAATGTAATTGAATAAAACTTGCCCCGATTATTTAACGCGCCGCCCGAAACTCGCAATACGCACCTTTTTTTGCTGACTATTCAGCACCCGCTACCGGATCCAGGGGAGAGCCCGCCGGATAAACTCTGCCACCTAATTCACGATCCAGCATCAACAAACCGGATTTATCCTCGCCGACCATCGCCAACTCCTCGGTAATTTTACCGCTGACGGCCTCTTCTTCAATCTGCTCATCGGAAAACCACGCCAGAATCGGCTCGGACGCATAATCGCGCTCTTCACGGGCAATGGTGGTAAGATCATTTATTTTTCCGGTAATAAACTTCTCGTGTTCAAAAGCATCCTGGAATACTTCCAGCGGTGAACTCCACTGTGTCTTGAGCTGTTTGAGATCCTGCAATACAACCTCTCCGCCGCGATCGATAAGATGGTTATAAAGCTTCATAGCATGGATCATCTCCTCATGGGCCTGACAGCGCATCCAGTGTCCCATACCGTCCAGACTTTTGGAATGCAGCCAGGCTGCCATTGAAAGGTAGATGTAATAAGACTCCAGCTCATTTTTGATCTGGTCGTTGATAGCATTGTTCAATCTTTCTCCGATCATTGTCGTCTCCTTTTTTTACTTAATAGAATATTTATTTATCCAGCTCAGATTGGTTAAACTTTAATCATGGATCGGAAAATTTCAAGTAATTAATCCGCCCGAGATATAGCAAATTTAGGGTCAATAAGGGTGTCTCATGGTGTTGATACGGCGAAGGGATTGACAATTATCTCCTGATTCTTAAGTTTTCTGAAGTTCGAGTCAACCGGCCCCTGTTAGTGGGTAGATTGAACCCGAGGTCATCGGGTGGGAAAAACACGTCAGTGCTTGGGACCTTGATCGTTCAAATCCGCCGCCGCAGGATCAGCTAAGGCGGAATCAAATAAAGGAATCGAAAAACTCAATGGGCCAGCTAAAGAAAATCTGGTAGAATTGGAGCAGCCGGTATTAACAGCCGGTTTTCTGTATTAACTGGCCAGCGTGCACAAAAGCAAACTGCTAAATCAATCAGGGAGGATAGTTAAGACCTCCCGGCTCCCGACAAATTCCTGCAAGTGTTTGATGTGGCAGTTTTCTTCCTCAATTATCTTATTTATATATTCCCGGGCCACCGGGTCTTCGACAAACGGTTCAAGCACTTTGTAAAATATTACTGAATCCTTTTCAAATTCCACAAAAATGGCAATCAGGTCGTCGAAATTTTCAATTAGAGAAAAATCAACTTCTTTGAGAGAAAAGTTCTTTTCTCCTAACAGATCATCAAAAAGTTCGCGACTCATCTCGTCGATAAAAGGATTCACCTGTTTGGATTCAAGTTCCAGTTTCAAATTTGAAAAGAAGTTGGCTTGCTTTACTTCTTCATCGGCCATCCATTCCAGCAAAGCGATAAATTCCGGTTTCGCAACCTTACCGATCGCGTCGCGATATACCGTTTCGCCGTTTTTCTCCAGTTTGACAGCCATATCGAGAATTTCATTGGCAGAAAACAAGGCATTATTCTCCAGTTCAGTTTGAATAATTATCAGAAGAAAAGTAATCTAAAAAATATGGTAAAGTCAACAAATATCATTTTTATTTGACCGTTGCTTGTTTTACCTGCTATTTAAACAGCATGCTGAAGACTCCCGATACAGATTCCTCCGACATCACCCCGGCAGCTACCATTATACTCATCCGCGAGCAGATGGGCACACTTCAGGTATATTTATTGAAACGGAGCCCTAAGAGCGGGTTTATGGCCGGAAATTATGTATTTCCCGGAGGAGCGGTAGACGGTAATGACCACCACTCCAAGTTGTTCAAGACTTGCTGTGATTTGACGCCTGATGAATTTGCCATGCGATTTGGCCCGGATCTTTCGGACGAACAAGCCTTGGCCTACTGTGTCGCCGCTGTGCGAGAAACCCTTGAAGAGGCGGGGATTTTTCTGGCCAATCGCAATCATTCGTCTACCGCTGACTTTGAACGGATCAGTAGCTTGAGGCTTGCCGCCGACCTTGATCCGGATTGGTTTGTCAAACTGTTTGAAAATGGGCAATGGTGCCTGTCACTTTCTGCACTTTACAGCTGGTCTCACTGGATAACCCCCGTTCTGATGAAACGCCGTTTTGACACCCGATTTTTTATCGCCGAAATGCCGGCCGGCCAATCTTGCCGCCCGGATGCCAAAGAAACGGTGCAGGGGCTATGGCTAAGCCCCATAGAAGGTCTGGTGGGCAATATTGCCGGCAACATCCCTCTGAGCCCGCCGACCCTGGCTACGTTGCACCAACTTTCAAAATTTCGGACGTTAACGGATATACAGGCCGAAGCCGCCCAACGGTCATGGGGCAAAGCCATCCAACCGCGCTTGGTCCCGCTGCCGGAAGGAGCCGTCATTGTCGAACCCTGGGACCCACTGTACCATCAAAAAGTTATTCAGATCGACCCTGAAGATTTGCCGGCATCGGTTCTGCCGGTCGGGGAATCCTTCTCCAGGATTTGGCTCGATCAGGGCATCTGGAAACCCATCAGTGCCTAATCCCTGGAATTATTTAAATTTTATGTCAAGGGAGGTCAGTTTGAGATTTAAATTCGCCATCGGCATTTTTTTGATCCTACTGCTGCCCACCGTGGTTGGCGCCCAGGAATTAAGAATCATCAGCGAGAATAATCCGCCGTTTAATTTCATCAAACATGGCACCTTAACCGGATCCTCCATGGAAATCGTGCAGGAAATGCTGCGTAGAATGAATCGGACGGATACCATTCAAGTTTTGACCTGGGCCCGGGGATATAACCTGGCAGTCTCGCGGCCCAATGTGGTTCTTTTTTCGACCGCGCGCACCAATCAGCGCGAAAACTTGTTTCACTGGGTTGGACCGCTTTACCGAGTACGTTTTGGATTCTATGCCAAAAAAGAATCGGAATTGCAGCTGACTAACCTTGAAGACGCCAAAAAAGTAGGTGCGATTGCCACCTACAAAAATGATGTCAGAGAGCAACTGCTTAGATCCCAGGGATTTACCAACCTGGACAGCTCCAAATCACCGGTCAGCAATTTGAAAAAACTAATGTCCGGCAGGGTGGACCTGTGGCTGTTTAGCAATTTAGGTGTAAAACGGATCGCCAACCAGGTTGGCGTCGATCTGGATGAACTGGAACTGGTTCTGCCGTATAAAGATTACTATGCATACATCGCCATCTCGAAAGGCACTTCCCAGAATGTCGTCAATAGGTGGCGCGAAGTCCTCGATGAACTGAAGCAGGAAGGCACTTTTGAGAAAATCACCCAACAATGGCTGCCGGCAGAGAGCATTCCACCAGTTCAGCCGGCATCGGTGGCCACTAAAACGGTCTCTGTTGAACTGAGAATATACACGGAAAACTCGCCGCCTGCCAACTACCTGGCAGACGGCAGATTGCAGGGATTGTCGGTTGAAATCGTTCGTGAAATATTGCGTCGTCACAACATACCGGATACGATTGAAGTTGTGCCCTGGGCCCGTGGCTACGCACTGGCGTTAAATCAACCCAATGTGGCCCTGTTTTCGACCACCCGCCTGCCGCAGCGTGAAAAATTGTTCAAATGGGTCGGACCGATTTATTCGCAGACCTGGGGACTTTATGCCAAACAAGGTTCGGGGATCAAGATCAAATCCCTTGAAGCGGCCCGGCGTGTGGCCCGCATCGGCACCTATCACCAAGATGCCAAAGAGCAGTATCTGCTGGCCCAAGGGTTTCAAAATCTGATCAGCGCCAATAAGAATCTAAGCAATATCAGACATCTGATAGACGGCAGTATCGATCTGTGGGTCAGTTCTGATTTTAATATGCCGTTCCTCGCGCGACAAGCAGGGATTGAACCGGATAAATTGGAACTGGTTTTTGCCTTTAAAAAAGTCCAGAACTATATTGCCTTTTCAGTTCAAACCCCGGATGCCTATATCTATCAATGGCAACAAACCCTGGATGCAATCAAACGCGATGGAACCTATGATCGGCTGAGCAGCAGACCATAAAGCCTAGCTCAACATCCGACTTGTAAGGAAATTATAGTGAATATGGCCAATCGGATAATTTATTTCGCTCAAAAGCGCCTGGGAAGCCGATCGCTTTCAAGGGAGCTTGCGATAAGCTTTATTTTATTGCTGATTTTGTTCCAGGGCCTTTTGCTGGCCTACGTTTACCATCGGCAATCGAAAGTTCTGAAGCAGGAACTTGAGAAAAAGGCCGATGATTTGACGGCCAACCTGAGCGAGGTTTTGGTTGTCCCGCTGTGGGATTATGACGATGAGCAAATCGGCAAAATCGGTATGGCGTTTTTAGAATTCGAAGTGATTGATGAAGTCCTGATAAAAGACGCTCACGGCAAAACACTTTTTAACGTTGGCAGCGGACAGGGGCTCCATCAACGCATCCGAAGATCGGCAAAAATTGTTCACAAAAATCAAATTACCGGATACGTCGATTTGTTTTTTTCTCTGGGCGCCTTTGAAAAAGGACTGGGATGGCTTCGTAACACGATTATGCTGATGCTGCTCGCATCTTTCATCGTAATATTTATTACCGCCGGGACTTTGTTGCGTATATTTATGCGTCACCCCCTCAATATCCTGCAGTGGGGAATCAATCGCGTAGCAAAAGGTGATTATGCATATGAATTTGATGAAATTCACCACATCGAGTTGGCCGGCATTGCGGATCGATTTAAAGAAATGGCGAATGGCATTCAGGCCCGTGAGCACTCGCTGCATGTGATCAACAAAGAATTGCAGGATGAAATTGCCGAACGCAAACGAGCCGAGCAGATTATCCGGCAAAGCGACGCCCAGAGCCGGGCAGTTTTTGACGCCATGCCCGACATGGTATTTCAAATCGACCGGCGGGGAATTTTACTGGACTGCAAAGGAGCCAAGTCTGACCTATTACGAGCGCCGGAAGAATTCCTGGGAAAAACGATCGCGGATATATTGCCCAACAAAATCGTCGACCTGATTTTACAAAAAAAGGTGCAGGCCCTGAAAACGGGCCGCATCCAGATTTTCGAATATGAACTGCCCATTAGAGGCAAACAGACTTATTTCGAATGCCGTCTGGTGGCGTTTACTGAGAATACCGTTATTGCGATCGTGCGCAACATTTCGGAGAGCAAACAGGCTATTGCCGATAAAAACAGGCTGGAAGAGCAATTGCGCCAGGCCCAGAAAATGGAGGCAATTGGAACACTGGCTGGCGGTGTGGCCCATGATCTGAATAATGTTTTGTCCGGTCTGGTAAGCTACCCGGAGTTGATATTGATGGACCTTCCCGAGAACAGTCCTTTCCGATCTTCAGTTCTGGCAATCCAGAAGTCGGGCGAAAAAGCCGCCAGCATTGTTCAGGATTTATTAACCCTGGCCCGCCGAGGCGTATCAGTATCCGAAGTGGTCGATCTGAATCATATAATCTCGGACTATTTGATTAGTCCTGAGTATAAAAAGTTGAAACAAAATTACCCGTCCGTTATGTTAAACGTCAACCTTGAGCCGGATCTTTTAGGCACTGCCGGATCTCCCGTCCATTTGTCAACAATGATAATGAACCTGGTATCCAATGCCGCCGAAGCCATGCAGGAAGAGGGCATAGTTTCTATTAAAAGCGGTAACCGGTATATCGACCAACCGGTCAAGGGGTATGATGATATAAAAGAGGGCGATTACGTCTACCTGGCAATCTCGGATACTGGAATCGGTATTGCTACAGCAGAGATCGATCGCATATTTGAGCCGTTTTACACAAAAAAAGCCATGGGCAGAAGCGGCACCGGCCTGGGAATGGCGGTGGTATGGGGAACGGTCAAAGACCACCAGGGCTATATCGATGTTCAAAGTACGGAAGGCAAAGGAACCGTTTTCCATATTTACCTGCCGGCCTGTCGGCAGTCCTCCAACCACCAGGAACCAAGCCCTTCCATCGAAGACTACAAAGGCCGGGGAGAATCCGTTCTGGTTGTGGATGACATAAAAGAACAACGCGCCATTGCGAGAGGTATTTTGACCAAGCTGGGCTACAGGGTAGACTCGGTTTCCAGCGGTGAACAAGCCATAGGGTACTTACAGGAAAATGCTGTCGATATAATTGTCTTGGACATGATCATGGATCCCGGCATCGACGGGCTGGAAACTTACAAGCGCATCGTTGAACTTCATCCCGGCCAGAAAGCCATCATTGCAAGCGGCTATTCGGAATCGGAACGGGTTAAGGAAGCCCAAAAGCTGGGCGCGGGGGACTATGTCAAAAAACCTTATTTGATGGAAAAACTCGCCCTGGCCATCAGAATAGAGTTGGATCGCTAATTAATCCGCGGCAGTCTTCCAGGTTCCCGGCTAAAAAATGGCCGGTTTTTTGCCGACCGTCAATTGACTGACGGAATTACCTTCCATCTATGTTGTCCGCTTGTTGATACTATCTTTTAACCTGTTGAAATTTTAACAGTCATTGTTCGAACACTCACTCCAAGATTGCGCTGTTACGCCTGTCATTGTGACGCTTCAATAGATCACCACTGTATTCGGCGCTAATAACCTTATTAAGAGCCGCAACCCAATCCACCTGCCTCGTAACGATTCCTTATTAGAATTTTCAGACCTGAATTCGTTACAATTGAAAATACGGGTTGAAAATCATTAATATTTTTGTAAAAATAATAGGATTCCATAAATTTATTGATGGGGTGGTGATTCCGTCTTGACGTATCGGAAATTATAGGACCTCCGTTCGACATGATCGAATTATCCGGAAACTGGGAGCTTAAAAAATGTTTAATGAAAGCAAAATCAGCCAGCGATTGCAAAAACTGGAAAAGCACCTGGAACAGGAAAACCCGATCCTCTCCGATGTGGTTCAAAATTTCCGTGAACTGGATGGAATCAGTCGCCGAATAGGCTTTTTCCATCGTGAAGAGTCCCATGCGACCCGGACGCCCTGGTGGCCGCTAATTTCGATTCTAGGAATTTATTCAGCGGGAAAATCCAGCTTTATCAATCATTTTCTTCAACACAATCTGCAGGCAGTGGGTATCCAGGCGGTCGATGACAAGTTTAGTGTTATTTGTTTTACCCGGGATAAAAAAGAAAGAATCCTGCCCGGTCTGGCGCTGGATGCCGATCCCCGCTTTCCGTTGTACAAAATCAGCGAGGCAATAGAAGAAGTGGCCGAAGGCCAGGGTGAACATATTGATGCCTATTTGCAATTAAAAACATGTCCCAGTGAAATTTTGCGCGGTAAAATCCTCATTGATTCCCCGGGCTTTGATGCTGATGATCAACGAACCTCCACCCTGCGGATAACCGATCACATCATGAATTTGTCGGATTTGGTTCTGGTTTTTTTCGATGCCCGGAAACCGGAAACCGGATCCATGCGTGATACCTTGCAACATCTGGTAAAGGCAACCGTAGATCGACGTGATTCTAACAAATTTTTATATATTCTAAACCAGATTGACGTAACCGCCAATGAGGACAATCTGGAAGAAGTGTTTGCGGCCTGGCAACGGGCGCTGGCGGAGTACGGTTTAACCGCCGGTACATCCTATGCCATCTACAATCAGGATGTTGCGATTCCCTTTGAAAGTGAGGATGTCAATGCCCGGTACGAAAACAAGTGTGAGGCAGACTACAATGCCATTATCGGCCGCATCGAGCAGGTGGGCGTGGAGCGCGCTTACCGGATCGTAGGAATGCTGGAACAAACCGCCCAGATGCTGAAACAGGATGCTGTTCACCGTTTGGAACGTTTCAGGGAAGGCTTTCGCCGCAAAGTTCTGTGGCTGGAAGGCACGATTTTGGCCGCCCTGCTGGTGGCCTTTTTGGGGCTGACTATCTGGGGAGGCTACTGGCAAGGTTTGTCTCTGTCGCTGCCGTTGCTGGATCTGATCATGTTGAACGATTATACATTTTACGGCACGATTGCCATATCATTGACCGTCCTGGGCTATGTGCACACTCGCATCCGGCGATGGGGGGCGGAAAAAGTCTCCTCCAGGCTGCTGGCGGAAGTAAAGGATCCCGATTTACATCCGAACTACAAACGGGCCTTTCGCAAGAACAGCCGCTGGTGGCGCAGTATATTCTGGCCAAACCCGGCAGGCTGGGGAAAACACACCGCGGCCAGGCTGGAAAAAGTATTAGACGACAGCAACGCCTATATTCAGAAACTCAATGATGAGTATACCAATCCTTCAGGCAGCGACAGAATTGCAGTCAGAATCGACCAGCAACCACCGGTAGACTTACAAGGACCGCACATTTCACGGGCCGAATCCAGCAAATCAATACCGGATAGCACCGATCCGCTTTCCTTGAAAAGATAGCGGAATTCAATTGCCAAGTATCACCCCCTAATGGAATGATACGAGGTTTTCGAGACCCAATAACCTTGAACCGTGAACTCAGAACCTGTTAACGCTTACGCATGCCCGAAAAGACTAAAGAAATCGTTATCGGCAAAGATGAGGCCGTATTCTGGCTGGATGCAAACGGTAGCTGGCAAAATGAAAACGGCAAGTTCAGGCATAAAAAAATCATCGATTATTTTCATTCTTGCATCAAACACGATCGACAGGGGTACTATCTTTCCCAAAAAAATGGCGACTGCACCGAAAAGGTCTATTTCCCTTATGAAGACCAGGCTCTGTTTGTCTTTGATGTGATCCGGCAAGATGGGGTGTCCCTAGTATTAAACACCAAAAAAAAGATTAAGCTCAAGCCTCGCAAACTTTTTATCAATAACGACTGCCTATACATGCGCATGGGGGAAGAAATCATTAAATTTGCCGAACAGGGGCTGATGAAAATCGCCCAACTTCTGGAAGAAGAAAGCGATCAGCTATTTATTCGAATCAAAGAGCGGCGCTACTCGATACCTGCCATGGATGTTTAATCAGCCTCAACCTGACACCTGATTCGTGCAAAATTCAAGTGAAACATCGATGATTTTCACGACCGCCCAATGCATGATCAACAACTGAAAGGAGCCCATTTTCATGCGTCTAAGAAACCTATTTATTCCCGTTGTCGATATGAATACGGAGCAGCTTAAAGCCTTCATCGACTCAAACGAAGAAGGCAGCTTTACCCTGCTGGACGTACGCCAACCCTCTGAATACGAGACCGCCCGTATACCGGGCAGCAAACTGCTTCCGCTGCCGTCACTGGATGATCAGTTAAAGGAATTGGATCCCCAAAAACCGGTAATTGCCTATTGAGCGGCCGGTCGACGCAGCCGGGCCGCTGCACAGATAATGACCGGTAAAGGCTTCGAGCAGGTCTACAACCTGGCAGGGGGCCTTGCCGCCTGGCAGGGTCATGCCGCCGCGGGTCCCGCGGATATGGGAATGCTGTCTTTAAAAGGCGATGAAACGCCACAAGAGGTCATTGGCCTCAGCTATGGACTGGAAGCAGGGCTACAGAAATTTTATGCCGCCTGCGCCAACCTGGCGATCGATCCGGAGGTTGCCCGGATTCTTTCCAGGTTAGCCGAAATTGAAATCCGACACAAAGATAGACTGTTTGAGCTGTATATTACAATTGATTCCAGTCCTCAGGACAGAGAGGCCTTCGAAGCCGAAATCAACTCGGAGATGATCGAAGGCGGATTTAACCCGGATGAACTCCTTGAACACAATCTGTCGACCTTTAAATCAGCCGGAGATGTATTGAATTTCGCCATGATGCTCGAGGCGCAGGCCATGGATTTATACGTGCGATACGCCCATAAATGTGAAGATCCAGAGGTCAAGGCAATCCTTTTCAAAATGGCGGATGAAGAAAAAGCTCATTTGAAGAGCCTGGGGGATCTATTCGAAAAGCCGACCGTATAATTTTTAAGCCATGAAAAAACAACAAATTGAAAAACTTGAATCCATGTTCCACCTCATCCAGCATCAGTGGCAGGACATCAATCCGCTCGAACTGGTAATATACCAGCTGGCCAGGGGTAACACATTTAACATGCGAGTCATTGGTTTTGAAGGTATTAAGCGCTTTCGTGAAGAAAATCCAGACTGTGCGATTACCTTTAAGCCGAATCACCTCAGCGAAGCCGACTTTATCCTGCTCAGCATCTTGTTCCGGGAAAACGACATGAAAGTGCTGGTTGAAGGAGGAGCGAATTTATTTATTGATGATATTGATATTTTCACCGACCTACTGCCCAAATTTGTACGGCAGGAGTTTAAAGACTTCCTCAAAGACCAGCGAATGAGCATCTCACATTACCTTTCCACCAGGGGCGCCTTTAAAGTATTTCGTGAACCGCTGAGCATAACTCAGCCTGACGGCAGTGAAATCACCGTTGGTAGAAAAGAAATAATTTCTTTAACCCGTGCCTATCGCTACAACCTAGTGAAAGCAAAGGAGATGTTTGTCACCTTTCCCGGTTATTCCAGCATTAAACTGGGGCTGCTGGATCTGCTTAAAAAAGACGGCACTAAAACCGGCAGAAGCTATACCGGAAAAATAGACGGGTATCATCATCTTCCGTTTCAAATGGATATCGAGGCTTCCCTGGAAACCGAGGTCGATGTCTATGTTGTGCCGGTAAACATTGCCTATGAACGGGTTTTAGAAGATGAACACTTTGCCAAGCTAACCAGGCTTTATGAATCCGGTGAAAGCAAAAGAAAAATCTACATAAACGATCTGGGCTATATTGTTAAAGAATTTTACAGTGATAAAAATAAGGGCAGCCTTTCCCTCAAATTTGGCGAACCGTGCAAAATTAACAGCCCGGATTTAAAAGAGGGCTTTGCCAGTCGAAAAATAAAAAGTGCTGCCCATAAGCATGCAGAGGAATCTTTTGACAACATGCTTGCGATGCAGCCCATTTTCCCGGCCAATATTTATTTCACCGCTTTTGCTGATAACTTTAACCGGACTCCCGTAGGCGTTATGAAAGAAAAAATCGATGACATCAGGGATCATTTAAGAACACTGACCTGGGGCAAAGCCAAACGTCGGGTGGATTTGCATTATGTCCTGGGCTACAACCACCACATCATGTCGGCCGACGAGATTATCAATCGTACATTTCAAATTTTCAGCCGGCCGAACCGGCACATTACGGACATCGACGGTGATATGTTCGTGGTCTATAACAAAGAGGTGGCGCAGCAGTACAAAAATCATACAGCTCACTTTTTTGAAAAATGAAAGAACTGATAAAAAATATTAGAAAATTCGCTCAAAAAAGGGATTGGGATCAGTTCCATTCGCCGAAAAATCTTGCCATGGCCCTAAGTGTTGAGGTAGCGGAAATTGTAGAGCATTTTCAGTGGTTAACCCAGACCGAGAGCGATAAATTAGATCCCGCAAAACTGGCTGAAATTAAAGGAGAGATTGCAGATGTCATGATCTATCTTACCCGGCTTGCCGACCGGCTTGGAATCAACCCGGTGCAAGCGGCTAAAGAAAAAATGCAACTCAATGAAAAAAAATACCCAGTCGCGAAAGCAAAAGGCAATGCCACTAAGTATACCGATTTTTAGCCGCTAGCAGACAGATCTCTGCTGCCTAATCGAAGAGGAGGACCGCATGCTATCACGAAGCGAAATCGAAAAATTGCTAAAGGACTGGAACCAGGCCTGGGACGATCACGACATAGACGGTGTCATGCAGTTGTTCCATGCGGATGTCGTCTTCGACAACTGGACCGGCGCCAGAGCCAAAGGTAAAAAGAGACTGTCAGCGTCCTGGGCGCCCTGGTTTAAAAACCACGGTGGTTTTAGATTTACCGAAGAAGAAACCTTTATTGATGAGCGGCAGCAAAAAGTACTTTACCGATGGCGCCTTGATTGGCCTTCGCTGGAAAGCGGATTTGAAGGAAAACCTGAAACGCGGCGCGGCGTCGACGTAATCCACTTTAAAGGCGATAAAATAATTCAAAAACTGACTTATTCCAAGACGACAATTGAAATCGAAGGTAATAGGATCGCTCTCTCGGCCAACGCCTGAGGGTTCGCGAAAAAATAAATTTGCAAATTTTTAGTGTTGAGGCGCCTGCCTGGCAAGGCGCGAAAGTGCAGGAATATCAAGCATATTCCGAGCTTTCGCAACGCAGCCAGGTGGGATGCATCGGTGCTAAGAATGTGAAGTTATTTTTGTGCGAGCCCTTAGGCCGGAAGGTAAAGATTCCGGCTCTATAATGCCGGGCCGGTTCCGCCAGAATTCCCATGCTGTTTTGCTTTGGCCCGCTCCAGTTCTTCAATGATCTCTTTCAGTCGAAATTCTCTGGCTTCTACTTTAACCATCATCATACCGAATGATTCCGCCAATTCACTAAGGACGCCGGGATATCTTCCTTTTTTCGAAAGTTCAAACAGGTGCTCGGAGTCTGCCTTGTCATACTTGCCGGAAGCAATCTTTTTGCAGCAGTCATTGAGCATTTCAAACAAATCGAGATAATAGCGTTCAAAATCCATGCCCCACCTCCAATTTGACAGTTCAAGTTTATTAATGCCCTAAAGGGTCGTAAAAATTGTGTTTCTCAATATATTAATTTCGTTCGCCGTTGGCAAGTGGCTATATCAATCGCTCAAGGGTTCTGAGTTCAAAGATGTTGACTCGAAAAGAAATTTTATGATACTCGATAAACCATTCAATGAATCATAATACCCTTTTCCTACAAGCTATTGTGGAGGCGCAGCACGATGACCAAGCAGTTGAGCCTGTTTCCGGATAGCCCGTTAAATTTTTCAAACAGCCCGAAGGCCGAAAGCCTCGCTGACTTCGAGACCACATTCAATCCGGTTGATGAAATGTTTGCCGCCAGCACCCGTTTTAGAGACAACCGCAACCTCATTGAACTTCTGCAATTTATCGCCCGCTTTCCGGGTTATTCAGCCTTCAACGGCTTGTTGGTTTATACTCAGAATTCTTCCGCCACCTTCGTCGCCACGGCTCGCAGTTGGCAGCAAAAGTTCGGCAGACAACCTAATGATGATGCACAGCCCATCATAATTTTGGCCCCCATGGCTCCGATTCTATTCGTATTCGATATCCAGGACACCAAGGGGCCTGCGGTTCCTTCAACGCTGTTGCGGCCGCGCGGAACTCTGCCACAAGTGCTCAATAAGATCTATACAAATACGCGACTTAACTGCGCGGTACACGGGATAGCCGTCCATGAAACGACAATGAGTAATAGCATGACCGGCACTGCCAGTCGCATTACACCTGCACTGCGAAAACAATATCAGGGTTTAGAGTTGCAAAATGACACCAGCTATTTAGTCCTGATTGACAGAACCCAACCCATCGAGGCCCGATATTCATCTCTTGTCCACGAGTTGGGACACATCTTTTGCAGCCATCTGGGAATTGATCGTCATGCTTGGTGGCAGGAAAGAGAAGACCTGAATATCAATGGTGAAGAAATTGAATCTGATGCGACTGCATATCTGGTTTGCGAGCGTTTGGGACTGGGGGCCAGTTCGACCAAACATCTGGCCAACTATATCGAGATGAATCGTGAAATGCCGGTCTTTAGTTTGAATGCAGTGCTGCAGTCGGTAGGTTACCTGGAAGACATGGGCAAATCCCGCTGGAAGGAACCCAGGAGGCGCCCCCGACAATAGTCCCCTCGACTGACCGCTTTTCCGGCCACCGGCAGTGCATGAAGTGAGCATTTCTGCCTGTCCTTTTCTGTATTCACCCCTTTTTTTATTTCCAATAATACATAATTTTCGATTCTAGGAAACTAATTACCCAAAATATAGGTAATGTTTTTCACAAATCGCAGTTTTATCATCGATTGCAAGACCATAACTATTTGATATATTTGTTAATAAAAGTATAGACCAAACTTGCATAGTTTTTGCAAAGTGATTTTA
>Ga0056115_1000126_pt1 | contig 39209 bp, 38 predicted proteins | sample WorMetOlspDAHAB1_FD_77007 | JGI IMG/M metagenome (GOLD analysis project Ga0056115, IMG submission 77007) | Marine gutless worms symbiont microbial communities from Max Planck institute for Marine Microbiology, Germany - Olavius sp. DAHAB.1 ...
CCCTTCTCCCCCGGGGGGAGAAGGTGGCCCGAAGGGCCGGATGAGGGGTTCCGCTATTGGCCCCCGTGCGTCGCCAGCATGCGTTTTGCGATCACCAGTTGCTGGATCTGGGTGGTGCCTTCGTAGATGCGGAACAGGCGCACGTCCCGGTAGATCCGTTCCACGTCGTAGTCGGCGATGTAGCCGGCGCCGCCATGGACCTGGACCGCCCGGTCTGCCACGCGGCCGACCATTTCCGAGGCGAACATCTTGCAGCAGGCCGCCTCCTCGGTGACGTCCTCGCCGGCATCCTTGCGCCGGGCGGTTTCCTCCACCATCGAGCGCGCCGCGAAGGCCTCCGCCCGGCTGTCTGCCAGCATGGCCTGGACGAGCTGGAACTCGGCGATCGGCCTGCCGAACTGCTTGCGTTCGGTTGCGTAGCTGAGGCTTTCGTGGATCAACCGTTCGGCCGTCCCACAGCAGACCGAAGCGATCTGGATCCTGCCCCGGTCCAGGACCCGCATCGCGGTCTTGAACCCCTGGCCCTCCTCGCCAAGCAGGGCGTCCGCCGGGATCCGGCACTCCTCAAAGACGATGTCGCAGGAATGGGCGCCCCTATGACCCATCTTCCGGTCCTTCGGGCCAAGGCTGATACCCGGCGCGTCGGCCTCCACCAGGAAGGCCGAAACGCCGCGGCCGCCCTTGGTTTCCGGGTCTGTCCGGGCGAACACGGTGAACAGGCCCGCCTGGGGCGCGTTGGTAATATAGCGTTTGGTGCCGTTCAGGACGTAACTATCACCGTCGCGACGGGCGGTGGTCCGCACGGAGCCGGCATCGGAGCCTGCCTCGGGCTCGGTCAGGGCGAAACTGCCTATCAGCTCGCCGCTGGCCATGGCCGGCAGATAGGCCCGCTTCTGCGCCTCGGTGCCGGCCAGCAGAATGCCCTGGGAGCCGATGCCGTTGTTGGTGCCCACCAACGAGCGAAAGGCCGGCGAGACCCAGCCGATCTCGATCACCATCTGGACTTCCGCAGACATGGAGAGCCCCAGGCCGCCGTACTCCGTCGGAATCGACAGGCCGAACAGACCCATCTGGCGGATTTCCCGGATGGTTTCTTCGGGGATGGCATCCTCTTCCGCGACCCGGCGTTCCAACGGCTGCAGCCGCTCGCGCACGAATCGGCGCACTGCATCGCGCAGCGTCATTACATCGCCATGGACCATCGCCATGTTCCCCCTGTGTCCGCCGCCCTGTTCCGGGCTTGTTATTCCCCACAGTTGTACCCCATGCGGCAGGGAACGCCGCGGTACTGAGACAAATCTTTACACTATTCCTGGGTCCGCGGGTATGCGGTATCCGGATCCGGTCAGCCCCTGCCGGATCAGGCTTTTTCGCGTTCGACCGCCCGCCAGCCGATGTCCCGGCGGCAGAAGCCGTCCGGCCAGTCGATCTGATCGACGGCCTGATAGGCCCGTTGCTGCGCCGCGCCCACGGTTTCCCCGATCGCGGTGACATTCAGAACCCGGCCGCCCTGGGCGACCAGCGCCCCGTCCGCCCGCCGGGCGGTGCCGGCATGGAACACCATGACATCGTCGTCCGTCTCCGCCGCCTCAACCCCGGCGATTACGGTGCCCTTGTCGTAGTCGCCGGGATATCCCTCTGCCGCCATCACCACGGTCAGCGCCGCCTCGGGGTACCAGCGCAGGTCGAAGCTGCCCAGGACGCCGTCGGCCGCCGCGATCAGGGCGGGCACGATGTCCGACATCAGCCGCATCATCAGGACCTGGCATTCGGGATCGCCAAACCGGACATTGTATTCAATCAGCTCCGGCCCATTCGATGTGATCATCAACCCGCAGTAAAGAACGCCCACATAGGGCGTGCCCGCCGCGGCCATGGCGCTGAGCGTGGGCTGGACGATGGCCTCCATGATCCGGGCTTCCAGGTCCGGCGTCGCGACCGGCGCCGGCGAATAGGCGCCCATGCCGCCGGTGTTGGGCCCCGTGTCGCCGTCGCCGACAGCCTTGTGGTCCTGGGCCGAGGCCAGCGGCAGCGCCGTGGCGCCGTCGCACAAGGCGAAGAAGGAGAGCTCCTCGCCCACCAGGCAGTCCTCGATCACAACAGCCGCGCCCGCCGCGCCGAACGCCTCGTCCAGCATGGCCGCATCGACCGCTGCGATCGCCTCTTCGACGGTCGCGGCCACGGTGACGCCCTTGCCGGCCGCCAGACCGTCCGCCTTGACGACGATGGGCGCGCCTTGGTCGCGGATATGGGCCCGCGCGGCTTCGGCCTCTTCGAACCGCGCGTAGGCCGCTGTGGGGATGCCGTTGGCCGCGCACAGATCTTTGGCAAACCCTTTCGACGCCTCGAGCTGGGCGGCCGCCCGGCTCGGTCCGAAGACTTTTATGTTCTCGTCCTTCAGCCGGTCGACCAGCCCCAGCACCAGGGGCGCCTCGGGCCCGACGACGACAAGATCGATGCCGTCTTGTTTGGCGAATTCGACCAGGCCGTCGACGTCCGATGCGCCGATATCCACGCATTGAGCGATTGCGGCGATGCCCGCGTTGCCGGGCGCGCAATAGAGCTCGGTACACAGGGGCGAGCCGCCAATGGCCCAGCACAGGGCATGTTCCCGGCCACCGCCGCCAACGACGAGAATCTTCATCGCACTCCCCGAAACCGCCTGATGATCAGGTTTGCGACGAACCCGCTTGGCCGGGCCGTCGCGCCCTTTTATCATGCGCCGCGTCACCATGAACCAGATTTCGCGCGACGCCCCTTCCAACGCACCGGAGTTCACCGTTTCGGAGCTCAGCCAGGCCCTGAAGCGCGTGGTCGAGGACCGGTTCGGCCATGTGCGGGTCCGTGGCGAGATCTCCGGCTTCAAGCGCGCCGCATCGGGCCATCTCTATATGGCGCTGAAGGACGAAAGCGCGGTGCTGGACGCAGTCTGCTGGCTCGGCACAGCAGGGCGTCTGTCGGTCGCACCCGAAGACGGGCTGGAAGTGATCGCGGTCGGCCGGCTGACCACCTATGCCGGGCGGTCCAAATACCAGATCGTGATCGAGAGCCTGGAGGTGGCGGGCGAGGGCGCGCTGTTGAAGCTCCTGGAGGAGCGGCGCAAGAAGCTGGCGGCCGAAGGTCTGTTCGACCCGGCGCGCAAGCAGCCGCTGCCTTACCTGCCGGAAGTGATCGGCGTCGTGACGTCGCCCACAGGCGCGGTGATCCTGGATATCCTGCACCGTCTGTCCGACCGGTTCCCGCGCCATGTCCTGTTGTGGCCGGTGCTGGTCCAGGGCGACGGCGCGGCCGGCCAGGTCGCCGCCGCCATCGATGGCTTCAACGCCCTGGCGCCGGACGGGCCGGTGCCGCGCCCCGACCTTCTGATCGTCGCGCGCGGCGGCGGCAGCCTGGAGGATCTTTGGGCCTTCAACGAGGAGGTGGTGGTGCGCGCCGCGGCGGCAAGCGCGCTGCCGATCATCTCGGCGGTCGGACACGAGACCGACACCACGCTGATTGATTTCGTCGCCGACCGGCGCGCCCCAACGCCCACGGCGGCGGCCGAGATGGCGGTGCCGGTGCGCACGGAGCTGGTCGCAACGGTCATGGACCTGGCCGGCCGCCTGGTTTCGGGCGCGACGCGAACGTTGGAGCATCGGCGGATGCGAGTCGAAGGGCTGGCCCGCGGGCTGCCGGACGCCGACGCTCTGGTGGCAACGAAAGCGCAGTATCTGGACATGGTCGCCGATCGGCTGGATCAGGCCGCGCGCGCGATGCTGCAAGGCAAGCAGCGGGAGCTTTCCATCGAGGCCGGCCGCCTGCGCAGCCCGGCCCAGGTCATGGCGGCGAACGGGCAACAGCTCAGGATGCTGGACGAAAGACTGGCCGCCGGCGCGCGCCGGGCTCTGGACCGCGGCGGCGAACAATTCATCCGGATCGACCGCCGGTTCACGCCGGAACCGGTCCTGCGCACCCTGGTGCGGCTGGACGAAAAGCTGGTGCAGTTCGGCGAGCGGCTGGACAGCGTGTCCTACGAACGGGTGCTCGGCCGAGGCTATGCGCTGGTCCGCGACCGCGACGGTAATTTGATCGAAACCGGTGCGGCGGCGCGGGCGGCGGAACAGGTCACGCTGCAATTCGGCGCGGACGACAGCGTCGCTGCGACCGTGGAGGAAGCAGCATCGGGGGCCTCTCCCGCGCCGAAACGACCGCGGAAAACCGCGCGCCCGGCGCCGCCAAAAGGCGAGCAGGGGACCCTGCTGTGAGAGCGCTTTTCTGTCTGCTGGCCTGTCTTTTGTCTGCCCTGCCTGCACTGGCAGGGACCCTGGATCTGCAGGGGACGTTCCAGCAGGGCGGCATGGTCATCGGCAAGACCGAGCCCGGCGCCGTGGTCACCTATGCCGACCGGTCCGTTCGCATCGCGCCCGACGGCACATTTGTGATCGGCTTCCACCGCGACGAGCCCGCGACCGTAACCCTGGAGGTTGGACACCCCGACGGCAGCCGTTCCCGCCGCGACCTGTCCGTTGCTGCGCGGGAATACGACATCCAGCGCATCGACGGCCTGCCGCCGAAGAAAGTCACGCCGCCGCCGGAACGCATCGCCCGGATCAAGCGGGAAGCCGCCCTGGTTCGCGCCGCCCGCGCAAGGGACACCGACGAAACCTGGTTTGCTGGTACCTGGATCTGGCCGGTCGAAGGGCGCATCTCCGGCGTCTACGGCTCGCAGCGCATCTTGAACGGCCAGCCGCGGCAACCTCACTTCGGCATCGATATCGCGGCGCCCGAAGGAAAACCCTTTGTGGCGCCGGCGGATGGCGTGGTCTCGCTGGTGCATGACGATATGTACTTTTCGGGCGGGACGTTGATGGTGGATCACGGCCACGGCGTCCAGTCCACCTTCCTGCATGCCGAAACGATCGCCGTTCGCGAGGGCGACGTCGTCCGGCAAGGCGACGTGCTGGGGACCGTGGGCGCCACGGGCCGCGCCACCGGCCCGCACCTGGACTGGCGCGTCAACTGGTTCGACAAGCGGCTGGATGCGGCGCTTTTAGTGCCGCCGATGGATGGGTGATCAGTCCGGCCAGCGCCGGTGGATCCAGAACCACTGTTCCGGCCGTGCCCGCACCCAGCTTTCGACCAACGCGTTGATCTGCTCCAGCGCCGCACGGACATTCGCCTTGCGGTCGCCGGCTTTGGAGACGGTGATCGGCGGGTAGACCGTCATCCTGAAGTGCGCGCCCCCCATCCGTTCCACCTGAACCGGTACCAGCGGGCACCCGAAGGTCATTGAAAGATCGGCCGGCGCCGTCGCCGTCATGGCGTCGCGTCCGAAGAAAGGGATCGGCAAACCTTCGTTGAATTTCTGGTCGACCAGCATGCCCAGGCCCTGTTTTGCCCGCAGCACGCCGATCACCTGCTTGGCGCCCTCGCGCCCCTTGGGCAGCATCCCGGTATAGATCGATTGGCGGGATCGGCGAATCAGCCAGTCGACGATGGGGTTGGACGCGGTCCGGTAAACGCCGGCAAAGCCGACGCCGTGATCGGTCGCCGCCTTGGCCGAGATTTCCCAGTTGGCCTGATGCGCGGCCAGGAAGATATAGGCCTTGCCCGCCAGTCCCTGGTGCACCTTCTGCTCGTCGACCACTTCGACCCGGCGGTCCGACCCCTGGGTCTTGATCTCGGCCAGGTGCGGGTATTCGCCGATGGTCCGCCCCAGATTGTCCCACAGCCCGTCCATGATGGCGTCGATCTCCGGCGGCGTCTTGTCGGGAAAGGCGCGCGCCAGGTTGCGGCGGGCGATCCGGTCCGCCGCCAGGCGCGGTCCGACCAGGCCGGCGATGCGTCCGCCCAACGCCGACGCCGCGTCGATCGGCAGAAGCCGGAAAAGGCCATAGGCGATGAGCGCCAGCACGCCCACCAGCGGGTCCAGCAGCAGCCGGCGCAGCCTGCGCGCCCGCGGCGACATTTTAGACGGGCCGGACATATCGGTTGATCAGGGCCTCAAGTTTTGCGCCGTCCCGCCATTCGGTCGTGACCTCTAGGACGCGGATCATCGGCTTGGCCTCGTCGGGCAGTCGTACGAAGTCCTTGTCGGTCGTGATCGGAACGGCCCCGGCGCGGTCGGCCGCCTCGACGATGTGCATGATCTCGTCCGGAGAATAGCGGTGATGGTCGGGGAAGGAACGGGCGGCGACCAGGTCGCATTGCATGGCGCGCAGGCTCTCGAAGAATTTCTGCGGCCGCCCGATGCCCGCAAAGGCGAACACCCGCCGGCGTGACAGCGCTTCGTCGGCGATGGGAACCAGCCGCGCCTCCAGGACAGGCATCTTGCCCAGCAGGGCCTGCCTGACGCCGCTTTTGTCCGGGCCCAGAATGACCGCAGCGTCCGCACGGTCAAGACTGCGGTGCAGCGGCTCGCGCAGGGGGCCGGCCGGCATTACCCGACGATTGCCAAAGCCGAACCCGCCGTCGATGACCAGAATGGAAAGATCCTTTTCCAGGGACGGGTTCTGAAGCCCGTCATCCATGACGATCACATCGGCGCCCAATCTCGCCGCCAGGGCGGCGCCGGCCGGTCGGTCGGCGGCAACGACGGTGGGCGCGGCCCGGGCAAGCAGCATTGGCTCGTCGCCCACGTCGCGGGCGCGGTGCTGTGTCGGGTCGACGGCGACCGGCCCCTTCAACCGTCCGCCGTAGCCCCGGGTCAGAAATCCCGGTTTGTGTCCCAAACGCTGCAGCAATGCGGCGATGGAAAGGGCGACGGGCGTCTTGCCGGCGCCGCCCGCCACGGCATTGCCGACGCACACCACCGGAACCGCGGCGCGCTGCGGCCGGACCGCGGCCTGGCGAAGCGCCGCGCCGAGGGAATAGAGCGCCGCCGTCGGCGCCAACAGGTCGGGCAGCAGGCCGGTTTCGCTCCAGAAAGCAGGTGCGCGCACGGTCAGTCGTCCATCGCGCGTTGAGGCAGCAGCGGCAGGATCAGCCCGGCGACCCTGTCGACGACGGTCTGGTTGCCGGCAGCCAGCTTTGCCGCGGTTTCCACCATGGTCCGCCGCCGCGCCGGGTCCGCCCACAGCGCCGCCAGGGCTTCGGCAAGCGAATCCGCATCGCTGACTGTGATCGCCGCTTCCGCTTCGGCCAGCGCGGACGCGATCGCTGCGTGGTTGGTCATATCGGGGCCATGCAGGATGGCGGCGTCCAACTGCGCGGCCTCGACCGGATTGTGGCCCCGGTAACCGCCGTGCAGGCTGCCGCATATCAGGGCAATATCGGCCAGCCTGTAGAACAGGCCCAACTCGCCGATCGTATCGATCAGATAGATGCCGGTGTCCGACGTCGGTTCCTCACCCAGGGAACGGCGTACAACACCGATGCCGCGCTCGGCGACCAGCGCAGCCACCGCATCGCACCGGCTTGGGTGCCGGGGCGCCAGGACGGTCAGCAGAGCAGGATGTTCTTCCGCCAGCCGCACATGGGCGTCCAGCACGACCTCCTCTTCACCAGGATGGGTGCTGGCCGCAATCCAAACCGGCCGTCCGGCCAGGTCACGCCGGAACGTCTCCAACTCTTCGGCATCGACCGGCAACGGGGGCGCGGCAGCCTTAAGGTTCCCGGCGCTGAGGACACGGCGTGCGCCCAGATCGGCAAAGCGGCGCGCATCGTCGTCCGTCTGCCCGAAACACACGTCGAAGGCGCGCAACAGGTGCCGGATCAATCCGCGGGCGCGCTTCCAATTCTGAAACGATCGATCTGACATGCGGGCGTTGACCAGCGCCATAGGCATCCTGCGCGCGGCGGATTCCGCAACCAGGTTCGGCCAAAGTTCGGATTCCACCCAGATCCCCAGGTTCGGCTTCCAGTGCCGCAGGAAGGCGCGAACCCAGGCGCGCCGGTCGACCGGCGCGAACTGATGCAGGCATTTCGCCGGCAGCCTGTCTTCCATCAGGGCGGCCGACGTCACGGTTCCGGTCGTCACCAGGATGTGGACGTCCGGGCGCGACGCCAACAAGCGTCCGATCAGGGTCAAGGCGGATTGCGCTTCGCCCACGCTGGCCGCATGGACCCAGACCAGGATCCCGGACGGCCGCGGCCTGGACGGGCGGCCCATTCTCTCTGCGAACCGGGCACGGTGCTCCCGACCGCGCGCCAGGCGCCGCTTGAGGTGCAGCGCAATCAGGGGCGCGCCCAGGGCGGTCAGTGCGCGGTACGACGACAGCCAGCCGAAGGCAGCGCCTTCCTTTACGTACACGGCGCCCTCCGTCGCCAGTCGGCAGGCGCGGTCATGCCCGGGCGCGCAGCGGCGCGCCGTCGACGGGCGTCGTTTTCTCTCCCGCCTCTTCGCCTGCGGCGAACTGGACTTTGCAGAGTCTGGCGTAGAGTCCGTCCTTTTGCGTCAGTTCCGCGTGGGTCCCCCATTCGCAGACCCGGCCGCGATCCAGGACATAGATCCTGTCTGCGTCGACCACGGTCGACAGCCGGTGCGCGATGACGACCGTGGTCCGTCCGACCATCAAACGGCCGAGCGCTTCCTGCACAACACGCTCGGATTCGGAATCAAGTGCCGAAGTGGCCTCGTCCAGCAGGAGGATCGGCGCGTTCTTCAGCATCGCCCTGGCGATCGTGATCCGCTGGCGCTGCCCGCCGGACAGGCGCAGGCCGCGTTCGCCAACCACGGTGTCGTATCCGTCGGGCAGCTCTTCAATGAAATCGTGCGCCGCGGCGGCTTTTGCGGCCGCGACAATCTCGTCCTCGTCCGCACCCGGCTTGCCATAGCCGATGTTGGCGCGGACGGTGTCGTTGAACAGCCCGGTTTCCTGGCTGACCAGTCCGATGGCATTGCGCAGGCTTGCAATCGTGACGTCGCGCACGTCCTGCCCGTCGATCGCGATGGCGCCGCTGTCCAGGTCGTAGAACCGGGGAATGAGGTTAAGCACCGTGGATTTGCCGGCGCCCGAGGGGCCCACCAGCGCAACCGTCTTTCCGCCGGGTATATCCAACGTCACCTCGGACAAGGCGGCAACATCCTCGCCGTAGCTGAAAGTGGCCGCCTGCACCGAAACGGTGCCGTCGGAGACGGCCAGCGGGCGAGCGTCCGGGCGTTCGCGGATCGGCGATCGGTAGTCAATAACCGTGAAGATGCGCTGCGCGGCGGCGAGACCTTCCTGCAGGCTGGCATTTATGTTAGCGAGGCTGCGCATCGGCTGATAGGCCGCGATCAATGCGTAAATGAACCCGACGAAGGCGCCGACGGTGGTCTGGCCCCAGATGATCTGGTATCCGCCCCAGATCAGGACTCCGGCGATTGCGACCCCGGTCAGTGTCTCCATGATCGGATAGCTGGTCGATCGTATCCGGATCGCACGCAGGATCAGCCGGTACATCGTGGCGAACGCGGCCTCGGCGCGGCCCTGCTCGTGCGCCTCCATCGTGTAGGCCTTCACCTGGCGCGCGCCCTTGAACGAGTCGTCCAACAGCGCGGTCATCTGTCCGTATTCGGACTGCGTGTCGGCGGAGACCCGGCGCAACCGGCGGCCGATCTTGACGATGGGAAAGACGGCCAGGGGCAGGATGACGAAAGCTGCGATTGCCATGCGCCAGTTCAGGTGCAGGCTGACCCCAATCAGCACAGCCAGGATCAGGATGTCGCGCCCCATTCCGGTGAAGGCCTTGACCACTGCGTCCCTCAGATAGTTCACGTCGTTGGTGAAACGGGACAGTTGTCGGCCGGTGCCCTCTCGGCCGAGAAACGCAAGGTCTGCATTCAGGATGCTGCGGAACATCTCGCCCTGCAGCTGTTGGACGACGCGCAGTCCGACGCTTTGCATCAGCAGGCTTTGGGCGAAGTTGCTCAATCCCTTGATCACGGCGGTGGCCAGGAACCCCAGTGAGATCGCCCAAATCAGCCATTCGGCGCCTTTGTTCAGGACATGATCGAGGATCGGTTCCACCAGTTTCGCCTGCGCCCCAACGCACAGCGCCACAAGGATCATGCACAGCACGGCGGCGGCGATCCGCAGCCAGTGCGACCGCATATAGTCGCGCCACAGCCTACGGGCGAGCGAGAGTGTGGAGAGGTGGCCAGTCAAGGATTTGCGGCGCGTTGAATATCCATATCTGCCTTGCCACGCGGGCAGGCGCGGCAGATATAGCATGGGGTCGCAAATCGTCCAATTGGCGCCGGCCGGCGCCGCGAGGCCGGTGGAGCCACGCCCTATTGCTGCATGGGCGGCGGCTTGATGATGTCTTCGAACGACTCGTCGGTCCCATGTCCGCCACGCCTTCGGCGCCGACGTTTTCTTCGACCGAAGCCTGTGTCGGGATGGCCTCTTCTGCCGCGGCCTTCTCGGCCGCCGCCTTCTCCGCGTCTCGCGCCTGCGCCCTCAGCGTCAGGCAGTTTTCGTAGAGTTCCTCGCGCAGCCGCTGGGCATCCATGCGTCGCAGGTCGCCGCTCAACGAACTGCGGCCGTAGGCGCCGAAGTCATCCTCAGCGCCGGTCGTGGCCTCGCGCGCATACTGCTCGGCGGCGCGTCGCTCGGCCTGCTGCCAGCAGTAGCTGTGATCCGGCGGGGGGTTCGCATCCCTCCGTGCGCGCGGTTTGTTCCATTCCGCATACTTTGTGCAGCCTGCGACCATCGCAAGAATCAGCACGCCCAAAATAAGCCTCATGATTGCACTCACGCAGCCTCCGCCGTCTCTGACTGTGAGGGGATGGACCGGTTTCCGGATTGTTAACTGGGGCATGCTACCTCCCCTGACAAGGTAATAGCAAACGGCGAAGCGCCCTGGCGCGGAATTTGCTTCGGCTTCCGCACAGGATCTTTGATGGAGGAACGCATGCCATACCGGTTCCTTGGCGATGCGCGCCGGAATTCGGTTGCGCTTGCCTGCGCCGCGGCCCTGACGCTGGGCGGTTGCGAAACGACGCTGGGCGGTTGCGAAACCATGCGTGATGACAAAAACCGGCTGGCGGCCGCCACGATCGTGGGTGTGACTGCCGGAGCCGCGATCGGTTACTGGGGAATCGGCGGCAGCGGCGCGGTCAAGTGGGTCTCGGCCGTCATCACCGGGGCCGCCGGGGGCGCATTGGGCTATGCGGCCATGGACTATTACAACACCATGCGCAAGACCGACCGGGCAAGCATGGACCGGACCGTGTTCAGGGGCCTGAACGACACCGAATCCGGCACGGAGATCCGCTGGAAGAACGATAACACCGGCAATGGCGGAGCGGTGACGCCACGACGTACCTATCTCGATGACAAGGGCAGAATCTGCCGCGACTTCGACTCCAGTGCGTCCCTGGACGGCGTGGAACACGAAGGCAGCGGGACAGCCTGCCGCAATGGGGCCGGGAACTGGGTTGTGATCTGACCGACCGGCTGCGGGACTGCCGGGTGACGGAAAAAAAGGCCGTGCGCATGGCACGGCCCAAGTCTAGGGAGGAAACGCCCAAAAGAGCGCCAGCGGCGGATAACCGCCACAGGCGCACAGCAAGGGCGGGCCGCCCATTGCTGCAATGCACAATATGGCAGAACGATCCGGTCCGTTCAAGCGCCTAATCCAAGAATTTTCCTCCTTCTGCCAAAGACCTAAGCTGTATTGCGCTGCAACATTGACGCCGTGGCAGATTGCTCGATACGGCTGCATCGCGGCGAATGGGCGAATCAGAAGCGCCCCTTGCGCGCTGTTTCGCGCTAGGATCGGGGCGGAGGCAAGACTGCTATGAACGGAAAAGCGGGTCCAACCCGCCACAAGACCGCTGACGGCATGCGGCGGGTGCGCCGTGGCTGAGAACACGCTGGACCCGCCGGCCCATCGCCGCACTTTGCTGCTGCTGGCCAAAGCCGGCGTCACCACGGTGGTCATCTGGTGGCTGTTTCAGATCGTGGATGTCGACCGGACGCTCGCTCTGCTGCAGACCATCGACCCCGTCCCCCTTGTCGCCGCCCTCATGGTCCTGCTGGCCCAGGCGGCCGCAGGGGCCTTGCGTTGGCGGTCCATCGTGCTGCTGCAGGGCGGACGGTTGGGCGTCCTTCGGGCCATGCAGCTGTTCTTCTTGGGGACCTTTTTCAACCAGACCCTCTCTTCGACGGTCGGCGGCGACGCCATCCGGGTCTGGCGGTTGAAAGCGGCGGGGGTGACGCTTGGCCGCGCCGCGGGCGGCGTTGCTCTGGAGCGGCTGGCCGGATTGCTGACCATGGGTGTTCTGGCCGCCGCCGCGCTGCCGCTGGTACGCGGTCCCGCTCTGTTTGCCCTGTTTCTGCTGGCGGGGACGAGCGTTCTGGCGGCTGGCCTGATCGCCCTGGGCATTCGGCTCGGCTCGCCTGGATCGCCGTGGCGGCGGATCATCGAAGACGCGCACACGATCCTGCTATCTCGGGACGGCACGGCGGTGCTTGGCCTTTCGCTACTGATCCATCTCAGCGGTGCGCTGGCGTTGTGGGCGGTCGCGCTTGGCGTCGGTCTGGAAGTGCCCCTGTTGCCGTGCCTGGTTCTGGTTCCGCCGGCGATGCTGATTGCCACTCTGCCGATCTCGCTGGGAGGGTGGGGCGTGCGAGAAGGCGTGCTGGTGGCCGCATTCGGGATCGTCGGGGTCCCGGCAGACGCCGCGCTCGCGGTTTCCGTGGCTTTCGGTCTCCTGGTGATGGCCAGCGGCGTCGTCGGCTTGGCGGTCTGGTTCGCCGGCCGGCACCGGGATTAGCGCAGCCTTAACAAAACCGCGCCAATCTTATGGGCTGACTGGCCGCGCATCCGTCTGTCGAAGGCCAGTTCCACAGCCGGTCTTGTAAGTGAAGATCCGTTCATCGAAAGGAAGTTATGCCATGGCGGCCATGTCGGATGATGCCTACCCGGCGCCTGAATCCGTCGCGAACGACCCGGATGAGGCTCTGCGGACCGCCGAGGTGGAGGCGCTGAAGGCCAAGCGGCAGTTCATGACTCTCTCGGACGCCTTGCAGGGCGAGTTCGACGGGACGATTGCCAACGTGCAAAGCGCCGGTGACGCCAGCCGCGCCGTGGTGGAACGGATGGAATCGGCGTTTGAAGAGGTCGTCCAAAGCACCCGCGCGGCCAACGAAGGCGCGGCGCGGGCTTCGGCAAATGTGGACGCCGTCGCTACGGCGACCGAACAGATCAACGGGTCGGTCCGGGTCGTCAGCGAGCAGATCGAGAAAGCGGCCACCAAGGCGGACGGGGCCGCTTCCGAAGCGGAGACCGCGCGGTCGGTCATCAAGACCTTGGCCGATGCCGCGGCTGAGATCAGCGAAGTCGTCAAGCTGATCGAAGGAATTGCCGGGCAGACGAATCTGCTGGCGCTGAACGCAACAATCGAAGCGGCCCGCGCCGGCGAGGCGGGGAAGGGTTTTGCCGTCGTTGCGGGTGAGGTCAAGAACCTGGCCTCGAAGACCGCCGACGCGACAAACGACGTCACCGAGCGTATTGCCCAGATCCAGAGTGTGACGGACCGCGCCGTCGAGGCAATTACAGGGATCAATGGCGCCATCGACGAAGTGCGGAAGCTGTCGGACGATGCCGCACAGGCGGCCCAGGACCAGATCAAGGCGATCCAGGAGATCGCGCGCAACGCCCAGGAAGCGAGTCAGGGGACGTCCGAGGCCGGCCAGGCCATATCGGCCGCCGCGGAAATGATGGACGACGTCCAGAAGCTGGCGGTCGAACAACGCGAAAGCGTCGAGGCGATTCAATCGGGCAACAACGATCTCAAGAGTCGCCTGAGCATCGCCATCCTTGAGTCCTCCTACGACGAATCCTCCCTCAGCGAACGCATCCCGATTCCGTTGCGGGCAGTCTTCGACAACGATGGCGAACAGCAGGCCGTGGAATTGATCGACATGCGTCCGCGCGGAGCTTTGATGCTGGCGGATGGTCCCTCCCTGGAGCCGGGCGCCAGCCTTGCCCTCGATATCGGCGGCATGGGGCGGCTGCAGGCACAGATCGAGACACGAACGGAACGCGGATTTGACGTTCGTTTCGGTGCGGAGGCGGCGGCTCTGTTCCAGGATTTCGTCAATCGTCAGGTCACCCTGGACCAGAAGATCATCTCGCTGGCCCAGTCGACGGCCGAACGCGTTTCAAGACGGTTCGAGCGCGCCGTGGCGGAAGGAGAGATTTCCACCGAGGACTTGTTCGATACCGACTACCAGCCGGTCGAGGGAAGCGATCCGCTGCAGCAGCTGGTGCGGTATCTGGATTTCACCGACAAGGTGCTGCCGCCGTTTCAGGAGCGGCTTCTGGAAGAAGATGAGCGCATCGTCTTTGCCGCCTGCGTTGACGTCAACGGCTATCTGCCCACTCATAACCTCAAATACAACAACCCCCAGCGGCCAAACGATCCGACCTGGAACGCCGCCAACTGTCGTAATCGACGCATCTTTACCGACCGGACCGGAAAGGCGGCCGGCGCGAACAAGCAGCCTTACCTGATCCAGAGCTATCTGCGCGACATGGGGGGCAACAAGTTCGTTCTGATGCAGGACCTGACCGCGCCGATCTCGGTGAAAGGGCGGCAATGGGGCAATTTCCGGATCGGATACAAGCAGTAGCGCCAGCCGCCCGGCTCAGGCGTGCAGGGACCGAACGGTCCAGACAGCCAGGCAGAACAGCGTGATCGCGCCGGCCTGGTGCAGCACGCCAAGGGTCGGCGGGACCGCGGTCAGCACCGTGGCGATGCCCAACAGGACCTGACCGGCTACGGCAACCAGCAGCAATGTCGCCGCAAGGCGCACCCCGGGCGGGACCGCCCTTCGGCGGACAACAGCCCAGAAAGCGACGACCGCGGCACCTGTCAGATAGGCCAGGATCCGGTGGTCAAACTGGACGGCGCCGTGATTGTCGAACAGGTTGCGCCAGAAGGGCTGCAGTTCGGTGTATTCCGCGGGAACGAAACCGGCGCCCATCAGCGGCCACTCGTTATAGACCAGACCGGCGTTGAGCCCGGCCACCAGCGCGCCTGAAACCACCGTCACAGAGACCACCGCCATCACGCCCCAACCCGCGCGCCGCAGTCCGACCGGCGCGGCGGCTACCCCTGCAGGCCGGATCAGACCGAGGGCCAACCACATCATGTAGCCCAGAATGAGGAATGCCATGCCCAGGTGAACGGCCAACCGGTACTGGCTGACGTCGGTGCGGTCGACAAACCCCGACTTCACCATCCACCACCCGATGACGCCCTGGACCGCCCCCAAAGCCAGCAGAACAATCAAATGAGGGGTCAGACCCTTGGGGATGCGGCGTCTGAAAACGAACCATGCGAGCGGCAGTGCGAAGACGAGGCCGATCAGGCGCCCCCACAGGCGGTGGATGTATTCCCACCAGAAGATCGTCTTGAACGCATCCAGCGACATGCCGGCATTGGCAAGCTGGTACTCCGACGTGTTCCGGTAGAGGTCGAAGACACGCTGCCATTCGGCCTGAGACAAAGGCGGCAGTGATCCGATCAGGGGCCGCCATTCCACCATGGAAAGGCCGGATTCGGTCAGGCGGGTGATGGCGCCGATCAACATCATCGCCACCACCATCAGACAACATGCGGCCAGCCAAAAGACGATGGCGCGATCGCCGGCGCCGGGGGCGGTGGTTCGGGTTGCGGCTGACGAAATTGAAGACTGCATCTGGGCTGTGTCCTCGTACGTGACAGAACATAACGGCAGCGCTCGGCCCATTCCAGTGGGGCAGGTTGCCGCGCGACCGCTGTTCAATTCTCTTCATTTACATTTTCAACTGGTAATCCGATTTTATAGGCCTTATCTTTGTGTGGTATTGTTGTGATCACACAATTAATAGTGTGGAATAAACAGAGAGGCGCCGCGAGACCCGACATGAGCCACTTGCCGATCTTCATGACGTTGCGGGACCGCCCCGTGCTGCTGGTGGGCGGCGGCGAGCTGGCCGTGCGCAAGCTGCGGCTGATCCGCAAGTCCGGGGCCGGCGTCACGGTCATCGCGCCGACGGTTTGCGATGAAATCGAAGACCTGGTCGGACGCGGACTTGTTTCCCTGCGCCGGCGGGCGTTCGACCCGCGCGACCTGGACGGTCACGCCATCGTCTTTGCCGCGACCGGGCTGGAAACGGTGGACACGGCGGTATCGGAAGCGGCGCGGGTCCGCAACATCCCTGTCAACGCCGTCGACAGGCCTGCGCATTCCGATTTCATCATACCGGCCATCGTCGATCGGTCGCCGATCACGGTGGCGATTTCCAGCGGCGGCAGCGCGCCGGTGTTGGCCCGCATGATCCGGGCGCGGATCGAAAGCCAACTGCCGCCGGCGCTGGGCGCCCTTGCCGCCTTCGCGGACCGCTTCCGCGGCGCGGTCAAGGCGATGGTGGATGACGGCGATGCGCGGCGTCGGTTCTGGGAACGCTTTTTCGACGGGCCGGTGGCGAAACTGGTGCTGGCCGGCGACGAACGCAAGGCGCAGGAGCGGATGCTGGCGCTGGTCAATGCCGATCCGGCGCAACACGCGGTCGAAGGCGGCGTCTCAATCGTCGGCGCCGGTCCGGGCGACCCGGACCTTTTGACCTTCCGCGCCATGCGCGCGATCCAGGAAGCGGACGTTGTGGTCTACGACCGCCTGGTCGGTCCGCAGGTCCTTGAATACGTCCGCCGCGACGCCGAGCGTGTGTTCGTGGGCAAGTCCCGGTCCGTCCATCACAGAACGCAGGACGAGATAAACGCTCTGCTGGCCGAACTGGCGCTTGCCGGAAAGCGGGTGGTCCGGCTGAAAGGCGGCGACCCGTTCGTGTTCGGCCGCGGAGGCGAGGAACGGGACTATCTGACGGCCCGCGGCGTCGATGTGGATGTCGTTCCAGGGATCACGGCGGCCGTTGGGGCTGCGGCCTATGCTGGCGTTCCGCTGACCCATCGCGATCATGCGTCTGCGGTAACGTTTGTCACGGGTCACGGAAGAGACGGCGAACCGAACCTGGACTGGGCGCATCTGGCCAGGGCCCGGCAGACGGTGGTCATCTATGCAGACGGTGGTCATCTATATGGGCGTCGATACCGCGGACCGGACCGCGATGCGCCTTTTGGATCATGGCATGGCGCCGGAGACGCCCGTCGCCGTCATCGAAAATGCAACCCGTCCGGAACAACGCGTCATCACGGGTGTGGTCAGCGAATTGGGCGGATTAATTGCCGAAAACGCCATCACCGGGCCTGCGCTTCTGGTCATCGGATCGGTCGCCGGCCTTGCCGCAAACGTCGTTGCAACACCGGCCGACCTGGCCGCATCGGGATAGGGAGGCCACCATGGCGAAGAAACTGTCAGGTTCGCAGATCGTTACCGGCAACCACCTGCGCGGCGGCGACGTCGTCTATTTCACCGAGGCCGACGATTGGTCCGTCTGGGTCGACGATGCCGCGGTTGCCAACGGCGCCGATGCCGCAGCCGCCCTGCTGAAGCAGGCGGAACAGACCGCTGCTTCGGCAAGGATCGTCGAGCCGTTCCTGATCGAAGTCGAAGACCGCGATGAGACCGGCCGTATCCAGCCCGTCCGCTACCGCGAGCGGCTGCGTGCCCTGGGCCCCAGCATCCACCCGATGTTTGGCAAGCAGGCCGGCCAGCACGCGTCGCTGGAACTGGAGGACGTCTCACTCGCCTACGCAAACGGCGTCTGACACGGAGAGTTCGAGGCCATGTACAAGTACGATTCACTCGACCAGAGGCTGGTGGAACAGCGAGCCGCTCAGTTCCGCGACCAGGTTCGGCGCCGCCTGTCCGGCGAGCTCAGCGAGGACGAGTTCAAGCCGTTGCGGCTGATGAACGGACTATATCTACAGCTCCACGCCTACATGCTGCGGGTTGCCATTCCCTACGGCATCGTGTCGGCGACGCAGATGCGGACGCTGGCCCGCATCGCGCGCGATTACGACAAGGGTTACGGACATTTCACCACCCGGCAGAACATCCAGTTCAACTGGCCCAAGCTGGAAGACGTGCCCGAAATCCTTGACGCGCTCGCCGCAGTGGAAATGCACGCCATCCAGACCAGCGGCAACACGATCCGCAATGTGACCACGGACCAGTGGGCGGGCGTTGCGGTCGACGAGATCGAAGACCCCAGGCCCTGGTGCGAGATCATCCGCCAGTGGTCGACGCTGCATCCGGAGTTCTCGTTCCTGCCGCGCAAGTTCAAGATTGCGGTCACCGGCGCCCCTAACGACAGGGCCGCGGTCCGGGTCCATGATATCGGTCTGGCGATGACGCGGGATGCCTCTGGCGCGCCGGGTTTCGAGGTGATCGTCGGCGGGGGCCAGGGGCGCACCCCGATGATCGGAAAGACAATCCGGTCTTTCCTGCCGACGCGCGACCTGCTGAGTTATCTGGAGGCGATCCTCAGGGTCTATAACCAGTTCGGCCGGCGCGACAACAAATACAAAGCGCGCATCAAGATACTGGTGCACGAGATCGGCGCCGAGGAGATGGCGCGGCTGGTCGAGGAGGAATGGGCGGCCTTGAACGACAGCGCCCTGGTGCTGCCCGAGGCCGAACAGGCGCGCATCCGCGCCTTCTTCGCGTTGCCGGCCTATCAGACCCTGCCGCCACAGTCGAAGTCGTTCGATCTGGCGCGCATGGAGAACCGGGCCTTTTCCCACTGGGCGCGGACCAACGTCGTTTCCCACAAGCAACCCGGATACGCCATCGTCAATATCTCGCTGAAACCCGAGGGCGCGCCGCCGGGCGATGCGACGGCGGAGCAGATGGAAACAATCGCCGCGCTGGCGGAGCGGTATTCCTTCGACGAGATCCGGGTCACCCACGAACAGAACCTCGTGCTTCCCCATGTCAAGCAGGACGACCTGCTCGCGCTCTGGCACGCGTTGGATCAGGCTGGTCTCGCGACGCCGAACATCGGCTTGTTGGGCGATATCATCGCCTGCCCGGGTCTGGACTACTGCGCCCTTGCCAACGCGCGTTCGATTCCGGTCTCCCAGCGGATTTCGAGACGCTTCTCCGATCTGGAGCGGCAGTACGAGATCGGGCCGTTGAAGATCAAGATCTCGGGCTGCATCAACGCCTGCGGCCACCACCATGTGGGGCATATCGGCATCCTTGGCGTGGAACGCAAAGGCGAGGAGTTTTACCAGATCACCCTGGGCGGGTCGGCGGATATGGACGCGGCCATCGGCACCATCCTTGGGCCCGCTTTCTCCAGCGACGACGTGGTCGACGCGGTCGACGCGATCGTCATGACTTATTTGGACCTGCGGAACGACGGCGAAACCTTTTTGGAGGCCTATCGCCGTGTCGGTGACGCACCCTTCAAGGAGAGGCTGTATGCCGCTGCTTAGAAACGGCCGGGTCGAGGCCGACGATTGGACAGCCATCGGCGACAGCGATCCGGTGCCGTCCGACGGACCGGTGATTGTGCCGCTGCCGCGCTGGCTGGACGAACGCCACACTCTGGCCTATCGCAAGGCCCCGCTTGGCGTGCGGTTGCGCAGCGACCAGCCGCCGTCGCTGATCCAGGACGACATAAATTGCTTTGCGCTGATCTCCCTGGAGTTTCCAACCTTCACAGATGGGCGCGCCTATTCGTACGCCCGGCTGTTGCGCGAACGGCACGGTTTCAAGGGCGAACTGCGGGCCGTCGGCAACGTCTTGCGCGACCAGTTGATGTTCATGGCGCGCTGCGGCTTCGACGCCTTCGAAGCGGAGCTGCGCGGCGGACAAGCCGCGTGGGAGGTAGCGCTGGCGGAAATCGACGTGTGGTATCAGCCGACCGGCGACGGCAGGGTGAGCGTTGTCGGCCTTCGCCATGGGGAGAGCCGTGGCGAACCGGTGGAAGCCGTGCAATGACGGACCCTCTTGTCGCGCTGGCCCGGCGCTTGCAAGACGACTACGGCGCCCTGGATGCGCAAACGGCCTTACGCCATGTCGTTCTGAAGGAGTTCCCTCAGCGCGTCGCCCTGGTGTCGTCGTTCGGCGCGGAGTCGGCGGTGCTGCTGGATATGGTTGCGGCGATCAATCCGCATGTTCCGGTCCTGTTTCTGGATACCGGCAAGCTGTTTGCGCAGACAATGCAGTACAAGGACGAACTGGTCCGGCTTCTGGGCCTCACCGACGTCCGCGTGCTGGAACCGGACTCCCAGGGATTGGACTTTCTGGATGCCGACAGCACCCTGTGGCAGCGCAATCCCGACGGATGCTGTTTCCTGCGCAAAACCGTTCCATTGGAACAGGGCCTGGCGGGATTCGATGCCTGGATCAGCGGACAAAAGCGGTTCCACGGCAGCGCCCGGTCGGCGGTGCGGGCGTTCGAGGTGCAGGACGGCCGGATCAAGGTCAATCCGCTCGCCGGCTGGGACCGGCAGGCGATCGAGGCTTGGTTCGACGCGCGCGGCCTGCCCCGTCATCCGTTGCTGGACATGGGCTATACCTCGATCGGCTGCCACACCTGCACCCGGCCCGTACGCCACGGCGAAGATCCGCGTGCGGGACGCTGGTCGGGATTGGCAAAGACCGAGTGCGGCATCCATAACCGGCCGACGGGAAGGCAAGGCGCCGTCGAGCGCGGCTGAGCATTCGCCGATACCGGACCGACCCCGGACAGTGGGCACGGTCTGCGCCGTGGCCATTCCGATTTCAAACGAGCTATGATGCGGCGGTAGGGGAGTTGCCGGAGCAACCGCAACAGAACGGGTGAGGCATCGTGAGCGCAGTAGAACCAATCAAAACTGATGTGATCATCATTGGGGCCGGGCCCGTCGGTCTGTTCGCCGTCTTCGAACTGGGTCTGTTGGATATCAAAGCGCATCTCGTTGACATTCTTGACAAGCCGGGCGGCCAGTGCGCGGAGCTGTATCCGGAAAAGCCGATCTACGACATCCCTGGCATTCCGATCTGCACCGGACAGGAATTGACCGACCGGCTGATGGAGCAGATCAAACCCTTCGGCCCGGAATTCCATCTGAACCAAGTGGCGCACAAGCTGGAAAAGAACGCGGACGGCCACTGGCGGCTGACCACGGATATGGACACGGTGCTGGAGGCGCCGGTCATCGTGATCGCCGCCGGCGGTGGGACGTTCGTTCCGAAAAAGCCGCCGCTGCCTGGCATCGATGCTTTCGAGGGCACGTCAGTGTTCTATTCGGTGCGCAAGATGGAGGCGTTTCGCGGGAAAGATATCCTGGTTGCCGGCGGCGGGGATTCGGCTCTGGACTGGGCGATTAACCTCCAGCCCCTGGCCAGCAAGATTGCGCTGGTCCACCGCCGGGAAGAGTTTCGGGCGGCGCCGGCAAGCGTCAACGAGATGCGCGCGCTGGCCGATTCCGGGAAGCTGTCTTTCCATGTGGCCCAGATCACGGAGCTTCACGGGGACGGCGGGCAGCTGACGGGCGTGACGCTCAAGAGCAAGGATCAGGGCGAGTTCCAGGTGGCGTGCGACACGCTGCTGCCGTTTTACGGCCTGACGATGAAGCTTGGTCCGGTTTCGGAGTTTGGCATCGAACTGGAAAACGACCTTATCCCGGTCGACACGGAGAAGTTCGAAACCTCGATCCCGACGATATTCGCAATCGGCGATATCAACACCTACCCGGGCAAGCTGAAGCTGATCCTGTCGGGGTTCCACGAAGCGGCGCTGATGTCGCAGCAGGCCTTCCACTACATCTTCCCAGACCGCAAATTGCGGTTCCAATACACGACGTCGAGCTCCAGTCTGCAGCAGAAATTGGGCGTGGCCTGATACCGCGCCCAGGCGGGGCCGGCGGAATGCCTGCCGACTGCCGCCGTGGATGCGGAACTCTGCTAATGCCCCATAAATCCACAACAAAATCGAAGCGATAACGCTTGGGGTTCCAGTCCAGGTTGCGTTAGCGTCTCGGGGCCGGCGATCTGAGAGGGAGTTGTCGGCGGTGGTTGAATCACTGACGCCGGAGTCCTAGCGATGAGCGTTACAACCGTCGCTGCCTTGCCGCGGCTGGCGCTGTTGCAGACCATAATGGATGCGTTCGCCATACTATCGCGCGAGCGTGCGCGGTGGGTCCCTGCGATCGTGGCCGTAAGCGCGGTCTGCGGTTTGCTCCAGGCTCTGCTGGTCTATGTTCCGTTCTCCAATCTGCGTTTGGCGGTGGTTTGCCTGGGCCATCTGGCCGTCGGCGCTTGCCTCGCCTATGTCTGGTGCCGGCTGGTCTTGTTGAACGAATGGGTGATGGATGGCGGCGGCCTGCGGACCCGCTTCCGTTGGGCTCAGTTCAGTGGGTTTCTTTATTATTACACCCTGATCTGCCTCGGAATCGTGACCCTGGCCGCAGCGTTTGCAGCGTCGCTGGCGACAATGCTGGGGATCGGGTTCGCCGTCCTGTTGTGCGGATTGGCGTTTGGCCTTCTCCTGGCGCGACTGGCCTTCGTACTGCCGGCCACGGCCTTGCAGTTGCCCACGTCATTCTACGATTCCTGGATGCAGACGAAAGGGCAGGGGGTCCGGCTTTGGCTCATCTATGGCACCACGGCGATCCCGGCGATTGGCATTGTCGCTGCGCTGGCGTTTGTTGCCGTCATTCTACCAGGGTCCCTGGCGCTCGCATTCGTGCTCTCGTTTGCGGCGTGGTGCGCCGGGCTGGTCGGGTTGCTGGGCGTGGTGACGTTGACCGCGCTTGCCTACGAGCGAACCGTGGGACTGCCGGAGCGGGCGCGCAGGCTTGACCGGATGGTCGGCGCCTAGGACGGGACCTGACCGCCCGCCGCGGGCTTCAGTGCAATGTGAATTCCTTGGCGACCGCCCGAATGCTGGGCGCGCCGATCACTTCCTTGGAGCCCACTGTCACCGAGTGGAGTTTGCCGTCCAGGTTGGCCTGCCAGAAGGAAAGGAATTGGCGCAGCTTTGGATAATCGGGGGCCTTGTCCATCCCCTGCCAGACGTATGTCTGCAGAAGGCTGGGATGGTCAGGCAGATGATAGATGATCTCTGCCGTGGTCAGTCTGTAGGACTGTAGCTGCAGGCCCAATTCGCTCATGCTTTATCCGCTCCTTGAACGGTTCTCCAGACCGGCTGCCCGGGCGAAAGCCGTTCGGCCGATGCCTACAAGTCTGACGTTGTAAGGTTAACGGTTCAAGAATAAAGCGTGCAATTTCAACATATTAGCAGCGAGCCGGCGGGAGTGCTAACAGTCGGTGCCGGGATCCTCGGTGTCTGCGATGTGCTTTCGAAGCGCCGATATCCGGCCCAAAAGCGCCAGTGCCCGGGTCGACGCCTCAACAGCGTGGATCCGCCCGCGCTCCATGTCGATTGCCCTGCGATCCTGCCAGTCCTTTATCGCGTCGCGGGGGGCCGCAAGGTCCCGCGCAACGGCCATCCGGCCGGCGGTGGGGTCGGTCTGCAGGATAAGCTGGTCGCGGTCTGAGATGGCGCCGCGATCCGCCAGAAAGCCGGCCAATGCCGCCGATTGGGCGCGGGTGAGGGCCCGCGGGTCGTACAGCCGCGCGGCCGCGGCAAAGGCGGCCTCTGACGACAAAGCCCTTTTGCCGGTTGCCATGCTGGGGCCGACCGCTGGGGGAGCGGATCTCAGCATTTCCGAGTTATCGACCTGGTTCCTTCGCTGCGCTGCAAGCATGCCGTCGCTCTTCATTAATGCCCCTGCAACCACCGGTACCAATCCGGGTCGCAACGCGCGTGCCACCCTGTAGGCAACGAAATCAGGAGACTGTGGCGGTTCTGGGACGGTTCTGGGGCAACAACTGCAAGACTTGCCCGGCAGCTTCTTCAGGGTCGCTTTAGTGCCCCGTTAATGTCCGTTGTGCATACATTGAGATGCGAAAGAAACAACAGCGCCGTCTGCCCCGAATTGGCGGCCGGGAAGGCACGGAGGCGGGTACTTGACCAGGATCCTGTTTGTCGAGGAAAGAGCCGATTTGCGCGCGCTGATCAAGGACGCGCTCAGCGACGTCGGCTACGATGTCCAGACGCTGGCGGCGGAGTCGGAAGGCCTTTCCGCATGCGGAATGGCCAAACCGGACTTGGTGATCTATAGCCGCGACAGCCTGACCAGCGGGTATGTGGGCGTGCTGGATCGACTGGTTCGCCGTCTCACCCGGGACGGCATGGATCCCATCATCGTGCTAAGCGAAAACGGACAGGCAAGCCTGCCCGACGGGCGCTGCGCTGTGTGCCTGCCAATGCCGCTGGATGTCGATGCCCTGATCGTTGCTGCGGCCGGATTGCTGAATGGCGAGTTGGCCGGTCAACGTGCAGCGTTGAACTGACGTGGCGACGAACGCTCGGTAGATCGGATCGCCAAGCGCCGGTCGGCGGGTCCTTCCCTTCCTGCTCGTCGCGAGGCTGTCACGGCTGTGTGACAAGGCTTTACATCGGCGATCGGCCTTATGGACCTACATTTTCGCCACGGCCGCTGGGCAGCAGTGCCCACGGCCGCCTGTGACGAAAACTGGAAGGACCGTTCAAATGATCTCCTTTAAGGGCAAATTGCTTTCGACCACCGTCGTGCCGATGGTGGCGTTGGTGGCAGGCATCGGTGTGGCAGGCGCCGCGTTGTCGGGGGGCGGCTTGCTGCCCCAGGCCCATGCCGCGTGCGCGCCGGCCAATCCGTGCAACCCATGTGCAGCCAAGAATCCCTGCAATCCCTGTGCGGCGGCTGCCTGCGATCCTTGTAACCCCTGCGCGGTCAAGCTGAAGGCCGCGGCCTGCAACCCCTGCAATCCCTGCGCTGCGAAGAACCCGTGCGCTGCCGCGGCGTGCAATCCTTGCAATCCCTGTGCGGCCAAGAAGAACTAACGCGCCGGGGGTCTTCACGCGATGACACGTGCCGCCACGCCGTCGGAAGGGGACAGCTTCCCTCCGACGGCGCGCCGGACCAGACTGATGCAAGCATGGCGGGATTGGCGGGTTCGCTGACGCGACGTCCTCATCGGTCTCTCACAACTGTGTGACTAGGATTTACACCCCGGCGCAACCGTCAGGTCCTACATTTTCGATCACGCTCAAGGGCAGGCTGGCAGAACCGGCTAGAGACGAAAACAGGAAGGACCGTACGAATGAAATCCTTTAAGGGCAGATTGCTTTCGACCACGTTTGTGCCGATGGTGGTTGTGGTTGCCGGGGTCGGGGCAACGGGCGCCGTTATGTCAGGAGGCGGCTTGCTGCCCGAGGCACGCGCAGCCTGTGCGCCGGCCAATCCATGTAACCCCTGTGCGGCGAAAAACCCGTGCAACCCGTGTGCCGCGGCCGCCTGCAACCCCTGCAATCCTTGCGCGGCGAAGCTGGTTCCGGCGGCGGGCGCCTGCAATCCCTGCAACCCTTGCGCGGCGGCGAACCCGTGCAACCCATGTGCGGCAGCGGCCTGCAATCCTTGTAACCCGTGCGCCGCCAAGAATCCCTGTAACCCCTGCGCTGCGGCCTGCAATCCGTGTAATCCCTGCGCGGCGGCGAACCCGTGCAACCCTTGTGCGGCGGCGGCTTGCAATCCGTGCAACCCCTGTGCAGCCAAGAACCCCTGCACTCCCTGTGCTGCGGCCGCCTGCAACCCGTGCAACCCTTGCGCGGCGGCGAACCCGTGCGCGGCGGCCGCCTGCAACCCGTGCAACCCCTGTGGGCCCTGCGGTCCCTGCGGTGCTGGTGCGATTTCGGTTGAATTGACGCAGGCGGAATCGGCGGCGGCCTACGATTGCATCATGAACCAGATGCAGGCGGCCTATGCGAAGTCCGGCGATCCCATTGCCAAGTCCTATGCGGGATGGCGCCGATACAGCCGCACCGCGTATCAGTCCGATACCCATGGAGGCCGGTTCACCCAGAACTACGCGAATGCGGCGGCGCGTGCCTATGGCGCGTTCGAGAACTCGGGCGCTATGCCTGCCGGTTCGCAACTCGCGAAAGACAGCTTCACGGTGAACGCCAAGGGCCAGGTGGGCGTGGGTCCTCTGTTCACCATGGAAAAGATGCCGGCCGGCTTCAATGCCGAGAGCGGCGACTGGCGCTATTCGATGATCATGCCGAACGGGTCTGTCTTCGGGGCGACCAACGGCAAGAACGCGGCCGGCGTCCAGTTCTGCATCAATTGTCACGGCGCGGTGTCGGAGGAACAGGACAGCATGTTCTTCCTTCCCGACGACTACCGCGTGAACTGAGGCAGCGCGACCGACGGCGGCGCGGTGCGGTCCGCGCCGCCGTTCATTCTTGACAGACCGGGGCAGACCGCTTCATGCGTTGGCATGTCCCCTTTGCGGCGGTCCTGTTGGCCGCCGGGCCCGCATCCGCCGACTTTTCCGATGGGCTGGAGGCCTACGACGCCGGGCGCTATAGCGACGCGCTGGCCGAGTGGCGCGTCCTGGCCGCTGATGGCCATCTGGAGTCCATGGTGGCGATCGCCGGGCTGTTCGAGGCGGGAACGGGCGTGGCCCGGGACCATCGCCAGGCAGCGCTTTGGTACCGACGGGCCGCGGATTGCGGACACATGGTGGCGCAGCTCAATCTGGGCGACCTCTATATCCGCGGAAAGGGCGTCGAACGAGACCTCGTTTCCGCGGACGTCTACCTGACCCTGGCCACTCTGCAGGGCAACAGTTGGGCCAGAGACCGTCGCGCCGGAATCCGGGCAATAATGTCCGCGGCGCAAAAGGCGGCTTCCGCGGCGCGGGTATCGGCGTCCTCACAGCGCTGCGGTCCCTTTCAAGACAAGGCTGCCGGAGATGGATCCTGATCGGCCGCGCGTGCCGGGACCTCAGCGTGCGCTGGCGTTTTTTGCGATTTTTGCGAAGACCGCGTCCAGGTCGGCGGCCATCGTATCCAGGTCCGCACTGCCGTACGGCGCGAACACCGCGCTGGGCCGCTTGTAGCTGAGGGTTGTCCGACCGTCAGCGTTTTCGGTGAGATAAAAGCGCAGGGGCGCCTCGATGCCGGCCGGCACGCTGGCCTCCAGCATCCGCACTGCATAGTCGTTACGGTAAACGCCAACGACGGCGTTGCCCGGGATGTCCAGGCCGCGGGCCTTTGCGCCGCGGCTGGCGCTGGCACGGGTCACGACCCCCATCTTGTTGGACTTCACCGCGGATTCCAGGTCCTGCCAGGCGCTTTCGAACGGTTTGTCGATCATCAGGAGCACCAGGTCGGCAGCCTGCGCTGAATTCGGCGCCATCGCGAATGACGTGACAATGGCGGCGAAGACCATGCTCTTGTTCAGGACGGTGCATTTGCGGTTCCAGGTCGGATTCATGGCGGCCCCTCCTGCAGGCGATCCGAATAAGGATCATTCCAGGCAGCACAAGCCGGACCACACGGCCAAATCAAACGGCCGTGATCCGCGGCGCCGGCCGCGGCCATCGGTTCGGCCCTTCCAATGGGCCTATGGCGATGATCATTATGGCGAAATCTCTTGACCTCAAGCGCCGGTAAGCCCATATGGTGGGCAGTCAGCACTCTCTAGGGGTGAGTGCCAAACTGGCAAACGCAAACATCGACAAAGTGGAGAAGCACCAATGAAGTTTCGGCCGCTGCACGACCGCGTGCTCATTCGGCGCCTTGAACAGGAAGAGAAGTCGGCTGGCGGGATCATCATTCCCGACACGGCCAAGGAAAAGCCCATGGAAGGCGTGGTGGTCGCCGTCGGTTCCGGCCAGAAGGCCGAGGACGGGACCGTGACCCCGCTGGACGTCAAGGCTGGGGACCGGGTTCTGTTCGGAAAGTGGTCCGGCACCGAGGTGACGATCGACGGTGAGGAACTGCTGATTGTTAAAGAATCCGACATCATGGGCGTGCTTGCCGCGAAGAAGGCAGCGCGCACCAAGAAGGCCGCCTGAACCGGTCCGGATCTGTTAAAGGAGTCGAGGAAATATGTCTGCGAAAGAAGTCAAATTCGCCACCGACGCGCGCCATCTCATGCTCCATGGCGTCGACGTGCTGGCCGATGCGGTGAAGGTTACCTTGGGGCCCAAGGGCCGCAATGTCGTCCTTGATAAGGCGTTTGGCGCGCCTCGTGTCACCAAGGATGGCGTGACTGTTGCCAAGGAGATCGAACTCTCCGACAAGTTCGAGAACATGGGCGCGCAGATGCTGCGCGAGGTTGCGTCGAAGACCAGCGATCTTGCCGGTGACGGCACGACGACCGCAACTGTGCTGGCCCAGGCGATCGTCCGTGAGGGCGTGAAGGCGGTTGCCGCCGGCCTCAACCCGATGGATCTGCGCCGGGGCATCGATCTGGCCGTGGAGGCGGTGATCGCCGACCTTGGCAAGCGGTCGAAGAAAGTGTCCTCCGGCCAGGAGATTGCCCAGGTCGGCACCATCTCCGCCAACGGCGACCGCGAGATCGGCGACTTCCTGGCCCAGGCCATGGAAAAGGTCGGCAATGAGGGCGTGATCACGGTCGAAGAAGCCAAGGGCCTGGACACCGAACTGGACGTGGTCGAAGGCATGCAGTTCGACCGCGGCTACCTGTCGCCCTACTTCGTGACGAACGCCGACAAGATGCTGACAGAGCTCGAGGAACCGCTGCTGCTGATCCACGAGAAAAAGCTGTCGAGCCTGCAGTCCATGCTGCCGTTGCTGGAGAGTGTGGTTCAATCCGGCAAGCCGTTGCTGATCATCGCCGAGGACGTCGAAGGCGAGGCGCTGGCCACCCTGGTGGTCAACAAGCTGCGCGGCGGCCTGAAGGTCGCGGCCGTCAAGGCCCCGGGCTTCGGTGACCGGCGCAAGGCCATGCTGGAGGACATCGCGATCCTGACCGACGGCCAGGTGGTGTCCGAGGATCTGGGCATCAAGCTGGAAAACGTCACGATCGACATGCTGGGCAAGGCCAAGAAGGTCCTGATCTCCAAGGACGAGACGACCATCGTCGAAGGGTCGGGCACCAAGAAGGACATCCAGGCCCGTGTCGGCCAGATCCGTGCCCAGATCGAAGAGACGACCTCCGACTACGACCGCGAAAAGCTGCAGGAGCGGCTGGCGAAGCTGGCCGGCGGCGTTGCGGTGATCCGGGTCGGCGGCGCCACCGAGGTCGAGGTGAAGGAACGCAAGGATCGCGTCGACGACGCGATGCATGCGACCCGCGCCGCGGTCGAGGAGGGCATCGTTCCGGGCGGCGGCGTTGCGCTGCTGTATGCGGAGAAGGCCCTGAAAAAGCTGCAGCCGGTCAATGACGACCAGCGTGTCGGCATCGACATCGTTCGTCGCGCGCTGCGTTCGCCGGCCCGCCAGATTGCCGAAAATGCTGGCGCCGACGGTTCCGTGGTGGTTGGCAAGCTGGAAGAGTCGAAAAAGGGAACCTGGGGCTTCGATGCCCAGACCGGCAATTATTGCGATCTGGTCCAGGCCGGCATCATCGACCCGACCAAGGTCGTTCGGACGGCCCTGCAGGACGCGGCTTCCGTTGCGGGTCTGCTGGTCACGACCGAGGCAATGGTTGCCGAGAAGCCGGAAGCGAAAGAAGCGGCCCCGCCGATGCCCGATATGGGCGGCATGGGCATGTAACGATCGGGTTCGATCGTTGCGCTGATAACAGGGCCACGGGCATTGCTGTCCGTGGCCCTTCTCTTTTGCGGCTGAGAATGTCAAAATCCCGACCTGACCGGAACAAAATTCCGCCACCATTCGTTGCCACCCTGACAGTCCCGCAACGAGGGAGAAGTGATCATGCGGGGACTCGCCGCGCCGCTTTCATTCGTCTTGTTGGCGCTTGCTGCCTGCGAAACGCCGCCCGAACTCGCCTGTCCCGATCGGGCCGATAACGTCACTTACGTGGACGCGGGAGGCACCTGCCTTGCGCTTTCCACGCACGGCGCCGCGCGTAGCGGCCAAGCCGTTTCGCTGGTTGTCCTGCTGGACGGGCGTGACCTGAAGACGCGCAAGGCATTCGACGCCCAGGCCAAGGCAGAAGCGTTTGCCGCAGACGGCGTCATTTCCATCGCCATGGCGCCGCCGGGCCTGCGGCTTGGCGCCGGCCCCCGTTCCGATCTGGTCGGGAACGGCAATGCGCCCGTGCCGCCCGAAGCGATCGCCGATATCGTCGCCGACGGAATCCAGAAACTGCGCATTCACTACGCCGCTGGTCGCGTGGTGCTGGTCGGGTACGGCGATGCCGCGGCAATCGCAGGCGTGGTTCTGGGCCGCAGCCCGGGTCTGGTGACCGACGCCGTGCTGGTCCGTTGTCCCTGCGGCGTGGCGGAGGCGGCGGACGACGCCATAACGCCGATCGCGCTGGCGCAGCGGGTGCCGCCCGGCACCCGCGTCGTGCTGGTGGGCACCGACGGCGCGGGCAGCGCAGCCCTGCCGGATATTCAAGGCTATGCCGATCGCTTGCAGGACCGGGGCGTCGAAGCGCGCGTCGAGCCGTTGGCTTCCACGGACGACGCGTCAGTGGATGCAGCCGTGGGTCTGGCTGTCGCCGACCTGCTGCGCTAATCACGGAAACCGCAGCAAGAAGCGCACAATGCGCCGAGTCCGTTCGCTGAACAGGCTGGGCGTGTAATAGGCGCCGGCCGCCCGCTTCGACACCTCGCCAAGCGTCGGATAGGGCGCAATCACCGAGGCCATCGGCCCGATCTTTCCGCGCCGCTGCACGGTCATGACCCAGGGCAGCAGCAATTCGCCCGCGGTGGGGCCGACGATCGTCGCGCCCAGAACCCGGCCGCGCCGGTCCACCACAACCTTGATCATGCCGTCCGTCGCGCGCTCGGCCTGGGCGCGGTCGTTTTCGGCGAACGGCCAGCGCAGCACTTTGATCCGGTCGCCGTGTTGCTGGCGGGCGGCCGCCTCGGTCAGTCCGACATGGGCCAGTTCCGGGTCGGTATAGGTAACCCATGGCACGGCGCGATGGTCGGCGCGGGCCGGCAGGCGGAACAAGGCATTGCGTATTACGATTCCGGCGTGATAGCCGGCGACGTGCGTGAACTGGTAGCCGCCTGCCACATCGCCGATTGCGAAGATCCGTTTGTTGCTGGTGCGCAGGCGGGCATCCACGGCAATTCCGGCCGGCGTTGCGTCGATGCCCGCCGCCCGCAGGTCCAGTCCGTCGATGTTGGGGCGCCGTCCGGCGGCGACCAGCAGGTGACTGCCGCGGACGGTCCGGGTCGCGCCGTCGGTTCCCAGCGTCAGGACGATCTCATCTCCTTCCATCGCAGCCTGCGTCACGGCCGTTCCTTCCAACAGCGTGACGCCTTCGTCCGTCAGGCGCTGTTTGACAAGTGCGGCGCATTCAGGGTCGTCCTTCCCCAGAACCGCGATCATCTCGATCACCGTGACCTCTGCCCCCAGGCGACGATGAGCCTGCGCAAGTTCTGCCCCGATCGGGCCGCCGCCCATGACCAGGAGATGCCGCACCGGCTTGTCCAGGTCGAAGACGGTCTCGTTGGTCATGAACGGAACCGTGTCCAGGCCCGGGACCGGCGGCACCATGGGGCTTGATCCGGTGGCGACGACGAACCGCTTGGCGCGGATCCTGCGTTCGTCGACCTGGACCGTGTCTGCGCCGGTAAAACGGGCGGCTCCCTTGATGACCGTGACGCCCAGGTCTTCGAAACGCTCGACGGAATCGTGGGGTTCGATTGCTGCGATGACGTCGCGCACGTGGGCGCGAACGCGCGCCATGTCGACGGTCGACTCGCCGTAGGTGACGCCGAACTGCGGCGCGGTCCGCCAGGCATGTGCCTTGTGGGCGGCGGCGATCAGCGATTTCGACGGGACGCACCCGTAGTTGAGGCAGTCGCCGCCCATCTTGCCTTTCTCGATCAGAACGGTCCGCGCCCCCATTTGGACCGCGCCGGCCGCCACGGACAGGCCGCCGGAACCCGCGCCGATGACGCAGATGTCGCAGGCGAGATCGCCGCCCGTGCCCGTTTGCGGCTCTGTCATCCGGCCTTAATCAGGCGACTTGGTAACCAGTTCATAGACATCCCGACTCAACCCGTCGGCTTCCGCAACCCGGGTAAGCTGGCCTTTCATCATTTCCTGCCTGCCAGAGTCGAATCGGCGCCAGCGCCCCAGCGGTCCCACCAGCCGCGCGGCGACCTGCGGATTGAGCTTGTCCAGCTCCAGAATCCGGTCTGCCAGGAAGGCGTAGCCGGCCCCGTCGGCGCGATGGAAAATCGTCGGGTTTGCGGCGCTGAATGCGCCGACCAGGGCGCGGACCTTGTTGGGGTTCTTCATGGAAAACGCCGGATGGTGCAGCAGGTCCTGGACCGTTTCCAGGGTCGTCGGCAGCGGGGCGGTCGCCTGCAGCGCCAGCCACTTGTCCGTAACCAGCGGGTTGTCGCGCCAGCGGGCGTAAAAGTCGTCCAGCGCCTTGCCGCGCGCCGGATTGTCGATGCGCGACAACACCGACAGCGCCGCCATGCAGTCGGTCATGTTGTTGGCGGTTCGGTATTGCTCTTCGACCAGCGCCATGGTGTCAGGCGTTTGCAGTGCGCCAAGATAGGACAAGGCGACATTCTTCAGAGCCCGCTGGCCTGCCGACCGGGCATCGGGGCTGAATGCCTCGTTGCTCCTGTTGGCGTTGTAGGCCGCCAGCAGCGGCTCGGATAGATGGCTGGCCAGGGCCAGCCGCAACGCCTCGCGCGCGGCGTGCACGGCGTCGGGATCTATGACGGCCAGCTGCTCGGACAGGTACTCCTCGCTGGGCAAAGACATGATCTCGGCCTTGAACGCCTTGTCCAGGTCGCTGTCGTCCAGAACCCGGGCCATGGCATCCAAAAACGGCGCGGCGCCCGCCGGGTCCGGTTTGGCCCGGCCGGCGCCAACCGTATCCAGCAGCAGTTTGACGGCGAATTGCTGGCCGGCCTCCCAGCGCGCGAACGGATCGGTGTCGCAGGCCACCAGGAACGCGACCTCGTCGGGCGACGGGTCGTTGCGGCGCTTGATCGGGGCTGAGAAATCGCGGTTCGCGGACAAGACCGGCTCAACCAGCATATTGTTGAACCGGAAAGTCTGTTCGTCTTCGGTCAACTGAAGGACCAGCGAACCGCTGTCTTCCGCCGACCCTGCCTCCTGCAGCGGGATCGCGTTGCCGGCGCCGTCCATCAGCCCGATCTTCACCGGGATGTGCATCGGCTTCTTGCCCGCCTGGCCCGGCGTATCCGGTATGCGCTGGCGCAGGGTCAGTTCGAAACCCAGCGTCGTTTCGTCGTAACGGGTCTCGATGTCGATTTCGGGCGTGCCCGCCTGCGAGTACCAAAGCCGAAACTGTTTCAGGTCGGTGCCCGTTGCGTCTTCCATGGCGGCGACGAAGTCGTCGCAGGTCACTGCGCAGCCGTCGTGGCGCTGGAAATACAGGTCCATCCCTTTGCGGAACCCGTCCGCGCCCAACAGGGTGTGCAGCATGCGGATGACCTCCGCGCCCTTCTCGTATACCGTCGCCGTGTAGAAGTTGTTGATTTCGATATATGAATGCGGGCGGACGGGATGCGCCAACGGACCTGCATCCTCCGGGAACTGGCGCGCCCGCAATTGCCGGACATCGCGGATCCGCTGAACCGGTCGCGAGCGCTGATCGCCCGAGAACTGCTGATCGCGGAACACGGTCAGGCCTTCCTTTAGGCTGAGCTGGAACCAGTCCCGACAGGTGACCCGGTTGCCCGTCCAGTTGTGGAAATACTCGTGCGCAACGATGCTCTCGATGCTTTCGTAGTCGGCATCGGTCGCCGTCTCGGGGTCGGCGAGGATGTACTTGGCGTTGAACAGATTCAGGCTCTTGTTCTCCATCGCCCCCATGTTGAAGTCGCCGACGGCAACGATGTTGAAGATGTCCAGGTCGTATTCCAGGCCGTAGACTTCTTCGTCCCACCGCATCGCGCGTTTCAGGGAATCCATCGCGTAGGCGCAGCGCGGTTCGTTGCCGGGCTCCACGTAGATCTTCAGGGCGACGTCTCTTCCGGAGGCGGTGGTGAAGCTGTCTTCGAAACAGCCCAGCCGGCCGGCGACCAGCGCGAAAAGATAGGACGGCTTGGGGAACGGATCTTCCCATAGGGCGAAGTGTCGGCCGTCTTCCAGGTCGCCGCTGTCGACCAGATTGCCGTTCGACAGCAGGACCGGGCATTGCTCCTTGTCGGCGGCGATGCGCACACGATAGGTCGTCATCACATCGGGCCGGTCGGGGAAATAGGTGATGCGGCGGAAGCCTTCCGCTTCGCACTGGGTGCAATAGGTCTGCGAAGACAGGTAGAGGCCTTCCAGCTTGGTATTGTCCGCCGGCCGGCAGGCGGTTTCGATCTCCAGGCGGAAGGAGGGCGGGGGCGCTTTTAGGGTCAGGCCCGTTTCGGTCAGCGCGTACGCGCTCGTATCCAGCGGCTCGCCGTCAAGAACCAGAGACAACAGCTCCTGTGCCTCGCCGTCCAGATCCAGGTTGCCGTCGCCGCCCGCTGCGTCCGGGTTTGCGCGAACGTCCAGCCGCGCCCGGACGATCGTGCGCGTGGGATCCAGGTCGAAATCCAGGTCGATGGCATCGATCAGGTGGGACGGGGGGGCGTAATCCTGCAGACGGATTGTCTTGGGCTGGTCGGTTTTCATGGGCGGTTCCGGGCACAAATGACGGGGGCGGGCCAGGCGGCTAATGTGGCGGGGCCCCCGGACCGGGTCAACCGCCATCCGGCGGGCGGATCAATCCACCAGCCGGTCGGCGTGCCAGGCGACGTGGTCGGGCATGAACGTGGCGATGAAATAGTAGCTGTGGTCGTAGCCGGCCTGGCGCCTCAGGGTCAGCGGCACGCCTGCCTGTGTGCAGGCGGCCTGGAACAGCTCGGGGCGCAGCTGCTGCTCCAGAAACTCGTCGGCGTCTCCCTGGTCGATCAGGATGTCGCGGTCCCAGCCGCGGCTTGCGATCAGTGCGGTTGCGTCGTGTTCCGCCCAGGCGGCCTGGTCGTCGCCCAGGTAGCCGGCCAACGCCTTTTGACCCCACGGGACCTGTGACGGCGCGACGATCGGGGCGAAGGCCGACAGCGATGCGAACAGCGCCGGGTTGCGCATGGCCAGGGTCAAGGCGCCGTGCCCCCCCATGGAATGGCCGGTGAGGCCGATCCGTCCGGCGTCGGCCGGGAAGTGTTCCGCAATCAGGTCGGGCAGTTCCTGCGCGACGTAATCGTCCATCCTGTAGTTTACGGACCAGGGCGCTTGGGTCGCGTTGACGTAGAAACCCGCGCCGCAGCCGAAATCGTAGGCGTCGTCGTCCGGCACGTCCGGCCCGCGCGGGCTGGTGTCCGGCGCGATGAAAATCAGGCCCCGTTCCGCGCAGGCGCGCTGAAACCCGCCCTTGACCGTCACGTTCTCCTCCGTGCAGGTCAGGCCGGAGAGATAGATCAGAACCGGCCGCGGACCGTCCGTGGCCTGCGGCGGCACGAACGCGGAAAAACGCATATCGGTGCCGGTGCTGGCGGACCGGTGGCGATAGACGCCCTGAGTCCCGCCGAAGCTGCGCGACCGGCTGACGGTCTCGATTTCCGGCATTCCGTCAGAAAGTCACGACGCTGCGGATCGACTTGCCCTCGTGCATCAGATCGAAGGCCGAATTGATCTCCGCCAGCGGCATGGTATGGGTGATCAGGTCGTCGATGTTGATCTTCCCGTCCATATACCAGTCGACGATCCTGGGCACGTCGGTGCGGCCGCTGGCGCCGCCGAAAGCGGTGCCCTTCCAGACCCGACCGGTGACAAGCTGGAACGGGCGCGTCGCGATCTCCTGGCCGGCGCCGGCGACGCCGATGATGACCGATACGCCCCACCCCTTGTGGCAGCATTCCAGCGCCTGGCGCATGGTGTTGACGTTGCCGATGCACTCGAAGCTGTAGTCGGCGCCGCCGCCGGTCAACTCCACCAGATGAGCCACCAAATCGCCGTCCACCTCGCCCGGGTTGACGAAGTGCGTCATGCCGAATTTCTCGGCGAGGCCCGCCTTGTCCGGATTGAGATCCACGCCGACGATCTTCGACGCGCCGACCATGCGGGCGCCCTGGATCACGTTCAGGCCGATGCCGCCCAGGCCGAAGACGACCACATTTGCGCCGGGCTCGACTTTCGCCGTGTTGATGACCGCACCGATCCCCGTGGTCACGCCGCAGCCGATGTAGCAGACCTTGTCGAAGGGCGCGTCCTTGCGGATCTTGGCCAGAGCGATCTCGGGCACCACGGTGTAGTTGGCGAAAGTCGAAGTTCCCATGTAGTGGAACAACGGATCGCCGTTCAGCGAGAAGCGGCTCGATCCGTCCGGCATCAGCCCGCGGCCCTGGGTCTCGCGGACCGCCTGACAGAGGTTCGTCTTCGGGTTCAAGCAGTATTCGCATTGCCGGCATTCCGGCACGTAAAGCGGGATGACGTGATCGCCCTCCGCCAGGCTTTTCACCCCTGGTCCGCACTCCACCACCACGCCCGCACCTTCGTGGCCCAGGATGGCCGGAAACAGCCCTTCGGGATCCTCGCCCGACAACGTGAAGGCGTCGGTATGGCAGATGCCCGTCGCCTTGACTTCGACCAGCACCTCGCCTTCGCGTGGCCCTTCCAGTTGCACCGTTTCGATCGACAGCGGTTCGCCCGCCTTGAACGCCACAGCCGCGCGCACGTCCATGTCTTCGCCTCCCCTGTTTCGCAGCCACCCGGACGGCGAAGGTGGCAGAGGCCGTGCCGTCTGGCAAGGCCGCGCTTACGCGATTGACCCGTTTGCGGGTGTTGCGGGTCCGGATATATTGGCGGCGGCTTTCTTCAGAAATATCCGCAGTCTGCGATGACAATGCACGTCCCATGGATTGCTTTGGCCGCAGTGGCCGGTCTCGGCTTGGCCGGCTGTCAGACCACCGCGCAGTCATGGACGGAATGGACGGAGATCCCAGAGGCGGAAAGCCTCATGGAAATCCACGTTCAGGAAGGCGCCGACCTTGGCCAGATCCGCCGCGAGGCGCGCCGGAACACGAACACCTCCGTCCGGGAAGAAACCTGGGACTGGAAGTCCGGTGGCGCTTTCGTATTCGTTCTGCCGCGAAACCGCTTCCTTCAGGGCAAGGTCAACGATCCCAGCCTAGTCCTGGAGGACCTGGGACGTTGGCAGTTTCTGAGGGATATCGAACTTAAGGCCGATCAAGGCATGGTGCAGAGGGACCGCAACGAAATCGGTTTCTATCACTACTTCATCAGCGACAGGAACAATGCCGGGAAGGTCTGCTTTGTCTTCCGCCAAATGCTGCCGACACGAACCGCCGGCGGATTCCGGGCCATCTCGCACGGCGTCCAGGGCGTGCTGATGGTCTACGATTGCCAGCCTTCAAGCAGCGTTGACGCTTCGCAGACCATGCAGCGGATGCGGTTCTATGCGCAGAACATCAGGTTGAGGGGCTGAACCGCAGCGGTCACCGCCTGCCCAAATTCAGCGTCCAATAGTGCACGCTGCGCACGGCGCCGTCGTCGAACGGGTCGAAGGCGTAGCCGACGCCCGCTTCTTCGACCTTGGGGTTCAACATCGCTTCGCGGTGCGGCGGTGACCCGATCCATCCGTCGACGACCCGCTGCGGGCGCCGCATTCCCGCCGCGAGGTTCTCGGCGATCGTGCGGTAGCCATAGCCCGCCGCGGCGGCGCGATCGCCGACGGACACGCCGTCCGGCGTATTGTGCCCGAAGAAATCGCGTGCAGCCATGTCTTCGGAGTGGGCCTGAGCGATCCCGTGGAGGGTATCGTTGGCGACCAACGGGGCCAGGCCGTGCTGAGCTCGAAACCGGTTGACCTGCTCGATAATCTCGCCGCGCCAGCCGGGCCGGGCCGCGGCATAGGGTTCGGCCAAGGTGATGACCCAGACGTCGCCGGCGGCCCGTCCCTGGGATGCGACGCCGACGCCGACGTCGCTGTAGTGGATGCTGAGCAGGCTTTCGCGCATGTCTGCTCGCGACAGATACTGCCTCAGCAGGCGCTCGGGTTCGGCGGCCCCAGCTGCGGTCATGCTCGCAATGCGGCGCAGGGGATAGCGCGCGCGCCGCAGGCGGATTTCCTGGCTGTCCAGGTCGATCTCCAGCGACCCGTTGCGGGCCAGGTCCGCGGCGATCGCCTGCGCATCGTTCAGGATCGTGTCGTTCAGGCGCAATGGCGGCACGCCCTCGGCCGTGCGCCGTTGATTTAGGGCCTCGATGAAGATCCTGGCCGATGGATCCGGGCTCTGGGCCTCGCCGCGCGATGTCTGGACGGCCAGAAACGCCAGAAAGACCGCACACCAGACGACCGGGGCGCAATGTCGTCACATCTCAGTTGATGACGATTTTCGGAGCCTGGCGCTGCTGTTCGGCAGCCTGTCCTGACAGTTTCTGCCAAATTCGGGCGGCGATTTCCCGATAAACCGCCGCATGTGGGCTGTCGGGCGCGGACACCACGATCGGCCGGCCGCCGTCGGACGTGGTGCGAATATCGATGTCCAGCGGCACCTCGCCCAGGAAATCGCACCCCAGCTTCTCTGCTTCCGTGCGGGCGCCGCCATGCCCGAAGACGTCGGACTGATGCCCGCAGGACGGGCACAGGAAGTAGCTCATGTTCTCGATGATGCCCAGCACGGGGACGTCGACCTTGCGAAACATGTTCAGTCCCTTGCGGGCATCCAACAGGGCGATGTCCTGGGGCGTCGAGACGATCACTGCGCCGGCCAGCGGCACGTTCTGGGACATGGTCAGCTGCGCGTCGCCGGTGCCTGGCGGCATGTCGACGACCAGGACGTCCAGGGCGCCCCAGGCGACGTCGTTCAGCATCTGTTGCAGCGCGCCCATCACCATGGGCCCGCGCCAGATCACCGGCTGGTCCTCGGCGACCAAGAAGCCGATCGACATCACCTCGATCCCGAAATTGCGCATGGGCATGAGGACCTTGCCGTCCGGGCTGTCCGGCCGCCCGGTGATCCCCATCATACGCGGCTGCGAGGGGCCGTAGACGTCGGCATCCAACAGTCCGACCGACTGGCCGTTGGCGGGGAGCGCGAGCGCCAGGTTGGTGGCCGTGGTGGATTTGCCCACGCCGCCTTTCCCGCTGGCCACGGCGATGATGTTCTTCACGCCCGCCGGCGCGCCAGGCCGGCGCGGCGCCTCGGATTGGGGGGCAGGGCTGCTAGGTGCGGCCTTGCCGGCGCTTTCCGCGGTCAGGATCGCAGTCACCGAGAGCACCCCGGGCATCGCCGCGACGGCCTGTTCGGCCGCCTTCCGCACGGGCTCCATGGCGTCTGCGCGGGCCGGGTCGATCTCGATGGAGAACTGAACGTTTCCGTCGCGGACTGCGATGCCGGTCACCATGCCGGCATCGACCAGATCCCGGC
>Ga0056115_1000128_pt1 | contig 39127 bp, 35 predicted proteins | sample WorMetOlspDAHAB1_FD_77007 | JGI IMG/M metagenome (GOLD analysis project Ga0056115, IMG submission 77007) | Marine gutless worms symbiont microbial communities from Max Planck institute for Marine Microbiology, Germany - Olavius sp. DAHAB.1 ...
GTCGAAGATCAGGGCCTGGAGCATGGGGGTCTCCATAGAAATGATCGGTCTTGAGCATAAGCAGGCCCGCCCAGCACCGGAACCCCCTCATCCGGCCCTTCGGGCCACCTTCTCCCCGGCGGGGAGAAGGTGGCCCGAAGGGCCGGATGAGGGGGTTCCGGTGCTGGGCGGGCCTGCTTATGCTCAAGACCGATCATTTCTATGGAGACCCCCATGCTCCAGGCCCTGATCTTCGACGTCTTCGGCACGGTCGTCGACTGGCGTACCGGCGTGGCGCGGGAGGTGGGCGCGGCGTTCGGCGGGCGGGTCGACGCGCTCGCCTTCGCCGATGCCTGGCGCGGCCGCTATCAGCCGGCCATGGAACGGATCCGCAGCGGCAACCGGGGCTATGTGCCGCTGGACATCCTGCACCGGGAGAACCTGGACGCCACGCTGGAGGAATTCGGCCTGGAGAGCGCGCTCGACGAGGCAGGGCGGGCTGCGCTGAACCGGGCCTGGGAGAAACTGCCGCCCTGGCAGGACAGCGTGCCGGGTCTGACGGCGTTGAAGGCGCGTTACGCGATCGCCCCCTGCTCCAACGGGTCGATCGCGCTGATGACCTGGCTGGCCAAGTTCGGCGCCCTGCCCTGGGACGTAATTCTGGGCGCCGAGATTGCGCAGGACTACAAACCGCAGCCTGCGGTCTACGTAGCCTCGGCGGCGGCGCTGGGCCTGCAGCCGGCGGAGGTGATGATGGTGGCGGCCCATAACAGCGACCTTGTCGCGGCCCGGGGCGCGGGTCTGCAGACGGGATTCTTCCCGCGGCCGACGGAGCATGGGCCCGGCCAGACGAGCGATCTGGAGCCCCTGCAGGACTGGGACGTCGTCGCAGAGGATTTGCAGGATCTTGCGAACAGGTTGCTAATGTAGCAGAACGTGGCGTCCCGCCGCCATGTCACGCGCCGGGCCCTGACCTGATTCCGCGGAAAATGCGAGCAACGCAAAGGGTCATGTCAAACGACGCCGTTCTTCCGGTCGATCTGCGCCCCTTGGCCTATCGCTGGCTTTCGGGTCTGTTCGCCGACGCGCCGGTGCAAAAGACGCTGGAGGGATTTGCCGACGCCGCCGGCCGGACCCTGATCAACGCCCTGGCCGACAATCCGGTCTTCCGGCCGCTGGTCGAGGCCATTCGCGGCACCGCAACGGACGCGAAAACCCGTCACATTCGCGCCGTCGACCTGGCCGTCAGCTACGGGCGTTTGTTCCTGGGCGCGGCTGGTCCCGACTCTCCGCGGCCGGTTCAGTCGGCCTATGTCGCGCGCGGTACGGCGCAAGAGCAGGAACCGGCGCGCGCAATGGAAGACCTGTTGCAGGCGTTGGATTTTGGGCGCGCCGACGCCGGGCAGACGCCGCCCGACCACATTGCCGTGCAGATGGACGTCATGGCCGAACTGGCGGCGCGCTTCGCGCACGCCTGGACCGAGGGCCGGCACGCGGAAGAACAGGACCTGAGGCAGCGTCAGATCGTCTTTATCGAAGACCATCTGTTGAGCTGGTTGCCGCAGTTCCGCGCCGACTGCGCCATCATCGATGACGTGGGATTCTACGCAACCGCGCTTGGCGTCACCGAAGCGTTCATCGAGCAAGATCGCAACTGGTTGGCGAGCGGCGGCCCGCACGCCTGACGCCGCCAGTTTGAGCCGCGGGAAAGGCATCGCCCTCAACGCCTCCTCTTCCTGAGCCCGATTTAAACCGTTTCACGCGCGCCCAAAGCGAATTCGACGGCCGCCTGGCAATGCAAGGCTGTGGTGTTGAACATCGGAAGCGCCGGCCGGTCGGCCTGGTCGATCAGCAGGAAGATCTCCGTACACCCCAGAATGAGGCCTTCGGCGCCTGCTTCGGCGGCCAGCCGGTCCGCAATCTCCAGGTAGCGGGCCTTGGAGGCTGGCAGGATCCGGTCCCTGGTCAGCTCGTCGAAGATGATGCGATCGATCTCGTCCTGTTCGCGCTCGTCCGGCACGACGATCTCCAGGCCGAATTCCTCCTCGTAGCGCCGGCGGTTCTCCAGCAACGCCATGGTCGCCTTGGTTCCGAACAGCGCCACCCGCGCAAGGCCGGCCGCCTTGATCGCCGCACCCGTCGGATCGGCGATATGGATGAAGGGCACGGTCCGCCGGGCAACGATCGGCAACAGCGGCTTGTGAAGCGTGTTCGAAACGCAGATCAGGACATCCGCGCCCGCCACCATCAGTCCATCGACCTTTTCACCCATATAGGTTTCGAGGCCAGTCCAGTCACCGTCACGGACCATCGCCTCGATATTGCCGAAGTTCATGCCCGCGATCATCGTTTCGGCGATGTCCCAGCCGCCGAGCCGATCGTTGGCGATCTGGTTCAGCAACCGGTAGTACTCCGCGGTCGCAACGTTGCTGCCACCGCCCAGGACGCCGATCGTTTTTTGAACCAAGGGCCTGGAACCCACGTGCGCCTCCCCTTGTCCTTCGCCTGAGGAAAATACCGCTGCGCCGCAAAGAGTCCATGTTCCGCCTCGTTGCCGACCCGCCCTGCGTCACGCCATCGCGTCGGCTGCGGCGAGGCCGGCGGCGATCAGATCCTCCAGCTCCGTATAGATCGCCGCCGACAGCCTCACCCAGGCACGGCCGCGCATTGGAGAGACCACCACCTCCGCGTCGGGCCGCTGCGCCAGCCGGCTTTCCATCCAGGCGCCATCGTCATTGCCCACAGAACGGTCGGTTGGTAGGCGGATGCTGACCATGCTTCCGGTCATCGCTGCAGGTCCCGCCGTCTCGGTTCCGAAGCGGCGGACCAATTCACCGGCGGCGGCAAGTGCCAGGTCGCGGTTCCGTCGCCTGAGCGCGGCCCCGCCCATCGCCAGGTGATGGTCGATCGCAGCACCGGCACTGAGCCAGGCGCTGGGGTCGCGGGTCCCGGCCCAGTCGAACGCCGCGGTGAACCCGTCGCCATGGCCGTGGGATATGACCAGGGGATGCAGGGTCGCCTGCCGGTCGCGCCGGCACCACAGAAACCCGCAGCCGCGCGGCGCGCCCAGCCACTTGTGGCCGTTGCCGGTGTACCAGTCGACCCCCAGCGTCGGCACATTGAGATCCAGCATGCCCGGTGCGTGCGCGCCGTCGACCAGAACCGGGATGCCCTTGGACCGGAACAGCCCGGCAAGCCGGGCCACCGGAAAGACCAGTGCGCTTTGCGACGCCACATGGTCGATGACCGCAGCCCTGGTGCGGGGCGTGACGGCCCGTTCGACCGCTTCCAGAATATCCTCCTCGCACGACACCGGGATGGGGATCGGCGCCTCCACCAGCTTCGCCCCGCGCTGGCCAGCATAGTGCTTCAGCGCCTTGAGGACCGCGCCGTAGGCCTGGTCGGTGGTCAGGATCTCGTCGCCTGGCTTGAGATCCCAGGAGGCGGCGACGACGCTGGTCGCCGCGGTGGCGTTGTCCACGAAGACCCAATCGTCGGCCTCGCCGCCCAGCAGACCGGCAACCCGCGCAGCGGTCTCGCGGATCAGAAGCTTGTAGCGGGTGCGAAAGAACCGCGTAGGGTTGGCTTCCAACTCCCGGCGCCATGACGCCTGCGCTTCGGCAACCGCGTTGGGCACCGCGCCGAAACTTCCGTGGTTGGCATGGATCACATCGGGGTCCAGCGCATAATCGGCAAGACGCGCGTGGCCGTATGTCACGGGTCGAGATCCCAAGGTCCTGGTCCGACTATTCCGCCGCCACCGCCACCCGTTCCGCGATTACCGCATCCATGTCCCGGTCAGGGTCGGCCAGGGCCGCGGTTCTCAGTTCGCGCAGCGTCGCCGCGGCGGCGTCTGACGGCAAATGCGGCACAGCTTCCAGCAGCCGGGTGAGATTTCCGGTGCCGCGTTCGTGGGTTTCGCCGTAGCCTTTGTTGACCTGGGCGGTCGCTGCGATCTCCTGAGCCAGCGCATAGTCGCGCGGAGCGGCACTGACGATGGCGGCCAGCCAGCTTTCGATGCCGGCCTGTTCCTGTTTGTAACGCAGGCTGATCGGGCGGAGCCGGCGCAGTGCGGCCAGCGTGCGCAACGTCAGGGTGCCCATGATGCCGGTGGAGTTGAGATGGATCTCCACCTGCATCTTCCAGCCGGTCTTTGCCGCGATCAACAGCACGAACCGGCCCAGGAACGAGGGCAACAGCGCCGCCCACTCCTGCAGGCCCGGTTTGAAGAACTCGTGCACGGTCAAGACATCGTTCGGGCCGGCGCCTGCCTCTTCGCGCAGCCTGGCCCAGCGTTCCGGTTTCAGTTTGAGCTGCGCGACCCGCATCAGGTCTTCGTAGGCCATCCACAGGGCGAGATGGCGCGCCGTCTCGCGGAAGAGCGCGTGTCCGTGCGCCGCGTCGTCCAGGGCGATGACCTTGTCCAGGCGGTCGAGATACCGCTGGGCATACCGGGGGTTCTGGTAGTCGATCAGCCGGGTCACGCCTATGGACGCGATGTCCCGAACCGGCGCCGGCAAACGCAGGACCGATTGGTCCAGTGCCGCCTCGGCGGCCGCGGGCGCTTTTTCTTCCGCCGGGGATCCGGCATAGGCCACCAGTCCGGCTTCGAACCCGGCCAGGTTCCGGGCCACGGCCACGCCTTCCCGTTCGATCGCCGCGCGAAAGGCCGCTTCGCCGTAGGGCGTGGAGCCGCTGGCGGCAAGGAGGCCCAGCAGCACCGCATTCGGCTGGGCGCGCGCCTTCTCGGCAACCGCCCGCACATCCACTAGTAGAGATTGCTTGGTCAGCTCGGCAATCGCCTTGCGCACCGCTGCATCGTCCAGGCGGCCGTCAGCCATGGCCATCTTTTCGCCGATGGTGAAGACCCGGCCGGTCGCCGCGATCAGTGTGGTGCGATCCGGCGCAACGAACCCGCGTTGGGCCATGCGCCCCGCCTCGATCAGTTCGCTGGCCAGCACCACGTCCACGTCGCCCGGGCCGGGCATCAGGCTGAAGATCGGCGCGACCCCGTCTGGCACGGCGTCGCGGGCAAGGCTTTCGATGTAATAGATCGTCGCGCCCGTGCGCTGTGCGACGCCGGGGACGGAGGTGTGCTGGACCAGGTGCCCGGCCTCCTCCGCGGCGTTCGCCACCCACTGGGCCAACAGGCCGCCGCCCTCCCCGCCGATGGCGGCGATCAGGCAAGTGAAGGGGCGCGGCGCGCTCACGATGGACGCTCCCGACCATGGCCGCGCAGCCAGGTCACGATGCGGCCGCGGAACCGGTTCCACCAATGTTCGATCGCGTTCGCGTTGCGGACCAGCGTCAGACGGTAGAAGGACGGGCACAGCGCCGCGGCATGAGCGACCTCGCCGCAGACGCCGCAGCCGACGCAGGAATTGTCCACCTTGGCGATGGGATCGGTGCGCAGAGGGTCGGGGCTGTCGGCGACGGTCAGCGACGGACAGCCCGACAGCCGGATGCAGCTATGATCGCCGGTGCAGACGTCCGGGTCGATGCCGAACCGCGGCGTTTCGACCCGCTTGCCTTCCTTCAGGCGCTGCGCATCCTCGCGCCGGACCCGGCGCTGGCGGTTGAGCTGGCATTCTCCGCGGGCGACGATGACCCGAAGGCCCTTGCCCGGTGCGGTCAGCGCGCTGCGCAGGGTGCGGATCATCCGGCCCATGTCGTAGCTGTGCACCGTCTTCAGCCATTCGACGCCCAGGCCCCTGACCGCCGATTCGATGGTCATGCCCGTGGGCCCGCCCATCAGGTTGCGGGCCGAGGACGGGATGTACTGTCCGCCCGTCGCCGCGGAATACCCGTTGTCCACTACCAACAGCACGCCGTCGTCCCTGTTGAAGTTGGCGGACGCGACCCCGGTGGCAAGCCCGTTGTGCCAGAACCCGCCGTCGCCCATCACGGTCACCACCCGCTTGCCGAAGTTGGGCGCCACCCCGGTGGAGGCCGCCAGGCTGAGCCCGTAGCCGACGACGGTGTTGCCCATGTTGAAGGGCGGCAGGGTGGCGAAGGTGTTGCAGCCGATGTCCGAGGAAATGTGAGTCTCGCCGATTTCCTTCTGCAGGAGTTTCATGGCGCTGAAGATCGGCCGTTCGGGACAACCGACGCACAGGCCGGGCGGACGCGGCGGAATGGCGCCGGTCAGGAGTTCGCCCGCGCGGGTCTGGGGCGCAAGCCGTTCCTCCGCCAGGCGACCGGCTCCAACGGCGTCGAACCCTTCCGGCAGCGTTCCCTGCAGGAATTCCAGCAATCCCTTCAACACCACCGCGCCGGTATATTCGCCCGCCATCGGCAGCACTTCCTTGCCGACCACCCGGGTCGCGATATCATGGCGTTTGAGGATGGCGTTCAGCGCCTGCTCCAGATAATCGGGCTGGCCTTCCTCGATCATGCAGACGGCTCTCTTCGAGGCACAAAAAGCGACCAACTCGTCTTCGATCAAGGGATAGGTCACGTTCATGACGTAAAGCGGCACCTGCGACCGGCCGAAGGCGTCGGCCAGCCCCAATGTCTGCAGGGCGCGGATCACGGCGTTGTACATGCCGCCCTGCAGCACGATGCCGACGCCCCCCATGTCGCCGTCGAAGGTCTCGTTCAAACCATGGCGCTTGACGAACTCGATCGCCGCAGGCAGCCGGCGGTTGATCTTGTCCTGCTCCTGCGCGTAGGTCGACGGCGGCAGCACGATGCGGTCGTAGTCCCAGGCATGGTCGCCCAGCGGATTCCTGGCGGAGAATTCCGGCGCCACGTTGTCGCGCGCGGCGAACTCGCCATAGACGTGGCAGGCCCGGATCCTGAGCTCCAGCATGACAGGCGTGGAAGAGGCTTCGGACAGCTCGAACCCCTTCTCCACCATCTCCACGATCTTCGGAAGCTGCGGGCGCGGATCGAGCAGCCACATCTGCGACTTCATGGCGAAGGCGTGGCTGCGCTCCTGCATGATTGACGCGCCTTCGCCGTAGTCCTCGCCGATGACGATCAGCGCGCCGCCTTTGACCCCGGCCGAGGAGACGTTCGACAGCGCGTCGCTGGCCACGTTTGTGCCGACGGTGGACTTCCAGGTCACCGCGCCGCGGATCGGATAATTGATCGACGCCGCCAGCATGGCGGCCGCTGCCGCCTCGCTGCCGCAGGCCTCGAAATGGACGCCAAGCTCGTCGAGGATCGGCCTTGCGTCGGCAAAGACGTCCATCAGGTGGGAAATCGGCGCGCCCTGGTAACCGCCAACATAGGCGACGCCCGATTGCAGCAGGCCCTTGGATACGGCGAGGATGCCTTCGCCCCGGAAGACATCGCCGTCGCCCAGGCGAAGCGACTCGACCTCCTTGGCAAAGGACCGTTCGGCCATCGGCTAGTCTCCCTGCTTTCCGTCGGGCGGCGGCGCTGCGACTCGCGCGGCCAGGCGCGCGGCCCGTTCCGGCAGGATACCGCCGGGGAACCGTTGCAGGACAGCCTGCAATAACAGGCCGACCAGCAGAACCCTGATATAGGCAAGGCGGCTGGCCCAGTCGGCCGGCAACTGGCTGGAGATCAGCTCCGTCGCGCTCCACAGGACCCAGATCGCCGCAGCGCCGACGATGGCGCCCCGGTTGTTGCCGCTGCCGCCGGCGATCAGCATGACCCAGACCAGGAAGGTGGTCAGCAAGGGCTCGGTCGCGTCCGGGCCAAGATAGCGGAAATAGTGTGCGGTCAAGGCCCCGCCCAGCCCCATGATCGCGGCTCCGACCGCAAAGGCCTGCAGCCGGAAGGAACTGACATCCTTGCCCAGCGCCAGCGCGGCATTCTCGTTGTCGCGGATCGCCCGCATGGTGCGGCCCCAGGGCAGCCGCTGGACCCGCTCGTTGAAGACATAAAGCGCGGCAACGATCAGCAGCACCAGGATGGCGAAACCAACGTCGGGCCAGGGCGCCGGCAGGCCGTCGAAGGGCCGCGGGATCGCCCGGATGCCCAGCGACCCGTTGGTCAGCCATTCCTCGTTGCGGATGACCAGGCGCAGGACCTCGGCGATGCCGATTGTGGCGATCGCCAGATAGTCGCTCTTGAGCCGGATGCAGATGCGGCCCACGGCGTAGCCCAGCACGCCGGCCAGGACCATGCCCGCCAGGACGCCGACCGGCACCGGCAGCGCGAACCCGCCCAGGCGGTCCTCGACCCCCGGCGAGGAAAAGATCGCCGCGGTGTAGGCGCCCACCGCGAAGAAGGCGACGATGCCGGCGTTAAACAGGCCGCCCATTCCCCACTGGATATTGAGACCCAGAGTCAGGACCGCGTAGATCCCGCTCATGGTGACCAGCGAGATGAAATAGATGCCCAGCCCGTAGAGATCCGCCGACATCAGAACTGGCTCCCCTTGAACAGGCCGCGCGGCCGGAAGATCAGGACCGCCACCATCAGGATGAAGGCGATGGCGGTCTTGTACCCGGGCGAGATCAGCGAGGCGTCGCCGATCCAGGGATAGGTGGACAGTTCCTCGGCCAGGCCGATGATGTAGCCGCCGGCGATGGCGCCGTAGGGCCGGCCGATGCCGCCCACCAGGGCCGCGGCGAAGACCGGCAGCAGCAGATCCCAGCCCATGTTCGGGTTGAGCTGGGTGTCGATGCCGACGAAGACCCCCGCCACCGCGGCCAAACCGCCGCCCAGGACCCAGACGTTGCGCACAACCGCCTCGGTATGAATGCCGGAAACGCGGGCAAGTTCGGGATCGTCGGCGACGGCGCGCATCGCCTTGCCGGCGCGGGTGCGCGTCAGGAACAGGTGCAGCAGAACAACCAGCAGAAGCGTCAGGCCGATAATCCAGATGTGCCGCTCCGCGATGCGGATGGAATCGAAAAAGACCAGCGGCCGCTGGATGCCGGAGACGTAGGACGTGATCTTCGTGCCCCAGATGAGCTGCACCGCCGCGCGCAGCATCAGGGCGACGCCGAAGGACGCGATCACGACGATGATCGTCGGCCGCGCCCGCAGCGGCCGGTAGAACAACCGGTCCAGCCCCAGGCCGACCAGGACGGTGCCGGCGATGGCGATGGGAAGCGCCAGGAACGGCGACAGGCCGACCGCCACAACCACCGTCAGTGCGAGATAGGCGCCGGTCGTCATCATGTCGCCATGGGCGAAATGGGCGAAACGGAGAATCCCGAAGATCAGCGAGACGCCGACGGCGCCAGGCGCATAGATGCTGCCCAGGATGATGCCGGGAAAGAGGTAGAAGTTGACGAACTCCAGCATGCGCTCAGACCACGTTCTTGTCGGAGCGGCGGCACCGGATGGTGTGGCAGCCAGATGCTTCGAGACGCGCCGCTGCGCGCCGCTCCTCAGCATGAGGGTGTATTGGCACTTCGACCCACCAAAGACCCTCACCCTGAGGAGGCCGTGGAACTCGGCCGTCTCGAAGGGGCTGGCTGCCGGGTCGCACGCTGCTGAAATCAACCGACCAAGTTGTTACAGGAGCCATCACGCTCTATCCGCCCAGGAAGGAGGCGCGCACCTCCGGGTCGGCCAGCAGTTCCGCGCCGGTACCGGTGTGACGGTTCTCGCCCGAGGCCAGCACGAAACCGGCATCCGCCACCGACAGCGCCTGCTTGGCGTTCTGTTCCACCATCACGATGCCGACGCCGGTATCCCGGATCGCCAGGATGCGGTTGAAAGTCTGTTCCACGAAGGCCGGCGACAAGCCGGCGGTCGGTTCGTCCAGCAGCAGGACCCGCGGTTCGCTCATCATCGCCCGGCCCATGGCCAGCATCTGACGCTGGCCGCCCGACAGCTGGCCGGCGGGGGTGGTGCGCCGCTCGCTTAAGGGCGGGAAGATTTCATAGACTTTCTCCAGCGTGGCAGAGAAATCGTCGCGACGCTGGAACGCGCCCATTTCCAGGTTCTCCTCGATCGACAGGCTGGAGAAGACGTTACTGGTCTGGGGAACCAGGGCGAGGCCCTGGGTCACCATCTGGTCCGCGCGCAGGCCCGCCAGCGACTGGCCGTCCAGAGAAACGCTTCCCTCCTGGACCGGGATCAGGCCGAAGATCGCCTTCAGCGCGGTCGATTTGCCAGCGCCGTTGGGCCCGACGATGACAGCGATGGCGCCTTCATCCACGCCCAGGGTGACGCCCTTCAGGATCATCATTTTGCCGTAGCCGCCGACCAGACCGCGCGCCTCAAGCAGCATCGCCACCCTCCGGGGCCGGGTGGTCGGAACCCGCGCTCATGTATTTGCCGCCGCCGAAATAGGCCTCGATCACGCGCTCGTCCTTGCGCAGCTCGTGCATCTGTCCTTCGGTCAGGACCTGGCCCTCGGCCATGACGATGACGTGGTCGCAGATGTCGGCGATGAAATCCATGTCATGTTCGATGATGCAGAAGGTGAAGCCATAGTCGCGATTCAGTTCCTGGATTCGCCGGGAAATATCGTTCAGCAATGTCCGGTTCACCCCGGCGGCGATCTCGTCCAGCAGGATCACCTTGCCGTCGGCCATCAGGGCGCGGCCGAGCTCCAGCAGTTTCTTCTGGCCGCCGGAGATCTCGCCTGCCAGCTGGTCAGCCAGGTGATCCAGGTTCAAGAAGTGCATCACCCGTTCGGCCTTGGCGCGGATCTCCCGTTCCTGGGCGCGCACGTCGGCCGGCCTCAGGAACGCATGGAACAGGTTCTCGCCGGCCTGGTCCGGCGCCGCGGCCAGCAGGTTCTCGAACACCGTCATGCGGTGGAACTCATGCGCGATCTGGAAAGTGCGCAGCAATCCGCGCGCATGCATGGCATAGGGAGGCAGGCCGGTGACGTCCTCGCCGTCCAGATGAACCCGGCCGAAACTGGGTTTCAGCGCGCCGGCGATGACGTTGAAGATGGTGGACTTGCCCGCCCCGTTCGGGCCGATGATGCCGGTGATCTTGCCGGTCTGGACCGCGAAGGTACAGTCGTCCACCGCCTTGAGCGCGCCGAAATGCAGGCTGACCCCATCGACCCGGATCATCTCGCCGGCTGTCATGCACGAAACCCTCTTGAGCGGCGGACGGAAACGCGGGGCGCCTTGTCGGCACCCCGCGCTTTTTCACTCATCCGGCTTACTGGAAGACGCCGACTTCCTCGTAACCGTTGTCGGTGATCACGAACTTGCCGATGAAGCCGGTAACGTCGCCATTGTCATCGAAGTCCTGGGGACCGGACACGCCTTCGTAGTCGATGTCGGTGCCCGCAGCGATCAGCTTTTTCGCCTTTTCCCACTCGCCCGGCAGGATCTTCTCGCCCGGCGGGTTGGCGACCGAGCGCAACGCATCGCGAATGGCGGTGCGATCCGTGTTACCGGCCTTTTCGATGGCGAGAGCCAACAGGAAGGACGCGTCATAAGACTGAGGGATGAAGAACCCGTCGGTGTGGTCCGGGTGCTTGGCCGCAAAAGCGCCCGCGAACCGCTTGCCGGCCTCGCTTTCGGGCGGCGAGGTCGGCGAGGAGAAGATCGACCCCTTGATGTTTTCGATCCCGATCTCTTCCAGCAGAAGGTTGTCGCGCAGCCCGTCGGTACCGATGAACTTGTCGAAGAAACCGTTTTCCAGCGACTGGCGCACGATCTTGATGCCGCTGTCGCCCGCATAGGCGATCACGACCAATGCATCGCCGCCGTTGCCGGCCAGCGTCGCCAGTTCCGATCGGTAGGAGTTCTTCTTTTCCTCATGCTTTTCGAAGCCGGTGATCGTGCCGCCGATCTTCTCGAACTCGCGCTTGAAGGCATTGCCGATGCCGACGCCGTAGTCGTTGTTGACGTAGGTCACGGCGACCGACTTGATCCCTTCGTCCAGCACGATCTTGGCCAGGACCCGGCCCTGGTAGTCGTCGGCCGGCACGACCCGGAAGACGAAGTCGTTGTCGTCCAGATTGGAAAGCTCAGGCGTGGTGGCGGTCGGCGAGATCTGCAGCACGTTGTTGGGCACCGAAACCGCGCTGGCCGAAGCCATGGTGGCGCCGGAGGAAAGCGCGCCGTAAAGCGCCGCCACGTTTTCCGCACCGACCAGTTTGTTCGCTGCGTCCACCGCCGGCTGAGCCGCGGCCTGGGTATCGGCGACGATCAGCTCCATGGGCCTGCCGTCCAAAAGGCCGCCCTGTTCGTTGACCTGTTCGACCGCCAGGCGGGCGCCGTTTTCGATCGGCGGCACGAAGTTGGCCAGGGGCCCGGTCACGCCCATCAGGGCGCCGACCTTCACCGGTTCCTGGGCCTGGGCCGCCGGCGCCGCCAGCGCCAATGCGCATGCGCCTGCCACAAGCAACGTCTTATACATTTTCCTTCTCCCTGCTTGATTCGTTCGGGTTTGTCTTAAGGCTTGAATGGGATTTATCACGTTTCGTGGGCCCTCGTCACCGCAGCGTTCGGTGGTCGAATCCGCTTTCCAGGATCGCCTTGATCAGGGTCGCCTCGAAGGCGTGGGCTGAAATCAAGCCCTTCCATCGCGTGTCATCCATCCTGGCCGTACGCAACGCAACGATGGAGAGCATAGAGTGGTTCTGAGCCAACCCCAGGATTTCGCCCGGCGTTACCCGCGCGGAAATCCGCGGAACCAGCCGGTCCGGCGCCGCACCAACCGCATAGTCGATCAACAACCGCCCCGGTTCCGGATCGATCCTCACATAGGTGGCCGAGCCGTCATATATCGCCGTTCCCTTGACCAGGCCGTCGTCGCCGATTTCCACCCGCCAGGTGCCGAAGGACCAGAGGTCCAGGCGGTGGGGGTCGGACATGAAATCGAAGACTTCCGGCGCCGGCTTCGCGATCACGGCCGTCGCCACATCGGCGGTGGGCCCGCTCACCGTTCGTCTCCGACAGGTCTGAGGTCCAGCGGCCGCCCGTCCCTGGCAACCACCACCAGGATGCGCGCAGGCCCTTCGCCGGCCGCGACATAGGCATGGCCCTGGGTGCCGTCGAAATAAAGGCTGTCGCCGGCGTTCAACACGGTCGGCGCGTACCATTCGCTGTGCAGTTCGATGCTGCCGTCCAGGACGTAAAGGAACTCCTCGCCGCCGTGCTGCGCCAGGCCGCCCGCCTGCTCCAGGCTGCGGGCCCGGATTGTGTTGATCGCGGGATGCATGCCCTTTGCGGAAAGGTCGGCGCATAAGACCTCGGCATCGTAACGTTCCATGTTTTCCACCGCCCCCTCGCCCCGGCGGGTCAGCGAACGCACGCCAGGGGTGAGCGGTGCGGACCGGTCGTCGAAAAAGCGCGCGATATCCACGTCCAGGTACCGCGCCAGCGCGAACAGGTGCTGGGCGGAAACGGCGCTGTGCCCGTTTTCGACCCGGGACAGGGTCGCCTCTGAGAGGCCGCAGGCCCCGGCAAGCTGGGCCAGCGTCAGGCCCCGGTCCTTGCGCAGCGACGCGATGCGCGCGCCCAAGGGCGGCGGATCGAGGGCCTTGTCCGGCTGGGTTGCGGTGTCGGCCATGATCGCAAACCGCCTCAGTAATTGATCGAGGGGTTGTCGCCGGGATAGATCACGCCGGCGAGCAGCATGCCGCCCGGATCGGTGCACTGCAGGGAATGGATCTGCTTGCGCGGCAGGAAGATGACGTCGCCCGTGCGAACCGGCGTTTTCCTGGCCTCGGTCCACATCATGCCCGCCCCGCGCAGCACTACCAGGGATTCTTCGTAGAGGTGGCGGTGCGGCGCGGCTTTGGACAGCGGGATCTCGCCGATGAATTGGGTCGCCATGTCCGACCCGACGGACTTGTCGACCAGGATCTGGAAGAAACGGTCGGCCATGGCCTGTCGATTGACCGGATCGATGCGCACCCGGCGTTCGGGAAAGGCGGCATCGAAATTGTTCGCCTTCGCGGACGGGAAGTCGGGCCAGTCCGCAAGCGGGCAGACGGCCGCATTGAGGCTGAGCCCCTCGTTCGTCTCGATCCGCAAGGCCTCGCCCGGCCGCGCATAGATCCCCATTTCGGGCGCGACCTCAAAGCTGCGGTCGCCGATTTCGACGACCCCGGAACCTTCCGTCACCAACAGGATGCAGTGACGCGCGCCGAAGGACATGACGGGCGAGCGGCCGGCGGCTGCCTCGACCCGGAAGTGAGACTGCCAAATCGCCCCGTCTTCTTCACCGATCGCCCGCGCGACGGTCAGCGTGCCTTGCGTACGGCTGGCCAGGTCGCCCACATGAGCGACGAAACAGCCGCCGTCCAGCCGCGCCTTGCCGTCGGCGTCCTTGTCGACTTCCGGGATGGCGCGGTTCTCGGGGCTGTCCGGGTCGTCCTCGTCATAAGCATCGCGCAGATTGTTGTGGGCGCCGTCGCAGAAGGGCGCGGCCTTGGAGTGCTTGCAGCCGCAGAACAGGACCTCCTCGCCATCGGTCTCGCACTTGTAGCGGACAGGATTGATGCCCGTCCCCTTGTGCGAGCCGTCGCAGAACGGCTGGTTCCGGCTGCGTCCGCAGGCGCACCAGAAGTAGGACTTGCCAGCCTCAAGTTCCGCATAGAAGGGCTTGTACCGCGCGATCCGCGGCAGCGTTTCAGAATCGCCGTCCGCACTCATACCGAGACCTTCTGGAATTTCGGGTCGCGCCAGCTCTCGGTCTCAAGGATATGGCGCAGCCTGGCCACCGCCTCCCAGATGTCCTCGTGGCTGATGTAAAGCGCGCCCAGGCCGAAACGGATGGCGTTCGGCCTGCGGAACGAACCGACCACGTTCGCCGCCAGCAGCGCCTCCACCACGGGGCCGGCGCCCGGATGGCTGAAGCCGATATGGCCGCCGCGTTCGTCGTAGTCGCGGGGGCTGTTGACCTCCACGCCGAGGGCGCCGCATTCCTGTTCAAGCAACGCGATCAACAGGTCGCCCAGCGCCCGGTGCTTGTCCCAGAGTTGTCGGGGATCGACCTCCTGCCAGATCTCGGCCGCGCACCAGGCGACCTCGTTGGCGATCACCAGAGGCGTGCCGGCGCCATGGCGCGCCGCCCCGGGCAGCGGCCCGTACTGCTTGGCGAAGGCGAAAACATCCTCGTGCCCCATCCAGCCGGCGATGGTGGGCCAGGCCGCGTCGCCGTGGCGCGGGTGCACCCACAGATAGGCCGGCCCGCCGGGCCCCGAGCAGAGATACTTGTAGCCGCAGCCGACGGCATAGTCGGCATCGGTTCCCATCAGGTCGACGGGCACAGCGCCGGCGGAGTGGGACAGATCCCACACCGTCACCGCGCCCACCGCATGGGCCCGGGCGTTGATGTCGGCCATGTCCCAGCGTTCGCTGGTCCGGTAGTCGGCGTGACTGAGATAGACCACGGCGGTGTCCGGCCCGATCGCCTCGACCAGCGCGGCGCGGGTCTCGCACGTCTTCACGGTGGGATCGCCCACGATCACGCCGGGCAGGCCCTGGGCCACGTAAAGGTCGGTGGGGAAATTGCCCTGTTCGGTCAGGATCACGCTGCCGGAATTCCGGGTCCGCCAGGCATAGGTCAACAGCTTGTAGAGATTGATCGTGGTGCTGTCGCAGGCCAGCACGTCTTCGGGATTGGCCCCGATCAACGGCGCGAAGGCTGCGCCGATCTGGGCCGGGCGTTCCAGCCACTCGAATTGGTTCCAGCCCTGGCGGCCCAGATCGACCCAGGCCTCGGTCCAGAACCGGCTCATGCGTTCGGGCACGGTCGCCGCCATCTTGCCCATGGAGTTGGCGTCCAGGAAGATCCGGTTTTCCTTCGACGCCGCGAAACGGCCCCGGAACCGCGCCAGCGGGTCGTCGGCGTCGAGCCGGCGGCAGTGCTCGCGGTTGATCGGCGTGCCGTGCATTGAAAACTCCTCCCGGACAGAAGGCTAGCATGCCCAAGATTTCTTGCAAGAATGAAATCCCTGTTGCAGATTAGAAAGCATCGGATCGGGCAGAGGAAACATGACAGGCGGAACCGCACGGCTTGCCGTCGATATCGGCGGGACCTTCACCGACGTCGTGCTGGAGACGCCGGCGGGCCTCACCACCACCAAGGTGCTGACCACGCCACAGGCCCCGGAACAAGGGGTGATGCGGGGCGTGACGCGGGTTCTGGCCGAGGCGAAAACGGAACCGGGCGCCGTCCGAATCCTGATCCACGGAACGACGTTGGCGACCAATGCGCTGATCGAACGCAAGGGCGCCAAGACCGCCTTCCTCACCACCGAAGGCTTCCGCGACATCCTGGAGATGGGCTTCGAAAAGCGGTTCGCCCATTACGATCTGACCGCCACCCGACCGGATCCTTTGGTCCCGCGGCCGCTGCGCTTCACCGTGCCGGAACGCAAGTCCGCCGCCGGCGAGACCATCGTGCCGCTGGACGAAGGCGCGGTGCGGCAGGCCGCGGCGGCGATGCGCGAGGCGGGCGTGGAGGCGGTGGCGGTCGGTTTCCTGCATGCCTACGCCCATGGCGCCCATGAACGGACGGCCGGCGCGATCCTGACCGAAGAACTGCCGGATGCGTCGGTATGCCTTTCCAGCGAGGTCTGCCCGGAGATGCGGGAATACGAACGCTTCTCCACCACCACGGCCAACGCCTATGTCCGCCCGCTGATGGCAGGCTACCTGGAACGCCTGAGACGCCTCTTGGACGAGGCGGGTTTTGCCTGCCCGCTTTACCTCATGATGTCCGGCGGCGGTCTGACCACGCTGGACCAGGCCGCCAGGTTTCCGATCCGGCTGGTGGAATCGGGCCCGGCGGGAGGCGCGATCCTGGCGGCGGATCTGGCCCGGGCCCGAAACCTGGACAGTGTCTTGTCCTACGACATGGGCGGCACGACGGCGAAGATCTGCCTGATCCAGGACGGCAGCCCCGACCGCAGCCGCAGCTTCGAAGTGGCCCGGGTCTACCGGGACATGAAAGGCAGCGGCCTGCCGCTCAGGATCCCGGTGATCGAGATGGTGGAGATCGGCGCCGGGGGCGGTTCCATCGCCAGGATCGACGCCATGGGCCGGATCACCGTCGGCCCGGACAGCGCCGGGTCGGAACCCGGGCCGGTCGCTTACGGCCGCGGCGGGATCGAACCGACGGTTACCGATGCAAACCTGGTGCTGGGCAAGCTGGACGCCGACCGTTTCGCCGGCGGTCAGATCGCGCTGGACCGGGCCGGCGCGGAACAGGCCCTGGCACAACAGATCGGCACGCCGCTTAACCTGCAGGATTTCTGGCCGGCGGCAGGCGTTGCGGAACTGGTGGAAGAGAACATGGCGAACGCGGCCAGGGTTCACGCCATAGAACGCGGCAAGGAACCGTCGGAATACACCATGATCGCCTTCGGCGGCGCAGCGCCGCTGCACGCCGCGCGGCTGGCCGAGAAACTCGGCATGACAACGGTCGTGGTGCCGCCCGGCGCGGGCGTGGGGTCGGCCATCGGCTTCCTGCGCGCGCCCGTCTCTTACCAGGTCGTCCGAAGCTACCGGACCACCCTGGAAGAAGCGGAGCTGGGCCAGGTCAACGCCCTGGTCGAGAACATGACGGCGGAGGCCCGCGCGGTCGTTACCGCCGGCGTGGGCGACGCGCCGCACATAGAGGACCGACGGCTGGAACTGCGCTATCTGGGCCAGGGCCACGAACTGGCCGTGCCCCTGCCCTCGCGGCAACTGGAGCAAAGCGACCTCACGGCGATCCGCGCTGAGTTCGAGGCGCTTTACGAACGCGTCTACGGCCTCACAATGCCCGATGTCGCCGTTGAGTGCGTGTCCTGGTCGGTGACCGTCGCGACCTTGCCGGAGGCGAGCGACACCTTGCCGCCGGTCGACAAAGCAACCTCTCCAGTCGCCGGCGGCAGTCGTCAGATCTACGACCCCGGCGCCGGGGGCCTGACCGACGCCGCCCTCTACTGGCGATTCGACCTCGCCCCGGGAACGACCCTGGACGGCCCGGCCGTGATCGCCGAAGACGAAACATCCACCGTCGTGCCGACAGGCTTTGCGGCAACCGTCGACGCGGGCCTTGCAATCGTCATGACCCGCACCGGGCAGGAGGACGCAGCATGACCGCCCAATCGCTGGACGCAATCCACCGCCAGGTCATGTGGACGCGGCTGATCGCCGTGGTCGAGGAACAGGCCCAGGCCCCGCTGCGCACGGCCTTCGGTTCGATCGCGCGCGAAGCCGGCGATCTCTCAGCCGGCGTCTACGACACCAAGGGCCACATGCTGGCCCAGGCGGTGACCGGCACGCCCGGGCATGTCAACAGCATGGCGATGGCCGTGGGCCATTTCCTGGACCGGTTCCCGATCGACGGCATGGCGCCGGGGGACGTCTTCATCACAAATGACCCGTGGATGGGGACAGGCCACCTCTTCGACTATGTCGTCGTCACGCCTGCTTTTATACAAGACCGACCGGTCGCCCTCTTTGCGTCCACCTGCCATGTGGCGGACGTGGGCGGCGTCGGCTTCACCGCCGATGCAAGATCCGTCTTCGAAGAAGGGACCCTGATCCCGCACATGAAGATCCGGGACAGCAACGGCGTCAATGACGACCTGTTCGCGATCATTGCCGGCAACAGCCGCAATCCCATCGAAGTCAAGGGCGACGTGCGGTCGCTGATTTCCTGCAACGATACGGGCGTGGCGCGCCTCAAGGACATGATGGCGGAGTTTTCGCTGGGGTCGCTGGACGATCTCGCAGCCCATATCCTGACCGCGTCGGAGACGGCGACCCGTAAGGCCATCGCCAACGTGCCCGACGGCACCTACCGGACCGAGATGACCATCGACGGCCACGAATCGCCGATCCGCCTGAAGGCCAGCCTGGAGATCGCCGGCGATCACGCAACGCTGGACTTCGCCGGCTCCTCGTCCGCCTCGCGCTTCGGCATCAACTCGCCGAAATGCTACACCGACGCCTATTCGGTCTTCGGCCTGAAATGCGCCATTGCGCCGGACGTTCCCAACAATGCGGGCTCGCTTTCATGTTTCGACGTGGCGGCCGAGCCGGGTTCCTGCGTGGCGCCGGAACGCCCGGCGCCGGTGACGGCGCGCCACGTGATCGGCCAGATGCTGCCGGACCTGGTGTTCGGCTGCCTTGAGAGCGCCCTGCCCGACCGGGTGCCGGCCGAAAGCGCCGGGTCGATCTGGGTGCTGGCCATGGCAAGCGCCGAGGACGGCGGCGACGATCCGGGCGCCAACCGGCCGGCCACGCGGTTCAACGTGATGAATGTTGGTCTGGGCGGGATCGGTGCGGGCCCCAGATGGGACGGGTTTAACACCACGGCCTTCCCGTCCGGCGTCGGCGCCATCCCCGTGGAAGTGACCGAGACGGAATCGCCCCTGATCTTCCGGCGCAAAGAACTGCTGCCGGACTCCGGCGGCGCCGGCAGGCACCGTGGGGGCCTCGCCCAGGTGATCGAGATCGGCAACACCGAAGACGCGCCCTTCACCGCCTCGGCCGCAACCTGGGATCGCCTTAAGTTCCCGGCCCAGGGCCGCGCGGGCGGCAAGCCCGGCCGGCTGGGCAGCGCGCGCCTGGGTTCGGGCGCGCCGCTGGAGGGCAAGGTCACCCACCGCATTCCCGCCGGCGACACGCTGGTGATCGAACTGCCCGGCGGCGGCGGCTACGGCGACCCGCACGAGCGGGCGAAAACGGCGCTGGACGCCGACGTCAGGGCTGGGTACGTCACGCGCGAAGCTGCACGAAGCCACTACCGCCGAGGTTAGTCCTGGCAACGGGCCTGCGACTGCCTAATTCAAATCCCGCGCCACCCGGAAGCCGAAATCGTATGCTCTGTGTGAGAGCTTTAAGCCGCCCCGGTTGGCCGACCGCGCCGAACTCGGATAAGAGACCGCCGCACCGCCGCGATAGGTTCGCTTCTCGCAATCACCCGATCTCCAAGCGCTGCCGTCAGTCGGGGCACCGGCCAAACTGTCGTTCCAGCAATCGGCCGTCCATTCCCAAACATTGCCCAGCGTGTCGTGCAGGCCAAAAGCGTTCGCCTGATAGGTCCCGGCTGGCGAGGTATAGGCAAATCCGTCATGGCAGGGTGCCGCTTTCTCATCCCACGTGGTGAAGACCTTCTTTCCCGACAGGTCGGCGGTGTTCGCGTATGTGCATGAATCATCGACGCCGTCGCCCCAGAACCGCGCCGTTAAAGTGCCGGCGCGCGCCGCATACTCCCACTCGGCATCCGACGCCAGCCTGTAGGACTTGCCTGTCTTGCGCGAAAGCCACTCCAGGTAGACATCCGCGTCTTCCGGCGACACGCACACCACGGGATCGCGGACGGTCTGCCGAAGACTCGCATCGCGCCAGGAACGACCCTCACGGATTTCTCCCTTGCCATCCTCGTAAGTCCAGCACGCTTCGCCGCCTCGATAGCCCGTCGTCGTCGCGAAGGCGGCGTACTCGGCCTTCGTGAGTTCGAACTTGCCAATCGCGAAGGCTCTGACAATGGTGACCCGCTGCAGCGGGCCTTCGTTATCCGCTCTGTCCGCCTCGTAAGATGGCGAGCCCATTTCGAAGGACCCTGGCGGCACAATGACCATTTCCGGACAGACGTCGCAATCCTTGAAACTGTCTCCCGCTTTTGGCCGGGCCGGTGCGATGCCGACCGCTGGCTGTGCCGGCGTCGGCAAGCTGTCGCGCAGCAGCGGGGCGAAGACATAGGCGGTCCGGCCGCCGGCAAGTGCGATCCGATACCAGTCCTTGCCTTCGACCTTGCCGGTGACCTCGACTTCGGTGCCGCGACCGAGCGCTTCAACCTTCTCGTAGCTTGTGCCTGGGCCGGACCGCGTGTTCACCCGGACCTCGCCCACAACCATGATTGTGTCCATTTCCTGGACCTGGAAGCCGGGCGTCAAGGCGGCAACTTGGGCCGGTGCCTCGGGCACCACGCCCAAAAGCGTGTCGCCGTCGCCCTGCACGCTGGCATGCTGCTGGCGGCGGAAGCGGCGCCGGGCCGCATAGGTCATTTCGGAATCCAGATAGGCCTGAGCCTCGGCCACCGTGACGTTGCCGTCGCCGTTCCCGAAGGGCTCTTTGTCGCCTTCGCCCTGCAGCGCCTGCAGCAGGTGATAGGTGAACAGCCCGTGTTCGTTTTCCTCGTCCCAGCTTGCCACCTGCTCGGCCGACGCGGCGGTCAGGACCGTCATGCCCGCGGTGGCCTTGGGCGCGCTTGCCTGCACGAAGACCGGCGAGGCAGATCGAATCAACATGCCGCCTTCGCTCTCGCCGGAGAAACAGGCGTCCAGATAGACCGTGACAGATTTGGCCTCAAGCTTGCCCAGGTTCTCGTACAACAGATCCACGGGAAAGCCGTTGATTTCGGGCGTATCCGGGTTGGCATCGACGGGCAGCAGATAACCCCGCCGGTCCTGCAGTCCCGGCACCCCGTGGCCGGAATAGAACACCGTCACATGGGAAACGCCGGGCCGGACATATCCCCACAGTTCGCCCTGGTGGCTCGCCCGGTTGCCCAGAGCTGAGGTCAACTGCGCCTGGGTGGCGTCGCGCAGGTCGATGATATTGCCCTCGCGATAGCCCAGAACCTGGGTCAGGTACGTCTTAATGGCATCGGCGTCCCGATGGGCAAAGGCAACCTCCGGGATCCGGCCCTGGTAGGTCTTGTTGCCGATGATGACAGCCACCGAATGCCGGTGGTCAGGCGGGTCGGCGGAGAAGGCCGCGGAGACGGCCAAGGCCATCCCGCAAATCAGCATCAGAAAACGCAAGAACATCGGTCTCGGTGACCTCCCTGTGAACCGACGGATATTATGGACGGATCGCGGCGATTCGTCAGCCTTCTGCGGCCTTTACCAATCCCGGCCCCCAGGGTTCGGACGCTTGGGCGAGCGGTCTGAGGCGCTCTCTTCGCGGGCAAGAGCCTGGCCGGCCCAGTTCCCGAAGATCACGCGGAGTGTGCATCACGGGATCGCCGCAGCATCTCGGCCAGCACATGGGCATATCCGGTGGCGTCGTCGATTGCGCGGTGACTGTGGCCATGGCCGCCGAACCACGCATCGGGGTAATCCTCCCATCGACAGTCCCTGAGGTGGCGGCCGGTGGCGCCCACAATCAAACTGGCAAGATCAAGGCCGGTGCCGCAAAAGAGCTGCTCTCCGGCGTGGGGGCCCAGGCACAGTCGGAGCCCCAAGAACCGAAGCAGGTACCAGTCGATCCAGGCCCCGTCGAAGATCACGGGGTGGGCAACGAATACCGCCAGCGTCGGGAGCCCCCTGATCCAGTCGACATAGTCCTGCATCACGTCCCCGGGCGGCCTGGGATCCCGGGTTGCATCGGCCCAGATCTCCGGCTGCGATTGCAGCCACGCCAGCGTGCCCGGATCCGGCGTAGCGCCATCCAACGGTGCGAGACAGCCTTCGAAGGCCGGACCGATCTCGCCATCCTCACTCACCGCGACGGACGCGAAACTGCGCATGGAGTTCCGTCCGGGTTCCGGGCCATCCGCCTCGATGTCGGTGACCAGATAGGCCAAGGGTCGGTCAGTCGGAAAGACCATGGCGCCGCGGCGTTCGTTGATGATTGTCGCCATGCCGTGCCGCCTTCCTTACCCGGACCCTTTGATCGCCTCGACCTCGATTTCAACCTTGCAGTCGGGCACGGCCAGCGCCGAGCAGACGGTGGTGTTGGCGGGCCTGGCGTCACCGACACGGTCCTTCAGCACGCCGGAAACCGCCATGATGTCGTCCGGGTCGGGCACGTAGACCCGGACCCTGACCACGTCCTGCAGCCCGGATCCGGCTTCTTTCAGCGCCCATTCGATGGTGTCCAGCGCCTGGTTCGCCTGGCCCTCGGCGGTCGGCGCCATGACGCCGGTCTTGAAATCGACGCCCACGGTGCCGGAAACGAAGATGCGGTCGTCGACCACCACCGCGCGGGCATAACCCGCCAGCGCCTCGTACTTCGACCCCGAAAAAATGTGGCTGCGCTTTCCGGCCATGCCTGCCCGTCCCCTTCTACAAAGAAAGGGCGGGGATGCCCTTCGACGTCCCCGCCCGGATTCGAAAAGCCGTTCCGCTAGTTGTCCAGCTTCTTGATCAGCGCGGCAACGTCTTCGATGGAGAAGTAGTCCATCTCGACGTTCGTATCGCCCTCGAACCGCCAGGTCAGCTTGGGCGCCTGGACGTCGCCGTTCTGGTCGAACTGCAGCGGCCCTGTCGCGCCCACATAGCGGATCGTCTTGCCCTCCGCCAACAAGGCCTTAGCCTGCTTGATGCCGTCGGGGCCCGGATAGACCGGCTCGCCGTCCTCGGCAGTCACCTTTCGGATGTTGTCGCGAATGGTCGTGCCGTTGATCTCGTCGGACGCATCCATGGCCAACAGCACCACGGTAACGGCGTCGAACATGGAATGCAGGCCCGGTCCGTCGGGCGGGCTGTCGAACCGCTTCTGGAACATCTCGTTGAAGCTGTTGACCGACGCAACGCGGGGCTGGGCGCTGTCATAACCCACAAGATTGCTGAGATACTTCGAACCCACGGCCTTCAGGTAGTCGGCCGAGCGCAGCGAATTGTTGACGATCAGATTGTCCGTGCCGCCCAGGGACAGCCAATCGCGGGTGATCGTCGCCCCGTCCACAGGGAACGCCACCAGGAACAGCGAGTCGGGATCGCCTTCCAGGGCGGAGGTCACCTCGGCCCGGTAACTCTGCTGGTTCTCGTTATAAGCGACCATCTTGGTGATGGAGCCGCCCAGTTTCGCGATGTCCTGCTCGAACCGCTTCGCAAGTCCGACGCCGAAGTCGGTGTTCACGTAGATCACCGCGGTCTTCTTGAAGCCCTTGCTGGTGGTCAGATGCGCACCCATGGCCGCCTGGCTGCGGTTGGTCGCATAGGTACGGAACCAATAGCCGTCGGTCTTGCCTTCCTCGGACAGCGCCGTGAAACTTTCCGACGACGAGCAGCAGGAGATCTGCGTGGTCTTCGACGGCACCGCGACCGAGGTCAGGATCGGCAGGCTGACGCCCGAGGAGATGGCGCCGACCAGGACCGGCACCCCTTCGATATCCACCAGGTTCTTGGCCGCATCGACACCGACCGTCGATTGGCCCTGGGTGTCGCGCAGCAGGTATTCGACCGTGCAGCCCTTAACGCCGCCCGCCTCGTTGTAGACTTCGACGGCGAACTGGCCGGTTTCGGATATGCGCTTGCCGACCAGACCCATCGGGCCGCTGACCGGCAGGACCGCGCCCACCTTGATGGTGCAGTCCTGCGCCTGGGCCTGGTCGGCGCCGCCGACCAGCAGCGCCGCCGCAACCGCGACCGACGCCAGCCCGCTTGTCAGGTGTTTCATGCCCCTCCTCCTTGTTCGTGCTTTCTGGTTTTGCTGGTCATATCGTATCCTGCCCGCTGTCCCGGTCCAATGCTCACGTTTGCAACCGCCGGTCGTCGAGCCGTCCCTTCATTAGCCAAAGATGCGGCAGGGCCGCAGCCAGGCCGGCGAATGGCAGCGGGCGGACAGGCCTGACGGGGATTGCCGTCGTCTCGGTCGCGGCGTCGCCGTCGCACACCAGGCGGACCAGGTCCTGGGCCAGGACGTGGGTGGAGGCGATTCCCCGTGCGTTACACGCAAAACCGGCCCAGGCGCCGGCACCCAGCCGGTGGATCGCCGGCAGGAAGTCGCGCGTGACGGCGGCGGTGCCGCGCCACAGGAATGCCACCGGCGGCGGTGCGCCCAGCCGCAGCTCTGAGGCAAGCCGGCGCTGCATGTGACCGGCGATACGCGGACCGGCCGAAAAAGGAAGCGCCGCCATCCCGCCTGTGATCAACCGGTTATCCGCATCCAGACGAAAGGTGAAAACATCTGCGCGGGTATCGGAGACAGGCTGGCGCCCGGGCGTCAGGCGCGACGCCGTCTCGTCGTCCACCGGGTCGCTGGCCATCTGGTAAACCGTCAACGGCACGAAGCTGCGGGCAAGCGCGCGGTCGAGCGCGCCCGCGAGCGCATTGGTGCAAACCAGCAGACGGCCGGCCGTGACGGTTCCCACATCCGTTTCGACCGCCCAGCCCTCGCCTGCCCGACGCCAGCGGCGAACCGGCGTACGGCAGACCATCCGCCCGCCGGCCCGGGCGAAGGCCGCAACCAGGCCGTGGAGGTATTTCACCGGATGGATGGCGCCGCCCCCGCGGTGGATCCAGCCACCGACGAACCGGTCGGTGCCGGTGACTTCGGCGACAGCGGCGTGATCCAGCCAGTCCACCGGCTGGTCCAGGGCCGCCCATTGCGCGCAACGCCGGCGCACCGTGTCGAGGAGGGCGGAGGCATGCACCGGCTGAACCCAGCCGCTTTCAACCTGGTCGCACGCAATCGCATGTCGGCGCGCCAATGCAAAAACACCGGCCCCGCCCGCACCCACGGCCCGGGCCAGGCGGTCGCCGCGCTGGTCCCCCAGGATGCGCCGCATACCATCGGGGTCCACCCGGGACAGGGTGGGCACGACGAAGCCTGCGTTTCGACCGGACGCGCCCCACCCCGGCTCTTCCGCCTCCAGCACCAGGACAGACAGTCCCGCCTCGGCCAGCAAAAGCGCCGCGGTAAGACCCGTAAACCCCGCGCCGATCACCGCAACATCGCATGCGGTGTCGCCGTCCAAGCTTTCTGAGGAGGGCGGCGGACCGGCGGTCTGAAGCCACAAAGAGCGGTCAGAGACGGGCATGCCGGGAGACATGCTCCTCCTCGCCGATCAGACCGCGCGGCCGGTAGAGCAGCATCACCACCAGCATCAGGCCGATCAACACCGCCTGCAGGGCACCGGACTGCACCTGCATGGCGGGCGGCACCATCCTGGAGATGACGAAACCGCTGGACGTCCAGATCGCCCAGACCAGGACCGCGCCCAACAGGGCGCCGCGGTTGTTGGCGCTGCCGCCGACGATCAGCATGGTCCAGATCTGAAAGGTCAGGATCGGCTGGAAGTCGAACGGGCTGACATAGCCGATAAAGCCGACATAAAGCCCGCCGGCGAGCCCCATGATCATGCTTCCCAGGACGAACGCCTCCAGCCGGATCCGCGCGGGGTCCTTGCCCAGCGAGGCCGCCGCGGTCTCGTCTTCGCGGATCGCCTTCAACATGCGACCCCAGGGCGACTGGACGATCCGCGCCAGTCCCAGGTAGGTCACGCCGACCACCGCCAGGACGATCGCCAGATAGGCGACGTTCTGAGACAGCGGCCCGTCGGTGAAGCCGGCCGCCGGGTTGGGAATACTGATCAGACCAAGGGTGCCGCCGGTGAGGTATTCCCAGTTAAGCGCGACAAGCTGGATCGACACCGCAATGCCGAAGGTGGCCACCGCAAGGTACTCCTCGCGCAGGCGCAGCGTGGCGACACCGACGATCAGCGCGGCGACGCCCGCCACCGCCATGCCCCCGACCAACCCGATCAGGAATGGCAGTTCGAACCCGCCGAACACGGCGTCGCGCGACGGTCCGATCAGGATTGCCGTGCCGTAGGCGCCGACCGCCATGAAGCCGGCCACGCCCGCATTGAACAGGCCGGTGAATCCCCACTGCAGGTTAAGCCCCAGCACCGCAACGCCCAGGATCAGTGCGATCACGAAGAAGAAGACGAGATAGGAGACGATCCCGATCACCGTTCGCCTCCGAACAGACCCTGTGGCCGGAAGTAAAGGATCGCCAGGATCAGCAGAAACGGGATCGCCGGCTTGTAGCTGGCCGGGATCACCATGACCGACAGGTTTTCGGACAGCCCGACGATCAGGCCGCCCACGACGGCGCCATAAAGGCTGCCGGTGCCGCCGAGAATCGCGGCGGCGAACAGCGGCAGGATCAGGCTGAAGCCCAGTTCCGGCCGCAACTGGACGGTCAGCCCGTACAGCACACCGGCGATCGCCGCGCCCGACGCGCCGATGATCCAGGTCCAGCGGATCACGGCGTCCACATCGACCCCGCTGACCCGGGCCAGCGGCGGGTTCTCGGCGACGGCGCGCATGGAAATGCCGGTGCGGCTGCGGGTCATGAAAAGGTGTAACAGCACCACCAGGACCGCGGTCAGGCACAAGACGAAGATCTGGTCGGGCATCACCCGCACGCCGCCGATGCGCAAGGCGATCTGCAGTTCGTTGGTGTAATAGAAGGGATCCGGGCCGAAACCCATGACGATGACGTTGCGCACCAGCAGTGCGACGCCGAACGAGGCGAAGACCAGGGTCATGTGCCCGGCCCGGTCGCTGAGCCGGGCGAAGACCAGCTTGTCCAAGACCAGCGCCAGCGCAGCGGTCAGCCCGCCGGCCAGAACCGTCGCAACCACCAGCGCCCAGCCGAACGACAGCGGCCCCAGCGGACCGCCCAGCACATCGTCCATCGCCGCGAAGAAACCGACGAAGACCAGCGCCGAATAGGCGCCCCAGGTGAGCAGTTCGGAATGGGCGAAGTTGGCGAACCGCAAAATGCGCATGGTGAGCGACAGGCCGATCGCGCCAAGCGCGATAATCGCGCCTGAGAGAATGCCGTCGGCAACATGCTGTAAAAACATCAGGAGCGCCCCTGCGCATCCGCCGAGCGCTGCCCCAGGAACACGGCGCCGATCTCCGGATCGTTGGCAAGGTCGGCGGCCCGGCCCTCCATGACGTTGCGGCCTTCGGCGAGGACATAGCCGCGGTCGGAAATGCCGAGCGCCGCGCGGGCGTTCTGTTCCACCATCAGGACGGCAACGCCGCGCGACGCCAATCCGCGCACCATCTGAAACACCTCCCCCACCACCTTAGGCGCCAGACCCGCGGTCGGTTCGTCCAGCAAGACCAGACCCGGCTCGGTGATCAGGGCGCGGGCGATCGCCAGCATCTGCCGCTGTCCCCCGGACAGCACGCGGGCCTTGCGGTCCCGGCGTTCGGCCAGCGGCGGGAAGGCCGCATAGGCGGAATCGATGCGTTCGGCGACCGCGTGGCGCGGCAACGGCGCCGCGCCGACCCGTAGGTTTTCGTGGATCGTCAGCGTCGCGAACACATTATCGGTCTGCGGGACGTAAGCCACGCCCGCGCCCGCCAGCCTGTGCGCGGCGGTGTTGGCAATCTCGCGGCCATCCAGCCGGATGCTTCCTTCCGAGACACGAACCAGGCCGGCGACCGCCTTGATGAAGGTCGACTTGCCCGCACCGTTGGGACCGACGATGGTCACCACTTCTCCACGGCTGACGGTTACGTTCACGCCGTGCAGGATGGGCAGGTCCGGCCGGTATCCGGCAACGACGCCATCCGCCTGAAGCAACGCGCCGGTCATCCCGGCACGTCCCCGAGATAGGCATCCAGGACCGCGCTGTCCCGCCGGGCGCCCTCCGCATCGCCCGAATAGATCAAGCGGCCCTGGGCCATCACCATGATCGGCCGGCAAATCGACATCACCAGGTCCATGTTGTGCTCGATGATCAGGAAGGCGTAACCCTGGGCGTTAAGCGCGGTGATCTTCTCCACCAGCGTTTCCATCAATGCCGGATTCACCCCCGCGGCCGGCTCGTCCAGCAGGATGATCCGCGGCTCGGCCATCAGCGCGCGCGCAAGTTCCAGAAGCTTCAACTGTCCGCCTGACAGCGTGCGGGCGAGATCGGCCGCGACCCGATCCAACCCGCAAAAGGCGATGATTTCGCGCGCCCTTTCCCGGTTCATCGCCTCCTCGCGCCGGACCCGCGCGGGCGCGACCCAATTGTTCCAGAACCGCTCGCCTGCTTGGCGTTCGGGGACCAGCATGACATTCTCCAGCACCGTCATCTCGGGAAACGGTCGCGGGATCTGGAAAGTCCGCGCCAATCCGGCCGCGAAGACCTTATGCGGCGGCAAACCGTCGACGCGCTTGCCGGCCAGGGTCACGCTTCCTTCCTCGGGGGACAGCAAACCGGCAACCGTGTTGAACAACGTGGTCTTACCGGCGCCGTTCGGTCCGATCAGGCCGGCAATGGCGTTGGAAGAGACCGTGAAGCCCACCTGGTCGACCGCACGAAAACTGCCGAACCGCTTTGTCACCCCGTCAAGCACCAGCAAAGGATCGCTCAACGCACCGCCTCGCCTGCCTGGAGATTGTATTTCATGATCCTGCCGTGCCGCCCCTCCCGATCGCGCTCGGCAGCATATACCGGACCGGTTGGTCCTTTAGCGCGAAGTCGTATTTCGTTTATTTCAGACCAATCATTCTCCTGAAGCGAGAACGAAAAGACCTGCAATGTTTCGGCCAGCCGATCGGCGTAGCGGGCGCCGACGATGGCCGCCGCGATGTCGGCGCCTTCCAATACCGTGCGGAGCGCCACTGCGGAAATGTCGGCTCCGTGACGGTCGGCGATTCCGCGCAGCGCCCGAAGCAGTTCCTGGAACAGCGTCCAGCCGCCGAAGTCTTCGATGATCAGGCGATACTTCACCAAAGACCTGTTTTCGAAATCGAAGCCGGGGTCGGATACGCCAAGCCAGCGGTCGCTGAGGAAGCCGCCGGCCAACGAACCGTACGCCAAAATGGCCACGTCCCTCGTTCGCGCCCAGTCAGCAAACCCGCCCTCGGCGCGCCGGTCCAGCAGAGAATACTGAATCTGCGCCGAGACCACGTCGATCCCCTCATCCACGATCTCGGCCAGGTGCGTCTCGTCGAAATTGGTCACGCCGATCCGGTCGATCTTGCCTTCCTTTTGCAGCGCAGCCAGATGGCCCGCGCATTCGACGGACCCGGGCACCGCGTAGTCCCACCAGTGAAACTGAACCAGATCCAGGCGGTCGCGCCCCAGCCGGGCCAGCGACCGGTCGATGACGTCGGCAACGGACCGCCGGTCGATCCGGTCGAGCGTGGCGAGGTCGGGCACGAACTTGGTGTGAACCTTGACGGCCGCCGATGCCACCGCGCCGCGCCGGTCCGACAATCTGGCCAGAAAGGCGCCGATCATTTCCTCGACGCCGGTATAGATGTCCGCACAGTCGAAGGCGAGAATGCCCGCATCGACGAAGGCGATCATGTCCTCGATCGCACGGTCGCGATCCACCGGCCCGTGATCGCCGGCAAGTTGCCAACCGCCCTTGACGAGGCGCGAGATCCGATACCCCGGCCGCAAGTCGACCGTTTCCATCGCGCCCGTCACGTTGGCTTTCCATCTTTGGGCGGCAGCGGCACGGCCGTGGTTTCGGCGTGGCTGAAGCTGCGTTTGCCCACCCGGGTTATTCTGAACCGGCCGCCGCAGTGCGGATCGGGACAGGCGATCTCGGCGTCCGTGGTCATCCAGTCCTTGTCGTCGGTGCTGCGTTGCTTCGCCGGCAACAGCGGCAGCAATGCCGCCAGGGGATAAAGCGGAAAACGTCGCCGGCCTTCTTCGGGAAAAACGATCTGCTCTCCGATCACCAGGAAGTATTCGCCTTCCCGGTGGTCGCAGACCATCGGCCGGTCGGTCGCGACGACGTCTACCCTCAGATCGTATAGCGTAAACCGGTCGTCGGCCCCGTCGTCGCTGTTCTTGGCGTTGTTTGACGACCCCATCACACCCCCAGGGGCCGAAGACTACACGAGCGTCCGAACTGTTGGGAAGTGCGGACGCCCTGGCGCGGTCCTTGTCCCGGGCCGCACTCAGTCTTCGGCCGCACCGGTTCGCTCGGCGTCTTCGTATTGCCGGTAGAGCTTGTTCGCGCGCGTCAGATGCCGCTCCAGCGCCGCGGCCGCCGCCGGCACGTCCCGGGCCCTGATCGCATCCAGCACCTCCCGATGCTCGGATATTGTCAGATCCTCAAGTCCGGGCCTTCGAACCAGGGCCACGTGATACCGCTTGAGCCAGCCGAACATGGCCTCGCTTACCGCGGCGTAGATCGGGTTTCCGCTGATCACCGCGATCTCGCGGTGGAAGGCGCCGTCGGCGGCCATGAAGTCAGCCGGGTTGCCGCGGCTGTCTTCCTGTACGGCAAGGATCTTCTCCAGCCGATTTACATCCGCATCCCTGCATTTTTTTACCGCCTGGCGCACCACCTGCAGCTCGAACATCAGCCGCGCTTCTTTCAGGTGCTGCAGCCCGGCAGGCGATATGCCGAGGATGTGGCGCGCGGTCTGGCTGACCTGATCCAGGATGTGGCCGATGGTCGGTTCGGCGATCCGCGCCCGTTCGCCGTGGGAGATTCGGATGATGCCCATACGCTCCAGGCTTTGCATCGCCTCGCGCACCGCAGGCCGGCCGACGCCGAAAGCGGTCATCAGCTCCCGCTCCGACGGCAGCGGGTCGCCCGGCGAGAGCTTCTCGGTCTCGATCAAGGTCAGCAAGCGATCGAGGATTTCGTGGCTGAGCTTGCGACGCTGGATGGGTTGGTCTGGTGTTATCATCACATCAGAGGATAACGCGTCAGTGGGGCGAAGCCAAACCGCGCGGCCGCGACGGCGCTAGTCCATCGGGGCTTTTGCCGTCAGGCGCGTCGGCCGGGCGAAATCGAAATCGACGCCATCTTCGGCCTGCAAAACCGAACGATGGAACAGCCGCCGATACCCGGTCCAGTCCTCCGCGGCCGCCTCGGGCGCTTCGCCCGCTTTCCGACGCTGGAGCTCGGCTTCGTTCACCTCCAGCTCCAGCCGCCGGGCATTCACGTCCAGACTGATCCGATCGCCGGTCCGAACCAGCGACAACGGGCCGCCGACGGCGGCCTCGGGGCTGACATGCAAGACGATGGTGCCGGCGGCGGTGCCGCTCATGCGACCGTCGGAAATCCGAACCATGTCGGTGACGCCCTGCCCGGCCAGTTTGCGCGGGATCGGGATCAGGCCCGCCTCCGGCATGCCGGGCGCGCCCTTGGGCCCGATGTTGCACAGAACCAGGACATCGTCGGGCGCGACGTCCAGCTCCGGGTCGTCGATCCGGTTCGCCAGGTCCTCCAGAGACGTGAAGACGACAGCCCGGCCGGAATGCTTCAGCAGGTCCTGTGAGGCGGCGGACTGTTTGATGATCGCGCCGTTCGGCGCCAGGTTACCCTTAAGAACCGCCATGCTGCCGCCGGAATGGATCGGGTCGGCCAGCGGGCGCACGATGTCCTGCGGCCAGGCCGGTGGCGCCGCATCCAGGTTCTCGCCCAGGGTGCGGCCGTTCACCGTCGGAACGTCAAGATGCAGCAGGCCGCGGATCTCGCGCATGATTGCGGTCAGGCCGCCGGCCCGATCCAGATCCTCCATGTAATGGGCGCCGGACGGCTTGAGATCGACCAATACGGGGGTCTCCCGGCCCATCCGGTCGAACGCGTCGAGATCCACCGCGATGCCCAGGCGTCCGGCCACGGCGGTCAGATGGATGATCCCGTTGGTCGAGCCGCCCACCGCCAGCAGCACCCGCAACGCATTCTCCACCGCCGCGGGCGTGATGATCGCCGCCGGCGCCTCGCCGATGCAGGCCATGGTGCTGGCCGTGCCCATGACGCCGCAGGTGCCGACGGTGGGGACAAGCTGGTCGTTGACCCCGGCGATCTCGTCGGCATCGATCTCCGACGCGCGGAACCGCGCCCAATAGCGGCGGCAATCGGTGCAGGCCCCAACCCGGGCACCGCGGTGGGAGCCGGCCAGCATCGGACCCGTCACCAGTTGTATCGCCGGCACGCCGGCGCTCGCCGCGCCCATGAGCTGAGCCGGCACGGTCTTGTCACAGCCGCCGATCAGGACAGCCGCATCCATCGGCTGGGCCCGGATCATCTCTTCGGTATCCATGGCCATCAGGTTGCGCAGGTACATGCTGGTAGGAAAGGCGAAGCTTTCGTGCAGAGACACCGTGGGAAAGGGAACCGGCAAACCGCCGGCCAGCATCACGCCGCGCTTCACCGCCTCCACCAGGTCGGGCACGTTGCCGTGGCAGGCGTTGTATCCGCTTGACGTGTCGGCGACCCCGACGATCGGCCGGGCGAGCGCATCGTCGCTGAGGCCCATCGCCTTGATGAAGGCGCGGCGCAGGAACCGCGAGAACTCGACGTCTCCGTAACGCGTGAGGCCCTTGTCCATGCCGCGGTTCTGTTTGGTCAATGGTCTTGCTCCTGCGGTGGCCTGGCGGTTTCAGTTTTATCCAACGGCGGTCGAAAGGATGTTCATCACCGGTCCCGCCAGGGCGGGTGCAACGAGTGTCAGCGCCACCCGCACCACGGCCGAAATCTGCTTGGTCGGATTGTCGATCTGCAGTTTCTCCAGGATCGCATGCAAGCTGCGGCCCGCACCTTCGACCGGCACGCCCATCACGTCCTTCAACAGAAGGACGACGCCTGGCGTGAAGGCGGCGAACAGGGTCGCGGTAAACAACAAGCCCGACGAAAAAGACAACGCTCCCGCAAGATCCGCATAGGCACTGTGCGCCGCCTTGTTCTCCGGATCGATCAACGACGGCATGAAGTGCACGTAGAAGCGCGAGGTCAGCACCGAGGAAACCAGGATGACGCTGAGCACGGTCAACTGACGCTTAAGCACCGTGATGCAATAGATGAAGCTCTCCTGCCAGCCCGGCGCATCGGTGTCTTCGCGGCATAGCACAATGAAGTGGAAAGAAGCGGTTGCGGCGACGACGGTCACGGTGCCGAACAGGGTCGGCACGAGAACCGAAAGATAGAGGAACGTGGTCGTGCCGTCGGGATAATGGGAGAAGAACGAATCCAGATCCAACGCACTGAAGAGCTCGCCCAGCGGTGCGATAAAGAGGCCGGAAAACACGGACCAGGATTCGATGGGCTCGAACTCGCGATTGACGGTCATCAGAACGATCGCACCGCAGACGATCACGGCAAACGCCGCCGCTATGCTTATCTCGCCTTCGATCCGCCGGCCGGCGGCTGTGGCATGGCTGCGCATCGACGCCCAGAAATACGCGATCGCGCCAAGGCACAGAATGCTGTGGGCAAAGACATAAGCCCCATAGTTCAAAACGATGATCCCGACCCGCGCCACCGCGAAGGCGAAGAAGTCGTCCGGCGACGATCCAAGCGTCGAGACGACCGTCGTCACCGGCGGATCCATACCGGAAAAGACCCACAAGACGAGCAGGAACAACAGCAGCGGCACGACCGCAAACAGGACGCACAACGCCCACCGCAGCCGGTCAAAGGGAGGATGCTTCTCGTCCATCAGAGCTCCCAGCAGCCTAGTCGCCCGCCAACATACGGTCGAGGCGTCGCTCAAGCAGTGCGGCGGACACCGCAAAGTTCACGCCCGCATTGGCATCGGATTCCTTGGTGAAGATGGCGCTGACCATGCCGACGAGACGCCCCTCCTCGTCCACCAATGCGCCTCCCGACGCGCCGGGATTGGCGGCGGCGTCGGTCTGGATGAAATCTTCGATCTTGTTGAAGCCGATGCCCGCGCGCGCCTGCGCGGAGACAATGCCGCAGGTGATCGAGAGGTCCAGGCCGAAAGCATTTGCGATGATGCAGACATGCGCGCCGGTCGCAGGACGATCCGTCGCCAGAACGATTGGGTCGAGCGCGGCGGTGGTCCGCAACAGCGCCAGATCGGCGTCCGGGTCCAGCGCGACGATGTCCGCCGGGTGGCGGTTGCCCGCGTGATCGCGCACATGCACGGCCGTGGCTTTGGCCACCACATGGGCCGCCGTGACGATCAGCCCGGGTTCGCGGACGACCACACCGCTGCCCTCGGGCGCCGTTCCGGGCGGCGCGCCGAAGCCGGGCCGTTTATACCCGGGCCAGGTCGGCTCCACCGAGACAACGGAACCAAACGCCACTTGCCACGCCCGTTCCGCGTGATCGGCGAATGCCGGCAATGACGGGGAAAGGATCGTCAAGATCAGGCAAAGTCTGGCGAGGGAACCAGTTGCGCTCCGCATGGGCTGAAACCGATCTGGGGCTTTGCTTGGGTTCGCCGCCACAGTAGAGCAAGACACCGCACGGCGTCATCCTGCCGGAGCCCTGTTATCTCCTGACAAGATGCTGTCAGGAGGGCTGTGCGACGATGCGCGCCTCGATCATCCCGTCAACGGAGACACCCACATGACCTTCATACCGGAACACCTCACCGTCTGGGCCGAAATCCCGGTCACCGACCTGGACCGCGCCATCGCGTTCTACAATGCGGTCTTTCAGAACGACCTGAAGAAGGACGAGAACGGACCCAATCCCATGGCCATGTTCCAGACCAAGGAAAACAAAGGCGTCGCCGGGCACCTCTATCCGGGCAAACCGGCGCCGGAGGGAACCGGTCCGACGGTGCACATGCTGGTCCCCGACAACCTGGAAGACAGCCTGGAACGGGTCAAACAGGCCGGCGGGCAAGTCGTCTCGGACATCATCTCGATCCCGGTCGGACGGTTCGCCTATTGCCTGGACCCGGACGGCAATTCGATCGGGCTGTTCGCATACTAGGTGCCATTACCAGCCGCGCCCGGAATGGCCGGGCGCGGCATCCGAAACGCCCAGGTCGCAGAGCGGCAAATGCCAAGCAATGACCGATGCGCAGGATGGCTCGGACATTCATCTTGGTCGGGCATTCGTCCCCTTCTGACCCAACCCAGATATCAAGCCTCACGACCAATCCTAGTCTTGGAGGGGCTCGAAGGACCCTGAAATATTGCCCACAAGCGCCGGGATTTTTGGATCAATGACGCGCTTGCCGGACCCTTCCGAGAAATCGAGCTCTGTGAGATCGACCCATACGATGTTCGCTGCCTTCGCCCAGTTGAAGTAGTAGAGTCTGTTCTTGATGTCCGTAACCGACGTCCACCAGGTGGGGTAAGTGCCAATCTCGCCGCCGAGACCGTAATACGGCGCCCCAAACGGCACAGCGACGCCATGAATCGCGCTTAAAGCGTAACCGGCGGCTTGGTCACTGTTCTGCGGTTCCGGCAGATGCTTCGTGAAGTGGGCCAGGCGAACGAAGCGGTCTGCTCCCTCGATTCCGCCTCGGATCTCCCTTTGTCCGCCGAAACCTTGATACTGCTCTAGATGGGTTATCTGCCAGTCGTACGGCGGGTCGTTCGTCATGATATTGAACGCCGGGCCGTGATGAACGACCAGTTCTCCATCGAGTATTTCGAATATTGCCGAGTCACCCGTCGGATCTTCAATGGCCATATGTGTGCCCAGGATTTCCCCGCCAAGCGCCACGCCCTCTATGCGGAGTTGCTTCATGCCTTCGACCGCCTCGGATACGGTCGCGAAATTGTCCAATATGTAGCGGACCCATCGCATGTAAGTGACACCCGGCACGTCATTCGGCTCGGCATATTGAGTCTCTTCGAGATAGAGGAGATGGGCGGTCAATCCCTCTTCGTTGATCCCGTCGGTGGCTCCGTCTTCGCGACCGAAACCGTGTTTTTCGGCATAAGGGTAGATGCTGGCAACGACGCTGCCGTATTTGGTCGTCCACACGGCGGCGTTTGTCGCCGCGCCGCCATCCATCTCGCGGCCCCGGGGGTTGATGAACAACACGTCGTCGAAGGAATGCGCCCAGTCCATTGAACGCGCAGCAAACACGCCGTGACTTTTGGTCGTCCAAGCCATGCGTGAACAGGCATAGGCTGAACTGGCAATGAGTGTGACCGCGCAAGCCGCTGCGGTAACGATTCCAAATACTCTTGTGTGTGCCATTAGGTGTCTGCTGCCTCTTCCTTTAGAGCCTTTTGTTTCCTCCGCGAGTCACGTCCGGCTTGTGCTCCGATCAGTGCCGGGCGCGCCCGTCGGCGGGTAGTCCAGGGTATCCTGAAGCCGCTCCCTCTCACCTTCCTCGAACTCGGGAAACGGGAGCGCGCCTTTGGCACGCCACGCCGCAACCGCCTCTTCCGCCGTGCGGGCCCGATCCTCATCAAGGCCGTCGTCGCGGCCGAGATAGGCCGTCTGGGAGGGGAACGCAAAGCCGGTTCCAGCCTCCTTCACAATATCCACGATGCGCAGAAGGATGTCCTCTTTGATGGCCAGGAACGTATTCTGGTCCTGGCATCGCAGGTAGGCAAAGATCTCCACGTCCTGCGAATACGCCGCCAGTTCCACAAACCGAACGCGCGCCGGGTTGGGGGTCACCATGGGGTGGGTCAAGAGCAGTTGACGCAGCCTGGCCAACAAGTAGCGAAGCTGCTCGGGCGTGGTCTCGTAGCGAAGCTGAAGGGTGGTTCTGAGCAATCGTTCGTCGCGCTTGGCGAAATTGTCCAGCTTCATCTCCGAAAATTCGGCATTGGGCACCGTGACGATGGTCCGCTCGAGGGACCGGATCTGGGTTGAGATGAGGCCGATCTTCTCGACAGTGCCAAGCTGATCGCCATACCGGCAGAACTCGCCGACCCGAACCGGCTTGTTCGCGAACAGGATCAGGCTACCAAAAACGTTGGCGATCGTCTTCTGACCGGCCAGCGCAACGGCAAGACCACCGATGCCCAGCCCGGCAAGAAGTGGGATCACGTCGGCACCCAGCTCCTGAAGACCGTCAACGACGATCCAGGCAGCGACAGAAAACCCGACGATGCCGGCCAGGAGCCGAACCAGGCTTGCGTCGATGCTCTTGACCCTGATTTGTGGCGCCGCAATCACGGTTTCAGCAAATGCCGTACTCAGCGCAAACACCGCCCACGCCGTCATCGCTATGACGATTGCTTCGCCGCCCCCTCTAACAGCAGCTTGCACGTCGCCGGTCAAGTTCAGGTCTTGGCTGGCAAAGTCACCCACGACCAGAACAATACCGGCGACAGTGACGGGAACCAGGGCCCTCAACCAGCGGTTCATCACATCCCCAAGGCGGTCCGCAACGCGGCGAATGACACTGATGATCAAGAAGACAGCGACGGCTGCAGCAAGCACGCACAGGACGAATCCAAACCATTGCCACACGGTCTGTCCGGCGTACACGACCAGCGACCATTCCGGGAGATCGTCAAGCAATGCGCCCAAGAAATGCGCTCGCGGGACTAGGTTGCCTGGCGTCGTGATGTAATAGTCGTGAAAGCCTTCGGTGGGGTTGGGGTATCTATACTGGCCCAGGTTGTCGTTCGCCTCCTCGCGATAGGGCAGGTCGCGGACCTTGCTGTAGAACTCCTCGGCCCGGCTGACTGTCTTTGCACTGAAGAGGAACTCGCCGCTCCTGTCGCCCACCAGGATCTCGATGATCACGATCTGCGTGTTTGGATATCTCCAACGAAAAGCCGCATTGACGTCCGATTCCGTCGCACGTGCCTTTTCGCGCGCGGCCTCGACCATTTCTGCATCCGGAACAAAGTCCAGATTGGGGAGCCACATGCGGTCGAAAATCTCTTTGAGTTGGATGACGGTTTCGATGCCGGTTTTGTCCTGAAGACTTTCTGGCACCTCGCTTAGATCCAGTGCACGGGTGGCGCGCACGAGGAGGTTGTGGGCTCTTTGTTCGATGCGCCGCGCCTCTTTCTCGGTCAGCGTCGGCGGCGTGGCCGCCAGCGCTGCTTCCGCCTCGGTGATCAAGATGTGAGCCTGGCTGACAGCATCCAGGAAACCGACAAGAGTGGATCGCGGGTTGGTGGTATCGACTGGCATTAGGTGATTTCGAATCTCTCGTTCCCTGAAGACCTGGGAATCGGTGCTGCGTAGATTCTCATCATAGGCGCCGGGCGTGGCGCCGGGAATCTCGTCGTCCGGCGGCAGCGCAACGCGATCGAGGGCTTCCTTCAGCAACAGGGCACGTTCAATTTGGACCACCCAGGATCCGCTGTGCGGCGTCGTGCTCAAGTCCATCGTCGAAACCGCGCGCCTGAATGCGGCTTCGGCTTTCGCCTCGTCTCCTACCCCGGCTCGCCCAGCTTGAATGCTTTCTGTTGCGTCGGTGAGAAAGCTGCGCAAGGTGTCGCGCGGTGAAGACGTGTCGGCCTGCCGCAAAAGGTACGGGTCGAAATCCGGCGTCAAATCCTGCGCGTTTACCGCGCCGGCCGCCAGGCCGACGAGCACGAACAGCAGAGACCAAACCCTGGGTAGCCGCCCAAGAGGCTGCACAATCCCGATCGGATGTCGCGTTGCCCCGAATTGCCCCCTACGACACCGGCCCGGTGTTTGTTCGCTGACGACATGGCCTTGACGTCGGCGACCCAACCGGCGAAACGGGCAAGACAGGACCTGGAGCTGCATCTCCGTATCTCCTTGAAAAAGCAACAAAGCCGCTGACCACGCGCCTTTCAGGTGGTTCAACAAGCGTTCTCGAAGGGCAACCAGCTCAATTCTCCTTATCGGCACGCTACTCGCCCAATCCTGCGCCATTGAAGTCGCCCGCTCCCACCGCAACGACGACCCGACAGTGTCACGTCTTTTTCGATGGTTCCTCCACGGGCGGAACGAAGACCCCCGGCCCTCTCGACCGTGCAC
>Ga0056115_1000129_pt1 | contig 39021 bp, 27 predicted proteins | sample WorMetOlspDAHAB1_FD_77007 | JGI IMG/M metagenome (GOLD analysis project Ga0056115, IMG submission 77007) | Marine gutless worms symbiont microbial communities from Max Planck institute for Marine Microbiology, Germany - Olavius sp. DAHAB.1 ...
CAGCGCCATGGCGCTGTCCAGGGTTTGCTCCGGCGTGGTATAGGACATGAACGGCATGTCGCCGATGACCAGTGAACCGGTGTTGCCGCGGGCGACACAGGCGGTGTGGTAGGCCATGTCATCGATGGTCACCGGCAGGGTACTGTCGTGTCCCTGCAGCACCATGCCCAGGGAGTCGCCGACCAGCATGGTCTCGGCCCCGGCCTCGGAGATCAGACGGGCAAAGGTCGCATCATAGGCCGTGATGCAGACAAACTTTTCGCCCTTCTCCTTCAGGGTTTGCAACGTGTTGACGGTGACCATGGCCATGGGGCTACCTATCAGAAAAAGGTCGGATTGAAATAGTGCCGGCCGCGGCGGATGTCCAGCAGGTAGTCTACCAGGTGCTGGTAATCCTTCTCGCTGTTAACCAGGTCTATTTCACTGGCGTTGACGATTAGTAGTGGGGCGCCATCGTAATACAGAAAAAATTCACTGTACACTTCGTTGAGGGACTCCAGGTAGGCCCTGGAAATGTGTTGTTCGAAGCCCACGCCGCGGCTCTCGATGCGCGACAGCAGGATATCGGTGGAGGCCTGCAGGTAAATCACCAGGTCCGGCTGCGGTGCGTCGATGGTCAGTTGCCGGAACACCTTCTCATAGAGTTCATACTCGTCGCTGTCGAGATTGATGCGGGCAAACAGCGGGTCCTTCTCAATGAGGAAGTCGGCGACCCGCACCGGCTCAAAGATGTCGCTCTGGCGCATGTCCTGGATCTGCTGCGCGCGCTGGAACAGGAAGAATAACTGGGTGGCCAGTGCCGCCTGTTTGCGGTTCTGGTAGAAGCGCTCCAGGAACGGGTTTTCGTCGGCCCGCTCCAGCAGGGCCTGGTAATTGAAGGTTTCCGCCAGGCGTTTGGCCAGGGTGGTTTTGCCCACGCCGATGGGGCCCTCTACAGCGATAAAGGCAGGCGGTGTGCGTCCCTTCAGGTCGATACCCGGCAATTTAACGTCCTGGGTCAATGGCGTCTCCTGTCCGCTGGAGGCCCTCTCTGGGGCAGCGTGCTAATAATGACTCAAGACTGGTGCCGCAGGGAAGGGCCAGCGCCGGGGCCAGGTCGTAGAGTGGATAGAGCACGAAATTGCGCTCGGTGAGTCGCGGGTGGGGCAGGGTAAGCTCGTCGCTCTCGAACTCCTCATCGCCGTAGAGCAGCAGGTCCAGGTCCAGGGTGCGCGGTCCCCAGCGCTCGCCTCGTTCCCGGCCGTGATCCAGCTCGATGGCTTGCAGCACTGCCAGGATTTCAGGGGCTGAGAGCTCACTCGCTATCGCAGCGACCCCGTTGAGGTAGTCCGCCTGTTGGCCGGGTCCGATGGCCTTGCTGCGGTACCAGGGTGAGTGGCCCAGCAGGGTCAGCTGCGCGTGATTGCGCAGGGCCTCGAGGGCCGATTCCAGCTGTTGCCGCGGGTTTCCCAGGTTACTGCCGAGGGCGATATAGCCGGTGGTCATTGTGCGCGTTTGCGACGCCGCCGGCGGCGCCGCGGTGGACGGTCCCGGCGATCCTCGTCGCCCGGGTAGCTGCTGTTCATGGCCTCGGGGTGCTTTTCCTGCAGTTCGGTCCAGTACTTGCCCAGGCCCTCGAGATCTTCGCCGGCCTTCTCCCGCAGCAGCAGGAAATCGTAGGCGGCGCGGAAGCGGCGGTGGCCCAGCAGTGACACCGCTTTCTTGCCGCGCCGGCCCTGCAGGCGCAGCTGGAATTCCCAGATCTCGCGCATGGGTGCGGTGAAGCGGCGCGGAATGGCAATGTGGTGGAGCTGTTCGGAAATCAGTGACTGGCCGGCCTCCTGCAGGGCTTCCAGGGGCGCCAGGCCATTGTCTTCCAGGTGCTTTTTCAGCTCGATGACCGGGGGCCAGAGCAGGGCTGCCAGCACGAAGGCCGGGGTCACCGGCTTGTCCTCGGCGATGCGCGAATCGGTGCTCTCCATTGCCGCCTCGATCAGGGGCTGGGCTGTGGTGGACTCTTCGAGTTCGCTGGCCGATGCCGGAAACAGATGCTCCAGCAACTGGTATTCGCACAACAGGTTAAAGGTCGGCAGGGCGTTGCCGGACATGAACAGCTTGAGCATCTCGTCAAACAGGCGCGCCGCCGGGATGGCCTCGAGCATGTATCCCAGTTCGGGAATCGGGGTGGCGGTGCCGGGTTCGATACCGAATCCCAGCTTGGCCGCAAAGCGCACCGCGCGCAGCATGCGCACCGGGTTTTCCCGGTAGCGCTGTTCGGCATCGCCGATAATGCGTATCTGTTCCTGCTCCAGGTCGCGCAGGCCGTCGACATAATCGTAGACGCAAAAATCCGAGCTGCAGTAGTAGAGCGCATTGACGGTGAAGTCGCGCCGCACTGCATCTTCCTCCAGGCTGCCGTACACGTTATCCCGCAACAGCATGCCGGAATCAGACTGTTTGGCCTGGGGGCGCGACTTCGGGCTGTCGTCATCGTCGCTGTCGTGGTGGCCGCGAAAGGTGGTGACCTCAATGATCTCGCGGCCGAAGCGCACGTGCACAATGCGGAAGCGGCGGCCGATCACCCGCGAATTGCGGAACAGGCCGTGGACCTCCTCGGGGGTGGCATCGGTGGCGACATCGAAATCCTTGGGGTGTCCGCCCATGAGCAGGTCGCGCACCGCACCGCCCACCAGGAACGCCTGGAAGCCCTGGCTGCGCAGCCGGGACATGACTTTGAGGGCGTTTTGACTGATGTTTTTGCGCGATACAGGGTGACCATCCCGGGGAATGCGGGTGACGGCCTGGTTTGCGGATGTCATGGGTCGCTAGTTGGCTCCTGCGAAGAGGTGCGCAGTCTAACACAAGGGAATGATGACGGGGAAAACGAGGTTTTCCCCATCCAGGTCTCACTTCGGAGTCTTATTTTTATTTCTTTGTCAGTTTTATTCTTATTGGCTATATGAAAACATACCAATAGTGTTTCAGAAATATTCTTTTTAAATCAATTAGTTATAAAAACATTATTGATATAACTATAAACTGACGCTTTATCGTGTTACCGAGCCAGTGCCTACCACACCTGGGTGTTGCGCAAGGTAACAGGGCAATTATTGTGACCCGAAGCCTGGGGAGCGATCCCCGCAAACGGTTGTCAGTCCTGAAAAAATGGAACGAAGGGGAAAACAGAGTCTTCCCCATCCAGGTCCATAGTTAGAGTCATTATTGTTATTGCGGCAGGTTTTTATTTTTATTGTCGAAGCCGCCCATATAAGTGCACAGGGCGTGCCAGAAACTGATTATTCGTTATAAATCAATCAGATAAAAAAATAAGCCTTCTTTTTATTTACCGTATAAAGGGGGTGGCGTTACCTTTCTACACCGATTTTTGTAACTTTGTTCCCTATAGGTAACGCCGGGATCTAGCCGGATTTCGCCGCTTTAGCCCCCGTTTCACGGGCTTTTGCGGCACCGGAGCCCTTCTTGCGCGGGATACCGAAACGCTGGCGTCGTTCCCACAGACACTTGCGGCTGACACCCAGCTTCTGCGCCAGCTCGGTTTCGCTCATGGAATCCTGGTGCTCCAGCACGAAACGCTGGAAGTAATCTTCCAGGGAGAGGTCTTCGGGCGGGTCGTAACTGCTGACCCGGGGGGTGGAAGTTCCGCTGATGGACTTGCGACTGCGCAACTGGCTGACCTGCACCAGTTCCAGGTCGATACCCAGCAGCTCGTTATCGATTTCGTCCGCCTCGCTCAGGATCAGGGCGCGCTCGACGGCGTTTTCCAGCTCCCTGACATTACCGGGCCAGGTGTAAGTGGTAATGGCCTGGATCGCCTTGGGAGAGAAGTGGCGGCTTTTCTTGTCCAGTTGGTCGGCGCGGTTCTCCAGGATGTACTCAGCCAGTTCCAGGATGTCCTTACCCCGCTCGCGCAGGGGCGGCAGCTGCAGGCGCATGACGTTGATGCGGTAGTAGAGATCCTGGCGGAACTTGCCCTCGTTGGTCAGGGTCTGCAGGTCGCGGTGGGTGGCGCAGATCAGGCGTACATCGACTTTTTTCGATTCAACCGAGCCGATGCGACGGATCTCTCCTTCCTGGATGAAGCGCAGCAGACGCGCCTGGGCTTCCACCGGCAACTCGCCGATTTCATCGAGAAACAGGGTGCCGCCATCGGCGGCTTCGATCAGTCCGGTGCGGTTGGTATGGGCACCGGTGAAGGCCCCCTTCTCGTAACCGAACAGTTCAGACTCGATCAGGGTTTCCGGGATTGCCGCACAGTTCACCGATATCAGGGGCTTGTCCTGGCGGCGACTGTGATGGTGAATGCTGCGCGCGACCAGCTCCTTGCCGGTACCGGTTTCACCGAGCACCAGTACGGTGGCATCGGTGGGGGCGATCTTGCGCAGGTGGTCGAACAGGGTCACCATTTCGACGCAGCTACCGATAAAACCCTCGACGGTCCGTTCCTTCCTGGTGGCGGCTGTCTCTACCTTGCTCTTCTCCCGGTCTTCGTTCGGGGCGCGTTCGGCCAGGATGCGCTCCACCGCGGTCACCATGTCGGTGTGGTCAAAGGGCTTGGCAATATAATCCACGGCGCCCATGCGCATGGAATCCACCGCCGAGCGCAGGCTGGCATAACTGGTCATGATCAGCACCGGCACGTCACCGGCTTTCTGGATCAGGTCGGTACCCGGCGAACCCGGCAGGCGCAGGTCACTGATAATCAGGTCGAAGTCGGTCAGCGTATAGCTGGTTTCAGCCTCGGCCACGGAGGCCGCTTCGCTGACCCGGTAGTCATTGCGCTCCAGCAGGCGACGCAGTGCAGCGCGGATGACTGACTCGTCTTCGACAACGAGAATTTCTCGCATACTGTTACCGTGAGTGTGTAGTGACGCCCCAAAATAGCGCGTCTGTGAATATTTTGCCAGCCTGCTACCGGTATTCTGAGTGGTAGTGGGCCCGGGCGAGGGAGATGCTGAAGCGGGTACCCGGACCGTCTTCCAGTGGGCTCTGCAGGCTGATGCGCCCGTCCAGACTTTCCAGGATTCTGTACACCAGGGACAAGCCGAGGCCGGTACCCTGGCCCGGGTCCTTGGTGGTGAAGAAGGGTTCAAATACCTGGTTCTGAATTTCTTCGGGGATGCCCTCGCCGCGGTCGGTTACCGTGATCAGCATCTGCTCCTCCTCGCGACGGGCGGCGACTTCCACCGGGCCCTGCAGGCTGCTGGCGTCGCGCGCATTACTAAGCAGGTTGATAAATACCTGCAGCAAGCGCTGGGCGTCGGCTCTTACCAGGTGTTCGCGATTACAGTGATTTATGAAGTTCACCCGCTTGGCGCTGAGGTCCAGTTGCAGCAGGTGAATGGCCTCGTCGACGCAGTCCGCCAGGTTGACGGCCTGCAATTCGGCGCCGTCGGCAAGATCCTTGCCGGTGTGGGAGAAGTTGACCAGGGTCTCGACAATGCGCGTGACTCGCTCGGTCTGCTTGAGAATGTCCGAGGCGGCTTCCTGCACCGCCGTCGGGTCTTCCTCGTATTCCAGGTTCTGGGCCAGGCAGGCGATACCGGTGACCGGATTGCCGATTTCGTGGGCGACCCCCGCTGCCAGGCGCCCGATCGACGCCAGCCGTTCACTGTGCAGCAGCTCCTGTTCCAGCATCTCGTAGTCGGTGAGATCCTCCACCACGATGACCTGGTCTTCGGACACCCGCGAGGAGGATTCCACTGCGGCCTTGTGCAGGCTGATCCAACGGCCCTGGGTCTGCGCCTCCAGCAGATTCAGTTTGTGTTCGCTGTCCTTGCCCGATTCCACGAAGTCACCCAGGGTGGAACTCCAGGCAGCGGGGAGCGAGCTCAGGTAGGAACCGACGATTTCCTCGGCCGGTACCCCGGTGGTTTCCTCCATGCTCCGGTTCCACATCAGCACCTCGCCATCCCGACCCAGGGAAAATACACCGATGGGCAGGTCGCGCAGGGTTTCCCGGTGATAGCGGCGCAGGTTGTCGAGATCGGCGGCCAGCCCCGTGAACTGCACCTGGGCATTGTCGAGGCGACGCTCGATCAGGCTGATGTCCTCACTGGCCTGGGGGGTATCGAGCTGGTAGGGCACACAGCGCTGCATGATATCGAAGGCTACCGCGGGGCCGAGCAGCCCCGACAGGTTGGCCTCGATACGCGCCCGCAGGCGTCGCAGGGCATAGGGGCGATCCTCGTCCTCGGCCAGGCGCAGCTCGCGCAGGGCGCGATCGACCTCGCGGCTCGCGGTGGATTCCCCCAGGGCCTTGGCCAGGTTCTGCTTGACCTGTTGCGGATTGCGCACACCCAGTGACTGGCGCATGGGCCGGTTGAGATCGTCCATGGAGCAGATTTCAGCGCTCATGGCCTCCTCGTCGCTGGTGCGGGTGAGCACCGAGGCCAGTGCGAAGAAACAGATATTGATTCCCAGTGAACTGATGGTGGCAGCACTCCAGACGCTCTCGCCATCCTCGAACCAGATCAGGTAGAGGTGGCGGATAAACTCCGGTTCGAAGTCGCTGAACAGGGGTAGCACCACCGTGAAATACCAGGTCAACGCGCCGGCCAGCAGACCGCAGATCAGTCCCTTCTCATTGGCCCGGGGCCAGTAGATGGTAGCCAGTACCGCGGGCAGGAATTGCAGGGTGCCGATAAAGGCGGCCAGGCCCAGATCCACCAGGGACTGCCGTGCTGCCATGAGCCGGAAGAAGCCGTAACCGGCGAGAATGATGGCGCCGATCAACACCCCACGCAGCCAGCGCAGCTGGGCGTAGATATCGGTGCCGCTCTCCAGGCTGGCGCTGCCTCGGCGCAGGACGGTGGGCAAGATCAGGTGGTTGAGGCACATATTGGCCAGGGCCAGCGTGCTGACGATTACAACCGCGCTGGCCGCCGACATACCGGCGATAAAACCGGTGATGGCAATCCCCGGGGAATCGGAATCCAGGCCCACCGTGATAATACTGTAGTCGTGGGGCAGCCGGCCGCCCAGCTCGATACAGGCCCAGGTGATGGGCAGTATCGGCAGGCTGATGACCAGCAGGTAGGCGGGCAGGCCCCAGCTGGCATGGCGCAGTCCATTGCTTCCCGGCCCTTCGCTGAAAGCCATGTGGAAAATATGTGGCATGGCGACCGCGCCGGCGAAGAAAATCAGCAACAGGGCGTGTGCGGAATCCTGGCGCAGGGGCGAGTCCAGCAGCTCGATGATGTGTGGGTTTTCGCGCAGCCACATGTCCAGGCCGCCAAAGCCATCGAACACTGTGTACACCGCTGCCAGCCCGACCGCCAGCAGTGCCAGTGCCTTGACCAGGGACTCGAAGGCGATGGCGGCGACGAGGCCGTTGTGGCGTTGCTGGCGCGAGAGCTGACGGGTGCCGAAATAAATGGCAAACAGCATCATCACGCCACAAAACACCAGGGGCAGGGCGCCACTGGTAGTGCCGGGGAGGGTCGCTGTGCCGGCCTGGCCGGTGAGAATGCCAATCGATTCCGACACGGACTGAATCTGCAGGGCCAGCAGTGGCAGCATGGCTACCAGCATAACCATGGTAACCAGGGCGCCGACCCAGCGGCTGCGAAAACGGAAGGTCAGCAAGTCTGCCAGTGAACCGAGCTGGTAGATACGGCAGACCCGCATCAGCGGCTGTAGCAGCAGCGGCGATAACAACAGCATCAGGCTGACGCCCGTGTAATAGAGCAGGAAGCCGTAACCGTATTGGAATGCGAGTTCGGTGGCGCCGTAGATGGCCATGGCGCCGGCAAACACACCCAGTGACAACACGTAGACCAGCGGGTGTCGCAACACCCGGTCGGGAATCTTGCCGCTGTCGGCGAGGTAAGCCACGCCAAACAGGATGGACAGGTAGGCGGCAATGACCCCGATTACATGGGGCAGGCTAAAAATCATCGCCGTAACTCTTGCGCTGGTTCCACCATGCGGCTGCGACGATGACCGCCCAGATCAGGTAGGGACGGTACCAGGCCGTGCCTCCGCTGGTGACCCACTCCTGGGCGGAGGGAATGAAGACAATGGCAATGGCCAGTAACAGCAGCAGTGTTCGATTGATATACACGCGCGCATAGTATCAGTAGAGCGTAGCCTCCGGTATGCCCTCACAGCCCGGGACCTGCGCCAGTTGCCAGTTGTCCACGGCGAACTGCAGCAGGCTGTCCAGCTGCCGGCAGTCCGGTGGTGGCGCAGCCTGGCCGAGAAAGCGCAGGGCCAGGCGCAGGTTGTCCATGGCGTCTTCGTCGCGCAGGGCCGGCGCGTGGGTTTGCTTGCTGAGCTTCTGCCCCTCGCTGTTGGTGATCACCGGGATATGGGTATAGCGCGGTGTTGCCAATCCAAGCAAGCGTTGCAGGTAGACCTGGCGGGGCGTGGAGTCGTACAGGTCGGAACCGCGCAACACCTGGTTAATGCCCTGGAAGGCGTCGTCGATCACCACCGCGAGCTGGTAGGCATGGAGGCCGTCGCGGCGCTTGATAATGAAATCCCCGACCTCTGCAGCCACATCCTGGCGCAGGGGCTCCTGCAGGGAATCGTCGATGGTGATGGCAGTGTCGCCCTCAACGATAACCCGCAGGGCACAGGGCTGGTCAGCCGGTAACTGACGCTTGCGGCAGTGGCCCCGGTAGACATTGCCCTGTTCGCGCAGCTGTGCCCGGCTGCAGTCGCAGCGAAAGGCCAGGCCCTGTTCCAGCAGCTCTTGCAGAACCTCGTCATAAGCCTCGTGACGTTGGCTTTGCCACAGCACATCGCCGTCCCATTCCAGACCGTGGGCACGCAGGCTGTGCAGCAGGCTCTCGGCGGCGCCGGCTTGTTCCCTCGGTGGGTCGAGGTCTTCCATGCGCATCAACCACAGGCCGCCGTGATGCCGGGCATCCAGGTAACTGGCGAGTGCGCAGATGAGTGAGCCCAGGTGTAGTGGGCCGGTGGGTGAGGGCGCAAAGCGCCCTACATAAGCTGTGGCTGTCTTAGCCGTGTTCCTGCTTTTCCTTGATTTCGTCGAGGGTCTTGCAATCGATGCAGAGGGTGGCAGTCGGGCGCGCTTCCAGGCGCTTTATGCCGATCTCTACACCGCAGGCGTCGCAAAACCCGTAATCGTCGGCGTCGATGCGGTCGATGGTGCCGTCGATCTTCTTGATCAGTTTTCGCTCGCGATCCCGGGTGCGCAGCTCGAGGCTGAATTCTTCTTCCTGGGTGGCGCGGTCCGCCGGGTCGGGGAAATTGGCCGCCTCGTCCTTCATGTGGCTCACGGTGCGGTCGACTTCCTCCATCAGTTCGGCTTTCCAGTTGAGCAGGATGCTCTTGAAGTGCGCGCGCTGGCGCTCGTTCATGTACTCTTCCCCACGCTTGGCCTTGTAGGGAACGAAGTTCTTGAACTCGGATGTTGCCGCTGATTTAGTGGATTTCCTGGGCATGATGGCTTCCCAATCGCTGTCTTATTTGCAAATCTTTCCCGGTCCCGGCCTGTGGCTGTGAACCAAGGGCGCAAAACCTACCAGATATCGACGGTTGGTGCCAATAAAAATTCACCGCCCGTTGACCTGTGCCGGGGCTTGTCAAGCTGTTGCTAGAATGGTCTTCACAGAACAGGCAGAAACAGGCATGAAATTCGACCCTCCACTGATCACCGCCACCCTGCAGCGCCGCTACAAACGCTTTCTCGCCGACGTGGAGTTGGAGTCGGGGGAGCAGCTCACCGCCCACTGTCCCAACACCGGCGCCATGACCGGTTGCGCCGAGCCCGGCAGCCCGGTCTGGTTGTCGGTAAGCGATTCGAAAACTCGCAAGTATCCCCATTCCTGGGAGCTGGTGGACACCGGCCATGGAATGGCTTGCATTCATTCGGCCCGGGCCAATGCCGTCGTCGAAGAGGCGGTGAATGCCGGCCTGATCGACACACTCAATGGTTACGATTCCCTGCGCCGGGAAGTGAAATACGGCGAGGGCAGCCGTGCCGACCTGTTACTGGAAGGCGAACCCGGTCGCTGCTTTGTCGAGGTGAAGTCGGTCACCCTGCGTCTCGAGGATGGCCGTGGCGCCTTCCCGGATGCGGTCAGTGAGCGGGCCCGCAAGCACCTGCGCGAATTGCAGGCGGTGGCCGAGACCGGCGAACGGGCGGTGATATTCTTTTGCGTGTTCCACGAGGGCATCGAGCGGGTGGTGCCGGCACGGGATATCGACCCGGCTTACTGCGCAGCTCTCGAATCCGCGTTGGCTGCGGGTGTGGAAGCCATGGCCTGGCGTGCAGACATCAGTCCGCAGGGCATTGAGCTGCAACGGCAGCTACCCTTCGAGCTTCAATGAACAAACTCGCCGAACATCCGGCTCTCCCCTGGCTGCTTGCCGGCCTGTCCTGCCTGCTGGTATTGGCCGCGGTGTGGAGCGGTTTACAACTGGATGACCACTTCCAGCGCTACGCACTGCTGGGCATGGATGGTCCATCCATCGATTTATTCGTGTTTTACGACGGTGACCCGGTTGCCAACCGGGCGCTGATGGATACAGGCGAACTGCCCTGGTGGAGTTCAGAAACCCTGCGCCACGCCAATTTCCGCTATTTGAGTGTTCTGACCATGCAGCTGGATTATCTGCTATGGCCGGACTCTCCCGCGCTGATGCATATGCACAGCCTGCTATGGCTGGGCGGGCTGGTGCTTGCCGTAACAGCGCTGTACCGGCAACTGGCGCCCACCATGGTGGTGGCTGCGCTGGCGGCCCTGTTCTACGCGATCGATGATGCGCATGCGATTCCCGCGGTGTACCTGGCCAATCGTAATTCCCTGATTGCCGCCTGCTTCGGCGTATTGTCGATTCTCTATTACATCCGCCACGCGTCGGAGGGCCATGGGCGGTCCTTGTTCGCCAGCCTGGTATTCCTGGCCCTGGCCCTGTCTGCGGCGGAGATTGCTGTGTCTACCTTCGCCTACCTGCTGGCATTCGCCCTGTGCCTTGATGAGCGCCGCAAGACTACCGCCCTGCTCGCACTCTGGCCCCACGCTTTGGTGCTCGGCGGCTGGGCCGCCATTTACCGCCTGGGTGCTTACGGCGCCTCCGGTTCGGGGTTTTATGTGGATCCCCTCGGCAATCCCCTGCAATTCGCGGGGACCCTCATCGATCACAGCGTCTTACTCTTGCTGGGGCAGTGGTCGCCGATACCGGCTGACCTGGCTGGTGCTTCCGCTGGCGTGGAGTTTTTGCGCCCCACCGCCTGGGCGATAGTCCTAGTGTTGGCGATAGTGTTAGCACCCCTGCTGCTGGTGAGCCGGAGCGCGCGCTACTGGTGCCTGGGGTCTTTGCTGTCATTGCTGCCGATTGCCGCCACCGGCCCGCAGAATCGGTTGCTGCTGTTTGTGGGTATCGGTGCGATGGGGCTGGCCGCGGAATGGATTATGGCGGTAGTGGGCCGCGATGCTCGCCTGCCCGGCCGCCTCCTTTGGCGGGTGCCGGCCTACGCGGTGACCGCGGGCTTGCTGATAACCCACCTGTTGTTGGGGCCGCTGCTCAGCTGGGTCTATCTGGATGTGCAATCCCGCGCCAGTTCAGCAATGGTCGGGGCTATCGAGAGCATTCCCGATGACCCGGCCCTGCGCGACCAGACCCTGGTGCTGGTTAACCCGCCGGGCTATGTGTACGTGGTCAGCGCGATTCATCCTGTGCTCGCGCTACAGGACCGACCGGTGCCCGGTGCTGTACGGGCCCTGGTGCATGGCGGGACCGAGGTGACAGTGACGCGCCGGGATGAGACGACCCTGGAAATCTCGCCACAGTCCAGCCTGTTTCCGACGCCTTTCAGTCGCTACCATCGCAGCGCCGCAGAACCCATGCAGCCGGGAGATTCGGTGTCTCTCGAGGGATTCACGGCGTCTGTGATGTCCGTTGATACCCGTGGCAATCCCGATACCCTGGTATTCGAGTTCGAGGTGCCACTGGAGGACGCGTCGTTGCGCTGGATGGCTTGGCAGGACGGTGTGTATCGGGCCTGGCCCCTCCCGGCAATCGGCGACTCGGTCACGCTGCCCGCACAAGCGGGAATTTTTGAGTAGCTATGCGCTATTATGCCGGGGAGTTCAGAGACCAGTCGGTGATGTTTTGCTCAACCAGGAACAGCTAACCGGTAGAGACGAAAGCCACCTGCAGTGGCAGGATGGTATCGGGCTGCACCCGGACTGCTGGGCCGCCTTCGACCGCCTGCGGGAGCAGGCAGCAGAAGTGGGTATCGACCTGTGCATTGCCAGCGGCTTTCGCAGTTTCGAACGCCAACTGGCCATCTGGAATGCCAAGGCCAGGGGTGAGCGAGGCGTGCACGACGATCTCGGCGAGCCCGTCGATATGGCGGCCCTGGATGACGAACGCCGCATGCATGCCATCATGCGCTACTCGGCATTGCCGGGCGGCTCCCGCCACCACTGGGGCACCGACCTCGATATTTACGACGCGGCGGCTATGCCTGCGGACTACCAGCTGCAACTGACACCCCAGGAGTATGCCGCGGACGGTATCTTCGGCGCGCTCGCTGCCTGGCTGGATGGGCAGTTAGCTGAGTCGGCAGAGTTTTACCGACCCTACGCGACTGATCGGGGCGGCGTTGCGCCGGAGCCCTGGCATCTCAGCTACCGGCCCCTGGCGCAGGACTGTGCCGGCTGTTTCACAGTGGAGATGTTGCGGGATGCTCTGCAAAGCTCGCCGCTGGAACTGTCCAGTACAGTCTTTCATAACCTGCCGGGGATATTCGAGCGCTATATCGCCGTACCCGCCCTCTAAGCTTGTAAGCCCGCAGGGGGTTTGGTTAGACTGTCGCACCTCCAAGAATAAAGAGATGGAAGTTCTATGCCTTACAACTTGATGCTGCCCCCGGTTCTGGGTCTGGCAGGCCTCGTAATTGCGTTCTTTATTTACCACGTGATGACCCGTCACGACCACGGTGAAGACGCGGTCAAGAAAATTTCCGACCAGATTCACCTCGGTGCCATGGTGTTCATGCACCGGGAATACAAGATGCTGGCGATGTTTGCCACAGTGCTGGTCGTCTGTGTCTACATATCGCCGCTCGGCGCCAACACGGCCATAGCCTTTGTCTTGGGAGCCCTGTCTTCAGCGACTGCCGGTTACCTGGGCATGTTCGCCGCCACGAAGGCCAATGTGCGCACGGCGGTTGCCGCTAACAAGTACGATCAGCCCCAGGCCCTGTCCATCGCCTTCTATGGTGGTTCGGTCATGGGCCTGTGCGTGGCGTCCCTGGGTTTGATCGGTCTGGGCGGCCTGTATTACTACTTTGGTGGTGATCCCCACACGGCCCACGCCATCCACGGTTTCGGTATGGGCGCCTCCACGGTGGCGCTGTTCTCCCGTGTTGGCGGCGGCATCTACACCAAGAGCGCCGATGTCGGCGCCGACATGGTGGGCAAGGTGGAAGCCGGTATCCCCGAGGACGACCCCCGCAACCCGGGCGTGATTGCCGATAACGTGGGCGACAACGTGGGCGATATCGCCGGAATGGGCTCCGACATCTTCGAGTCCTACTGTGGCTCCATGATCGCCTGTATCGCTATCGCCTCTACCATGGCGATTACCGCTGACGTGAAGGGCTCAATGATGGCGTTGCCACTGGCGCTGGCCAGCATCGGCCTGATCTCCTCCGTCGTCGGTATCCTTATTGTGCGCGGCCGCTCCTCGGCACAGCCGGAAGCAGCACTGCGCGCCGGTACCCTGTTGGCCCCGGTGATCTTTGTCATCATCGCCTGGTTCCTGGTGAAGGAGCTGGGTCTGGAGAGCAATATATGGTGGGCGGTGGTCTCGGGCGCCGTTGGCGGTGTGGCGATCGGTCTGATCACCGAGTATTACACCGGTGCGGCTCCCGTTCGCAAAATCGCCAAGTCCGGCGAGACGGGCCCTGCCACGGTAATGATTACCGGCCTGGCCGTGGGCATGCAGTCAGTGGTGGCGCCGATCCTGGTGTTGGCCGGCATCATCTTTGTCTCCACCAACCTGGCCGGTCTCTACGGCGTGGGTATTGCTGCGGTCGGCATGCTGGCCACCGTGGGCATCACCATGGCTATCGATGCCTACGGGCCTGTTGCCGATAACGCCGGCGGTATCGCCGAAATGGCGGGCATGGGCGAAGAGACCCGGGCTATTACCGATGGCCTGGACGAGGTGGGCAATACCACCGCTGCAATTGGTAAGGGCTTCGCCATCGGCGCGGCCGCCCTGGCGGCACTCGCCATCATCGCGGCCTTCGTCGAGACGGTATCGGTCAACCGGGCAGACTTTAGCCTGGAACTGAGTGATCCCACCGTGCTCGTGGGCATGTTCATCGGCGGCACCATTCCCTTCCTGATTGCCTCCATCACCATGACGGCGGTAGGCGATGCAGCTTTCGACATGATCAACGAGATCCGTCGCCAGTTCCGGGAAATTCCCGGATTGCTGGAAGGCACCGGGGAGCCGGATACGGCCCGCTGTGTCGATATCGCCACTACTGCGGCCCTTAAGCGCATGATCCTGCCGGGCACGATTGCCACCCTGGCACCGGTGCTGGTTGGTTTCGGTATCGGCGCCCAGGCCCTGGGCGGTATGCTCGGCGGCGCCCTGCTGGGCTGTGTGCTGATGGCGCTCATGATGGCCAATGCCGGTGGCGCCTGGGACAACGCCAAGAAGTACGTGGAGAAAGGCAACCTCGGCGGCAAGGGTTCAGAGACTCACGCTGCTGCAGTGGTCGGCGACACGGTAGGCGATCCTTTCAAGGACACCTCCGGTCCTTCCATGAACATCCTCATCAACGTGATGGCGATTGTCAGCCTGGTGATTGCACCGCTGCTGTAATAAAGGGGTCAGAACCCTTTTCTAATGGAAGCCGGGGCATGCCCCGGCTTTTTTGTGCCTCCGATGCGCCACGTGGTGCGTTTTGAGTCCGCGAGCTCACCGCCACATGTCCACTTGCGACTGCTGAATGTCGATTTGCTAGACTGGGCGCATGCAATACATAAAACCGGAAATAGATGGCAGGTTGACGCGATATATCACGTCACTTTGCCGTCGAATAAGCTGTTATGTGTCAACGGCCCTTGATGAACATTGACGAAAGGATCGATCTCAATGAAAAAGCTGATTCTCATCTCTTTGATCTTGATTTCCTTGAGTTCACAAGCAATTGAATTGCCTGACAACAGGCAGATTGAGGAAGTCATCCTCTCCTACTACGAAGCTATGACACGTGGAGATGCACAACTACTTCAAAGAGTGCTACATGAAAAATGGCATCTCAAAACTCTAGCTGGACCAATGGATGACCCTTTACTGGTTGGAGGGAGAGCGGAGTATGTGAAGATGTATACCGGGGTCGAACAACCGGATTACGCGAAAGATCGACATATTACGTCCGTTGACATCGCAAAGAACAGTCTCGCGATCGTCAGAATTGATAGCCCAAGTCGAGATCACACAGTGTTCTTTACGTTAGTGAAAATTTCAGGCCAGTGGTACATGACAAGCAAGGCGTTTATCGCGGCTAAGGAAGCGGCACAATTCAGCAAATGATCAACAAGACACATAACAAGGGCATGAAATGCGTTCCGGCCTTGCGGGCCTCCACCGGACAGCCCAACCGTTGGTTGGTCTGCCGTTTATGCCGGCGTTATAGGGCTTGTGCAAACAGAGGGTACCGGCTCTGAGGCGCAGTAACAGTAGGATATACCGATGACTGGTAGCGTGGCCCTCGTGGTCGGAATTATTATAGGAGCTATGTTTGCACCAACGATTATAGCCTTCGTTCGTAATGTCCGAGGATTGGAGCTTTTGATTATTGCCGTCTGGTCTGCTGTGAGCCCATTGATAGCATTCACGCTTTTGGGACAAGATTCTCCTGGCTTAGCTGGCGTAGTCCTAATTTTGCCGTTTATCGCATGTTTCAAGTTCGAGCCAAGGGATATGTCAGAGGACTCTGAGAAGTATAATCCTTGGAGTACCTAATGCATCGCTCCTCTGAAGTTGTTTGCTACGTGATGTCACCACCCTATAACAAGTGCAGGCAGCGGGACTCCGCTTTGCTACGCCCTTGCTGCCGGCGTTATGAGCCTTAGTATTATGGATGAAGCGGCGCAGCTTCTTGCCGCACCTAATTTCGCACAGTTCGGAACAGTGAACGCCGATGGTTCTCCACACGTCGATACCGCATGGTACGTGTACCAGGATGGTGCGCTGGTTATTGCTACTACACTGGCGACGAAGAAAGCCCGGAATATCTCTAACAACACTAATGGTTATGTCGTTGTCACAAATCGAGACAACGCATATGAGCAAGCTCAGCTTAAGGTCGTCTTGTCCAAAATAGAACCGGACGAGAATCTGGAAGTATGTGATGCTATAGCGCAGCGGTACACTGGTAAGCCGTTTCCGCAGCGTCATTACAAAGGCCGGGTTGCTATCTACTTAGAGGTCGTGTCATGCAAATACCATGTGGCGCGTGTGTAGTGCCTCATAACAAGGCCACCAAATTCGCAGCCTTCGGTTGCCGGACTCCTGGCTTCGCCACTCGCCGTTTGTGGCGGCGTTATAAGTAAATCTTTTGGACACGTCGCCTTACCAACTTTTAAAGATCCACGTAGTGGAGTTTCTGGGCCTGTCCAAGGACGCAATCCACATTCACGTTGGACTGGCTGCCTTTTTTATGGCCGTAGTGTTCTGGAAAAGGGGGAGAATTGAACTAGCTTGTTTGGTACCCGTTGTGATCCTGGCACTCGGTATGGAGGTTCTAGATCTTAGGGACGATATGGCAACATTTGGCCACTTTCGGTGGTCGGCGAGTCTCCACGATTTCTTCAACACAACTATTTGGCCGGCGATAATCGTCTGCCTAAGCAAGGCAAATGCACTCCGACAGATTCACTTATAACAAGTCGCGGCAATCACTTCGCTCGGACGTCGTAACAGCCGGTTCGCGGCTGTTACGATGCCGTTGCGCGAGGCGTTATAGGGCAACTGCGAATACCTGGTATCGATTCATTGGTAAAACTCTCGAATGTAGACTTACCTCCAACGCCAAATTTAATCTGTGGCGAGAATGACATGAATGAGAAAGATTACGCCGAGCTAATAACCTCCTATGCTACGCAGGGAGGAACATTCTTTGCGATATGGGTTTCAATCGTTAGCGGCTATTTGATAGTGGCATATCTTGCAGGAGCACGGCTTAATCGATCACAAGTCGCAATTCTCAACGTTTTTTACCTTTTTGTTTCTCTCCTGGTTATATTTGGATTTTATGGGTCTTTCACGGTGCAGGCGTACTATGTGGAGCAGCTTAGAAGTATTGCACCTCATTCACCGCAGATTATGAACCAGTATGTGACATGGGGAATCGCGACGGCATCGATTCTCGGAGTTTTAGCCTCATTGAAATTTATGTGGGATATAAGGCATCCGAAGGGGCCGTGAAGGTATGCCCCTATAACAAATGACGCAAGCGGACGGCTACGCCGCCGCTTCGTTGGGCGTTATGTGTACGAACGAGATTCAAACAAATGAACAGAATTGCAAAATGTGCATGTGAGAATGTTGAGGTAAGTGTTAAAGGAGACCCAGTTAGGTTCATAGCTTGTCACTGTGACTATTGTCAGAGAATGTCCGGCTCAGTGGCGACACTGTGCGCAGTTTACGAAGAAGAAAATATCCTATCTGCAAAAGGCGAAACCACTGTCTACGAGCTTCCTAAATGGCCGGGTGGGAAAAAGTATTTTTGTTCGGTTTGCGGCACAACTGTTCATTGGGTTAATCCCGGTGCTTTTCCTGGTATGCACATGGTTGCTGGTGGCTGCTTCGCCGACCCAAACTTTCCGGCCCCTGACACAGTCACACAAACAAAATATAGGCAACCCTGGTGCCCTGAATTTGAAGGGGCTGAGCACTATGAAGAATATTCTGGCAAGTGAGATGATACACATAACAAGTCAATGAACTTCGCGCCTACTGCGCCGGACAGCCTTGCGGCTCCCGGTTTTTGAGGCGATAGATTCTTGTAGGAGACTCAATGGGGCATCTATACCTTGCCATTGCAATAATTGCAGAAGTACTTGCTACTAATGCATTGAAAGCTTCTGAAGAGTTCTCAAGACTCGGCCCTAGCATAATTGTTGTTTTAGGTTACGGTGCTGCGTTTTACTTTTTGTCGCTTGTGCTTAAAACAATACCCGTGGGTGTAGCCTATGCAATCTGGTCAGGGGCGGGGATAGTATTAATAGCAATTGTGGCTGCAATAGCGTTCAAACAAGTACCGGACATGCCAGCAATCGTTGGAATGGCTCTAATAGTGTCTGGCGTGGTAGTTATAAACGTTTTTTCTAAAACTGCTGGTCATTGAAGCTAACAAGCCAAATCCATCCGACGCCAAAAAGTGGTGTGGCTGATTTGCAGCGCTTTGGAGCCAGGCAGTGAACTTCGAAATCGAGTTCATGCCGGTCCTGTGGGCCGCGACCGGACTTCCGTGCAAATCAACTAGGAATGCTCGGGAGTGCACGCTTTCGGTTGAAGTAAGGACTTCCGAAAAGACTAGCTCTCTCATTTGTTAAGGCTCTCGTGGATGAAATGCGAGAAAACCCGTTAATCCTCTTTACAAGCAGGCTTGAGCTCGTCCCTTTCGACCGCTCACACACCCAGTTCCTTCATGAGCTTTGGACGGACCCGGCAGTTCGCCGGTTTCTCTGGGACGACCGCGTGATATCGCGTGAGGAAGCAACCGCAGTTGTCTAGGCAAGCATCAGTAGCTTTGACAGAAGTGGGTTCGGATTCTGGATTGTTCGTGAGGCAGCGTCGAGTAGCGCAATCGGGTTTGCAGGGCTCCGTGAATTCGGTGAGCCCCCAGAGGTGGAGATTCTCTACGCCCTTGCGCCTCACTGGTGGGGGCAGGGGCTGGCCACGGAGGCGTCTGCAGCCGTGCTCAGGTTTGCGATTGAGCGTTGCGGGCTGCCAAAAATCTATGCTGGCTGCGATCCGCCCAATGTTGCCTCGATCCGGGTAATGGAGCGTCTCGGTATGAGACCCGACGGCCCGCGGATGATCGATGGCCTTGAGACCTTGTACTACGTTATCGAGCGCGGCACAGGTGAGTAACCGGGATGCGCCTGACCAGGTGCCGGGCGCTGGTCGCTTAAACCTTGAAACGCTTCTTTAACTTCCTGGGCACAAGCTGGTTCTTCAGCTTCACGTACTGCGGCATGCCGCCTTTATAGGGCGGGTAGTCTTCACCCGCTACCAGCGGCGCCAGGTAGTCCCGCCCGGCCTGGGTGATATTGAAGCCGTCGCGGGTGATATAGCTGCGCGGCATCATCTTCTCGACATTGGCCACCTTGTCCAGTGGTGCCTCGCTGATCTTCCAGGTGTAGCGCTTGCCCTTGCCGCGTACGATGGCGGGCATCACCGCGTTCTTGCCTGCGAGCGCCATATCCACCGCCGCCTTGCCGACCGCATAGGCCTGTTCCACGTCGGTGGCGGAGGCGATGTGTCTGGCGGCGCGCTGCAGGTAATCCGCCACCGCCCAATGGTACTTGTAGCCCAGTTCCGACTTGATCATCTCCGCCAGGGTCGGGGCCACACCGCCGAGCTGGGCGTGGCCGAAGGCATCGCGGGTGCCGGCATCGGCGAGAAACTTGCCGTCGGCATACTGGGCGCCCTCGGAGGCGACGATCACGCAATAGCCTTTTTGTTTGACCGTGCGCTGTACCTTGGCCAGGAACTTCTTTCTGTCGAAGGCGATTTCCGGGAACAGGATGATATGTGGCGCATCGCCTGCATTTTCAGCGGCCAGGCCCCCGGCGGCGGCGATCCAGCCGGCGTGGCGACCCATTGCTTCGAGAATGAATACCTTGGTGGAGGTCTCGCACATGGAGGCCACGTCCAGGGCCGCTTCCCGGGTGGAGATGGCGATGTACTTGGCCACCGAGCCGAAGCCGGGGCAGTTATCGGTCAGGGGCAGGTCGTTGTCCACAGTCTTGGGAATATGGATCGCCTGCACCGGGTAGCCCAGTTTCGCGCTGAGCTGGGAAACCTTGAGGCAGGTATCGGCGGAGTCGCCGCCACCGTTATAAAAGAAATAGCCGATGTTATGGGCTTTGAAGACCTCGATCAGGCGTTCGTACTCGGCCCGGTTCTCCTCGATGCTCTTCATTTTATAGCGACAGGAGCCGAAGGCGCCCGAGGGCGTGTGCCGCAGGCCGGCGATGGCGGCCGCGGATTCCTTGCTGGTATCGATCAGTTCCTCGCGCAGGGCGCCGATGATGCCGTTGCGGCCGGCATAGACCTTGCCGATCTCCGAGCGGCGGGCGCGGGCGGTTTCGATGACACCGCAGGCGCTGGTATTGATCACGGCGGTAACCCCGCCGGATTGCGCGTAGAAGGCGTTTTTCTTCGCCATGGATGGTTTCCTGGGGCAGTTCAACTGGGAGCGGCATGATACCATTGCTGCAACAAGAACAGGGGAATTCGTTTGGCTCAACACGTCCATATACTGGGCATCTGCGGCACATTTATGGGTGGCCTGGCACTGCTGGCGCGGGAGCTGGGGTTCGAGGTCACGGGCTCGGATGCCAATGTCTATCCGCCCATGAGCACACAGCTCGAAGCTGCCGGTATCACCCTGAAGGAGGGCTACGAGCCGGCCCACCTGGAACCGGCACCGGACCTGGTGGTGGTAGGCAATGCCCTGTCCCGCGGCAACGCCGCGGTGGAGTACCTGCTCAATAGCAGCATCCCTTATATCTCCGGACCCCAGTGGCTGGCGGAAAACGTTCTGCGGGACCGCTGGGTGCTCGCGGTAGCAGGCACCCACGGCAAAACCAGCACCAGCAGCCTGCTGGCCTGGCTCCTGGAGCAGGCAGATATGGCGCCGGGCTTTTTGATCGGCGGCGTGCCGGGAAACTTCGGGCTGTCGGCGCGGCTGGGGGAGAGTGATTTCTTTGTGGTGGAGGCGGATGAGTACGACACCGCTTTTTTCGACAAGCGCTCGAAGTTTGTCCACTACGGCCCGCGCACGCTCACCCTCAACAACCTGGAGTTCGACCACGCCGACATCTTCAATGATCTCGAGGCCATCAAGGTGCAGTTTCATCACCTGCTGCGCACGGTGCCCGGCGACGGCCTGGTGATTTATCGCAGCGGCGATGACGCACTGGACGATGTACTGGCCCGGGGTTGCTGGTCGGGCACAACAAGCTTCGGTGTCGAGGGCGGTGACTGGACCGTGGACAAGGTCAGTGAAGATGGCTCGACCTTTGAGCTCGTTCACGGCGCTGAGCGCGCCGCCGTCAACTGGAAGCTGGGCGGTCGCCACAACCTGGAAAACGCACTGGCCGCCTGCGCTGCCGCACACCATGTGGGGGTAACTCTCGATATTGCTGCACAGGGCCTGGCCAGCTTCGAAGGCATCAAGCGGCGTATGGAATTGCTGGCCGAGGTCGATGGTATTTGTGTGTACGATGATTTCGCGCACCACCCCACGGCAATCGCCACCACCCTGCAAGGTTTGCGGGCCAGGGCCGGCGACCGGCGCATCCATGTATTGATAGAACCCCGTTCCCGCTCCATGCGCATGGGCCAGCACCGCGATGCCCTGCCGGCAGCCACCGCCGGGGCCGATACGGTGTACTGGTACCAGCCTGCCGGCCTGGATTGGGATTTGCAAAGTGTGGTCGCCGCCAGCCCGGTTGAGGCACACTTGTTGAGCGATACCGGGGAGATGATCGATGCCGTTCTGGCAGTGAGCCGCCCCGGCGATCACATCGTAATAATGAGTAACGGTGGTTTTGACGGAATCCACCAGCGCCTGGTCGAGGAACTCACGGCGCGCGAAGGGTCCAAGGCCTGAGGAATAATAAAGAAGACTATGCCATCTGCCTTAATCGCGGCCTATGACCGCTGGATCCTGCGGCGGCCGAAAACCAGCCTCGCCCTGTGCCTGTTACTGATCGGCGCGCTCGCCAGCCAGCTGGGTAACCTCAAGCTGGACGCCTCCGCCGACTCCCTGGTACTCGAGGGGGATTCTGCCCTGGAGTACTTCCGGGAGAATTCGAAGCGCTACAGCTCCGAAGATTTCCTGATCGTTACCTTCCAGCCCTTCGGGGATCTGCTGGGGGACGAGTCCCTGGCGACCCTCGAGGCCCTGCGCGAAGAGCTGAAAGTCATCACTGGCGTATCTTCGGTGACGACCCTGCTCGATGTGCCCCTGCTGCAAAGCCCGCCGATAGCCCTGTCGGACGTGAGTTCCGATTCCGGTATGCCGACCCTGGAAGATCCCGGCATCGACCGGGATCTGGTGCGCGAGGAATTCCGCAACAGTCCCATCTACGCCCAGTTGCTGGTCAGCCCCGATGGGCGCACCGCGGGTATCCAGATCAACCTGCAGCGAGACGAGAGATACATCGAGTTGCTGGAACGACGCGAATCCCTGCGCGCACTGAAAGCGAGCCGTGGGCTGGAGCAGCGTGAGCGGGTCGACCTGGCGGTAGCGGAACGGGAGTTCAAGAATTATTCCGCCGTTGCGGCCGAGCGCCAGAGCCAGCTGGTGGCGGAAGTGCGCGCCACGGTGGATCGCTACCGCGACCGCGCACACCTGTTTGTCGGCGGTGTGCCGATGATTGCCGCCGACATGGTCAGCTTCGTGCGCAGTGACCTGGTTACCTTCGGCGGCGGGATATTGCTGTTCATGCTGGTGGTGCTGGCGCTGATCTTCCGGCGCCTGCGCTGGGTAGTGATGCCGCTGCTGACCTGTGTGGCTTCCGCTACCCTGATGCTGGGCCTGCTGGCCTGGCTGGACTGGCGTATGACCGTCATCTCCTCGAACTTCGTGGCGCTGTTACTGATTGTGACCCTGGCCATCGCCATTCACCTGGTGGTGCGCTACCGGGAACTGCAACTGGATAACCCGGACTGGGACCAGCACACCCTGGTGCTCAACACCGTGCAGTTCATGGCCATTCCCTGCCTGTACACCTCGCTCACCACCATGGTGGCCTTCGTGTCGCTCGTGGTCAGCGGCATTCGACCGGTGATCGATTTCGGCTGGATGATGACCACCGGCATTGCCGTTGCATTGACCCTGACCTTCATCATGCTGCCCTGCATGATGGTGTTGCTGCCCAAGGGCAAGCCCGCGGATGCCAGCAAGCGCCACGCGGGACTGACCGTGGCCTTCGCCCGCATCGCCGAACATCACGGTGGCAAGATCCTGCTCTCGGCGCTGGTGTTGCTGCTGGTCAGTGTGTTCGGCATCAGTCGGCTCGAGGTGGAAAACCGCTTCATCGATTACTTCCACGAGAGTACAGAGATCTACCAGGGTATGGAGTTGCTGGACGCGGAGCTGGGCGGCACCATACCGCTGGATATCGTTATCGACCTGGACGAGAAAGAGCTGGCACCGGTCTTTGTTGAGCCAGTTTTTGCTGACACCGCTAGCGACGACGCCGATGAAGAACCCCTCGACGAGGACGATCCCTTCGCCGACGACGATTTCTTTGAGGATGACTTCGAGGAAGACTTTTCCGATGCCGGTGATGGCTTCGTGCAGAGTTACTGGTTCACCACCCGCGGCATGCGCCAGATGGAGGCCATCCACAACTACGTTGACGGTCTGCCGGAAACCGGCAAGGTTTTGTCCCTGGCCACCACCTATGCAGTGGTGAAGCAACTGCTGGGCGACGATGTGGGTGACGTCGAACTGGCACTGGTGCAGAAAACCCTGCCCAACCAGGTGCGCTCGCTGATCGTTTCCCCTTACTTTGACGAGGAAATACAGCAGGCGCGGATTTCCCTGCGGGTGAAGGAAACCAGCAAGGAATTGCGGCGCAACGATTTTCTCATTGCCCTGCGGGCGCACCTGGTGGAGGAGATGGGCATCGCCGAGGACAAGCTGCATTTCACCAATATGCTGGTGCTCTACAACAACGTGCTGCAGAGCCTGTTCAAATCGCAGATCCTCACCCTCGGTGCCGTGTTTATCGCCATCATGCTGATGTTCCTGGTGCTGTTCCGCTCGGCCAGTCTGGCCCTGCTGGCCATCGGGCCCAACCTGCTGGCCGCCGGGATCGTGCTCGGCGGCATGGGGCTGGCGGGTATTCCGCTGGATATCATGACCATTACCATTGCGGCGATCGTAGTGGGCATCGGCGTCGACCACGCCATTCACTATGTGGTGCGCTTCAAGCGTGAATTCCCCACCGATCGCAATTACATTGCCACCATGTATCGCTGTCATGAGAGCATCGGCCGCGCTATGTACTACACCTCGATCACGGTTATCGCTGGCTTTTCTATCCTGGCGCTTTCCAATTTCACACCCAGTATTTATTTTGGTCTGCTTACCGGGCTGGCCATGCTGGCCTCGGTGATCGGTTCGCTGTTGTTACTGCCGCGACTGATCGTTAGCTTCAAGCCCCTGGGACCGGAGGGTGAGGCCTGATGGAGATCCCGGTATTCCCCCTGTCCTCGGTGCTGTTTCCCAGCGGCCGCCTGCCCCTACAGATTTTTGAGCAGCGCTACCTGGACCTGGTGCGCGACTGCCTGAAACAAGACACCGGCTTCGGCCTGGTCTGGATCACCGAAGGCGTCGAAGTCGCACAGCCGGGCACGGACCTGCCCGCCCTCGGGCAGATCGGCTGTTATGCCCGCATCGTCGACTGGGATTCCCTGCCCAATGGCTTGCTGGGTATCTCCATCGAAGGCACCGAGCGCTTCACCCTGAAGAGTGCCCGGGCCGAGGACAACCAACTGATCATGGCCGAGGTGGAAATGGAAGGTGAACGCCCGGCCACCCCTATGCAGGAGGAATGGCAGTCGCTGCTGGAAGTGCTGGTGAGCCTTGAGCAACACCCCCATGTGCAGAAACTCGGGGTGCATGCCGATCACAGCGATGCCTGGCAGGTGGGCGCGGTACTCGCACAGCTGCTGCCGGTGGACGAGCGCATCAAGTACCACTTGCTGGGCCTGGATGACATCGACGAGTTCATGGACAAACTCGACGATATCCTCAATGAGCTCGGTGGTTTAAACGCCTGATATGCCGACCATTGCCGAACTGGAACAACAAGCGCGTGAGTGCTCCGGGCGTGGTGACATGCCCGGTACCGAGCGGGCCTGTCGAGCAATCCTCGACCAGGACGACAAGCACTTGCCCTCTCTGCGCTTCCTGGCGGATTTTTGCCTGCGCAGTGGCAACTTCCCCGAGGCCGGGTCGCTGTTGCAGCAACTAATTGCACTGACACCGGACGATGCGGACCGCTACTCCCAGTTGGGCCAGGCCCTGTATCGACAGGACAAGAAGCTGGAGGCGGCAGAAGCATATAAGCAGTACTGGCAGCTGAACCCGCGCAATATGATGGTCTACCTGGCCCTGGGTTGCCTCTACGTGGAACTGGATGAGATCGACAAGGCGGCCCAGGTGTTCTCGCTGGGGGAGGCGATCGATAAACGCATCCTCAGCCTGTGGCGGGAGGAGGGTACCAATCCCGACCTCAAGCAGATGACAAAAACCGCCTACGATACCCTGAGCCGGCACCACACGGACCTGCACCTGCAGACCGTGGCGAAGGTGGGGGACGAAAGCGAGTTAAGCCGAATTCGCGATGCGGTCTGGCCGCTACTCGATGCCCGGGAGGTGAGCTACGCACACGACAAGCAGCGCTCCCAGGTGTTCTATATCCAGTACCCGGAAGCACCGGGCTTCTTTGAGCGTGAAACCCTGCCCTGGTGTGAGGGCTTCGAAGCGCAGTTCGAGGAGCTCAAGGAAGAAATAATCGCGGGCCTGGATGTGGAGGCGGACGGTCGGCCCTACCTGGGCGACGGCCATAAGCTGGAAGGTGAGCTGTGGGAGCCATTGGTTAACAAGATGAGCTGGGCCTCGGTGCACCTGTATAGCCAGGGGGTGGCCAACCCGCAGGTGATCGACAAGTTCCCAAAGACCTGCGCTGCCCTGACGCAGATCCCGGCGGCGACTTACCACGGTAACCCCAAGGAAGCGTTTATCTCGGTGCTGGCGCCCAACACCCGCATACCTGAGCACTACGGGGTCTCCAGTGCCGTACTCACGGTGCATTTACCAATTATCGTGCCGGGGGATTGTGGCCTGATGGTCAACGGGGAAGTGCGGGTACCGGAGGAGGGCAAGATCCTCGCCTTCGACGATACCTGGGAGCATGCGGCCTGGAACAATACGGATCAGCCCCGGGTGGTACTCATCTTCGAGCTCTGGCACCCGGCGCTTACAGAACTGGAAAAGGAAGCGATCCTCGAAACATTCTACGTGCGCGATGCGTGGGTGAAGAATCGTACGATAGGGGGGCTCAGCTCCCGCTAAAGATTTTCTCCCGGCGGTGTTCAAATTCGATCTTGGTGATCATCCACTCCTGGTCGGCCTTGTACAGGTAGAACCGCCAGCGGATCATGTGCTTTTCATATTTCTCGATGTAATCTTCCATCATCAGCGAATCGCCCATCTCGGAGAACTGGGAGTGTTCTGTGCCCATAAGCGGGCCGTAGCGCCAGACGCTCATCAGTTCTGCGTAGTAGCGGCCGTCTACCAGGTCTGAATATTCTTCCGCGTCAGCGTCAAGATAAGGTTTCAGCGACACCAGGGCTTCCACCCACTGGCCCTGTCCCACCAGTGCCATAGCCTCCTTCACCATTTCCCGTGCTTCTTCCTTGGCGTGCAGTGGCTCATCGTGGGCAGGTACCGCCTCGAGGATCTCTTCCAGGATATCCTCAAGATCTTCCCGTTCGAGCACTGATTGAGCATGAGCCATGGTCGCCGTCAGCATCAAAATGGCAAAGGCCATGCCCAGGTGTTTCATGGTTTCTAAAAATCGTACTGTCGTCACTCTATATCCCTAACTGAAGTGGCGGTGTAATGAGGTGTTCGCCGCTGACCCGAAGAAAAGCCACGGGTCTAGGGATTATAGGACGAATACAGCAGGTGTCGAATTTTAAAGCTGAACAACTAGGTAACGGGATAAGGAGGGGCTGTTCACCGGCTGCTCAGGTAATCACTTCCTCGACCACGTTGTCGCGGGCAATGGTGACGGTGCCTTTACTGGTTACGCTGAAAATGCCGCAGCCATTGGTGTAGACGAGGCTGTCATTGTCGCCGATGCTGAATGAGGCCACATGGGACGCAATCACCGTCTCGGCGCCCTGGTGATCGCGACGAACCAGTTGCCAGGAGGCGGGTACCAGCGACGGCACGCCGTTGACGTTGCGCTCGCGCTTGAGCGCCTTTTCCGCATCGATGCGCATGCCGCGCAGCTTCAGTTCCTTGCTGTCGACTTCGAGCCGGGGTCCCGAGGCGCTGGTCAGGGGTTTGCGCGAATACATCAGCGAGAAGAAGTTCAGGTAGTGAAAAATCGCGCGCAGCAGGCGGAAGGGAAACAGCACCGCATCCAGGAAGGCCTGCCACTGCCCGTAGCTCGGTGGCTTGTGGGGACGGCGCAGGTAATAGAGATGCCCCTGGGAGCAGACACGCGGTTGCAGGTAATCGAATGTGGGGTCTTCCAGCACCGGGCTCACTTCGGAATTCTCGGTGTCCAGCAGCTGAATGGACGCGGGTCCGTAGGCCATGATATAGCCTTCCCCGCTGCGCGCATGGCCCTGGGACTGATAGACCACCTGGTGCTCGTCAACCCAGCACGGCGCCGTGTCGAAAGAATCACCCGCCGTCAGTTCGGCGAAGTTACTACCGTCGCGATCCATGACGACGATGTTGGAAATACCGTTGTTGTGCTCAGTGGCGCAGAGGATCTTGTTCCTTGAGGGCTCGAACTGGAGGTCGGTGAAGGACAGGTTCTGCTTGTGCACCAGGCGCAGTTCCTTGCCGCTGTCGATGTCGTATTCGAACAGGCCGCCGAAGTTGTCGTCCTTCAGGAAGTACAGCAGCTTGTTCTCACCGTGAACGAAGTCCGATGATGTGAAATCAATACTCAGCTTGTCCTCGGCCTCCCGGGGTGCGCCGGTACCCGCAAAGGAGGTGCCCCAACTGGTATTTTCCTTCCAGCCGTGTAGCCGCTGGTTTTTCTCCGAGCGATCCGCCATCTGCTGGATATATTCACTTTGCACCTGCTGCGCGTCTTCCCCGGGGGCTTTGAGGAAGAGCTTGCCACGGCTGAGGTACGCCAGGGGGCCATCACAGTTTGCGTTCGAGAGGCCTGCCGTCGAGGTGCGGGCGCCGCCTCCGGCATTGCGGGACTGGTTATACAGGACCACCACGATGATGAGCAGGACAATAAATAGCAGTAGGTGCATGGGTCTCTATCCGTTCAGTGATGACTGTTCCCGGACGACTTAATCATAGCTGGCCTTGTAGATCTTGTGGTCCAGTGGAAATGTCGCTTCGGCGAGCAGGGTGGCCCGCAGCTCCCTGGAACGGCTCTCGTTGAGGCGATCGAACATCGCATAAATATCGCAGCCTTCCGGGAAATGCCCTTTCATCTTCTCCGCGTCTTCCTGGTCGATAAAGTCCTGGTCCGCCAGGTACTGCAGCAGAGCCTCGGAATAGGTCAGCCGCGGCACGATGAACAGGTAGCTGGAATCCAGCAAGGTCTCCGCCTCGTTTTCGGACAGGGTCTTGTAGAACACCTGTAGGGATGCATCGTGCCACTGATTCAGTTCCTGCAGTTTCGTTTCGACAAAGGCTTCTTCCAGGGCGGCGTCTTTGACCTTCTCACCCGTCTCGGCCACATGGCCGAGGAATTCCTCGCGACTCATGCCGCCATGGCGCAGGCGGTACTGCATGTCTTTGGCGTAGGCGGATTCAAAGTGTTCCCGGAAATCCTCCGGCGCTGCTGTGTAATCCTGCCCGTTGCTCAGTAATTCGTTGGTGCGGGCGGCCAGCTCACCGGCGCTGAGTTCCGGACAGTGCAGATCCTTGCATTCCGGGCGGCGCTCGGTGGCGCCACCCATGGGGCTATTGGTGACGGTGAACTCCGAGCCGTTGTGGGACTGGAACACGAAATCCACCCAGTTACCGGCCATGGGGTGATCGTAAAGTGCTACCCACACGGGATCCTTGAGAAAGGAGGCCACGCTCACCCCCGGCATCTGGGGAATGGTGTAGGCCTTGTGTGGCGCATAACCGGCAGCTTCCAGCTCGGCCGAGATCGCCAGGGGTGCCTTGGACTTCAACCAGTCCGGTGCAAAGTCTTCATTGAGTTGCACCACCAGAGGTACCGCGTCGGCTTCGTTGAAGAGTGCGGAGAAGCCTTTGCCCAGCTTGATCTTGAGGTACAGAAAAAACCCCAGGACCAGGATGATGATGGCGAGTACGACGCCCCCCAGTACCTGCATGAAAAACAGCATGCGGTCTCCCCCTGCGCTGATTTATTCAAGCTATTAACCGTTTCTATCATATTGATTTTGCAGGGAAAAGCCCGATATCCAAAACTGTGACCGGAGCCATGGGTTTAATCTAATTTGTCACAGGTCTGACCCTACTACCTATTTTTCCGGATTGTAAGCAGAGCTTGGGGCGTCACCACCAGTGAGCGCTTTGGTTGGCATTTTGACCGACCCTGCCGCGCGAGTTGTGCTTTTCTGTAAATAGCGTGGTGACAGCGCAGGGAGCGCGCGTTAATATGTATGTACACTTGTCAACACAGCTGTGAGCGCATTCGAAACGAGGTGCGGCGCTATGGGCAAGAAATCGAAAACTGATTGGCCGCGTCTGTCGGAACAGCAAAGTAAAGATATCGATACCAGCGACATTCCGGAACTGGATGATGAGTTTTTTCAGAAAGCCGAGTTAAGAGTTCCACCCAAGAAACCGGTAACTCTGCGACTGGATGCCGATGTGCTGGATTGGTTCAAGTCGCAGGGTCGTGGTTATCAAACCCGAATTAATAAGCTGCTGCGGCGGTATATGGAGGCGCAGCAAGATCGACAGTCCTGACTGCACAGAGGGAATCGCGTAGCGTCGGTACTAGCTACGTCTCTTAATGGCTTTCGCCAGCTGCGTCAGCAGACGGTGCCACCCACCCCCCAAACTCCTTCCACTTATTCACAATCCCACAAAACAACTCCGCAGTTTTCTCTGCGTCATAAGCCGCGGTATGGGCCTCTATGTCGCTTAACTCGATCTAGAGTATGTCCGGACATGCCCAAACACCTAAATTTCATCAATTTCGCTCAGGTTTTCCGCGCATTTCAGAATTGGTACCCAAATTGCTTCTCCTCCCAGGCAATATGACTCAGGGGCCTGGCACTCAGGTGCGAATCGAGTGGTGCATCCGGCTCTAGTACTTTCGTTTAGTTTACAAATCCAAATTGTCTAATAAGCTGATAGTGAGTAGCGCGGACGTTGGCAAAAGGATGCCTGCCAACCCTACACACCCAGTGGCTCTTAAACAGAGTTCGGTTGCTCGAATCAACATGGGCGCGGGCGCTTGCCAGGCACTCCCTGCCTGGAGCACAGAGTGCAAGCACCGACAAGGACGGGGTCTATGAAGAACTCTCGCGTATTTCTATCCATCTTGTGGTGGCTGATCGGCCCATTTGTCGGCGCATTTGTCTTTCCCTCTACTCTCAGTCTCGCTACTGAATTCAACAACACGCCCAACCATGCCTACACCTGGGGGCGGGGCCAGTATCTCTCGACTGGCCAGGGCACTAACGCAAATATTCTGCTGCCCACACGATTGGGGACAGAATCCGATTGGGCGTGGCTAAGCCTGGGGTACCGGCACACCTTGGGGTTGAAACTTGATGGCAGCCTGTGGAGTTGGGGCTCGGGCCAATACGGACGCCTTGGTCATGGTGACGAGATAAATCAGTCGGTGCCAAAGCGTGTTGGTGCGGGGCAGAGCTGGGCGCAGGTATCCGCGGGAGGTCATCACTCCCTCGCAGTGCGGGCGGACGGCACTCTCTGGAGCTGGGGCCGCAATAACCATTACCAGCTTGGCTGGGGCAGCACTAGCGTTAATTATTCTTCCCCCGGTCAAGTTGGCGGCGATACCGATTGGGCCGCCGTGAGTGCAAGCGATGGCTTTAACCTGGCGCTAAAGTCTGATGGGACACTGTGGAGTTGGGGTGTGGCAGGTAGCTGGTTGGGCCGTACCGGCTCTAACCAGTCCTATCACATGCAGGTGGGCTCGGACTCCGATTGGGTGTGGATCAGTGCGGGTGGCAGCCACTCGATGGCGCTCAAGGCTGATGGCAGCTTATGGGCCTGGGGCGCGGGCGGTGACGGTCGCCTGGGGATGGGAGACACGTCGGCGCGAACCGTGCCGACACAAGTGGGAGCGGACACCGACTGGACTCGTGTCAGTGCGAGTTATGTCCATACCCTGGCCTTGAAGTCAGATGGCAGTCTCTGGAGCTGGGGTGATGGCACCTATGGCGCGCTTGGTCATGGGGATGTAAGCGACCGGCTTGTGCCCACTCGTGTCGGTGCCGATACAGACTGGGTGTGGGTCAGCGCCGGCATTTATCAGTCCCATGCCATGAAGGCAGATGGCACCCTGTGGAGCTGGGGCCAGGGTAGTAAAGGCGAGCTGGGCCACGGCGATACACTGGATTACCAGGTAACTACCCAGGTGATGGATGCCGCACCGGGCACGTTAGTGGATGCGGGCGGTTATTTTGCAGCCGGTGTAACGGTTGCGCAGGTACCGCAACCGCTGCAGGTATTTGAGCCAGTTCCGCGTCTCGATATTGAGGTCGTCACACCGCTGGATGGTTCCGTGCAGTTCGCCGGGGATAGCCTGTCTCTTGAGGCAGAGGTTCAGGAATCTACCCATGCTGTTGCCCAGGTCGAGTTCTTCCTTGACGGTGTGTCCCTGGGTGCGGACGAAGCGGCGCCTTATCAACTGGATTGGGTTGCTACTTCCGGTAGTCACACACTGCGTGTGCGGGCCACGGATGCTGTCGGTGCGACCCGCTATTCCGAGACCGTGCAGTTTGTTGTGCCCCTGGATGTCTCAACGCCTTTCGCCAATACCCGTGCGCAGGGATACAGCTGGGGTAACGGGCAGACCTACCGCACCGGCCACGGCAGTCAGGCCGGCTTCAACGTGCCTACCCAGCTGGGTACCGATTCCGACTGGGCCTGGTTGAGCCCCGGTGCGTATCACGGTCTCGGTCTCAAGCATGACGGCTCCGCGTGGAGTTGGGGCCAGGGCACCTATGGTGCCCTGGGGCATGGCGACACCCTCAATGTGGGCTCACCGAAGCAGATCGGAGCCGATCAAGACTGGGAACAGCTCGCGGGGATCGCAAATTACTCGCTGGCCAGGAAGACCGACGGCAGCCTGTGGGAGTGGGGCATCAACCGTACGTCCTATCCGCGCATGCTCGGCGAGGATCAAGACTGGACCTGGATCAGTGCTGGCACATATCACCTATTCGCCTTGAAAGACGATGGGAGCCTGTGGGCCTGGGGTGATGGTCGCCAGGGGCGACTAGGACTCGGTGACACAACTAATCGGCTCTCTCCTACCCGCGTGGATAGCGACACTGGCTGGGCATGGATCACTGCTGGCGGGGCGCACTCCGCGGGTATCAAGGCTGACGGTACCCTGTGGACCTGGGGCAACGGATACGCCGGTCGTCTTGGCCATGGCAACACATCACAACAGACTGCCCCATTGCAAGTTGGTACAGATTCCGATTGGGCCTGGGTCAGCGCGGGTGGGGAGCACACCCTGGCCGTCAAGTCCGATGGCACGTTGTGGAGCTGGGGGGAGGGCCATCGCGGCCGCTTGGGCCACGGCGACACCGATGATCGGCTGTCACCGACCCGGGTGGGTACCGACTCAGACTGGGTGTGGGTGAGTGCCGGCTTGTGGGAATCCTTCGCCATGAAAGCGGATGGCACCCTGTGGAGTTGGGGTTACGGACTTTACGGCCATCTTGGCCACGGCGATGGCTTGGATTATCACGTACCGACACAGGTGGTTGGTGCGCCGACGGGATTGCTGGTGCAGGCCAGCAAGACCGGTTATTTCGTGATGGGTGTTACGACACCAGCTGTTCCTGAACCCCTGCAGCTGCCGCAGCTGGTGCCGCAATTATCCGCCGAAGTCGTTGTACCCGATTCAGTTCAGGCCCTGGGTACAACGCTGACCCTGGACGCCGCCATTACGGGTGCGACTTATGGCGTCAGCCAGGTCGAATTTTTCCTGGACGGCGTTTCGCTGGGAACGGATACGAGTACACCTTACCAGTTGGACTGGGTGGCTACGGCCGGTTTCCACACCCTGCACGTGGTGGTGACCAATCAGTTGGGAGATAGCAGCGTCTCACAAGCAATTGAGGTGCCCGTCTCTGCGGATCTGGATACGACGTTCTCCGGCACCTCTCACCAGGCCTATACCTGGGGCCGGGGTTATAACGGAGAAACCGGGCGGGGCAACAACGGCACACTCAAGGTGCCAACCCAACTGGGCGACGAAGCCACCTGGGCCTGGCTCTCAGCAGGTGCGTACCACGCCTTGGGGCTCAAGCGCGACGGTACCCTGTGGAGCTGGGGTGGTGGGCAAAATGGCCGCCTTGGTCACGGCGATACGGTGTCTACGAGCTCGCCGCTGCAAATTGAAAGCGGCCAGGATTGGTCGCAGATGTCGGCCGGCAGCGATCACTCAGTTGCCATACGGGCCGATGGCACCCTGTGGAGCTGGGGCTACAACAACTACTATCAGCTTGGTCGTGGTTACCTGAACCAGACCATTCCCACACCGGGACAGGTGGGCCCGGACAATGACTGGGCTTGGGTAGATGCCGCCGGCGGTTATAACCTCGCCCTGAAAACTGACGGCACGCTCTGGAGCTGGGGCGGCGGTGGCGCATGGCTGGGACGCGGTGGCGCCGCCAACCAGTCCCGGCCCTTGCAGATTGGGAGTGATGCGGACTGGGCCTGGGTGAGCGCCGATTCTCAACATTCCGCCGCTGTTAAAACCGATGGCACCCTGTGGACCTGGGGTATCGGCAATTATGGTCGTCTCGGCCTCGGTGATACCACAGCCAGGTTTGTGCCCACCCAGGTGGGAACGGATACCGACTGGGTGCGGGTGAGCGCCGGGTTTGGCCATACCCTCGCGTTGAAATCAGATGGCAGCCTTTGGAGTTGGGGTTACGGCTGGCAAGGTGCCCACGGGCAGGGCGATACCACCGATTACCTCCTGCCCACCCGGGTGGGCGTGGACATGGACTGGGTCTGGGTGGAAGCCGGGCAGGGCCGTTCTTATGCGCTAAAGGCAGACGGGACCCTGTGGAGCTGGGGCCAGGGGAGTGTGGGTGAACTGGGGCACGACAATACCCTGAATTACCTGGTGCCAACCCAGGTCATGGGCGCAGCGCCGGGCACCCTGGTGGATTCCGGCGGTTATTTCGCGGCCGGCATTACGGTTGCGCAGGTGCCGCGAGCCCTGCAGATCCCACAACTGGTGCCGCGTATGGCGCTGACAATGACTAGTCCCCAACAGGATTCCGTGCAGTTCCTGGGCGATACGGTATCGTTTGAAGCTGAGGTCCTGGAATCCACGAACGCAGTTAGCCAGCTAGAGTTTTTCCTCAACGGCAGGTCTCTGGGGGAGGATGCCACAGCGCCCTACCAATTGGATTGGGTTGCCACCTCCGGTAGGCATACCCTGCGAGCACAAGCCACCGATGCCACCGGTGCTACGCGCTATTCCGATACTGTGCAGATCAGCGTGCCGATGGATGTCTCCTCACCATTCCTGAACACCCGCGCACAGGCATTCTCCTGGGGTAATGGCCAGTACGCACCGGCCATGGTAGTCAGGTCAGTTTCAATGTGCCTACTCAACTGGGCACTGATTCCGACTGGGCCTGGTTGAGTGCCGGTACCGACCACGGCCTGGGCCTGAAACGAGACGGAACGCTCTGGAGCTGGGGCCGTGGTACTTACAATGCTCTGGGTCACGGCAACACGCTAAATGTGGCAGCACCACAGCAGGTCGGCACCGACACCGACTGGAAACAGATTGCGGCCAAACCGAACTACTCTTTGGCCATCAAGACTGATGGCAGCCTCTGGAGCTGGGGTTATGGCAGCACCAACTACCCGCGCATGGTCGGCACCGATATGGATTGGCGCTGGATTAGCGCCTCTGCTGGCCATGTCATTGCCCTTAAGGATGACGGCAGTCTTTGGACCTGGGGCGATGGTACGTATGGTGCGCTTGGGCATGGCAATAACGCCAGTACAACCACTTTGGTCGAGCTTGGCACTGACTAGGACTGGGCCTGGATCAGTGCCGGTCAGCGACATTCCGCAGCGATCAAATCAGATGGCAGTTTGTGGACCTGGGGCTACGGCTATGCCGGCCGCCTGGGTCATGGCAATTCGACGACACAATATGCACCCGTGCAGGTCGGAGCGGATACTGACTGGACCTGGGTGAGTGCCGGAGCGGAACACACCCTGGCGGTGAAGTCTGACGGTAGCTTGTGGAGCTGGGGCGAGGGCCACCGGGGCAGGCTCGGACATGGCGATACGCTCGATCAGAATTTACCCACGAGAGTTGGCACGGATGCGGATTGGGTGTGGGTCAGCGCCGGCGCGCAGGAGTCCTTCGCCATGAAAGCGGATGGCACACTCTGGAGCTGGGGGTATGGCGCATATTATGGGCACCTCGGTCAGGGCGATACACTGGATTATCACGTGCCGACACAGGTGCTCGGTGCGGCACCCGGTACCCTGGTGGAGGCCAGCAAGTCGGGTTACTTCGCGATGGGCGTGACCGTGTCGCGTGTCCCCGAACCGCTGCAGATACCGCAATTGTTGCCGGAGTTGTCCGCCGAGATTTCGAGCGCCAACGCCGTCGAGGTGCTGGGCAATACAGTCAGCCTGAATGCGACGATTACCGGTGCGACCTACGGTATCAGCCAGGTCGAGTTCTTCCTTGACGGGGAATCCCTGGGCGCGGCCACGACGCCGCCCTTCCAGCTAGACTGGGTGGCCACCGCTGGCTTCCACACGATAGATGTGGTTGTGACCGACCAGTTGGGAGAAACCAGCACGTCGGAACCCATTGAAATTGCGGTATCCGCCGATCTCGACACCACCTTCTCCGGTACCGCCAACCAGGCCTACAGCTGGGGCAAGGGTTACTACCGGGCCACGGGCCAGGGCATTGGGGGCAACCTCGTGGTGCCCACCCAGATTGGATCGGAATCCGAGTGGACCTGGCTGGCCGCCGGTGGCGATCACGGCCTGGGCGTCAAGTTCGATGGCACCCTATGGAGCTGGGGAGAGGGCCAGCACGGACGTCTCGGTCACGGTGATGAACTGGATGCGGCTTCGCCGAAGCAGGTAGGCACAACCAATGACTGGGCGCTGGTTGCCGCAGGGCATTACCACACCGCGGCCCTGAAATGGGACGGCAGCCTGTGGACCTGGGGTCGTAACCACAAGTACCAGCTCGGCCACGGCTACAACACGAGCAATTTCCTGACACCGGACTATGTGAATACCGACCGGGACTGGGCCTGGGTGGCCGCGGGCAGCGCCCACACCCTGGCCCTGAAAGAGAACGGCACCCTCTGGGCCTGGGGTTGGGGTTTGAGCGGTCAACTGGGCACCGGCGGCACCACCGACAAGCCCTACCCGACACAGATCACCACGGATACCGACTGGGCATGGATCGATGCCGGCGAAAGTCATTCAGTAGCCCTTAAAGAAGATGGAACCCTGTGGACCTGGGGCCAGGGTGCCTACGGGCGCCTGGGCCACGGCGATACCGCCCGGCGTTATGAGCCCACCCAGGTAGGTACGGACTCTGACTGGGCCCGGGTGAGTGCGGGTTGGGGCTTTAACCTGGCCCTGAAAGCCGACGGCAGTCTATGGAGCTGGGGTTACGGATTGGGTGGCGCGCTGGGTCATGGCGATACCCAGGACCTTCTTGTGCCCACCCGGGTCGGCACCGACATGGATTGGGTCTGGATCAGTGCCGGTAACCGTTATTCGTTTGCACTCAAGGCCGACGGCAGTCTGTGGAGTTGGGGTGGTGGTGCCGCTGGCGCACTGGGCCTCGGCGATACCCTCGATTACCATGTGCCGACCCAGGTAGTCAGTGCCCCGCCGGGACTGCTGGTGGATGCCAGCGATTACGGCTACTTTGCGCTGGGACGCACGGTTTACAAAACACCGGATGCCCTGGAGCCGCCGCCGGCGCAGATGTATCCCCAGCTCTTGATCAACGCGGTGCCGCAGGGTGGCACGCACCTCGAAGACGTGGAGTTGGCCCTGACCGGTGCCATCATCACCTCCACCGCACCCATCGCGCGGGTGGATTTCCTGGCCGATGGGGTGGTCTTCGATAGCGATGCCGATGCGCCCTACTATTCCAGTTGGACGGTGCTCGAGGGTGTCCACGAGCTGACTGCAGTTGCTGTGGATGATCTCGGGGCTACCGGCACCGCGGAACCGATCACCATTACCGGTCTGGTGAACACTGCGCCTGCAATCAGCGATCTCGTACCCGCAGACCAGTCCACCAATATCAACGGCACGGTTATCACGCTTGGCGCTACTGCGACGGATGCGGAAAACAATGTTGCCAGCGTCGCCTTCTATGTGGATGGCGTGCTTCACGATGAAGTCAGCGGCTACCCCTACGAATCAACCTGGCAGTTGACTCCGGGGCCCCACCAGATCTACGCCCGTGTCACAGATACCCGCCAGGCCTTCACCGAGACACCCGTTCACACCATTACCGGTGTCAGCAATACCGCGCCAACGGTGACCCTAACAGCACCGACAGTGCCGACAAGCGTTGAGGAAAATGACCTCGTCACCATGGAGGCCACTGCGGCAGATATTGATGGCGACCTGGAAAGTGTGACCTTCTATCTCAATGGCTATGCACTTGCCACGATCGAAACCGCGCCGTTTACCTATACCTGGACCGCGACACCGGGAAGCTACGCAGTCACGGCCCTGGCGCGCGATGTCTGGGGCTGGGAAGGGCAGTCGGAGGCAGTTTCCCTGACAGTAACCAATGCCTTGCCGCCGCCACCTGCTCCGCCGGTAGTGACCTCTGCCTGGACGCCTCAGGATATCTACCTGGGGCAAGAGCAAACCTACACCTGGAGTTCCAGCGGTGCGTCTGAATGTTTTGGTGGCAAGTGGAACACTGAGGAAGAGATGGAGGCAGCGAGGACTTCGAAACCTCGCGCACTCTCGGGTTCAATAGGCCCGGAAACTCCAGGCGCGGTTGGTAATTACACCGCCCAGCTCACCTGCTTGGGCGAGAACGATACAATCACTATCTCCTATGCACCTCGCACTGTCTCTGACCCACCGCCCCCAACCCTGGAAACCTCCTGGGAGCCGCCGATTGTGGCGGAGGGTACGGAGCAGACTTATCGCTGGGAGTCACAGCATGCCAAGAGCTGTTCCAATTCCCTCCATCCTGAAGTAGACAAGGGAACCAGCGGCGTCGAATACGCGACGTGCCCCATTGGGATATACGAGGCCACGCTGACGTGCGAGGGGTGGGACGGTAGCTCGGTAGTTTCGCGGGCCCCGCGCGAAGTAATCGAAACGCCAACCGTCACCGCCTACTGGGAGCCAGAGATAGTCCAGGAAGGCATACCTCAGACTTACTACTGGTCTTCGACCAATATGACCAAATGCGTTAACGGCCAGGGTGTGGATCTGGGTACCTCCGGCGATTCGGAGCAAACCTCACCCGCCGGGACCTACACCGCGGTACTGAATTGCACAGGTCGTGATGGCCTGGTCTACACAGACATTTCGCCGCGAGAGGTGCTCGGTGAAGGGACGCCACCGGTGGCAACCGGCGTCAAGCTGGCGCCAGGGCCGGCGGCTAACCCCGGTGCAGGCGACTCAGCTGTCTCAGATGCTGTCGGCGCCATCAACGGCAGTTTCTCGGTGGGTCCGGCGGGGAATGCCACCTATGACATCCCCTTCGTGACCGCCGCAGGCGTGGCCGGTGTCGCACCGCAGATTGGATTGCGCTACGACAGTAGTGCCGGTAACGGTATCGCCGGCCAGGGGACTTCGTTGACCGGGCTGTCCTC
>Ga0056115_1000130_pt1 | contig 38755 bp, 42 predicted proteins | sample WorMetOlspDAHAB1_FD_77007 | JGI IMG/M metagenome (GOLD analysis project Ga0056115, IMG submission 77007) | Marine gutless worms symbiont microbial communities from Max Planck institute for Marine Microbiology, Germany - Olavius sp. DAHAB.1 ...
CGGCGGCATCCAAGGTGCCGTCATCGAAGGCCGGCACATCGTCACCCAGTCCCTTACGGTTGCTGGCGGTCAGGAAATCCAGCGCCGCGTAAACGTTTCCAAGGCCGACGCCGGGCACGGAAATGTCGCGCGCCTTGTAGACGCCGGTCGCAATCAGGACAGCGTCGTGCCGTGCGCGCAGGTCTTCGAACGTGATGTCGCGCCCGATCTCCACATTGAGGTGGAACTCCACGCCGCCCTCGACCAGCCAGTCGCCGCGTCGCGCGACCACGTGTTTTTCCAGCTTGAAGCCCGGGATGCCGTAGACCAGCAGGCCGCCGACCCGGTCGTACCGGTCGTAGACGTGAACCTGATACCCCTTGCGCCGCAGCTTGTCCGCCGCTGCAAGCCCGCCCGGACCGGCCCCGATGATGCCGACCGATTGCGGTCTCTCCCGGACCGGCCGCGCCGGTTCCACCCAGCCCCGCTCCCAGGCGGTGTCGGTGATGTACTTCTCCACCGAGCCGATCGTGACCGTCCCGTGGCCGGACTGCTCGATCACGCAATTGCCCTCGCACAGACGGTCCTGAGGACAAATGCGGCCGCAGATCTCCGGGAAGGTGTTGGTCTCCGCAGAGGTCTGGTAGGCCTCCTCCAACCGGCCTTCGGCGGTCAACATCAGCCAGTCGGGGATGTTGTTGTGCAGCGGACAATGCACCTGGCAGAAGGGAATGCCGCACTGGGAGCAGCGTCCGGCCTGCTCGGCAGCCTTGTCGGACGCATACTCGCGATAGATCTCGTCGAAATCGTGCCGGCGATCCGCAATCGACCGCTTTTCCGGCGGATGCTGTGCGGTGCCGACGAACTTCAACATACGATCTGTCGTCATGACGACGCTTTCCTCTGCCGTTAGTGCTCTTGCGGCATACATGGTGTGCGATGCCGTCGGACCGCGCTTTGACACACGGGCCCGTTTTTACGCCCAACATTTCCGGAACCACCGAAACGACGCAGCCACCGCCTCTGGCGCCCGGACAATGCCGGACCTGCCGCATCTTTCGGGGACGCCGCGCTTCTCCTCGTTCCTCCCGTTCAGCGCGCGTCTGCCGAACCGCCCCTCACAAGACCTTTTATCACCGAGGAGCGGTTTTTATGTCAACAATATTGCCCTATATACGCCGGGCAGGAATTGCAGATTCCTTAATTTACCACATCGGCCCGGCATTCCCAGTTATTATTAGTTCCGATTCGGGACTAATGGCCCCGCAGAAAAGAATGGCAATCCGATTCCCGTTGGGTTAAGCGTTCGAATCATAGAGATGGGGGGTTGGCGATTGTCGCTGCACCATATCTTGATCCTTGCCGCGATCCAGGGACTGACCGAGTTTCTACCGGTGAGTTCATCGGGACACTTGGTCATCACGTCAAAATTGTTGGGGTATCCCGATCAGGGCCTCACGATTGACGTTGCCTTGCACGTGGGCACGCTGCTGGCGGTCGCTCTTTACTTCTGGCGGGACGTCTGGGAAATCGCGGTCGGCGGGCTCCGCCTGGTCACCGGACGCAGAGGCCCGCAGGTCCGCCTCCTGATCAATGTGATCATCGCCACCATTCCCATCATCCTGGCAGGCTATTTCGGCCATCCCTATGTCGTGATGTTCGCGCGGGACGTGCAGCTCATCGCCTGGGCATCGATCGGATTCGGCGTGCTGCTGTTCGTTGCAGACCGGGTCGGAATGACCGTCTGGCGGGTCGAGCACCTCACATGGGTCAATGCCCTGGCCATCGGCCTGGCCCAGGTTCTGGCGTTGATCCCCGGGACCAGCCGGTCTGGCATCACCATGACCGCCGGGCGCCTGTTGGGCATGGAACGGTGGGAAGCCGGGCGGTTCTCGCTGATTCTGTCGATTCCCACCATCTTCGCGGCCGGCCTGTTGACCGGCATCGAAATTCGGCTGTCCGAAGATTTCACGCTGTTGGGCCCGGACGCGCTGGCGTCCGCCGCGGCAGGCTTCGTCGCCGGCTTCATCGCCATTGCCCTGATGATGGCCTGGCTGCGCCGGGCCGGGTTCACGCCGTTCGTCGTCTACCGGCTGGTCTTGGGCGCGGGCCTTCTCTACTGGCACTTCAACGGCGGCAACAGCCTCATCTAGACCGGCTGCGCCGAGGTGTAACGGCCCCCCTTGCGGTACATGTCCATGTAAAAGGGCAGGATCACTTCCGCCGCAGTGGGGGTGATGCCGAGATCCGCAAGGCCCGGATGTTGACCGCCGACCACATTGTCCGACCGCAGCAGCGCGACCTGATCGCGCGTCAGGGGCGGCTTCGGCAGCATCTCCAAGAAGGCGGCCTCGAACGACGCGACGCCGAACGGAACCGGGACCAACAGGCGGCGCATTCCCGTTTCCCGCAAGACAAGCTGCATCAGCTCCTTGAACGTGTAGATGTGCGGGCCCCCCAGCTCGTAGGTCTTTCCCCCAAGCGTCGGGTCGGCCAGGATCTTCGCCATCGCGTCGGCGACGTCGCCGACATAGACCGGCTGAAACCGCGTCGCACCGCCGCCGACCAGCGGCAGGACGGGCGTGAAACGCGCCAGCGACGCGAACAGATTGAAGAACCCGTCCCCGGGCCCGAACACCACGCTGGGCCGGATGATCGCCGCCGCGGGGAACGCGGCGCGTACCGCCTCTTCGCCGGCCGCCTTGGTGCGGGCATAGACCGACGGCGACTCCTTCGCCACGCCCAGCGCGGACATATGAACGAAACGGCTTGCGCCCTCGGCCGCCGCGGCCTTGGCGATCCGTTCGGCCGCCTGCCGGTGCACCGCCTCGAAGGTCTGCGCGCCGCTGGGGTAAAGGATGCCGACCAGATTGACCACCGCGCCGGCACCAGCCACCGCGGCGCGCACGGAGGCGTCGTTCCGCACGTTGGCCTGGATCGGGACGATCTGTCCGACGTCCCCCAACGGCTTCAGGGGCATCGCCTGTTCCGGATCGCGCACCGCCACCCGGATGCATGCGCCGGTTTCGGCAAGGCGCTGAACCAACGCCCGCCCGATGAATCCCGATCCGCCAAACACGGTGATAAGGTCGATCGCCATAGCTGGAACCCGTCCCATTCGACTTGCGGCAACGCCGGCCGGCGCAGCGCCGACCGACACCGGGCGACCATAATCGCATCACCGATTCGTTGCCACCCTTTCGCCGCACCGTTGCAACGAATCAGGTTGACAGAAGGTCCCGTGATGAAAGAGATTGCGGCCCGCATCGCGGCTGCCCGCGATATGCGCCCAGGTGGCGGAATTGGTAGACGCGCAGGTTTCAGGTACCTGTGGGGGCAACCCCGTGGAAGTTCGAGTCTTCTCCTGGGCACCATTATCGCGATGATTCGACGCACTCGAACGACGCGCACGAACAGTCATCAGCCGACAGGCAGCGGATTGTATCTGGTTTGAAAATCGAGCTTCACAAAGGCGATCTCCCGCAAGACCTGGACCTTGGACAGGTCGTCGCCGTCGATACCGAAACCATGGGTCTTGACCCGGCACGCGACCGGCTGTGCCTGGTGCAGCTGTCGGCCGGCGACGGTAACTGCCACCTGGTGCAGATCGGCCAGGGCCAGGCGCAGGCGCCCAACCTGACGCGGCTGCTTTCCGATCCCGCGGTCCTGAAACTGTTTCATTTCGCCCGGTTCGACATCGCCATGCTGCGGCGCTATCTCGAAGTTGCGGTCGCGCCGGTTTACTGCACCAAAATCGCATCCAAGCTGGTCCGGACCTATACCGACAAGCACGGCCTGAAAGACCTGGCCAAGGAAATGCTTGGCGTCGATCTTTCGAAGCAGCAGCAGTCCTCCGATTGGGGCGCGGCGACGCTGACCCAGGCGCAACAGCAATACGCGGCCTCGGACGTGCTGCATCTGCACGCCCTGAAGCAAAAGCTGGACGAGATGCTGGCGCGCGAAGGGCGTGCGGAATTGGCGCAGGCGTGTTTCGACTTTCTGCCGACCCGCGCGCAACTCGATCTCAGCGGATGGGCCGACGAAGATATCTTCGCGCACTGACGCCCGGAAGCGCGGAAGCCATTGGTTACGTTGACTTTGCGGGCAACCGGACTCATACTCTGGCGTCGTCACGCCTGCGGGGGATCTCCGACACTGCGACATGACGCGTGCAACGCAAGATCGGATGGCTGCGGCCTGTTGCGGGGCGCATTTGCACCGCCACTTGCGGTGGTGAGAAACAAGCTTCGACCCGACCATAAAAAGACGAAAGTGTAACCGGCACTCCATGACCGCATTGAAGAAAGAAATACAGGACGCCCAGGACGCGCCCCGGCCCGACGTCGAAGCCGGCAACCGCGTTTTGAGAACCGAGGGCACTGCGATTCTGGCCGTCGCCGATTCCCTTGGCGCGGATTTCACCGGCGCCCTGGATCTCCTGGCCCGGGTCAGCGGCCGGGTCATCGTGACCGGCATCGGAAAAAGCGGCCATATCGGCCGCAAGATCGCAGCAACCCTGGCCTCCACCGGCACGCCCGCCCAGTTCGTGCATGCTGCGGAATCCAGCCATGGCGATCTCGGCATGATCACATCGGCAGATGCCGTGCTGGCCCTGTCCAACTCCGGAGAGACGGGCGAACTGGCGGATCTGATTGCCTATACGCGGCGGTTCCAGATTGGCCTGATCGCAATTACATCGCGCGGCGACAGCACCCTGGCCGACGCGGCCGATGTTGCGCTGGTCCTGCCCGCCATGCCGGAAGCCTGCCCGATGGGGCTGGCGCCGACCACGTCGACCACAATGATGCTGGCGCTGGGCGACGCGCTGGCAGTTGCATTGCTGGAACGGAAGGGATTCTCGGCGCAAGACTTCCATGTCTTCCATCCAGGCGGCAAGCTGGGCCGGCAGTTGTTGCGAATGAAGGATCTGATGCACACGGGCGACATTTTGCCGCTGGCATCGGGCGATCCGCTGATCGCGGACATCCTGGAGCCGATGACGGAGAAGCGCTTCGGGTGCATGGGGATCGTCGATCCCGACGGCCGGCTGCGCGGCATCATCACCGATGGCGATCTGCTGCGGCACATGACGCCCAATCTTCTGCAGCAGCGCGCCAGCACCGTGATGACCGTGGACCCGATCACCGCCACGCGCGACGCGATGGCGGGCGACATGCTGGCGCTGATGAACGAACGCAAAATCGGCGCCTTGTTCGTCGTCGATGATGGGCACCCCGTGGGCATCGTCCATTTCCACGACTTCTTGCGGGCGGGCGTTGCCTGACCGCTTGTGAAACAGAGATGACCGACCAGGCCCTGCAAAGCCGACAGCAGATCCCGATCGCCACGCGGCGGACGAAGGTCAGCCCGTGGCACGGCTACATGGTCGGCGTGCTGAAACTGCTGTTGCCGGCGACCGCCATCGCGCTGGTTCTGCTGGTCGCGATCTGGCCGATCATTTCCAAGCAGAACGAACGGTTCAGGATCGATCTCGAGACCGCCGGCGCAGGCGACGTCGAAAGCATCAAGATGGAGAACCCGCGCTACACGGGGATCGACAGCACCAATCAACCGTTCGCCGTGACCGCGACCGCGATGAATCAGGAACGCACCGATGCAACCGACGTGGATCTGGAATCGCCGAAGGCCGATATCCTGTTGTCGGACGGAACCTGGGCGGCCGTCACGGCGCTGAACGGATCGTATAACCGCGAGACCAAGCTTTTGACCCTGGAGACCGACGTTAATCTGTTCCACGACGGCGGCTACGAGTTCCGTACCAACAGCGCGACCTTGGACCTTGTCGGCGGCAACGCCCACGGCGCCGAGCCGGTCGAGGGCCAGGGGCCGTTCGGACATCTGAGCGGTCAGGGATTCCAGATCTTCGACAGGGGCGCGCGGATCGTGCTGACCGGAAAATCCAGCGTGACCATCTACAGCCAGAACGGAAGCTGAGCGATGCGGCGCGTGCTGGCGGCCGCTGCCCTTCTGTTGCCCGCGATGACGTTGTGGCTGCCCGGCGACGGCGCGGCCCAGGGCCTGCTGGACGGCGGAGGCGATGATTCCGGTCCGGTGGAGATCGAAGCGACCGAGGGAATCGAATGGCTGCGCGACGAGCAGCAATACATCGCCCGCGGCGACGCCCGGGCCAAGCGCGGCAATTTCGAGGTGCGGGCCGACATCCTGACGGCCCATTACCGCGATGACGAAACCACCGACGGTCAGCAGATCCACCGCCTGGACGCCGACGGCAGCGTGATCATCGACACCTCCGGCGAACTCGCCTACGGAGACCAGGGCGTTTACCACGTGCTGGAGCAGATCATGGTTCTGGTCGGCAACGACCTGCGGTTCGAAAGCGCAGACGCCATCATCACCGCCCGCGACAGCCTGGAGTTTTGGGAGGCCGACGAACTGGCGGTGGCCCGCGGCAACGCCACGGTTGTCACGACGGATGCGCGGCGGCTGCGGGCCGACGTGATGACCGCATATATCCTGCCCGACGCCAGCGGCAAGAAGTCGGTGCAGCGGATCGACGCGATCGGCAATGTCCACGTCTCGACCGGGCAGGAAATCATCCTGGGCCGCGAAGGGGTCTACGAGGTCGACCGCGAGGTCGCGACGATCTGCGGGAACGTCAGGATCACCCGCGGCGATAACCAGTTGAACGGCGATTGCGCCGAGGTGGAAATGGACACCGGCCGGTCGCGCCTGCTGGGCGGCGGGCAGAGGCTGAAGGCGCTCATTCTTCCGACGGAATAGGGATGAAGGTAGTGTTCCGTAAAGAAAAGCTCGGCTATTGTGCGGCCATGCAAAACCCGTGCTAATATCGGTAAACAAGGTCGTTTTCGGGGTCGGGACAGAATGAAGGATACTGGTGATCTCCTGCAGCGGTCGGGGCAGAGCCCGGCGCGCGGCGCCGCGGACCAGCCCGGTTCCGGACCGCGGCTGGTGACCGACAATGCGGGGCTGGTCGCCCGAAGCCTTGGCAAGCAATACAAGAAGCGGCCCGTTCTGCGCGACGTCACGCTTTCCGTTCAGCGGGGCGAAGCCGTTGGACTGCTTGGCCCGAACGGCGCCGGCAAGACGACCTGCTTCTATATCATCACCGGCCTGATCGCGCCCGACTACGGCGATATCTTTCTGGACGGCCAGGACATCACGGACCTGCCCATGTACCGGCGGGCCCGCCTCGGGATCGGCTATCTCCCCCAGGAAGCCTCGATCTTCCGGGGCCTGACCGTGGAACAGAACGTACGGGCCGTCCTGGAAGTGATCGAGAAGGACCGCGGCCGGCGCGAGGCGATGCTGGAAGCGCTGTTGGCCGAATTCTCCATCACCCACCTTCGCCGCACCCCTGCCGTGGCCCTGTCGGGCGGCGAGCGGCGCCGTGTGGAAATCGCCCGGGCGCTGGCCTCGCAGCCGCACTTCATCCTGCTGGACGAGCCGTTGGCCGGCATCGACCCGATCGCGGTACGCGACATCCGCGGCCTGGTCAGCCACCTCAAGGACCGCGGGATCGGGGTCCTGATCACCGACCACAATGTGCGCGAAACGCTGGACCTGGTGGACAGGGCTTACATTCTGCACGACGGCGGCGTCCTGATGGAGGGAACGCCGCAGGACATCGTCGCCGACCAGGAAGTCCGGCGCGTCTATCTTGGGGACCGGTTCAGCCTCTAACGGGCATCCGTCTCACCATGTCGATCAGTCAACGTCTCGATCTGCGTCAGGGGCAATCCCTGATCATGACACCTCAGCTGCAGCAGGCGATCAAGCTGCTGCAGCTCTCCAACATGGAGGTGGCCGCCTTCGTCGAGGCCGAGCTGGAACGAAATCCCATGCTGGAGACGGGCGATCCCGACGAGGACCGCCGCCGCGAGCCGGGCGATGAGCGCCAGTCGGCCGATGCCCAGGCCACCGCGGCCGAGGACCAGCCCGCCCCCCAGGACAGCCTCGAACTGGCCAGCGCCGAAACCCTGCCGACCGACACGGACACCCCCCTGGACACCAGCTACGACGATGTCTGGGACGAGGACCGGACGACCGCGCCGATGTCCCACGCCGACTCCATGGGCGGCCAGATGGAGATCGGCTCGCGCGGCGGCGCAATGGATTTCAGCGATCCGGACCTCAGCCTGGAGGCGACACTCAGCGAAACCAAGTCGCTGCGCGACCATTTGTCGGAGCAGCTTCATATCGAGTTTCAGGACCCGGCGGATCGCACCATCGGCCACCACCTGATCGACCTGGTCGACGAGGCCGGCTGGTTGAACGGCGATCTGGAGCAGGTCGCCGATCTGCTGGGCTGCGAGATGGAGCGTCTGCGCTCCGTCCTGGCGCGCATGCAGCGTTTCGAACCGTCGGGAATCATGGCCTGCTCGCTGGCGGAGTGTCTGGCCCAGCAGCTTCGTGACAAGGACCGGTTGGATCCGGCAATGCAGGCGCTGCTGGAGAACCTGGATCTCTTGGCGAAACGCGAGATCGATACGCTGATTCAGATCTGCGGCGTGGATGCGGAGGACCTGAGGGACATGGTCGCCGAGATCCGCGCGCTCGATCCGAAGCCGGGCCTCGCCTTTGCGCACGAGATCAGCCAACCGGTGACGCCGGACATCCTGATGCAGCCCGGCCCGGATGGCAGCTGGATCGTGGAGCTCAACCCCGAGACCCTGCCCAAGGTTCTCGTCAACTCCGAGTATTACGCCCAGGTCAGCCGGGATGCGCGCTCCAAGTCCGAGCGCGACTACATCACCGAGCAGATGCAGTCGGCGAACTGGCTGGTGAAGTCGCTGCATCAGCGGGCGACGACCATCCTGAAAGTGGCCAGCGAGATCGTCCGCCAGCAGGACGCCTTCTTCGCGCGCGGCGTGGAGCATCTGCGGCCGTTGGTTCTGCGTGACATCGCAGAGGCCATCGAAATGCACGAAAGCACGGTCAGCCGGGTGACCACCAACAAGTTCATCGCGACGCCCCGGGGTCTGTACGAACTGAAATTCTTCTTCACAGCGGCGATCGCGAGCAGCACCGGCGGCGAGGCCCACTCCGCCGAGTCGGTCCGGCATCGGATCAAGTCTCTGATCGACCAGGAGGAGCCGAAGGCGATCCTGTCCGACGACCGGATCGTGGAAATCCTCAAAAGCGACGGGATCGACATCGCCCGACGGACGGTGGCGAAATATCGTGAATCCATGAAAATCCCCTCGTCGGTGCAACGCCGAAGGCAGAAGGCACGGCCCATTTAGCGGGGGCCGTCAGGGCCGATTTTTGGGCGTAGACGCTGGCGTGGGGGCTGCCTAGAATGGGCTGTCAGGCTGGGGATTTCCGGGGCGCAAACGGTTGTTGACTCCTGATTTTGCCGCAACTATGGTGCCGCCGCTCATTGACATGGCCACGCAAAAGAGCGCCTGTCGCCTCAAGCGGCCGGGACCGGCCAATCTGTATTGGATCAAGGGATAGACAGTTCCCCATGCAGCTTTCCATCAAAGGCAAGCAGCTCGACATTGGCGATTCACTGCGCGGGTATATTGAAGATCACCTTGCGACCGCGGTCGGAAAGTACTTCGAGAACCCGGTAGACGCCCATGTCGTCATGTCCAAGCAGGGACACAGCTTCCAGGCGGACATCCAGGTTCACATCAATCGCCGGATCCTCGTTCAGGGGCACGGCGCCGCCGACGATGCGCACGCCGCCTTCGACATGGCCAACGCGCACGTGACCAAGCGGCTGCGGCGCTACAAGCGGCGCCTGTTGGATGACCAGAGACGCAAGGGCGACCGCGACGACGTGGTGCTGGCCCAGCAATACGTTCTGGCGCCGGAACCCGAGGGCGACGGCGAAGAGGTCGAGAGCGACGGTTCGGATCAGCCGGTCATCGTGGCCGAACTGACGACGGCGATCGAAACAATGTCTGTCAGCCACGCGGTGATGCGCATGGACCTGGCCGGGCAGCCGGCCTTCATGTTCCGAAACAGCGCTCATGGCGGCCTGAACATGGTCTATGTCCGCGGCGACGGGAATATCGGGTGGGTCGATCCGCAAGGCGACACCGGCACGGTGTCGGAATAGGAACACTTATGGGGCCCCAGGGCTCCGGACGTATGGTGAAAGCATGGAGATCTCGGATCTTCTGACGCCGGGCGCGGTTATTCCCAAGCTGACGGCGGCTTCAAAGAAACAAGCTCTGCAGGAACTGTCGAAGACCGCGGCGGCGCTGACCGGGATCAACGAGCGCACCGTCTTCGACACGCTGCTGGAGCGCGAGCGCCTGGGCACGACGGGCGTCGGCAACGGCATCGCCATTCCGCACGGCAAACCGGTCGGTCTTGACCGCCTTTACGGCGTCTTCGCCCGCCTGGACAAGCCGATCGATTTCGATTCGGTGGACGAGCAGCCGGTCGATCTGATCTTTCTGTTGTTGGCGCCGGAATCGGCCGGGGCCGACCATCTCAAGGCCCTGGCCCGGATCTCGCGGCTGCTGCGCAACCCGGCGATTTGCGAAAAACTGCGCGGCTCGGATTCGCGCGACGCCCTGTTCGCCCTTCTGGTGGACACCACCAAAAGCCACGCGGCCTGACGCAGCCGGCCGGCCGCAGGCCATTCCCCAGTTCGGAGCCTTGCCTCAGTGCAGGCTGACGGTCAGAAAATCATGATTGGCGGCGGCGAACGCCGCCGTTTCGAAATCGTCGGCCAGGCCGATCTCGCGGCCGTCGCCGGCGAAGATCCCGAAACAAATGCCGGTCGGCATAGACACAGGCTTGATGTAGGCGACGTCGTTTGCGCCAAGCGCGGCAAAGTCCTCGTCGGTCATGTGCCGGAAGTCGAACGGATCGTCCATAGCTGGCATCCCTCTTCAGCCGTTCGGCGCTAGGCCGGGTCCTCGGGCGTTACATCGACCGTCTTCGTGCCGGCGCGCTTCGGGCGGGCGCTTTTGATGGCGATCGATTCGACGCGGGGCTCCACGTGCGGCCGCCGCAGATTGATATGCAAGAGGCCATTGTCCAGCTCGGCGCCTTCCACAACCAGTCCGTCCGCAAGCACGAAACTGCGCTGGAACTGTCTGGCGGCGATACCGCGGTGAAGAAACACCCGGTCGGCCTCCTCGGCGGCATCGTTCTGGCGTCCTTTGACGACCAGCTGGTCGTCCGCCAGTTCGACACTGAGGTCGTCATCGGAAAAGCCGGCAACGGCCAGCGTGATCCGCAGGCGGTCTTCGCCGATCTGCTCAATATTGTAGGGCGGGTACCCCTCGGACGGCATCTTCGAGATCCGGTCCAGGGTTCGTTCGAATTGCTCAAAGCCCAGCAGAAGCGGGCTGTTGAACGACGGAATGCGTGTCATGGTCAGCGGTCCCCTCAGGATCTGACGAGCGAGATGCTGTTGCCGCGGGAGCCCGGCTTGGCGGCACTCCCCGGTACGCCTTGTTAATTGGGGATCTGAAGGCTGCGAGTCAACCGCGGTTCAGCGCGACACGCTGGCAAGCTCGGCCGCAGGCAGGCCCCCCAGGGGCGGAAGCGTATGCGGCGCAGAAAACGGAAGGCCGTCGAAAACCCAGCAAACCGCCAGGAAAACCATCAGAACGAACATGCTACCCAAACAGGCAGGCCTTAACAGCGTATCCATTTGCCAACTCCGCCACTCGCGCGCGTCCCCCCATGGGACGATCTGCTATTAACGGCCGTTCAGGGCCTTCGAGCGACGGAATCAGGGCGATTTTGGGGCAGGAAGAAGCCTTAAGTCGCGTTTGGCAACAGCACCTTCGGGCCCAGTTTGTCGAGACATGCCGACAACCGCTGTGTTTCCGTATCGTTCAGCTCGAAGATGCCCGCAACGATACCGCACTCGGCCCAGATGACCCGGATATCCACGTCGCCGAACCCCTCCAGCGCAATGGAAAGCGTCTCGCCTGCTTCCGGCCGCAATCCGCACTCGAACGCAATGCCCCGAACCGAGACGTTTCGGACCGCGCCCACTTTGCGTTTGCCGTTGACCTCGACGTCAACGGTCAGCACCGGCGAGATCCGCCGGTCCTGACGCCGCTCTTTGAAGCTCACGTCTGCCGTACTGGCCATGGACCAAACTCCCTATTGCCCGAAACCGACGGCCCGGACACCTTCGTTAAAGCCGATTGCGGTTTCGATTTCCTTTATGAGTTCCAACGACGAGATCGGCTTCAGCAGCACTTTGGCGGCGCCCACTTGGGCAATAACCTCGTGTACCAGCGGATCGTCGTCCCCCGTCAGCACAAGGATCGGCGTCGAGCCTTTCAGGACGGTCTGATCGCGACGCACCGCGTTGCAGAACTCCAGACCGTCCATCTCGTCCATGTGCAAATCGCAGACCACCACATCGGGCTCTTTGACTTCGCCCGAACGCAGTTTGTCCAGCGCGACCATGGCGTTTTCCGCCTCGCTGACGTTGCGCACGCCGCCCGCATGCAACAGCCTTCGAACAATCATCCGCATCGTGCGTTGGTCGTCGATCACCATAACGCGAATGTCTTTCGGGTCGACTGCCGTCAACACTGCATCCATCGCCCTTCTCCAGCTCTGCCAACCACCGGGTCTGCCTCAGGACCGGAGTATGGAGGGCCTGAATTAAGAACCCGTTCATATTCACTTGCGTTTCGCTAAAATGCCGGAGAATGCCTCAAGACATTGAAATAACAAGTGAATTACATCTGTTCACGCGGCAAGGTCGCGGGCGGCATGTCGAAAACCACCCCTGCATTCCCGGAAAGGGACACCTGACGGATTCGCATTGGTAGAGACCCGGAATCGGGCCTATCTGGCGAGTCGAAAACAGGCACGCCCATGCGGCCCTGGCAACCTCAAGCGCTGGGAGTAAGGACAATGAACCTGCGCGACATCTCGATCCGTTACAAGAAATGGCAGAACTATCGGCGCATCCGCGACGAATTGGCCGGGCTCAGCACACGCGAGCTGGACGATATCGGGCTCGCCCGGGCCGACATCGACAGGATCGCCCGCAACAGCGTCCGGTAATGTGGCAGCAGGAGGCGGCGCCTGGCGCGCGCCTCCGCGCCATGAGGGGAAGGCTGGCCGATGCACCCAACTCCTCACCCTGAGGAGCGACTGCAGGGCGCGTCTCGAAGGGCATGGCTGAAACGGCTCCGTCACGCGAACGCAGGCCGAGCCCGCCCTAGTCGCGTCGGTATCCCTTGATGCTGACCAGACGCGGAACCGGCTCGTGGCCCGACTCGTGGTCGTGCTCGCGGATGAAGCCCTTGATCACCGGCGCAATGTCGGTGCGCCACTTGCGGCCGTTGAACACGCCGTAATGACCGACGCCTTTTTGCAGGTGATACCGCTTCAGATAGTCGGGCAGGTTCTTGGTGATCTCCAGCGCTGCCTTGGTCTGGCCGACGCCTGAAATATCGTCCAACTCGCCTTCGACGCACAGGATCGCCGTGCGCGTGATCTTTTCCGGCAGAACCGGGTGCCAGCGCGCGACCATCTCGCCCTTCGGCAGGGCGTGGTCCTGGAACACCACTTTCAGGGTATCCAGATAGAACTCTGCCGGTAGATCCATCACCGCCTGGTACTCTTCGTAGAAGCCGCGTTTCTTGTCCGCCGCCTCGTCGTCGCCTTCGACCAGATGATCGAACAGCTGATGATAGGACGCCAGGTGCTTCTCGAAGTTCATCGCCACGAAATTGGTGAGCTGGATGAAGCCCGGATAGACCTTGCGGAACATGCCCGGATAGGGCGGCGGGACCTGCACCACCACATGCTGCTCGAACCACTCCAGCGGCTTGCTCTGGGCCAGCGTGTTCACCGCCGTGGGCGACTTTCGCGTGTCGATCGGACCGCCGATCAAGGTCAGCGTCGCCGGAACGCAGGCATCGTTCCAGCCGGACATCACCGCGGTCGCCGCCATGGCCGGCACCGCGGGCTGGCAGACCGCGATCACATGGGTGTTCGGGCCCAGCACATGCAGGAAATCGATGAGGTAATCGATATAGTCGTTCAGATTGAACTTGTCCTCGGTGATCGGCACCATCCGGCAGTCCTGCCAGTCGGTCACGAACACGTCGTGGTCGGGCAAAAGCGTCTCCACCGTGCCGCGCAGCAAGGTTGCGAAATGACCCGACAGCGGGGCGACCAACAGGACCTTGGGATCCTCGCGGTCGGTCTGCCGCTTGAAATGCATCAAATGACAGTAGGTCCGCTTGACGACGGTCTCTTCCGTAACCGCCACCTTCTCGCCGTCGATTTCCGTGAAGTCCAGGTCCCAGTCGGGCTTGCCGTAGCGCCGTGTCAAGTGCTCGAACAGCTCCGCGGCCGAGCCCAGATAACGGGCGCCAGGATTGTGCGCCAGCGGGCTCCAGGGATTGCGGAACGCCAGACGGGCGCCCTCCGCGGCCATCCGGGCCGGTGCCATCCACAGGCGCTGCATCTCGTGCATATAATAAAGCATTGATTAACCCGTATTTTTGTTATGCGGGCCAACCCCATCCGCCGGTATCGGCAGAGTGGCACAACCGCATTAATGTGCAATGAAGCCCCGTCAGTTCCCCCAAAACGCACGCTCCTGCGGCCCGCAACCATATTGCGCTGCAGCATAACCGATCTCGGCGGAAAATGACACTGATCCGACACAAATCCGCGTTGGGCCATTGCCCCGATCCCGCGCGACCATAACAATGGCGGTCATGGACTGGTCGCAGAAACGCAAGGCGCTGGCCGAAGACGGCTATTGCGTGATCGAAGAGGCGCTGTCGCCCGCGCTGCTTGAGGCGACCCGAACGCAAGCCGCTGCAATCGTCGACGCGATTCCCGCGGATCACCGCGCGCGCAACAGATCTCAGGGCAGCCTTGTCCTGGTCGCCGACCATCCCGGCTTCGCGGACCTGATCGCAAGCCCCATGAATGAAGGGATCTTCGAAGGCCTCGGATTTCGCGACCCGCGTTTCAGTTCCGGCTATGTCATCTCGAAGCCGCCGCACAGCCCGGCGCTGTTCTGGCATCAGGACTGGTGGGCCTGGGACGACCCGATCTCCTACCGTGACACCGTCGCGCAGGTGTTCCTGTTCTTTTACCTGACCGACACCGGCCTGGAAAACGGCTGCCTGCGGGTCATTCCGGGCAGCCACCGCCGCCGCCATCCGCTGCACGACCAGCCGCCCGCGCACGACGAGGATCTGTCGCGCGTTGCCGATCCGGACAACTTGGTCTATCGGTCGGTCGAAGGCGAAACGCCGGTCGAAGTGAAAGCCGGATCGGCCGTGATCGGCGATGCAAGACTGCTGCACGGGACCTACCCGAACCGCAGCGGCGCCGAACGGACGCTGATCACACTGTGGTACCACCCCGACTTCGCCGCCTTGCCCGAACAGATCAAGGCCAGGATCGACCTCATCTTCAACCGCCGCGGCGTCGACACCGATCCGGACTGGACCGACGGCATGACGCCGGCAAAATGGCCTGCCGCAAACAAGGCCAAGGTTGCGCCGCTGTTGCCCGACTACGACGGCGACGCCGAACCGCAGCCCTGGAACCGGAACCCGGCCGGCCTCAGGTAAGCCTGGTCTTGCCGTTGCGTGACCGCAGCCGGTGCCGCAGGATCGGGAACGCGTCAGGCCGCAGGTTGCGGACCCGCAGGAAGGGTCTGGTCGGGGACACGTCTTCGCGGGATTCGCGCCAGACCACGAACAGACCGGAGGCGATGATGATCCCGGCGCCGGTTCCCACCCAGATGTCGGGCACGTCGCCGAACAGGAAATACCCGTAAAGCACCGCCCACAGGATCTGGGAATACTGGAACGGCGCCACCAGGGCCGCAGGCGCCGCCTTGAAGGCGGCGATCATGAACAGCTGGCCCACCGTCGCCAACAGCCCGATCGACGCCATCAGACCCAGGTCGGCCAGCGGCATGGGCTTGTAGACCCAGGGCAGGATCGCCGCCATCACCAGGATGACCGCCAGCATGGGATACAGCATCAGAACCGGCGTGCGTTCGTCCGGCCCGATCTTGCGGACGATGATCGCCTGCAGGGCCGAACTCATGGCCGCCGTCAGCGCGGCCGCATGGCCCAGCGTCAAATCCGTTGCGCCGGGCCGCATCACCACGACAACGCCGGTCAGGCCGATGACGACCGCGACCGCCCGCCTCAGCCGCACCGTCTCTCCCAGCAACGGCACCGACAGAACGGTGATCAGCAGTGGCGACGCGAAGATCAGCGCATAGGCCTCGGCCAGCGGCAGATTGGTGAAAGCGTAAAACGCGCAAATGCCAGACGTGATGTTGCAGGCGACCCGGCCCGAGACCAGCCAGGGGTGTCGCGGCCGCAGGTTCGCCTCGGCCTTGTCCGCCAGCAGCAACACGGTCATCGGCAGAAACGCGAACAGGGTGCCGAAGAAGATGATCTGAAAGGTCGCGTACTGTGCGCCCAGGACCTTGATGACGGCGTCGTGCATCGAAAAGGTGCCGAAGCACAGCAGCGCCATGCAGGCACCGAACCCGATGCGGTCGGCATTTGCCGTCTGGCTGACCATGGCTGGTGTCCGAAAAAGATGCGCCCCGGATGGGCAGGAATGTCTGATGGGCCCGCCGATAGACCAGATGGCCGCGGCAATCAATCGAAACCGCAGGAAGGCGGCAAAAAACTAACGCCGGACCAGATCCAATGCGGTTCGGAACTCCCCAATGGCGTTCTCTCCGATCAGCGGCCCCTCGCGCACGAAGCGGATCTGGCCTGCCGCATCGACGATGAAGGTCGTGGGCACGCCCTTGACGTCCAGGGCTTGCTGCAGCATCGCCGTTCGGTCGACGCCGACCCGCTCGTACGGGTTGCCGTGCTTGGCCAGCCAGGCTGCGGTCGCCATCGGATCGTCCATCCAGGCGATGCCGACGAGCCGCAGGTCCGGTTCGCGCGCCAGGCCCGCGATGACGGGGTGTTCGGCCTCGCACGGAATGCACCAGGACGCGAACAGGTTCAGCACCGTGACCCCGCCGGCCAGGTCTTCGGACGACAGCCCGGCCTTGTCGTCCCCCAGGCCGGGCAGGTCGAACGCCGGCAGCGGACGGTCGGTCAGATTGACCGGCGCGGGAGCGAAGCTCGGCGCCACGACGCCGTTCCAGAGCGTGAAGACAAGGGCCGTCATCAGGAACCCGACCGGCGCGGCGATCAGGTAAAGGACGACCCTGCGGCGGTTCACTGGGCGGCGTCTTCGGCGTGCCGCCACTTGCCGCTGCGTTTCAGGGCGTCCGCCACCTCGGGCGGCATGTAGGTTTCGTCATGTTTCGCCAGGACCTCTTCGGCCACGAACATGCCCTGCTGGTTCAGCTTGCCGCGGGTGACCACGCCCTGGCCTTCGCGGAACAGGTCAGGAAGGATCCCCAGATATGAGACGGCGATGGTGTTTTCCATGTCGGTGATCGTGAACAGGACCGTGGCCCCGTCGGCCGCCTTGCTGACGCTGCCTTCGGCGACCAGGCCGCCCAGACTGATCCGTGTGCCCGGCCCCAGGCCTTTCTCGGCGATGTCGGTGGGGCTGTAGAAATGGTCCACCGAATCCTGCAGCGCCCACAGGACCAACGCGACCGCCACGCCCAGCATCACCAGCCCGGCCAGGACCGCGGCCAGTCGTTGGTTCTTTCGGGCCGAGGCCCTGGATCGAAGCGCCATAGGTTCAGTCTCCCTGCCGCAGAGCCGACCGCGCCGCCTTGAGATCGGCCTCGGTCCGCCGCGCGCGCCGGATTGCGTTTACGATCAGCGCCAGCATCACCGCCCCGGCCAGGCCATAGGCCGGCCAGACGAACGCGGCATACCCGCCCATGTTCCAGAACTCAGCCACAGCGCGGCCCCGTCAATCGCCGGCCGCGCCGGCAAGACGCAGGTTCCACAGCTTCGCAGCGGCGATTTCCGCGCGCAGGTTCAAGATCAGCACCGTCACGTAGAAACACGTGAACCCGCCCATCATCACGAACAGCGGCGTCAGCATGCCGGCGTCGATGGTCGGCCCGCCGGCGCGCAGGATACTGGCCGGCTGATGCAGGGTGTTCCACCAATCCACCGACCATTTGATGATCGGCAGGTTGACCACGCCCACCAAGGCGAGGATCGCCGCCGGCTTGGCCCCGCGGTTCGGGTCGTCGAAGGCGCCGCGCAACGCGATGTAGCCCAGATACAGGAAAAACAGCACCAGGACCGAGGTGAGCCGGGCATCCCAGACCCACCAGGTTCCCCACATGGGTTTGCCCCACAAGGAGCCGGTGACCAGGCAGACAAAGGTGAAAGCGGCGCCGACCGGCGCGCTGGCCTTGGCGATCATGTCGGCCAGGGGGTGCTTCCAGATCAACAGCGCCGCGCTGGCGACCGCCATGGAGGCATAGACCATCACCGCCATGTAGGCGGCCGGCACGTGCACATACATGATCCGCACGGTCTCGCCCTGCTGGTAGTCGGGCGGGCTGGTCAACAGCGCGGTATAGAGGCCCACCCCCAGCAGCACCACCGTCAGGCCCGCCGCGAAGGGCAGGACCGCGTTGGCGATCTTCATGAAACGCGTGGGGTTCGCAAACCGATGCATGGTGCGGGATTTATAGGCATCGACCGGCCGGAATAAAGCAAAAATCTTCGTGAGGGTCAGCGTGTCGCGGCTCAGTGCGTGGCCTGACGCAGCGCCGCCGAGGCCGCCCAGGCACAGAGCGGCAGGGCGCCCGCCAGCATGGCGCCGAGGATCAACAGGTGCGGCCGTGCGGGAAATCCGAACACCGCCGCATCGACGGCGCTGACGCCGAAGATCAGCACCGGCACGTAAAGCGGCAGCACCAGCACCGCCAGCAGAACCCCGGCCCGCCGCGCCCCCAGGATCAGGGCCGCACCGACGGCGCCGATCAGGTTCATGACCGGCGTGCCGATGGCGAGGCTCGCCAGCAGGGCGGCCATGCCTTCGCCGGGCATGTTCAACATGACCGCAATCACCGGCGCCAGGATCAGAACCGGCAGGCCGGTTGTGATCCAGTGGGCCAGAACCTTGGCCAGCACCAACAGCCAGATCGGCGCCGGCGCCAGCAGCAACAAGTCCAGGCTTCCGTCTTCGTAGTCCTGCTGAAACAGCCGGTCCAACGACAACAGCACCGCCAGCAGCGCCAGAACCCACACGACGCCGGGCGCGATCCGCGCCAGGGTCTGGGGTTCCGGTCCGACGCCCAGCGGAAACAGGGCGGCGGCGATCAGGAAGAAGGCCAGCGCCAGGGTGACGTCGGCAATCTGCCTCAGCGCCAGGCGCAGGTCGCGGCCGACCAGGTCCAGAAAGGCCCTCATGTCCCGCCGCCCAGCGACAGCGCTTTCGGATCCTTCAGCGGCAGGCTGCCGTGGGTCGACAGCATCACCATCCCGCCGTCCGCGCGATGGGTTTCGATCATGGCGACCAGATCCTGGACCGAGCGCCGGTCGAGACCCGATTCCGGCTCGTCCAGCAGCCAGAGCTCGGCCCCGCTGACCAGCAGCCGGGCGAGCGCCGTGCGCCGCTTCTGCCCCGCCGACAGCGCCCGGCCCTGGACGTCCGCCAGCGGCTCCAGCCGCAGCGCCGCCATCGCCCGGGGGACATCCGCACCGCGGCCGTAGAGCTCGGCCCAGAAGGCAATGTTCTCCTGCGCCGTCAGGCTGGGCTTGACCGCATCCAGATGGCCCACATAGGCGATGCCCGGTTCGTCGGGCGCGCCGTCCGTCTCGAAATCGATGGCTCCGTCGACTGGGTCGATGAAGCCGGCGAGAACCCTCAGCAGGCTGGACTTGCCGCTGCCGTTGGGGCCGGTCAGGACCAGGGCGTCGCCGGGTTCAAGCGAAAACGACAGGCCCTCGAACACAAGGGTCCCGCCGCGCACGCAGGCGAGGTTTCGAGCGGTGACGGTGCAGCCCATGGAGGATCGGAGAGTGAGGACCGAGATGCAGACGAAACGCTGCGCGACTGTATCAGGACAAACGCCGCGCGCAACCGTGGCCGGCCGATCAAGAGCGGCGGCCGCCGATGGGGGGATTACCGGCGGCCGCCTTAAACGGCCTGGTCAGGGCCGAGGATGAGGCCCGCTAGGGAGCCCCAACTGAGAGGGGAGGTCTCAGGAAATTTAGATATGGAGATTTGAGCGTGGTTTTGCAGGGGCCGAATTAAGGCATTTTTGGGGCATGTGTTAACCACAAATACGACGCGGAATCCGTTGATTGGCCGGAAATCCGGCGTGTCGATTAACCGATTTAGGCAAGGGGCTTTGGCCTGCCCAGACGCACCCTCAACGCGCAGCAAGGGTGTAGAGCCGCCGGGGCTCGGGCACGCCGCGCAAAACATGCGCACCCAGCGACTGCAGCCCGTCCTTTTTCGGGCCGACCAATGCACTCGCCACCGCTTCCGACACGATCAGATTGGTGTCCAGCGTCCCGCACAGCGCCTCGATCCTGGCCGCCTCGTTGACGGCGGGCCCGATCACCGTGAAATCCAGGCGGCTTTGCGAGCCCACATTGCCGTACATGACGTCGCCCATGTGCAGGACCAGATCCATTTCGGTCGCCGCAAGTCCCGCAGCGTTGCGTTCCCGGTTCGCCGACGCAACGGCCTCCAGCGCCCGGTCCGCCGCTTCGATCGCATCGGCGCAACGCACGGCCGGGTCCGCACCGGCCAGGTCGAAGGTGGCCAGAAGGCCGTCGCCCATGAATTTCAGCACCTGCCCGCCCCGTTCCTGGACCGGCACCACCAGCGCGTCGAAATAGACGCCCAGCATGTCGACCACTTCCTCCCGCGCCATGCGGTCGGCGAGCGCCGTGAAGCCGCGCAGATCGGCATACAGCAGGACCGCCCGGATGGTTCGCGCATCGCCGTGGTGGATCGCGCCCTCCAGCACGCGCAACCCCGCATCCGCCCCCAGATAGGTGACCATGGCGTCGCGGGCGATCTGGTGAGCGATCGCGCCCTTCACCGCCACCGCCAGGCGGGGCAGCAGATGGTCGATGGCGACGAGGTCGTCGTCGGAGAACCCGTCCGGGGCGTCGGTCATCCAGGACGACACCATGCCCTGGGTCTCCTCCGGCGGCCCGAAGGTGCGGAACGCGACGACCCGGATGTAATAGTCCGTGCCCCCGGCCTCCGCGAGGCGTTCCAGCACCGGAAAATCCAACCGGGCATCGGGGCCGGTCAGCTTACGGCGCAGCGGCTCATTGGGGTTCTGAACCGCGGCCCGGATCGGGCTGCGCTGGAATTCCGGACTGTTGTCCGCCGTCTCCACATCGAACCGGTCGTGCTCGATTCCGCCGTCGCGCGTCCAGGTCACCGTTTCCGCGGCGTAGTTCGGATGCAGCACGCGCATGGCGATCACGCAGCGCGCGACCGGCAGGCCGGCGTCAACCAGCCTTGGCCCCAGCCCGGCCACCATCTCCGGCACCGAGTTCTGGGTCAGGCCCTGTTCGACCAGCCAGTCGCTGATGGATTGCAGGCTTTCGGCGGAGAGGCCCATGCCGGCGCGCCGCCGTTCACGCGATCTCGCGGGCGTCTTCGATCACCTTGCCGTCGTTCGGCAGCGAACCCGGCGCCACCAGGTCGACCGCGCCGCGCAGCTTGCATTCGACCCGCAGCGTGTCGGCCACTGCATCCGCGTCGACGTCGCCGCCGCTTTCGCATTTAAGGGTCATGGTGTCGGCCCCGTCCGCCAGCGTGACCACCAGCCGCGCCTTCTCGATCTCGGGATGCTGCTTCAGGACCGCGGCAACCTGTTCGGGATGCACGAACATACCCTTGACCTTGGTGGTCTGGTCGGCGCGGCCCATCCACCCCTTGATGCGCGGCGCGGTGCGGCCGCAGGGGCTGATCCCGTCGAGTGCGGCGGACAGGTCGCCTGTGGCGAACCGGATCAGCGGATAGGCCTTGTTGAAGCTGGTGACCAGCACCTCGCCCACCTCGCCCGCCGGCACGGGATCGCCGGTGCCGGGGCGCACGATCTCAACGATCACGTCTTCGTCCAGAATCAGGCCCTCGCGCGCCTCCGATTCATAGGCGATGAGGCCCAGGTCCGCCGTGCCGTAGCACTGCAGCACCGAAATGTCCCGCTCGTCGTAGAAGGCGCGCAAGGCCGGGAACAACGGCCCGCCGGAGACCAGCGCCTTGCGCAGCGCCGGCAGCGAGACTCCCATCTCGTCGGCTTTCTCCAGAATAACCTTCAGGAAATCCGGCGTGCCCGTATAGCCGTTCGCCGCGAACTGGCGCATCGCGTCGACCTGCGCCTCGGTCTGGCCGGTGCCGCCCGGAAACACCACGCAGCCGACCGCATGGGCGGCGCTTTCGAACATCGCGCCCGCCGGCGTGAAGTGATAGGCGAAGCAGTTGTGCACCAGTTCGCCTTCGCGGAAACCCGCGGCGAACAGCGCGCGCCCCATGCGCCACCAGTCGCGCCCGAACGCCTCGGGATCGGCGATCGGCCCCGGCGACAGGAACACCCGCGCCAGGCCGCCCAGCGGCTCGGCCGTCAATCCGCCGAAGGGCGGGTTGCGGGTCTGGGTTTCGATCAGCTTGGACTTGCGGGTCACCGGCAGTTCGGCCAGCGCGGCGCGGCTGGTCACGTCTTCCGGCGCCACGTCGCGCAGGTGGCCGGCATAGAAGGTGGCGTTCGCCCGGGCATGGGCGATCTGTTTCGGCAGGGCGGACATCAACGCCGCTTCGCGGGCTTGGCCGTCTTGGGTCTCGCGCTTGTCGTAATGCTCTGCCATGGCCCCCGTCGAACGCGGCTATAGCCAGCGTTTGCGCCGCTTGTAGGATTTGATGTTGCGGAAGCTGCGACGCTCCTCGCCGCCGCTGCCGCCCAGGTAGAACTCCTTGACGTCCTCGTTCTGCATCAACTCGTCGGCCGGACCGTCCAGGACGATCTTGCCCTGTTCCATGATATAGCCGTTGGACGCGGATCGCAGCGCCATATTCGCGTTCTGCTCGACCAGCAGGATGGTGATGCCCAGGTCGGCGTTCAGGCGCTGGATGATCGAGAACACTTCCTTCACCAGCAGCGGCGAAAGGCCCATCGACGGCTCGTCCATCAGGATCAGTTTGGGCCGGGCCATCAACGCCCGGCCGATCGCCAGCATCTGCTGTTCCCCGCCGGACAGATAGCCCGCCAGTCCGGTCCGTTCTCTCAGGCGCGGGAAGTAGCCGTAGACCAGCTCGATGTCCTTGCTGACGTCCTTGTCGCGACGGGTGAAGGCGCCGAGACGCAGGTTCTCCAGAACCGTCATGTCCTGCACGATGCGGCGGCCTTCCATCACCTGGAAGACGCCCCGCCGGACGATCGCTTCCGGGCTCAGATGGGTGATGTCTTCGCCCATGAACCGGATGCTGCCCCGGGTGACCTCGCCGTCCTCGCTGGCCAGCAGCCCCGAGATTGCCTTCAGGGTGGTGGACTTGCCGGCGCCGTTGCCGCCCAAGAGGGCGGTGATCTCGCCGGGTCGCACCTCCAGGCTCATGCCGCGCAGCACCAGGATGACGTCGTTATAGACGACCTCGATATTGTTGACCGACAGAACCGCCTCTTGCGCGGCTGCGTCGGGCTGGGTCGCCGTTTCGGCCATGTCAGTCTCCAAAAGTCTTGGGCGGCCGCGCGTCCGGCGTCCCTGGAGGGGGACGCCGGACGGCCGCAGGGGCCTTACTGGCCCAGCCACTCATCCTTGCGGGGCACCTCGGCCACGAAGATCTGCTCCATGTCCGCTGCGCCGCCTGCGGTCATGCCGCGATAGACGAACACCTTGTTGATGCCGCGGTGGTCCGTCTCGGTCCAGGTCGCCGGCAGGCAGACGCCTTCCAGACCGGCCGGGACCCAGTCGGTCTTGGCGTACATCGCCTTCTTCAGGTTCGGACCGTTGATGCCGCCGTCCATCGCGTCGGCGGCCTCCATCGCCTCCTTCATGAAGAAGACCGAGCAGACGCCGCGCAGGTAGTGCACCGCCCGGTACGCCTTGCCCTGGGGGTCGGACATCGCCGAGACCTCGTTGATGCGCGCCATGCCGGGCACGTCGTCGCCCCACTTGGCCGCGCCCATCACCCAGACAACGCCGTCGGCCGCGTCGCCGGCGGCCTTCATGACGTTCTCGTCATAGCCCCAGATGTTGGCCATGAACTGAACGTCGACGCCGACGGTCTGGCAGGACTTCAACAGCGAGATGTTGGAGCCCGACGTGTTGGCCAGGAAGGCGTAGTTGGCGCCGGATTCCTTCAGGCTCAGGCACTGGGCCTTGAAGTCGGCAGGCGCCAGGGAATACTGGATCGCCGGCAGCACTTCCATGCCCAGCTCGCGGGCGTACTCCTCGCCCGACGCCTTCGGCGCGTTCGGATAGGGATGGTTGTCGCCCATATGGACGTATTTCGGGTTAGCGATGCCTTTGGCCTTGGCATCTTCCGCGGCCCACTGGATCAGGCCCCGGGCCCCGTCGGAATAGCTGGGCCCGTAGAAGAAGTTGTACGGCGCCGGCTTCTTGGTGTTTGGGTTCGCGCCGGTCGGGTCGGTCAGGTGGCCCGAATAGGACGCCGAGAAATAGGGGATCTGGTCCTTGGCGACGAACGAGATCAGCGCTTCGGTATCGCCGGTGCCCCAGCCCTGGATCGCGACCACGTTGTTGCGCGACTTCCATTTCTTGTAGGTCGCCAGCGCCCGCGGAACGATATAGGAATAATCGACGGTGTCGAAGTCCAGCAGCTTGCCGTTGATGCCGCCGTTCTCGTTGATCCAGTTCATCGCGTCGATCTTGGCCTGGCCGTACTCCTTGCCGACCACGGCGGTGCGGCCGGTGAAATCCACCAGGTTGCCGACGGGGATGTAGTCCTGTGCGGCCGCCGGTCCGGCCAGCGCGGCGGTCAGGGCCGCCAGGGCAGTAAACGTTTTACGCATGAATTCGCTCCTCCACTGAGTTAATGCGCCTCCCATTTGAGGACTTTTCTTGCACCAGGTGATAACCGATCTCCGCCGCCTCAGTAGGAAAACGGATAGAGTTTCCAGTAGGCCTTGATCAGCCGCCACCGGTGGGCGAGCCCGTTGGGCTCGAAAATCAGGAACAGAATGATTGCCAGGCCGACCGCCATCTCCTTCAGATAGGGCAGGCCTTCCAGCAGCGCCGGGATGTTGCCCCAGCTTGTCTGCGCAACGCCCGCCATGGCCGCTTCCATCACCTCGGGCAACAGCACCATGAAGGCGGTGCCCATCAGGCTGCCCATGATCGATCCCAGGCCGCCGATGATGATCATGCCCAGGAACTGGATCGACAAGAGGATATCGAAGCCTTCGACTGAGACGTATTGCAGGTAGTGCGCGAACAGGGCGCCCCCGACGCCGGCGTAAAAGCTTGAAATGCCGAAGGACAGGATCCGGTACTTGGCCAGATTGATGCCCATCATCTCCGCGGAGAGATAATGATCGCGCACCGCCACCAGGGCGCGCCCGTCGCGGCTGCGCATCAGGTTCGCCGCGCCCACATACATCACGATCAGATAGACCAGCACCACGTACAAGAACCGCTCGTCGGTGTCGAAGACGAAGCCGAAAATCGAGAACGGCTCGGCCAGCGCGCCGGCCGCGCCGCCGGTGAACCATTCCGCCCGGGCGAAGAAGTCCTGCAGGATGAACTGCGAGGCCAGCGTCGCGATCGCGAGATACAGGCCTTTGATGCGCGAGGCCGGCACGCCGAAGATCATGCCCACCGCGGTGGTCAAAACGCCGGCCAGGGGAATGGCGAAGAAGACCGGAATGCCGAATGAATTGTTGATCCAGGCCGAGGCAAAGGCGCCGAACCCGAAGAAGGCGCTGTGACCCAGGCTGATCTGACCCGTGAAGCCCACCAGGATGTTCAGGCCCAGCGCGGCAATGGCGTAATAGCCGATCTGGATCATCAAGGTCAGGTAATAGCCGTCCAGAAACATCGGGCTGGCCGCCACCAGCGCGATCCCAACCAGGCAGAAATAGAACGACCAGCGCGTCTGGAAGATGGTGGTGTCGGTCCGGTAGCTGGTTCGGAAATCACCGCAGGGATTGGGGGATGCAACCGACATGCGCCTAGACCCGTTCGATCTCTTCGGTGCCGAACAGCCCGTAGGGCTTGACCATCAGGATGATGATCAGGACGTAGAACGGCGCGATCGTGTACATGTTGCCCCAGTGCAGATACTGGCCGTCGGCGAACTCGGCCACATTCTCCAGAACGCCGATGATCAGGCCACCGACCACGGCGCCGATGATCGAATCCAGTCCGCCCAGGATCACCGCCGGGAACACTTTGATGCCGACGAACGACAGCGCCGAAGACACCCCGTTGACGATGCCCATCACCACCCCGGCCAGCGCCGAGACCATGGCCGAGATCGCCCAGGAAATGGCGAAGACCTGCTTGACCGAGATGCCCAGGCTTTGCGCCACCTGCTGGTCGAAGGCGGTCGCGCGCATGGCCAGGCCCATGCGCGAGAACTTGAAGAACCAGGCGAACAGCACCATCACGACCAGCGAGATCGCCAGGCTCATCACGTAGACCGGCTGCACGTTCAGACCCAGGATCGAAACCGAGTCGGCGTCGAACACCCTGGGGAAGGGCTGCACGAAGACGCCGAACATCCAGTTCATCGCCGCCTGGAAGAAGATCGACAGGCCGATCGTCACCATGATGACGGAGATGATCGGCTCGCCGATCAGGGGCCGCAGCACGACCACCTGGATCAGAATGCCGAACACCATCATGAACAGCAGCGTGACGATGAAACCCAGGACGAAACCCAGCTCGAACGTGGTCATCAGCCACCAGCACGCCCAGGCGCCGACCAGCAGGAACTCGCCTTGCGCGAAATTCACCACCTCGGTGGATTTGTAGATCAGCACGAAACACATCGCGACAACGCCGTAGAGCGTGCCGACGATGATCCCGTTCAGGACCAGCTGGAACAGAAGTTCGAAATTCACGCCCGCGCCCCCTATTCCGCCGCCATCGGCACGGCATCGTCCGACGACGAAAGGTCCACCACCTTCAGCGTGGTGACGATGCGCTGGCGGCTGCCGTCCTGGAAGTGAATGACCGTGTCGATATCCACCGACCCCCGGTCCGAATAGAGCGTGTCGATGATGTCGGCGTATTTCTCCGCGATCACGCCGCGCCGCACCTTGCGCGTGCGGGTCAGCTCGCCGTCGTCCGCGTCCAGCTCCTTGTACAACAGCAGGAACTTCCGGATCCGCTGCGCCTCGGGCAGCGTCCGGTTGACGCTTTCGACCTCCTTGCGGATGACGTCGTAGATCTCCGGCCGGGCGGAAAGATCCGAGTAGGTGGTGAACGCGATCCGGCTTTTTTCCGCCCACTTCGACAGGATCGAATAGCGGATGCAGATGATCGCCGCCAGGTGCGGACGTTCGGCACCCAGGATCACCGCCTCGGCGATATAGGGCGAGAACTTGAGCTTGTTCTCGATGAATTGCGGCGAGAACCGGATGCCCTTCGACGTGGTCGCCAGGTCCTTGATCCGGTCGATAACCACAAGGTGGCCCTTGTCGTTTATGAAGCCGGCATCGCCGGTATGCAGCCAGCCGTCCTGATCGAACGCCGCGGCGGTCTCTTCCTCGTTCCTGTAGTAACCCGTCATCATGTTGGGATGGCGGGTGACGATCTCGCCGACGCCTTCGGGGTCGGGGTTCTCGATTTTCATATCGACGCCTTCGAAGGCGAACCCGACGCTGTCGAAATCCACGTCGTCGGGCGTGTGAATGGTATAGGCGCCCAGAAGTTCGGTCTGGCCGTAAAGCTGGCGCATCGGAACGCCCATCGACAGGAAGAACTTGAAGGTCTCCGGCCCCAGCGCCGCGCCGCCGGTGGCCGCGGACCGCAGGTTGGTGAAGCCGAGACGGTCCTTCAGGGCGTTCATCAACAGCGTGTCGGCAAGACGCGACCGCTGCCCCTTTTCCAGCGCGTCCAGCCCGACCTTCATGCCGAACTCGTAGAGCCGCTGTTTCACGGGCGAGGCGTCCATGATCCGGGCGCGCACGTCGGCCGCCACCTGCTCCCACAGGCGCGGCGCGAACAAGGCGAAGGTGGGCCCGATTTCCCGGAAATCGTGCATGGCCGTTTCGGCTTCTTCCGGGAAGTTGATCCGCATCCGGGCCACCAGCGACCAGCCGACCGCATAGATCTGCTCCATGATCCACGGCAGCGGCAGGGTCGAGACATATTCGTCGTCGGCGCCCTTCGGGTCCGACTTCAGGTAGCTGGCGCAATGGTTCAGAAACGCCCCGTGGGACAGCATCGCCAGCTTCGGGTTCGACGTGGTGCCCGATGTGGTGCACAGGATGGCGATGTCGTCGGCCCGCCCCTGGGCGATCAGCACATCGTAAGCATCGGCCCGGGCGGCAAGCACCGCCGCGCCGCTTTCCTCCAGCGCCGCCATGGTGATCAGCCGCGGGTCGTCGTATTTCCGCATGCCGCGGGTATCGCTGTAGACGATCTTTTCCACCGAGGCGGCTTCGGCGCCCAGATTGAGGATCTTGTCGACCTGCTCTTCGTCCTCGGCGATCACAACCTTCGCCTTGGCATAGTCGATCAGATAGGCGACTTCCTGCTCAAGGGCGTCGCGATAGACGCCCAGGCTCATGGCGCGGGTCGCCTGGACGGCGATTTCGGCGAACACCCAGGCCGGCCGGTTATCGCCGATCAGGACCACCACGTCGCCTTCGCCCACGCCCAGTTCCGCGAGGCCCAGCGCGATCAGGCGCACCCGGTCCTGATAATCGGCCCACCGGAATTCGTTCCAGATACCGAATTCCTTTTCGCGCAGGGCGATCTCCGTTCCGAAACGGGCGGCGTTGTGCGCCAGCAGCTTCGGCAGCGTGTCCAGCGTCGTCAGGTCGGGCAGTTCCATCGGCCTCATGCGACGGCCTCTGTCTGCGACGGCGGCCCGCCGACATCGTCTTCGTCGACCAGGAAGGCGTCTTCCTCGCCCAGGTAGGCTGCCTTGACGTGCTCGTTGGCCATGATTTCGTGCGGCAGGCCCTCGGCGATGCGTTTGCCGAAATCCAGCACCATGACCCGGTCGGAGATGTCCATCACCACGCCCATGTCGTGCTCGATCATGATCACCGTCATGCCCCATTCGGCATTCAGGTCCATGATGAAGCGGGCCATGTCCTCCTTTTCTTCCAGGTTCATGCCGGCCATCGGCTCGTCCAGCAGCAGCAGGTCGGGCTTCAGCGCGACCGCGCGGGCCAGTTCGACCCGCTTGCGCAGACCGTAGGACAACGTCCCCGCAACCGCGTTGCGAACCGCCTGGATCTCCAGGAAGTCGATGATCTCCTCGACCTCCAGGCGGTGGGCCAGCTCTTCCTTCTGGGCGCCGACCAGCCAGTAGATCGCGCCGGTCAGGAAGTTGTTCTTCAACAGGTGGTGGCGGCCGACCATGATGTTGTCCAGCCCGGTCATGTGGCCGAACAGGGCCAGGTTCTGGAAGGTGCGGCCTATCCCCAAGTCGGCGCGGTCGTTGACCGACCGTTTCGCAAGGCTGTTTCCGCGGAAAAAGACCTCGCCTTCGGTGGGTTTGTAGCGGCCGGAAACGCAGTTCAGCATCGAGGTCTTGCCGGCGCCGTTCGGCCCGATGATCGAGAAGATCTCGCCCTTCTGGACCTGGAAGCTGACCTCGCTCAGCGCCCGCACGCCGCCGAAGCGTACCGAAACGTTCTCGACATTCAGGAGCGGCGCCGTCTCGCCCATGCCTTACGCTTCCATCCCTGTCAGCGGCCCGGTGGCTGCGCCTAAAGCGTTGACGCCCCGTGCCCTTTTTTTGTTTGTCGCCGCACCGCCGTCCGGCGGCGGCGTGGCTTTGTGGTCGTTTGGCGTAACGATGTTCTAGATCGAGGTCAAGCGCAACGTCGCGCCGCACGCTATCGATGGACGGCCCCCGAGGCTGCGGTTAACCTCTGCCGCCCAGAGGTCGGGAACAGGCTATGGATCAGGCAGTTTCGTTCGAAACAAAGACAGTCAGGGTCGGCGCGGACGACCTGGCCGCCCAATGGTGGGTGCCCACCCACGCGGCGCCGGACCGGCCGGTGCTGGTGCTGTTGCACGAGGGTCTGGGCTGTATCGCGATGTGGAAGCGATTCCCCGCCGCCCTGGCGACGGCCACCGGCTGCCGGGTTTTCGCCTATGACCGGTTGGGATACGGAGGGTCCGGCCCGCTGAAGGAGCCGCGCGGGACGGATTACCTGCACCGCTACGCCTTCGACGAGCTGCCGGGCGTGCTGGCGGCCGAGGGCATCGAGGCGCCCGTCCTGGTCGGCCATTCCGACGGCGGTTCCATCGCGCTGCTCTATGCCAGCCGCCACGCGCCCCGGGGCATCGTGACCGCCGCCGCGCACGTTCATGTGGAGACGGTCACCCTGGCCGGCATTCGCGACGCCGTGCACGCCTGGAACACCACCGACATCCCCGAACGGCTCACCAAGTATCACGGCACCAAGACCCGGCAGATCTTCCACGCCTGGGCCGACACCTGGCAGTTGCCAGCCTTCAAGTCCTGGAACATCGAGGACTGCCTGCCGGCGATCCGCTGTCCGGGCCTGATCGTCCAGGGCGACAGCGACGAGTACGCGACCGACGCCCATGTGGACGCGATCTGCCGCCACTATGGCGGCGCGGCGACGCCGCTGATCCTGCCGGACTGCGGCCACAGCCCGCACCTGCAAGCGCCCGAGGCGCTGATTGCGGCAATCCGCGAGTTCATCGCGCCGCTTTGAGCCACCCAACAGCTCATTGACCTTGAATGGTTTTTGCGCGTTTCGCGCAAGAACCGCGACGAATCCGAACCGTAACCGTTTACAGTATTTCTGAAACCGGTTACTTTTTGTGATGCGCCGCGATTTCGGTCGTGTAGACGCTCATTGCACGGGAGGAGAAACATGCATTATCTGACGAAAAGCTCTTTGGCGGCGTTGGCCGGTGTCGCGGTCTCGTTGCCGGCTTTCGCACAGACCGAGGTCGTCGTCTGGATCCAGGGCGAGCCAGGTCAGACAACCGTCTATGACACGCTGGCGGATCAATTCAACGCCGCCAACCCCGACATCAAGATCAACATGGTCAAGACGCCGTCCGACCTGTTCAACCCGGCGCTGATCCCGGCCTTATCGTCCGGCGAGGGACCGGACCTCTTCATGTTCGGAACCGGTCCCGGTCAACCGGCGGCCATCATCGACGGCGGGCTGGTCGCGGATCTGACAGGATATTTCGAGAAATACAAGTGGGGCGAGACCATCCCCGCGGGCGTGATCAACCAGACCTCGAAGGACGGCAAGCTCTGGGCCTTGGGCAACGAGGTCGAGACCACCGCCATGTTCTATAACAAGGCGATTTTCGCTGAACACGGAATCTCCGTTCCCGAGACCTGGGCCGACCTGGAAGCCGCCGTCGAAAAACTCACGGCCGCAGGCTACGACACGCCGATCGGCCTGGGCGCGGCCGACAAGTGGCCGACCTCGCATTGGCAGTCGATGCTGTTCGGCCGCTATGCCGGCCCCGAAGGCATCGAAAAGGTCATGTTCGGCGACGGCAAGTGGAGCGACGAGCCCTTCGTGAAGGCCAGCGCGCGCCTCCAGGAGATGGGACAGAAGGGTTGGTTCGGACCCAACCCGGTGGCGATCAACTATGCCGAACTCTTGGACCGGTTCTGGGCAGGCGAGTTGCCGATGACCTTCACGGGCCCCTGGATCATCCCGGGCGGGCTTGAGGTGGTCGGCGATCGCGCGTCGGACTACGGCGTGTTCCAGGTCCCGCCCCTTGAAGACGGCCAGAAGATCTATCCGACCGAATCGATCGGCAATGGTTGGTACATCCGTGCGAATTCCGAACACAAGGATGCGGCCGTCGCCTTCATGAACTTCGCGTTCTTTACAACCGAAGGCCGGGCCGAGCTCTTAAGCGGCGGCGCGGTGCCTGTCGGTCCGCTGGACGCGGCGCTGGTCAAGGCCGAAATCCCGCAGTTGAACCAGGATCTGTGGAAAAGCGCGGATGCCAATAGGGCGAACGGCACCGTTCCTGCGTTCCTGGACACCATTACCCCGGGCAACCTGACGACCGCATCCTATGACGGCTTGCAGGCGCTGCTGCTGGGCGTGATGACGCCGGAGGAGTTCACCCAGGAACTGCAACGGGAATGGCAGATCGCCAAGGACGAGGGCACGATCCTCGCCCCGGGCGGGCTGTCCGTCGCCGCAGAGTAATCGCTGTCGCCGTTCCGGGAGGCCTGTCCTCCCGGAACCCGTTCCCGCCGTAACGATGGCGCCGCCCGGCGCCAGGTGACGGGGATTGTCCGGAGAAAAGCCATGGAAGAAACGTGGAGCGAAAAGCTGCGGGCCTTTCTGTCTGCCTATCTTCCGCTGCTGGTCTTTCTGGGGCCGACCCTGGCCGTCTATTTCTATTTCGCCATTTACCCAACGATCTCGGTCGTCGGCTTTTCGCTGCACAAATGGGACGGCATCAACCCGGAGAAGACCTGGGTCGGCCTGGGCAATTACGTGCGCATGTTCTCCGACCGGATCTTCTGGGAAGCGTTCCGCAACACCTTCGTCTGGTCCGCGGTCATCGTCGTCATCAATGTGGGCCTGGGGCTGGTCATCGCCGCCATGCTGTCGCGCGTGTGGCGCGCGCGGCTGTTGCTGCAGACCCTGATCGTCCTGCCGGTCGTCATTTCGCCGATCGCCGTGGCGACGATCTGGCGCTGGATGTACCAGCCCAGCGGCGTGATCAACCAGGCGCTGAAGGGCATGGGCCTTGACGTGCTGGCGCGGCCCTGGCTGGGAGACCCAAGCGTCGTCCTGTTCGCACTGGCCTTCGCGCATTCCTGGTCGACCATCGGCCTCAGCGTCATCATCTTCCTGGCAGGCCTGCAGTCGGTCAGCGAAGATCTTTACGACGCGGCAAGAATGGACGGCGCGACGACCCTGCAGTCGTTCCGGTACGTCACCTTGCCGGCGCTTCGGCCAATCACGGCGGTGGTTTTCATTTTGACCCTGACCGCGGCCTTCAAGGCCTTCGACCTGATCTGGGCGACCACCCAGGGCGGCCCGATCCGGTTCAGCGAAATCCTGTCCACCTACATGTACAAACGCGGCGCCCTGGAAAACCAGTATGGCTACGGCGCCGCCATCGGGGTTGCGTTGCTGGTCATCGTCAGCCTGGCCACCCTGATCTATCTGAAGATCCAGACGCGGGAGGAGGACTGATCATGGCCGGCCGCGTCTCCCTATTGGTCATTCTGGCGGTCATCGCCCTGTTGATGACGGCGCCGTCCGTCATGACGGTCTTTACGGCGCTGAAGCCGCCGGCCGAACTGGTCCGGCCTGCCTGGCTGCCGCCTCTCGACATCACCTTCCAGCATTTCGAGCGAGTCTGGAACGAAGGCGGCTTCAGCCGTTATTTCCTGAACACGGTTCTGATCTCCACGATCGACGCGATCGTCATGATCGTCCTGGCGTCGATGACGGCCTACGCGCTCGTCTTCATGCAATTTCGCGGCAAGCTGGTCTTGCAGATCCTGTTCGTGACGGGCCTGATGATCCCGGTCACGGCGATCATTCTCCCGCTCTACACCACCATCCGTTCGGTGGGACTGATCAACACGCATCTGGGCGTGATCCTTCCGGACCTGGCCTTGGCATTGCCGGTCTTCGTGTTCATGTTCTCCTCCTACTTCCTCAGCATCCCAAAGGCGCTTCATGAAGCGGCCAGGATCGACGGGGCGAACGAGTTTCAGATTTACCGCCGCGTGGTCATGCCGGTTTCCGTTCCTGCGATCATCACCACGGGGCTGCTGGAATTCCTGTGGAGCTGGAACGATCTTCTGCTACGCCTGCTGTTGTTGCCCAGCGAAGGCATGCGGACGCTTTCGGTCGGGCTGTTGAACTTTCAGGGCACCCAGACCCGCGACATTTCCGGTCTGTCGGCGGGCACCGTCGTCATGGCCGTTCCGGTGGTCCTTTTGTTCCTGTTTTTCCAGCGGCATTTCGTGCGCGGCATGACCGCGGGCGCCGTCAAGTAGGGATGCCATGAAATCCAAACTGATCATGGACCAGCATTTCCGCAAGCGGGAGGAGCTTTTCAGCGCGGCCGGCTTCGATGCGTTATGCGCGCTGTGCGACGTCATCGGCGGGGAAAACCAGCCGATGCCGCAAGATGTGCTGCGCGCCCACATCGAAGACATGACATTCCTGGTCGCCGCCAAGCCCGCGCTGGACCGCGACGACCTCGAACGAGCAGGCAACCTGAAGGCCGTGATCGAGGTTTCGGGCACGTTCCAGGAGGGACTGGACTACCAGGCCTGCTTCGACCGCGGGATCGAGGTTCTGTCCTGCGCGCCGGGGTTCAAATACGCCGTCGCCGAAATGGCGGTTGGCATGATGATCGCGGGCGCGCGCGGTCTTGTGCAGGAACACGAAGCATTCCGGACAGGAGCCGAAGACTGGTTGCAGGACAAGCCGGCCACCGACTTCACGCTGTACGGGCAGGAAATCGGTTTCGTCGGCTATGGCGGAATCGCGCGCGAGTGCCACAGGCTCCTCAAACCGTTTTCGCCGACCGTTCGCGCCTTCGATCCCTGGCTCGGCCCGCACGACGTCGCCGCGGACGGCATCCAGCTGTGCGACCTGGAGGAGTTGGTTTCCAAGAGCCGTTGCCTGGTCGTCGCAGCGTCTCCCACCGACGAAAACTGGCAACTGATCGGCAAGCGCGAGATCGCCCAGATGCAAACCGGGACCCTGGTCGTCGTGATCAGCCGCTCTCACCTGGTCGATTTCGATGCCCTTGTCCGGGCCGCGTCAGACGGGCGGATCCGCGTTGCGATCGATGTCTTCCCGTCCGAGCCTGTCGCGCCGGACGACCCCGTGCGCGCGGCGCCAAACGTCATCCTGTCGCCGCACCGTGCCGCCGCCGTGGACGGTGGACGTCATCCGATCGGCGACATGATCGTCGACGACATTGGGAACATCCTGGTAGGCCGAAAGGGACGGTCCCTGCAGGCGGCAAACCCCGACAGCATCCAGCGGATCCTCAGGGCGCCGCGGGTGCGGGCGCAGCACTCCGCCTGAACGACGGCGGGAGATTTGGAGACGACATGGCCGGTCTTGAACTCAGAAACGTCTCGAAGCGATACGATACGACCCAGGTTCTGCACGACATCAACTTGACCATCGAGGATGGCGAGTTCGTGGTCTTCGTCGGGCCGTCCGGCTGCGGGAAGTCCACGTTGCTGCGCATGATCGCAGGGCTCGAGGAGATTACCGGCGGCGAGCTCTTGATCGACGGCCAGCTCAGCAACAAGCTGTCGCCCAAGCAGCGCAACATCGCGATGGTTTTTCAATCCTACGCGCTGTACCCGCAAATGACCGTGGCCGAAAACATGGGGTTCAGCCTCAGCCTGGCGCGCAGGCCGAAATCCGAAATCAAGGAAAAGGTCCAGGCTGCGGCGGTCACCCTGAAGCTGGAGGAACTGCTGGACCGCAAGCCCGGTCAACTTTCGGGCGGCCAGCGCCAGCGGGTCGCCATCGGCCGCGCCATCGTTCGCAACCCGCGCGTTTTCCTTCTGGACGAGCCGCTTTCGAACCTGGACGCGGCGCTTCGAACGGAAACCCGGGTAGAGATCGGCGAACTTCACCAGCGGCTGCGGACGACGATGATCTATGTGACCCACGATCAGGTCGAGGCGATGACGATGGCCGACCGGATCGTGATCCTGAACGCAGGGCGGGTGGAACAGGTCGGCACGCCCATGGAGCTGTACAACAACCCGGCATCCGCATTCGTCGCCGGTTTCATCGGGTCGCCGAAAATGAACTTCATATCCGGCAGGACCGCCGAGGAGCTTGGCGGCGAGATGGTCGGAATCCGGCCCGAGCATCTCAAGGTCGGCGCCCAGGGCGATGGTTGGCCCGGCCATGTCACGCTTGTGGAACGCCTGGGGCACAACACCATCCTTTATGCCCGGGTGCCCGACGTCGGTCCGGTGACGGTCCTGCTGGACGGTCAGCACGATTTTCACGTGGGACAGGACGTGGGATTGATGCCGGACATCTCCAAGATCCATCGCTTCGATGCGCACGGCCGTCCGGTCAGTGTCTAAGCGGCTATGGTGGGGGGCGGTTTGAAAAAAAACAGCGGACGACGGCCAACGGTGCGCGATGTGGCCCGCGTCGCCGGCGTTTCCGTCGCCACCGTTTCCCGGGCCCTTTCGCGGCCGGACGACGTCAAAGCAGAGACCCTTGAACGGGTCCTTTCGATCGTGAAGGAAACGGGTTATCGGTCAAACCAGATGGCCGTTCAGTTTCGAACCGGCACAAGCCGTTCGATCATGGTTCTGGTTTCCGACATCACCAACGCCTTCTATGCCGAGTTCTTCAAAGGCATCGAACAATATGCGCGCAGCAAGGGTTATGTCCTGCTGATCGGCGACACGTCCGAAGAGGCAGCGAGCGAACGTGTTTATTTCGACATGCTGACCTCGAACAAGGCTGACGGGCTTCTTTGGAATGTCGACGGGATTCCGACGGGGTATTTCCAGGCTGACGATCGTTCCGATCTGCTCGACATTCCCCTGGTCGCGTGCAACGGCATCGACGATCTCGATTTGCCGACGGTCCGGATCGACAACGATCTTGGTGGACGCCTGGCCGCGGAGCATTTGCTTGACCTCGGCCACCGAAGGTTCGCTCAGGTTTGCGGCCCACTGCACCACGATTCCGTCAAACGACGGTTCGACGGCTTCAACCTCGCGCTGCGTCAAGCGGGCATTCAGGTTCCCGACGAGTTGACGATTCCCATCAAGCTGGGAATCGATCAAGGACGCCGGGCCGCGGAAGACCTGCTCGGCCTGGCGAACCGTCCAACCGCGGTCTTCGTCCACAACGACGCGACCGCCATCGGCATGTTGCACACGTTTCTGAAACGCGGCCTTTCGGTTCCGGGCGACATCTCGGTCGTCGGCTACGACGACATGCCCTATGCAAGCGCCATGACCCCCGAACTGACGACGGTTCGACTGCCGAGACGCCGCTGGGGCGCGGCGGCATGCGAAATGATGATCGCGGTAATCGAAGGCAAGGACATTGAAAGCCGAGAGATCTCGATTGCGCCGGAACTGAAAGTGCGAGACAGCAGCGGGCCGCCCAAAGCATGATTGGCGGATCCGGAAAGGGAGACACGACATGACAGTCCGCACGGTCGTCTGGGGCGAGAATGTGCACGAACGCAAGAACGAAACCGTCGCAGCGCTCTACCCGAACGGCATGCACGGGTGCATCGCCGATGCGCTGAACGCCGGCGAGGGGATCGCCGCGACAACCGCGACGCTGCAGGAACCGGAGCATGGCCTTCCCGAAAGCCGGCTGGCAGAGACGGATGTTCTGATCTGGTGGGGCCACGCCGCCCACGGCGACGTGGCGGATGCGGTGGTCGAGCGGGTGGCCGAGCATGTCTGGGCCGGGATGGGCCTGATCCTGCTGCACTCCGCCCATTTCGCGAAGATCTTCAAGCGCCTGATGGGCGCGCCCTGCAACCTGACCTGGCGCGAGGCCGGCGAGCGGGAACGGCTGTGGGTGACCTCGCGCAACCACCCGATCGTGCAAGGTCTGCCCGCCTCGTTCGAACTGGAGAACGAGGAAATGTACGGCGAGCCCTTCGGCGTGCCGGAGCCACTGGAGACCGTCTTCATCAGCTGGTTCCAGGGCGGCGAGGTGTTCCGTTCGGGCCTCACCTACCGGCGCGGCGCCGGCAACGTCTTCTACTTCCGGCCGGGACACGAGACTTACCCCACCTATCACGACGCCAACGTGCAGACGGTGCTGCGAAACGCGGTCCACTGGGCCCACAATCCCCAGCCGCGGATCACCGGCGTCACCGACGCCCCCAACGTGCCCGTCGACACCGCGCCCGAGCGGATCGAAGAGCGGGGACCGAAGATCCACGCCGAAGGCGAGGACGGGTTTCGGTAAAAGGCCCCTCTCCCTGGAGGGAGAGGGGTTGGGGTGAGGGTGTTCGGGTGTCTTCAGGTCAGGCACCGGAACCCCCTCATCCGGCCCTTCGGGCCACCTTCTCCCCCAAGGGGAGAAGGGAAGAAACAAGGAGCCCCCCCAATGCAGATCGAACTGACCGCGCAACGACGCGCCGACTTTACCGCCAAGCTGAAGGCCCTGTTTCGAGAGGAATTCGACGAGACCCTGTCGGACTTCCGCGCCGACGAGATCCTGGGCCTGTTCCTGACCACGCTGGGACCGGCGGTCTACAACCAGGCCGTCCAGGACGCGCGGGCCTATTTCCAGGCCAAGCTCGACGATCTGGACGTGGAGATCTATGCCGACGGTTAGGCTGCGACCTGCGCGGTCCGCCTCACCGCCGCCGACAACCCGTCCAGCGCCGCACCTAGGTCTTCCATCGGCAACAGGCCGAAACCCAGCCGGAATACCCGCGCCTCCTCGCCGAACCACCGGCCGTCTGCCACGCGCGCGCCTTCGGCGGCAAGCGCTTCATAAAACCTGCCGACGGCGGCCTCGTCGAAAGCGTCGCGCCTCAGGCGCAGGCAGCACAGTGCGCCAGCGTCAGGCCGCACCCACTGCACTTGGGCCGCATGCGCCGCCACTCACTCCGCTGTCCGCGCCAGGCCGTCGGCCAGGCGCCGGCGCCTCTCGCTGATGATCCGCTCGCTTTCTTCCAGGACCCGGCATGCCAGCGCTTCGTCGACCGCGGAACAGGAGATGACCGTGGAGAACTTGCCCACAACGAGCTGGTCCCGC
>Ga0056115_1000133_pt1 | contig 38353 bp, 37 predicted proteins | sample WorMetOlspDAHAB1_FD_77007 | JGI IMG/M metagenome (GOLD analysis project Ga0056115, IMG submission 77007) | Marine gutless worms symbiont microbial communities from Max Planck institute for Marine Microbiology, Germany - Olavius sp. DAHAB.1 ...
CCTGCACCCATTGCATATGCTATATCAAACAAGATGAATCCTCCTTCCGGGTCAATGACAGTTATTGTATTCTATTTATCGTTTGGTGACAAATAATTTAAGCATACTTAGTTAAAATCAAGCAGATATACTTTAAAAGATCGATTTCGTCAAATCTTTCGTCAAATTTTTTTTGCCCTGGCACCTGAAACCTAAATTCTATAAACTGCGCCATAGCTGCCCCGCAAGGGCCACTTTTCCGGAGCTCAGTCTCGGAAAAAGCGTAGATCCTTAAGGCCGGGATTGTTACTATTCACCGCAGATAATTTTGCTATCGCCCGGGACCATTGTTCGACTTCCCTCGATTTCAACGCTCAGATCGCGTCGGACCTCGAGGTCGACAATCTCGCGGCGCTTTTTGTTTAAAAGATACTCGGCCACTTCCAGCGGGACAATTCCTTTGACCCGGTGCGCTTTTTCCTTCAGGGTTTCCAGACTGAGTTTGCGCAAAAAGCCGATACCAAGCGTTTCGGCTGACGGAACCAGGCCTTTGCCCTGACAGTTATTACACGGTTGATAGCTGCCGAATTCGATTGATGGGCGAATTCGCTGCCGCGACATCTCCAGCAAACCGAATCGCGAAATCTTGCCGACTTTTGCCCGCGCTTTGTCCTCTTTGACATGCAGTCTCAAATTTCGCTCGACTTCCGATCGGTGCTTGGCGTCCTTCATATCAATAAAATCAATAACAATCAGGCCGCCCAAATCCCTCAGCCGCAGCTGCCGCGCTATTTCTTCAGCGGCCTCGAGATTGGTTTGAAATGCCGTCTGTTCGATGGATTTTTCATGGGTCGATTTACCTGAATTAACATCAACGGATACCAGGGCTTCGGTCTGCTCTATGACCAGAGTCCCGCCGGATTTCAAAGCCACCCGGCTTTCAAATATTGAAGCGATTTGATCTTCAAGTTGGAACTTGGAAAAGATTGGCTTGGCACCTTTATATCGGCGGACGACCTTTTCCTGTCGGTTTGCAAACAGTTTAATGAAATTCCGGACTTCATCGAACACGGTACCGTCATCAATCAGAATTTCAGCAACTTCCGGGCTGAAGGAATCTCGAATCGAACGGATGACCAGGTGACGTTCTTTGTAAAGCAGGGCCGGGGACTTGTGTTGCATCACACTGCCCTTGATGGTTTTCCACAACCGAAACAGGTAGTTTAGATCCTTTGACAGAGCAGTTTTGCTGGACTTTTCGGCGGCTGTCCGAACGATCATGCCAAATTCTTCCGGAATCTTTAACTTGCTGATGATGTCTTTCAGACGCTGACGCTCATCTTCACTTTCAATTTTGCGGGACACCCCGCGATTGTCGCTTCCCGGTCTCAGGACCAGATATCTTCCCGGCAAAGAAATATAGGTGGTCAACATGGCCCCTTTTTTCATAAAAGGATCCTTGGTAACCTGTACCATCAGTTCCTGCCCGCGTTTAACCAATTTGTCTACTGAATGTTGTCCCTGAGCTGTATCCAGAAAGTAATCGCTATGTATTTCATATTTTTGCAGGAAACCGTGCCGTTCGGCACCATAGTCTACAAAGACAGCCTGAAGGCTGGGTTCGATGCGCGAGATAACGCCTTTGTAAATATTGCCGTGGGTAATTTCCTTAAGACTGCTTTCTATTCGAAACTCCTCAAGTTTGTTTTTCTTAACCGTCGCCACTCTGCATTCCTCGGGGTCGACGGCGTTAACCAATATCTTTATGCTCATAAATTTTTATCCTTGCACTGCATCTGGTAAAAATATTATTCTAATCTATCTGAAAAAACTCTTTTCGCTTGAATATTAAATTGTTAGGTACAAGTCAAACGATTTCTGGCCGGAGCGCAGGGCACGGCATCATGATTTTGACCCAAACATTGCCTGGTGGCGGGACTTTGCACCCGGCAGCATGTTCAATAGATTCTGAATTTTGGGAGACGAAGTTCATGCAACACCCAATTTCATCCGTTGCTACGCGCAAAAATCGATCCCGCTGTCTTCACAATTGATATGTTTTAAAATTTTTTGCTTTTCTTTCAACGTTTTTGGAGTTAAAACAACTCTTAGAAGTTAATTTAAGGTAAATAGTGTACCCAATCAATTTCGCAACCCGGATACTAAGATAGTTTTAAATCAAAGACTTCTCTCTGTGTCGGGGTGCTTTGCGGCAATTCGACATCCGCCTAAAGTGGATCCATGTCGGGTTATAACAGCCGAAAATTCGAACCGAGGAATAAACGCGTAATGGATCAGAAATATAATCCCAGGGAAATTGAAATCAAGTGGCAAAAAAAATGGAACGCAACAAACTTATTTAAAGTCGCGGAGGTTCCCGGACGGCCCAAATACTATCTGCTTGAGATGTTTCCCTATCCATCCGGAAATATTCATATCGGACATGTCCGTAACTATACCATCGGCGATGTGGTTGCCCGCTATAAACGAATGCGGGGATTCAACGTGCTGCACCCCATGGGTTGGGATGCATTTGGGATGCCGGCCGAGAACGCTGCCATCGCCAATAAAACCCATCCGGCCAAATGGACCTATGCCAACATCGATAACATGCGCTCCCAACTCAAACAACTGGGTTTCAGCTATGATTGGGATCGGGAACTGGCCACATGCAAACCTGAATACTATCGCTGGGAACAGTGGCTGTTTTTACAAATGTACCGCAAGGGCATGGCCTATCGCAAAGAATCTTTTGTGAACTGGTGTGAAGACTGCCAGACGGTTCTGGCCAACGAACAGGTTGAGGCCGGATTGTGCTGGCGCTGCGGCGAAGCGGTGCGCCAAAAACAATTGTGGCAATGGTTCTTCAAAATTTCAGACTATGCGGACGATCTCCTACTGCACTGTGAACAACTGCCGGGGTGGCCCGAAAAAGTGATCACCATGCAGAAGAATTGGATCGGCAAAAGCATCGGCGCCCAAATTAATTTTCCCCTTGAAAACCAGGAAGAAGCTATATCTGTATTTACGACTCGGCAGGATACGGTATTCGGTGCAACGTTTATGGTTCTGGCGCCGGAACATCCGCTGGTTGCAAAGCTTTCCAAAGGAACTGAACAGGAAAAAGCCGTTGCTGAGTTTGTTGAAAAAATCTCGATGCAAGATCGGTCGGCCCGGTCTATTGAAGATTATGAGAAGGAGGGGGTATTCACCGGCGCCTATTGTATGAATCCGCTCAGCGGCAGCCGCATACCGGTTTACACGGCAAATTTCGCCCTGATGGAATATGGAACCGGAGCTGTTATGTCCGTGCCGGCCCATGATCAGCGTGATTTTGATTTTGCTCGAAAATACGGTCTTGATATTATTGTGGTCGTGAATCCCGAAGGTGAAGAGCTTGACGGGCAAACTATGACTGAGGCCTATGCCGGTCCGGGCAAGATGATAAACTCCGATCGGTTCAATGGTATGGATCAGCATCAAGCCCTGGATGATATTGCCACCTATCTGGAGAAAAACAATCTCGGCCAACGTGCGGTAAGTTTTAGGCTGCGGGACTGGGGAATTTCCCGGCAGCGATACTGGGGTGCGCCCATTCCCATGATCCACTGCGGCCAGTGCGGCATTGTGCCGGTGCCGGAAGCGGACCTTCCGGTTGTTTTGCCCGAAGACGTCGATATGCTGGCGGGGGGGAAATCACCGCTGCCTGAATTGGATGATTTCATCAACGTAACCTGTCCCCAATGCGGTCATTCCGGGGCCAAAAGAGAAACGGATACCATGGACACGTTTGTTGAATCGTCCTGGTATTTCGAACGATACTGCAGCCCGAGGTGCGATACGAACATGTTTGACACGGAAGCCGTCGATTACTGGATGCCCGTTGACCAATACATCGGCGGGGTCGAGCATGCTATTTTGCACCTGTTATATTCGCGATTTTATACGCGGGTGCTGCATGACCAGGGACTGGTCAAATTCAAAGAGCCCTTTACCAACCTGTTGACCCAGGGTATGGTTTGCAAAGAAACGGTCATGTGCCCGGAGCACGGATTTTTGCTGCCGGAGGAAATTGACACCGACAAAGGTGACCGTCATTGTGAAAAATGCGGTAAACCGGTGAAAATCGGCAGAGTCGAGAAAATGTCCAAATCAAAAAAGAATGTCATCGATCCCAATATCCTGTTGAATAAATACGGGGCCGATACCACGCGGTTTTTTTGCCTGTTTGCAGCGCCACCCGAACGGGATCTGGAGTGGAGTGAACAGGGCGTTGAAGGCGGATATCGATTCCTGAACCGGGTGTGGCGCCTGGCCGTGTGCCTGATGGATGCCATCCAAAATGTCAAATCTTTCGACGGAAACCCTGCCAACCTGAATGATGAACTGCGGGAAGTATATCGCAAAACTCATCAATCGATATACAAGGTAACCAAGGATATCGAGGACCGCTTCCATTTCAATACCGCCATCAGTGCTATTATGGAGTTGTTTAATACTCTGAACGGTGTTGACCTGCAACAGGAGCACAGCGAGAAACTACCGGTTCTGCGATTAGCCGTGGAATCCATGACACTTCTGCTGGCACCTATCGTGCCGCACTATGCCGAAGAATTGTGGCAGGCACTGGGGAATCAATCCAGTGTTATTCTGGCTCCTTGGCCCCGGCATCGGGAAGCGGCACTAGAAAAAGACGAACTGCTGATTGTGGTTCAAGTCAACGGTAAGCTACGCAGCCGGTTTCAGGTTGCGGCAGACACACCGGATGACACCATCAAAGAAATGGCGTTGAAAGATCAGCGAATTTTAAAATTCTTGGGCGGCAAAGAGATTAACAAAGTTATTGTGGTGAAAAAGAAGCTGGTGAATATTGTGATATAAAAATTGGGGGCTTTAGATTGCGGATTTCGGATTGATGGAATCGTTGCGCTCTATCAAATTTATAATGTTCATTAAACGTAAAGTAATCGGTTTTATATTCGTCTCCACCATGATGGTATGTGCTTGCGGCTATCGGTTTGCCGGTCAGGGACAATTTCCCCAGGGTGTGGAACGAATTTTTATTGAGGTCTTTGAAAATCGTACCGGCAAGACCGGAATTGAAAGAGTAGTTACCAATCAGGTCGTTTTCGAATTCACCCGGCAAAGAGAAAAAAGCCTTGCCAACGGTGCGGAAAACGCTGATGCGATTCTCAAAGGGGTGATCCGGAACATTCGCACGCAGACGATCTCACGGGTCGGAACGGAAGTGGCCAGCGAACGGGAAGTCATCATGACAGTTGATCTGAAATTGGTTAAACATGACGGGGGCGAAGTCCTCTGGGCCGCCAAAGGCATTGTCGATCGGGCAACCTATGGGGTGGTAGAAGCTAGCACGTTGGAAACGGAGCGCAACGAAAGCCTGGCTCTGGCAAGGCTTTCGGAACGAATGTCGGAGCGAATCTTCGGTCGGTTAACCAACGATTTCTAAAAATATGCAGAATAGATTTTCCGCCAAGGCGGAAAATCTATAATTGGATTTGACATTATGCGCTGGCGGAATTGGTGAGTTTTGCGAGGCGGCTGATTTTTCTGGAGGCAGTTCGTTTGTGAATGACGCCTTTTTTTGAGGCCTTGTCAATGACCGATTGGGCAGTATTCAATTTAACCTTCATTTTCTCACCGGGCGCTTCTCCCACAGTAGACCGCACGTCTTTGACGATACTTTTAATCCTTGTTTTAGTGCCTTTATTTCGTAAACGTCGAATTTCGTTTTGGCGGGCTCGTTTGACCGCCGATTTGTGATTTGCCAAGAGAACATACTCCTTTCCCAAATTTGTTTAAATTTGTATAAATATTCATTTATCGAATCTCTGTCAAGGAAATTTATAAGTTTTTTCCATGTCTGAAAAATCCCGATTGATAAAAGCTGCCGGTGTTGTCGGTTCGGCAACGTTGGTTAGCCGCATTTTGGGTTTTGTTCGCGATGCGGTGATTGCATGGTTTTTGGGGGCCGGCTTCAGCTCCGATGCATTTATTGCAGCATTCAGAATTCCCAACTTGTTAAGGCGTCTGTTCGCAGAGGGCTCCCTGAGTTCGGCCTTTGTTCCAGTATTTACTGAGTATGTCGTCCATAATGATCAAGAAGAGGCTTTTTCTATGGCCCGCTCGGCTTTCAGGCTGCTGAGCGTCGTTTTATTTTTGGTTACTATCAGCGGTATTTTGCTCTCACCATGGATCGTTCATTTAATTGCACCGGGATTTGATGCACAAAAAATCTCCCTAACCGCCACCCTGACCCGTTGGATGTTTCCCTATTTTTTTTGCATTGGCCTGGTGGCTCTTTGTATGGGTATACTCAACGTCTTGGGGCATTTCGCTGCTCCGGCCGTTGCGCCGGTAATATTGAACATTTCAATCATCGGATCGGTGTTTTTTATTGCACCCGCCATGCCGACCCCGGTCATCGGTTTGGCCATCGGAGTTCTGATCGGAGGCGTTCTGCAACTGGCCTTGCAACTGCCAGTATTGGTCCGCAAAGGATTTTATTTTTGGAAATCCGCCAAGCTGATGCACCCGGGACTAAAAAAAGTTGGGATTTTGATTCTTCCCATCGTCCTGGGCGGTGCGGTCTATCAGATAAATATTGTGGTGAGCACCTTGCTTGGCTCACTGCTAACCCAGGGAAGCGTCACCTATCTGTACTTTGCCGATCGTTTGGTGCAATTTCCTCTTGGCATATTTGCAATTGCCGTATCGACCGCTATTTTACCCACTCTTTCCCGGCATGCTGCTGCCCGGGAGTTGGATGAATTAAAAATTATATTTGGACACGCCCTGAAACTGGTTTTTTTTATTACGATACCCGCAATGGTGGGACTTGTCGTGTTAAGGGAGCCTATCGTGGCGCTGCTGTTTCAACGGGGTGAATTCGATGCAGCAGCAACACAGTTGACGATCCAGGCTGTTTTGTATTATTCTTTGGGTCTATGGGCTTTTTCGGCAGTGAGGATTGTCGTGGCGACCTTTTTTGCACTGCAGGATGCACGAACCCCTGTTCGGATTGCGATTATCTCAATTATCGCCAATATCATCCTGGGGGTGATTTTGATGAAACCATTGGCCCATGGGGGCCTTGCGCTTGCGACATCCCTGGCTTCGATGCTAAATTTGGTCTTGCTCGTGCATGCGTTAAGAGATCGGCTGGGCACATTGGGCTGGAAAAATATTGTTCAATCCGCCGGCAAAGCTATCTTTTGCTCATTGGTCATGGGCATAGGTGTTTGGGTGTCTGCCAGGATCTTAATCCCACTGGAGAGTAGGACGTTTCACGGGTTGTTGATAGGCGTCATCGCAAGTATCGGGATCGGTCTTTGCATTTATGGAATCGTATCATTTGCAGTTAAAAGCCAGGAGCTGAGCAGCGTTTTGACGGAAGCCGGAAGGGGCATTCGCAATAAATGACCAGAAAACAAAATATCCTGTTATCATTTTCAATTCTGTTGCTGATAACCTTGCTTATTTATATTATTTTCAGCAAGCACGGGTATTCGGATCTGGCGCTTTTAAAGCAGGAACAAAGTAAACTGATTCACAAAAATGAGCAACTTACCCGGGAAAACCTTGCTATCCGAATTGAGATCGAACGATTAAAACATGACCTCGACTATATTGAGAACATTGCCCGACAAGAGTTTGGCATGATCAGGAAAGAAGAGATTATATTAAAACCCAAAAAACAATCGGATAGGCAAAAATGAATCAGGGCGTGGATATATACACAGAAACCATGGCCGCAGTTTATGCCGATCAGGGCCACTGGGGAAAAGTAGCGGATATTTACCGACACCTGCTGGCATCAGAACCTGATCGTCTTGAATATGCCGATGCACTTGCTGAAGCGGAAAGCAAAATGAAGATGAATGCGGTGTATCTGAAAGCGCCTGAGCAACTAGTGCATTTATTGGGCCAATGGATAGAAATGTTGTTTAAAGTTGAAGCGCTGCAGAAATTAAAGAAATTGAAAAGAGACCTTAACCGTTTAGGATAAAAAAAGCGAATACCCAATTTGTTCGGTTATTCTACCTTAAACGCATCGGAAGCCGAGTCGCCTGAAAAAAATGTTGCCTCCACGCGCTTTTTGGGGTTTCCCAATACCTCGATCCGATTATCTTTGCGATACAGTATAATCTTAGATCCGGCAATTGAATTTTTACCGCTGACCACTTTTGAATTATCGCCGATCATCGTAATCGTCATTAAACCCGCATCATACTCCACTTTATCGGTTTCGGCCGTATACTTGGATGTTTTAATATTGACGTTGCCGGTAGCTACAATTTTTTTCAGCGCATCCTGCTTTTCATTACTTTTTTCTTCGGCGTCAAGCAGTTCTCCCCGGTAATAAATCCTCAATTTATCGGAATCGATCACCATATCCGCCTGGGTGACTTTAACATTACCGATAAATTCGGCCCATTTTTCTTCATTATTCGAAATCAGCTGATCGGCCTTGATTAAGATGGGTTGATCTTCAGTTTCATTATCCGGGGCGGCGGTTTTTGATTTACCCGCGGCAAGGGCAACACCGGTCATTAAAGCGACGGCTACCAATAGGACCGGCCATAAAGACAAGATTCTGAACTTGGATGACTTCATGTCGTTAATAACCTCTCTTTATATTTTTAGAGGTGAGGATCTGATTTTTTAATTTGTTACCGATGCCATTTATAACTATCGGTGCAGCATTTTGCAATAGGCAACCTGATCGGTTCGAAAAAAAAGAGTTCAAAAGCGGTATCTCCGCTTAAAGGCCGGGGTGATTGGTTTTTTTCTTGCATCATACAGCGATATTGAATATAATGGGTTGTATCGCTAATATTTTTTTGCTTCTCAAGTAAGATGAAAAAAAACCTTTTTGTAACCGAACCTTCTTCCGCTAATCTTGTCAATCTGGATATAAACTCCCTTGGCTCACTACCTGATTTATAAAAAACTGCTTGTTATCGCACGTATGTTTATTGAACAAGTGTTATTCAATACAATATTAATAATGCCGCCGCGTTACTTGCGGTCCGGTTTCATTCTGAAGGAAAGAACCATTTGTCGCAGTGGTAGCCTGAAGTTTGGAATCATGGAAACCCTAAAAGAAGGAGGATGACGAAATGGCCAATGGAATTGTCAAATGGTTCAATGAGCGAAAAGGTTATGGGTTCATAGAACAGGACGAGGGCCCGGATGTATTCGTACACCATTCAGGAATTAATGCCCCTGGTTTTAAATCTCTCAATGAAGGTGACCGGGTAACTTTTGAAATAGAAGAGGGCGGCAAAGGTCCGCGCGCAGTTAATGTCACCGTTGTTTAGTAAAATTGCCCGGGAAAGTTGAAGGGGTATCCATTATCTTTGTGCGGATATCCTTAATAGTTCCAGGATTCCATTATTCCATTGGCAATCTAGCGGCGAACATCACCCCTGCGGGATGAAATCAAAGGCTGGTCCCTTGGGGCGAGGATATTTTGCTATTTTACTCCTCATCCAAGGGCTCAGGTTTGATTTTGGCGGTCGCGTCATCCTTGGTAATCGGACTGTCATCCTCGAGCAAATCATCAATGTTTTCTGCTTGATCATCACCGTTTATCTCTTCTTCAACTTCTGTGAGCGCTTCAATTTCAGCCTCTGGTGGCGCGCCCAGCTGGATATCTTTGTCGTCGAAAATCAGATCTTCGTGTTGTTCACATTTGGCAGCATACATCGACGTGACGGTATCAGCGATTAAATCAATGTATATTCCAGTCGGATAAAAATGCTGATTCCGCAAGAATAGGATCAATTCGCCCTTGCCCTGTGCAGTTGCTTTCTTAACCTCATCGGCCTGATACGTTTGTTCGCAGAGCAATGAAAAATCTTCATCTATCAATAGTCCGGGAAACTTTTTTTTTCTGTTCTCGGCTGTTATAACAGCATATTCCTGAATTAGCAGTTCTTTGCTTTTTTCTTTTTTCCAAATGCGATATTTTTGCTTCATCGGTTGCCTTTCCTAAATAGAATATGGCTTTTTTGAAGGGCAAATAGTGCTAAATATCTTTCAAGCCCCATCGTAGCCCAATTACCGCCTGGTCGGGGAGTGATTATTTTTGGGCAATGTTCGGTCAGTTGGAAGGTCTGTCATTCGATAATTTCGAGAACGAATCGTTTGCGTGTTTTTCCAGATGCTGCGCTCAAAATGGTACGGATGGCCTGGGCGGTACGACCCTGGCGGCCGATAATTTTACCCATATCCTTTTTGGCCACATGAAGCTCTAAAACGGTGGTATGTTCGCCTTCGACCTCGCTAACTGATACTTCGTCCGGGAAATCAACCAGGGCCTGTGCAATGTAACCGATCAAATCTTTCATCGCTCTGCCTCCTTTGAAAATTTTTCGGTACTTGGGTGGATCAGAGATTTTCCTAAGATTAAAAGAGTATATCGGCTGCCGATGTTTCTGACATGGTCGGCAGATTATCCTCCGACGGCCAGCGATATGTACTTTGGCTAATTTTGTGCCAGGGGCAGTCTAGGCCTTTGAAGCGAAAATCGGTGAATCTTAGACCTCAATGAATCTACCCTTATCAGATAGTTGCTATGAAGTTAAGCGTTTTTTTAGGTTACGGGGTATCGGTGTGATTTTCGGCCAGCGTTATCTTTACCAATCGGTTGCAGGTTCCGAAAATTGATTTCATATATCGCTGACGGATAATTGTTTGCAGAATTCAGGTGATAGCAAATTCTTGCGGGTCGTTAAAATTTCGAAATGGATTTGTGGGGCGGGTCGTCGAGGTCTTTAATGTCATCCCAGTCGATCATCTTTTCAAGTTCTGACAAATCGGGCAAGTCAGCATATTCTGTCTCATCAGGGGCTGAACTTGAATCTTCATCGCCCCAGGCTCCTTCCGACATCTTATTTTCGACCAATAATTTGAGCCCGCGCTCTGATGTTTTTTTAATAGACATCTGGGCCCTTGGGTCATCTTGCATTTCAAACAGATCAACTATGATAGACTGATCTATTTTGGTGTCCTGGGTTAGCGGTAATCCGTTGGCCCCCGGCGGGTAAATCGTGAAAATATAGTTGCACATCAAGCACCTGATCATTGACCCGTTTGCGTTTATCTGATCCGCTTCCAGCTTGAACGCCGTTCGACATGCGACACAATGTAATTTCAATTTTCACCTTAAAATTGCGGCTTGAGTGGCCTGATTCCTATTGACAACATAATTATCGGGATAATTAGGCGTAAACTTAAATTGATATACTGGTTTCCAGGAAGGATTACACGAGGTGTAAATTATATTCCGGTGGTGGTCTGGGGATAAGAGAATGCATTGGCCTTGAAAAGCACAAAGCTCAGAAACTCTACATCTTCATTATTTAAAAAACTTAAATCAACAAATTGGAATTCAAGCGGACTGGGCATGTTTAGATATCGATATTCAAAACGGCTGCTATGCCCAAAGCGGTTTATCAGACTTACGCTACCATCTTTCTCCACTTTCCAGGCCTTGGTGCTATGCACGGTCTCCATGCGCTGGACGGCATAGGAAGTATTGTGGAAAGAAATGCTATCCAGTACATAAGGAATTTCCAGTTTGTCCAGGATAATTTTGAGGCGTTGGAGTTCTTTTTTGGTCGTGTTAGACTTATAGTTGCCAATTCTGAGAATACGATTTCTGGCCATCGCAACCCCCCCTCGGTGATAATTTAAGGTGTCTGCTGGCTTGAACCTTTTTTATCCAACCGTACCAATCTGGCTCAAGCAGAAAGCGTGCCATGTGCTAAAAAAAAGATTATATATAAAAAAAACAGTTAGTTAATTAGATACTAGCTATATCAGCATACAGTGAATTGAGAAGTATCTTACTCAATATTAGGAATAATGATTCACACCCAAAATTCCGTAGGCCGGAAATTGAGCAGGAGGGCTTATACAAGATTATAGGATTTTTCGGAGACCTTGATCCGAAATAGTGATTTTTCAGGACAGCAATCACATGGTTTATAGGTGGCAGGTTCCGGGTGTCAGGAGGATGAGGTGCTATATACTGAAACCTGACAACTCTGAAATATCAGAAACATCGACAATAAATGGTCAATATATTGTCGCCAAACGTTTAATAGTGGTGGTGCCCCCGGCAGGAATTGAACCTGCGGCACCCGGATTAGGAATCCGGTGCTCTATCCACTGAGCTACGGGGGCATATGGGTTTACGAGGATACAACTTTTAGTGGTGTGAAATTTGGTGTGACTCGGACCAAAGATTCAGCACCTTTATTCAAATCTTCATCGGAATAATGAATATAGCGAACTGATGTTATCACGTCCGAATTTTCCAGGTACGGAGCGATAAGTTGAATATCCCTGCCCGATCTGGCCAAATTTTTGGCCGCAATGTGTCTTAAATCATGTAACCTCAATATGTCAATACCTAGCTTACCATAAAAGAACGGCAATCTTCAAAATATGATCCCGGGCATTTTGAGTTTTTGTATATCTCGTTCCTGTTTTAAAATAAACTATCAGATACTTACGGGATTTATTCTTACTTAATAGTTTAACTATTATCGGTTGATTGACCGAATTAAGGGAACTCGGTTATCATCCCGCCCGCGTTTCTGGCTGTATCTCGGTAGTGTTATAAAGCTCCAGATTTAGCTAGTAAATTTTTAGTATATTTATACAGTTTCAAACCATATCATTACAGTCGGTAAATGCTATATAAAAAGGACTGTTTGTCCTGGCTGGGGATGATCGATGCCTGAATGGGGAGTCGGGTGAAACAAAATTTATAAATATATCGAAAGGTTGTTGCCTATTGTGTCTGGTTTATGATAAGAGATTTGAGTAACATGTTTCTTTTAAAACTTCTTAAAACCGATTCAGGAATACAATATGCATCTTCGAAAACGTGTTTTGGTTACGGGTGGAGCCGGTTTTCTAGGTTCCTTTCTTTGTGAACGCCTGCTGCAGGATGGTTGCGATGTCGTATGTGTGGATAATTTCTACACCGGGACCAAACGCAATATTATCCATCTGCTGGAAAATCCCTATTTTGAATTAATTCGTCACGATATTACATTTCCGCTTTATCTCGAAGTCGATGAAATTTTCAACCTGGCATGTCCCGCTTCCCCGATTCACTACCAGAATGATCCGGTTCAAACCACCAAGGTCAATGTGCACGGTTCTATAAATATGCTGGGATTGGCCAAACGTCTTGATGCCCGCATTTTACAAGCCTCGACTTCGGAGGTTTACGGTGATCCCAGTGTCCATCCCCAAACCGAAGATTACTGGGGTAATGTCAATTGTATCGGCATCAGGTCCTGCTACGATGAAGGTAAGCGTTGTGCCGAAACCCTATTTTTTGACTATCACCGGCAGCACGAGGTTAACATCCGGGTGGTACGAATTTTTAATACATATGGTCCGCGCATGCATCCCAATGATGGCCGCGTGGTGAGCAACTTTATCCTTCAGGCCCTTGACAATCGTGATATCACCATATTTGGCGATGGAAGCCAGTCCCGGTCATTTTGTTTTGTGGATGATATGATCGACGGATTTATTCGTATGATGGCCGCTTCTGACACCTTCACCGGACCGGTCAACCTTGGTAATCCCAATGAATTTACCATTTTGGAACTGGCTCAAAAAATAATTACACTGACCGGTTCAAAGGCCAAAATCGTTTATCAGGCCATTCCCGAAGATGACCCCCTGCAGCGGCAGCCCAACATATCCCTGGCCAAAACGCAGCTGGGCTGGGAGCCGAAAATCCAGCTTGAAGAGGGACTTAAGCGCACGATAGACTATTTCAAAAATATTCAATGAGAATTCTAATTCGATTCTTTCAGGTTTGGAGAATTAAGTATGAAACGCGCATTGGTCACGGGTGTAACCGGTCAGGATGGTGCTTATCTGGCTGAATTTTTACTAAACAAAGGTTATGAAGTGCATGGCCTAAAACGGCGGGCGTCTTCCTTCAATACGGCCCGGGTGGACCATCTATACCGGGATCCCCACGAATCGGATGTACGGTTTTTCATGCACTATGGCGATCTTACGGATTCCACCAATCTGATCCGCATCATCCAGGAAGTCCAACCCGATGAAATTTATAATCTGGCAGCCCAGAGTCATGTCAAAGTCTCTTTCGAAACTCCTGAATACACAGCCAATACGGACGGCCTGGGGACATTGCGTATTCTTGAAGCCATCAGAATTTTAAAGATAGAAGAAAAATGCCGATTTTACCAGGCTTCGACTTCCGAACTCTACGGAAAAGTTCAGGAAATTCCTCAAAATGAATCCACCCCGTTCTATCCACGTTCACCTTATGCCGTTGCCAAATTATACGCTTACTGGATTACGGTTAATTATCGCGAGGCGTATGGAATATTTGCCTGCAACGGAATCCTTTTTAATCATGAATCTCCCACGAGAGGCGAGACATTTGTTTCCCGTAAAATTACCCGGGCGCTGGCTCGCATCAAAACCGGGTTGCAGGACACCCTGTATATCGGTAACCTGGATGCCCGTCGGGACTGGGGCCACGCCCGGGATTACGTCGAAATGCAGTGGCTGATGCTGCAGCAGGATGCACCGGAAGACTATGTTATCGCCACCGGTGAACACTATTCCGTCAGAGATTTCATCAAGGCGGCCGCTCTACAGCTGAACATCAATATCCACTGGGAAGGAGAAGGGCTTGATGAGAAAGGCATTAATGAAGATACCGGTCGAATCATCGTAGCCGTCGATCCCAGTTATTTCCGCCCCACCGAAGTGCAGAATTTGCTGGGAGACGCCGCTAAAGCCCGGCAAAAGCTTGGCTGGAAACCGCGAACGACCTTTCAAGAGCTGGTCGCCGATATGGTCAAGGCCGATCTCAATGAGGCCAACAAAGATTATCTATGCCTGCAGGAAGGATTTCAAACGTTTAACCATACTGAAACCTAGCCCGGCCAGGACTAAGGGCCTCGGAAACAAATAAATCCGTAATCTTGCTTGTATTCTTGCCCGCCTTCAGCGTTGCACCAAACGTCACATGTAGATAATATGCTCCCCTTGGCGTTCCTTGAAGGCGAACAAAAATCCGGCACAATCTATGTGTATCTATTTATTTCCGCGACCCTAAATTGAAAATATTCAGTTTTTGAGGGGGAGGTTTTTTTTTAATTGCAGAGCCCGCCTGATTTATGATACTGGCAGGGAATTTAAAAAGGAGGATCTATACATGCAAAAAACAGGTGGGTATCGTGTTGCAATTAAAATGATTGGCATTATGGTCGCGCTGATGTTGTTCTGCGCGGCTTGTTCGTCATCACCCAAGAAAACTGATGGTTCTGCAGCCCAGGAGAAAGATAATAAAAACGCTCCGCTATATTACGACTTCGAAGATGTGCTCGTACCCCGTGACTTAAAGTTGAATACCAAATCTTCTTTTGTCTACCAGAATTCCGGCATTACAGCCGGAGTGCTGGTTTTCACATCTAAAGTGGAGCGTAATTCTTTAATCCAATTCTTTGAAAATAACATGGCCAAGGACAACTGGCAAACAGTCAGCAGGTTTAGTTCCCCGCGAACCCTGTTGATTTTTCAAAAAGAAAGGCGATGGTGCGTCATTAACATTACCGACACTCAATGGGAGACTTTAGTAGAAATCTGGACTGCCCCCTATAGCGACGATGCCGGCACCGGTCTATTGAAATAGGGTAGCCCATTAATAGCCAATCCTTAATCTATCTCTAAAATCTGAGCCTTTGATCGTTCAGTCCCGCCATAGACGGTTTTACCGTGGTTGAATATTCTATCGGTCATCGAACGGCAAACCGTCCCCAGCTTGAATAAAATAAAAGGATTCTGCTTTAGGCCGGAGCGCTTATTATACCTTAGGGCCATGGGATAAAATTTCTTATGCCCCTGAGATAAAATATCAGTTCGGACCGTTGAGCATGCATTTCTTGACACAAATCACTGGAATGGATACTTTGTGATAAAACCTGATCCGGACAGCGCTATATTTTCAATTAATCTCCGGTGGGTAAACCTTAAAAGGGATTTTATCAATATCTATGCCGATGAGTGGCGACCAACCATTTGACAGGGCACTCGCAGAAATTCGCAAGAGCTTGCGGCTTCTATCCGCTAATGGCTGGCGTGGCTTTGACTGCTCCGATCAAACTTTGGCAAAGTTGGAAAAATGGGGACAAGGGACGCATTATCCGTCGGAGACGCTGGAAGATATTCGTACCGATTTAGGTGAATGCCGGCGCTGCCGGCTGGCGCAGGAACGAAACCATATCGTCTTTGGTGATGGCAATTTGCGGGCCAAACTTATATTTGTCGGTGAGGGACCTGGATTTGACGAGGATCGGCAGGGAAAACCCTTTGTCGGTGCCGCCGGTCAGCTTCTTACTCGCATTATCGAAGCCATCAAACTGACCCGCGGTCAGGTTTATATCTGCAATATCATCAAGTGCCGCCCGCCCAAAAACCGGAATCCCGAGCCTGATGAGATCGATTCCTGCTATCCGTTTCTGGAACGTCAGATAGCGAGCATCCAACCAGACCTTATCTGTGCCCTCGGTACCTTCGCCGCGCAAACTCTGCTCAAGACTGCAACTCCCATTTCCAAACTCCGCGGACGATTTCATGAGTATAAGGGAATAAAAGTCCTGCCCACATATCATCCGGCCTACCTTTTACGGAATCCCGACATGAAACGAGCCGTCTGGGAGGATATGAAATTACTGATGAAAGAATATCGTTATGAAAACTAAATACGTTCTGTTAGCCATATTGCCGCTGATCTTGTTGTGTGGCAATGTTGTCGGGGATGATCAAAATGATATTTATATTATCCGGATTGCCGATGCCATCAGCCCCGGAACGGCAGAATATATTAAATCCGGGATCAGGAAGGCGGAAAAAAATGGGGCGGCCTGCATCATCATTGAACTGGACACTCCCGGCGGGTTGGCGGAATCAATGCGCCTGATCGTTCAAATCATACTGGCAAGCAGGGTGCCGGTGGTGGTTTTTGTATCTCCAAGCGGTGCCCGGGCCGCTTCAGCCGGGGTCATGATAACCATGGCAGCCGATGTCGCCGCCATGGCACCGGGGACCAATATCGGAGCGGCCCATCCGGTGGGAGCCGGGGGTAAAGATATCGATGGGAACATGTCGGAAAAAATTATCAATGACATGGTTGCCCAGGCCCAAAGTGTTGCCCAAAAAAGAGGCCGGAATGCAGAATGGGTGGAAGATGCGATTCGTGAAAGTGTATCCGTGACTGAAACCGAAGCTTTAAAAGAAAACATCATTGATCTTATCGCCAAAGATACGGATGATCTGATTCGGCAGTTGAACGGTCGTGAAATCAAAGACCGGGGCAAGCTCGAGCTTAATGATGCCCAAAAAGTCGTTCTGGAAGAAACGCTGCGGACAAAAATATTAAGAACGATCAGCAATCCCAATATTGCCTATATTCTGATGATGATCGGCCTGGCCGGACTTTATTTTGAATTGTCACATCCCGGCGCAATTTTTCCAGGTGTAATCGGTGGCATCGCGATAATTCTGGCTTTTTTTGCGATGCAGACCCTACCGGTAAACTATGCCGGGATGTTGCTGATTATGCTCGCCATTATTTTCTTTATCATGGAAATGAAAATCACCAGCTATGGGCTTTTAAGCGTCGCCGGTATTGTCTCTTTGCTGCTGGGTTCGCTGATGCTTTTTGAGGGGGATACACCGGACATGCAATTGTCGTGGCAGGTTTTGCTGCCAACAATATTGGTTATTTCCGGGTTTTTCGTGGCGGTTGCCAGCCTGGTTTTTCGAGCTCAAGTTTCAAGACCGGCCACCGGCGCCGGGGGGCTTGTGGGAGATATCGGGATTGTTAAAAAAGCCTTAAGGCCTGAAGGCAAAGTGTTTGTGCACGGTGAACTTTGGCGTGCGAGGGCCAAAGAATCGCTTGACGAAGATGTCAAGGTACGGGTAGTAAAGGTGGAAAATTTAATCCTGGAAGTAGAATTAGCTGATGATATATCTGCTTGATGGCAAAATGTTGGTCCTATGTCGGAACCGTTTACTTTGAACCCGGCGTTTTTTTGAAATAACAACCACCACCAAAGGAGGATGATATGAGTCTGATTACACCAATTGCCATACTAGTTCTTGTCATCTTTTTCCTGTCGGCAGCCCTGCGTATTTTAAACGAATACGAACGTGGTGTCGTTTTCAGACTGGGTCGGGTGATCAAAGCCAAAGGCCCGGGATTGATCATTCTGATACCGGTTATCGATAAAATAGTGAAGGTAAGCTTGCGGCTGGTGGCCATGGATGTGGATCCCCAGGATGTTATTACCCGTGATAATGTTTCCGTCAAGGTAAATGCGGTCATCTACTTTAGGGTTATTGATCCGATTAAGGCCATCATCGAGGTGGAAAATTACACCTATGCCATGTCGCAGCTGGCTCAGACAACCCTAAGAAGCGTCTGCGGACAGGCTGAGCTCGATGAGCTTTTATCGGAACGGGAAAAGATAAATTCTGAATTGCAGGAAATTCTGGATACACATACCGATCCCTGGGGTATTAAAGTTGCCACTGTGGAGCTTAAACACATTGATCTGCCCCAGGAAATGCAGCGCGCTATGGCCAGACAGGCAGAAGCCGAAAGAGAACGGCGCGCCAAGGTCATCAACGCCGAAGGCGAATATCAAGCCGCCAACAAGCTGGCCGAGGCTTCGGGAATCATTGAGAAACACCCTACGGCCCTTCAGCTCAGATATCTTCAAACCATGAACGAAATGGCTACCGAAAGCAATTCGACCACAATTTTCCCGATCCCGATTGAACTTTTTAAGCCGTTTTTTAATAAAATTAGTAAGGATGAAAGCGATAAATAGAGCTGATGCCCATGGATGCTTTACTAAATTTTTCGTTAGGGTCGCGGAAACAATAAATACGCATAGATTGCGCAGGATATTTGTTCGCCATCAAGGCGCGCCAAGGAGAGCATATTAGATATAGGTGACTTTTGGTACAACGCTGAAGGTGGGCTGATAGACAAGTCCACCGTGGCGGACGGATTTATTTTTTCCGAGACTCTTAGCTATTGACAGGATATAAGAAAATAGCTAATTAAATAAGTTTATTAAATTTTTTATTCAGCTGTATTATTATATTTTACCGGTCACAGCTTGAATATGATTTAACCATCAGGCGGGGGCTATTCAGCCTCCGCTTGTGCTTTACTATTAAGTCGGACCTGAATGAAGCGATTTGAATTCGATCAGCAACGAACGCTTTCATCCGGAGCAATTATTGAAATTACCCAATTCGCTTGATGCAGACACCGGGATTTCGGCACCGCCTATCGGAATTAATTGCGCTATTCAGGTCGGAAAAAAGGAGAGATAACCGAAAATGAGTGATGAAAAGGTTGAAGGCAAAAAAAAACCGCTGGAGAAAATGACGGTCACAGACCTGCGCGAAATGGCCAAAGATATGCCTGGAATCGTGGGCGTACACGGCATGAAAAAAGAAGAACTGATCGTTGCCATCAAAGAAGTCAAAGGCATCAAAGATGAACCGGTCAAGAAAGCGGATGCTTCCATCGGCGCAATTAAGAAGCAGATCAAGGCCATTAAGGCTAAACGCCAGGAAGCTCTTGAAGCCAAGGACGGCAAAATGGCTACCATATACAAACGACGTATCTCCAGACTGAAGAAGAAGTCACGTAAAGTCGCTGCATAGCTGGCTGGTTTACCTGAATTTTGCAAATGATAGGCTGCTACTCGTGCAAAATTCAGGTCTGATGTTATTTTTTAATCCGGTTTCTTTTGAATTGAGCAATGGTAATGATTAATCCGGCTTCGTTGGCGTTTGACATCGATGGGGTGGTTGCCGACACCATGTCGTTGTTCCTGGATATTGTGCGGGATGTCCACCACATTAACAACATCCGATATGAGGATTTATGCTGCTATAATGTGACTGAGTGTACCGGATTGGATCAAAAAATTGTCGACTCCGCTGTCGAACGACTGTTGGACGGAAACTATTCAACAAGTTTAAAGCCCATGGAGGGTGCTGCCGATGTACTGAGTCGGATTGAGCGGTATCACAGCCCCTTGATGTTTGTCACGGCGCGACCGTACCTCGGTCCCATCCAGGACTGGCTGTTGGAATTACTGTCGCTGGAGCCGAGTTCAATTGAGGTCATTGCGACCGGATCCCATGAAAATAAAACTGAAGTCCTGCTGGAACGTAATATTGGGTGTTTCGTAGAAGATAGACTTGATACCTGCGACCTTGTTCATGATGCGGGGATTTTACCGATTCTGTACAAGCAGCCTTGGAATCGGGCTCCGCATCCTTATCGAGAAGTCAATTCTTGGAAGCAGCTTGAGGCTCTTATCGATTATTAAAGGGATCAAATCGAATGGGCAGGCCATCGGTTAAAAATCTGATCAGCACTTTTATCGAATCCCTGGCCGTCGAAAAGGGGTATTCGGAAAACACCTGTCGGAGCTACCGTAATGACCTGGAAGGCTTTGTGGAATACCTGGTCCATAATCCTCCGGCTGGCAAGCGACGCTCGCAGTCGGGTGATCCGGTTAAAATTGATGGCTTACAAACCATCACCATTCGGGGCTATCTGGGCTGGTTACACAAGAAAAATAAAAAGTCCTCCATCGCGCGTAAACTATCGGCAGTGCGATCATTTTTTCAATTTCTTGTCAAACGGGGCGTAATTGAAGACAACCCGGCTGAATCGATTCTTACGCCTAAGCAGGGAAAAACCATACCGGAATATCTGCCAATTGATGAGATGTTTCGGTTACTCGACTCCATCCAAACCAGCGGTATCCTGGATTTGAGAAACCGTGCTATTTTTGAAACGCTATATTCCTGCGGCATACGGGTTGCGGAACTGGTCGGGATGAACCGGCGGGATGTGGATTTCAGTGCCGGCGTGATCCGGGTACTTGGTAAGGGCAGCAAGGAACGTATTGTACCCATCGGTCAAAAGGCGCTGGACGCCATAAAAATATATCGCGAACAGGCAAAAAAGGAATGGGGTATCTCGGAGAATCACAACGGGCCGCTATTCTTAAATAAAAATAAAGGACGGCTCAGTGCCCGATCCGTGGCCCGCATTCTGAACAACCTGGTGAAGGCCTGTGGATTGTTGAAACCTGTATCGCCGCATACGATGCGTCATACGTTTGCGACTCACATGCTGGATGCCGGTGCCGATTTGAGGATAGTCCAGGAACTTTTAGGGCACAAAAGTCTATCCACAACGCAAAAATATACCCATGTAAGTATCGATCGGCTGATGGAAACCTATGATCGAGCGCATCCGCGGAAGTGATTAGGAATCAAAATAAAACCCAATAGGGAAAGTCTGGTTGAAATGGAATATCATGGTACGACTATACTGGCCGTCAGGCACCAGGGCAAAGTGGCGGTTGCCGGTGACGGCCAGGTCACATTGAACACCAACGTGGTCAAGCATCGCGCTAAAAAAGTCAGACGCATTTACAATGACGGAATAATTGTGGGGTTCGCCGGTGCCACTGCAGATGCCTTGAATTTGTCGGAACGCCTGGAAGAAAAACTCGAAAGATATAACGGCAACCTGACTCGAGCCGCTGTGGAACTGGCGCGGGATTGGCGTACGGACAAATATTTGAGGCGGCTTGAAGCCGTCATGGTCGCAGTTGATGAAAAGAGCATGTATCTGATCTCCGGCAACGGCGACGTCATAGAGCCCGATGAAGGAATCGTTGCCATCGGCTCAGGTGGAGTGGCGGCCCAGGCGGCCGCCAAGGCATTAATTGAGTATGCCGAATTTGATGCGCGCGGCACCGTTCAGGAGGCAATGAAAATTGCGGCCTCCATTTGTATTTATACCAATGATGTTATTACCATCGAGGAGATGTGAGGAACATAAATGAGCGACCTGAAACCATCAGAAATTGTAAAAGAGCTGGATAAATATATTATCGGTCAGGATAAAGCCAAACGGTCTGTGGCCGTTGCGCTTAGAAATCGCTGGCGTCGGCAGCAAGTACCGGAAGATCTGCGCGATGAAATTGCACCTAAAAATATCATCCTGATTGGACCGACCGGAGTCGGTAAAACCGAAATAGCCCGCCGGCTTTCCCGGCTAACGGATTCTCCGTTTTCCAAAGTTGAAGCTTCCAAATTCACTGAGGTCGGATACGTCGGCCGGGATGTAGAGTCCATGGTGAGAGATCTGGTTGAGCTGACAATTAATATTTACAAAGTCCGGGCCCAGGAGGGCGTTCAGGATAAAGCCCGGCAGATCGCTGAAGAGCGTATGCTCGATCTATTGTTGCCCAAATCGGAGCCGCCCCCGCCCGTCAAGAAAGATGATACCACAACGGATGTCCAGTTTGAACTGGTGACATCCGGCGGCGAAGAATCTTCTTCTACCCGGGAAAAATTGCGCAGCATGTTGCGCAAGGGAAAACTCGAAAATCGCTATGTTGATCTTGATGTTTCCGATCGCAGCATGCCGATGGTGGAGATTTTTTCCAATGTCGGGATGGAAGAAATGGGAATTAATTTTAAAGATATGCTGGGCGGGATGTTGCCGAAAAACACCAAACGCAGGCGCGTTAAGGTACCGGAAGCCATGGAAATGCTGGCTCAGGAGGAAGCCCAGGATCTGGTGGACATGGATAAAGTCATCAAAGAGGCGATTGCCCGCGTCGAGCAATCGGGAATCATCTTTCTGGACGAAATCGATAAAATCGCCGGTAAAAACGGTGCGCACGGGCCGGACGTTTCCCGGGAAGGTGTACAACGAGATCTTTTGCCGATTGTCGAAGGCAGCACGGTAACTACCAAATACGGCCCGACGAAGACGGATCATATTCTGTTTATTGCCTCCGGGGCTTTCCATATGGTCAAACCTGCCGACCTCATTCCCGAACTGCAGGGGCGTTTCCCGATCCGGGTCGAACTCAATTCCCTGGGCCAAAAAGAGTTCGTCCGGATTCTGACCGAACCCAGAAACGCCCTGTTGCTTCAATATATAGCCCTGTTGCGAACCGAAAAGATGGATGTCGTTTTTGAGGATGATGCCGTCTCCGAAATAGCCCGGATGGCGGAAGAGGTGAACAATAAAACTGAAAATATCGGGGCCCGCAGGCTGCATACCCTTATGGAGTGCTTGTTAGAAGACTTCCTGTTTGATGCACCGGATATGCCGGCAAACCGGATAGTCATCGACAAACAGTATGTTGAAGACAAACTTAAGGACATCAAAGATGACGAGGATTTGAGCCGGTACATTCTTTAAATGAATATTGAAAATTTAAGATTGAATTTTCATTCTTCAATCTTCAATATTACTGGGGGGTAAAACATTGACCACTGAAATCATGCAACAGGCCGATCAAGTTATCGCTAAAACTTATAAGCGGTTTCCGGTTGTCCTTTCAAAAGGCAGCGGCTGTACTCTGACCGATACTGAAGGTCGCAGCTACACGGATTTTGTGGCCGGAATCGCCGTGTGCAATCTGGGTCATGCGCATCCGGCCATTACCAAAGCGCTAACCACCCAAGCGCAAACTCTTTGGCATGTATCCAACCTTTACTATACGATGCCCCAGGTCGAGTTAGCGGTCTGGCTGGTTAAAAACAGTTTTGCCGACCGGGTATTTTTTTGCAACAGCGGGGCCGAAGCCAACGAAGCGGCCATTAAGCTGGCCCGCAAGTATTTCAGCGATCGCGGACAGAACCATCGCTTTAGAATTATTGCCATGGAACAGTCTTTTCACGGCCGGACGATGGGCACACTTTCAGCCACGGGACAGGATAAAATCAAAAAGGGCTTTGACCCGGTTTTAGACGGATTTGATTTTGTACCTTTTAACGATGCGGCCGCACTGCGCGAAAAAATTGGGCCGGGTACCTGTGCGGTGATGCTCGAACCGGTTCAAGGTGAAGGCGGCGTACGCTGTCCGGATTCCGATTATTTAAAGGCTGTGCGACAAATTTGTGACGAAAATGGCGTATTGCTGATATTTGATGAGATCCAAACCGGAATGGGCCGAATCGGGACGCTGTTTGCCTATCAAAATTTTGGGATCGAACCTGATGTTTTGACATTGGCCAAAGCACTGGCCAATGGATTGCCGATCGGCGCTATGCTGGCCAAAGACCGGGTGGCGGACGCTTTTGGTCCCGGTGCGCATGCAACCACCTTTGGCGGGACCCCGATTGTCACTGCGGCGGCGCTTGAAGTCTGCAAAACCCTCCTGGAAGGCAATGTCATTGAACAGGGCCGCAAAAGAGCCGCCTATTTTCGGGAGAAGCTTCTGGACCTAAAGCAGCGGCACGATGCCATCGTTGATGTTCGAGGTCTTGGTTTGCTGCTGGGCATAAAGCTAAACTTTAATGCAGAATCCATGGTCAGCCAATGTATGCAGCAGGGTTTTTTTATTAACTGCATCCAGGAAAAAATTCTGCGGTTTGTACCGCCGCTGATCATTGAAGAAGCAGAGATTGATGCACTGGTTGACTGCCTGGACAGGCTCTTGCGGGACAGGGAAAATTGAATATTGAAGAATGAAGATTGAATATTTAAGGTATTCTTTCTGTTTTAATATTGGTCGGAGCACAGCGACATCCACAAATCTTCAATTTTAAATCTTCAATTACAGACTCACGCCGATTCGATTCCAAATAGAGAGTTCGTTCATTTTGCAGCAAATTTTATAATTAGGGTACACTGATGTCCGAGAAACTTTGGCAAGGCAGATTTTCAGAGAAGACGGCCAGTGTCGTGGAAGCATTTACTTCTTCGATTCAAGTCGATCAGCGGCTTTATGCCTTTGACATTCAGGGTAGTATAGCGCACTGCAAAACGCTGGCAAAAGCCTCTATTATCACTGAAGCAGAAGCTTCTGAAATAATTTCGGGACTTAAATCTATCAAACAGGAAATCGAAGCGGGCCGCTTTCAGTTCGATGACAGCCTGGAGGATATCCATATGCACATCGAATCCAGGCTGGTGGAGATTGCCGGACCGGTTGGCCGAAAACTGCATACGGCCAGAAGTCGCAATGATCAGGTCGCGTTGGACGTGCGGATGTACCTTAGAGACGCAACCGCTGATATCGTCCACCAGCTTTACCGGCTGCAGCATGTTCTGGTTGCCCTGGCGAAAAAACACATCGACGCCATATTACCGGGCTACACCCATATGCAACGGGCCCAACCGATTCTATTGTCTCATCATTTAATGGCATATTACGAAATGTTTGCAAGGGACATGCAGCGCCTGACGGGATGCCTGCAACGCATAAATATCATGCCATTGGGGTGCGCGGCTCTGGCGGGCACTACTTACCCGATCGATCGCGGCTACACGGCTGAATTATTGGGCTTTGAGGAAATATCCGCTAACAGCATGGACGCCGTATCGGATCGGGATTTTATCCTGGAATTTTTATCCTGCGCCGGCATTTGCATGATTCATTTCAGCCGGTTGTCGGAAGAGTTGATATTGTGGTCGACATCGGAGTTTAACTTTATTGAACTGCCAGATTCTTTTGCGACCGGCAGCAGCATTATGCCGCAAAAGAAAAATCCCGATGTTCCGGAACTCGTGAGGGGCAAGACCGGCGCGGTCATCGGCAATCTGATAGCCTTGCTGACCATGATGAAATCCCTGCCGCTATCCTATAACCGGGATATGCAGGAAGACAAAGCACCTTTGTTTAATACTGTGGACACGCTGACGACCTGCATCGGCGTATACTGTGACATGCTGCCCGAGATTAAGTTCAAGGAATCCGCCATGCGGCAGGCCGCATCCAAGGGATTTTTAGATGCAACGGATATGGCCGATTATTTGGTCACTCGGGGGCTGGCTTTTAGAGAAGCCCACCATCTTGTGGGAGAGGCGGTCAGTTTTGCGCTGGCAAATAAAAAAGAATTATACGAGCTCACATTGGAGCAATTGCAATCTTTTTCAAATCTGATAGGGGAAGATATATATTCTTTTTTGGAGACCCGCCAAATGGTGGAACGCCGCGCATCTTCGGGCGGAACCGCCGGCAAAAATGTCCGCCAAGCAATAGCCGCGGCCCTAAAGAAGCTGGGGCATAAAAAAGATGATCTGCCGAATTTTAGAAATTAATTCGCCCTGAAAAATTGCCCATTCAGGATTCTGTTATGGTTGATTATTCAATATGCAATCTTCAACTCCGGCTTGTCCGGATAAGGAATCCGCTAATTTGATCAGGTATTCGTCCGGGAAAATAAAGGCTGCAACGACCGCAGCCCTGATGGCAACGATCTGGCTGGCAGCGGTAGTAATACTCGTCGGGTGTGGTAAAAAGGGGCCGCCGGAGCCACCCAGCGGAAATAAACCGCCGTCGGTCAGGGATTTAGGATACAGCGTCACCGGTAACACCATTAAATTAAGCTGGACCATTCCGCAAACATCCGCAAAAGCCAAATCACCGGTAGCAGGTTTTTTGATTTACCGTTTTCAACAGCCGCTGCATGAAAAGGAATGTCCTAATTGTCCGGTAATTTTTAGACAAGTCGGAGATGTTCCGGCTCGTGGCCAAACCGGGTCGGCACCTTTGGTATTTACTCAAACGATTAAGCTCGGCTACCGTTACATTTATAAGGTAAAAGCCTATGACGATGAGGGAATAGGCAGCCGAGATTCCAATTTTGTTCAATTTCTTTTTTAATGTGATATTTTTGCTAAGCAGGTGAATTATGCATCATTTTAAGTATCGAGAAAATGCTTTGTACTGTGAAGACGTGCCCATATCTGAAATTGCCGGCGAGATTGGTACGCCATTTTATCTATACAGCCACGCAACTCTGAAGCGGCATTTTCAGGCATTTAGCTTGGCTTTTGAAGGTATCGATAATCTGATTTGCTATTCGGCCAAAGCCAATACAAATCTGGCCGTTTTGAAACTGTTTGCCGATCTGGGGTGTGGACTGGATATCGTATCCGGCGGGGAATTATACCGGGGGCTCACGTCCGGTTTTAGTCCGGATCACGTTGTTTATTCCGGCGTGGGTAAAAGTGCTGTCGAAATCGACTATGCCCTTGAAAAAGGCATTCTGATGTTCAATGTCGAGTCTTTAGTTGAACTGGAATTGATCAACGAGCGCGCCGGACAGCTCAATACGCAAGCACCCATTGCCATTCGGGTAAACCCGGATGTCGATCCGAAGACCCATCCGTACATATCCACGGGTTTGAAAAAAAACAAATTCGGTATCGAAGCTCAAGCCGCCATTGAAGCTTTCCGGGTGGCAGAACGCCTCGAACATGTCGAAGCAATCGGCGTTGCCTGCCACATCGGGTCTCAAATTACTGATTCCGACCCTTTTGAAGAAGCTCTGAAAAGTTTAAAAACACTGATCAGTGAATTGAAACAGATGGGCATCAATATTAAATATCTGGACATGGGCGGCGGACTTGGCATTACCTATGCCGATGAGAAACCGCCGCCGATTGATGAATATGCCGGCACCATTATCGAGCAGCTGAAAGACATGGATCTTAGGCTGATTCTGGAGCCCGGACGGGTGTTTGTCGGCAATGCCGGCATTCTGGTTACAAAAGTGCTTTACCGGAAGACCGGAGGCTTCAAAAATTTCGTGATTGTTGATGCCGGTATGAACGATTTAATGCGACCGACGCTGTACAACGCTTTTCATGCCATCGAACCGGTGGTCAATTCACGCCAGGATCTGATTGTCGCCGATGTGGTCGGGCCGATTTGTGAAAGCAGCGATTTTTTGGCAGTCGATCGCAGCATGGCCACCGTCGATGGCGGTGATCTTTTGGCCGTAATGAGCGCCGGTGCATACGGGTACGTCATGTCTTCTAATTATTGTTCGCGACCCCGGGTGGCCGAAGTTATGGTAAAGACAGCCTTTTTCAGGTAGTCAAGTCCCGGGAAAGTTACGCCGACCTGATGCGGGGAGAAACGGTGCCGACGTTTCTGGAGAAATGATTTTCTGATTTGGAATCTTTTCACTATTTCATGGTCCTAATAATATTCCTACAAACTATGACGGATACAATTAAATGAACACCATTGCATTTTCCAAGATGAGCGGCAGCGGTAATGATTTTATTATCATTGACAATCGCAATCAGTGTGTCGACGGCATTGATATGGCGCAATTTATTACTTCCGTGTGCCGCCGCAAAATGTCGGTGGGGGCGGATGGATTAATTCTGATTGAGCCCTCTGATAAGGCTGATTTCCGCTGGCGGTTTTATAATTCCGATGGCAGCCGCGCTGAAATGTGCGGCAACGGGGCACGCTGTGCTGCTCGATTTGCTTTTGTCAACGGTATCAGCGGGGAAAATTTGAGTTTTGAAACCGACGCCGGGATTGTTAGCGGTCGGGTTGAAGCTGATAGGGCCAAAGTTAAAATGCCGGATCCGACGGATCTTCGTCTGGATTATTCAATCGAGCTGGCAACGGGTCCGCTGGCCGTCAACAGTATCAATACCGGCGTGCCCCACGCGGTAGTCATGAAGAATGCGATTGAAGCGGTTGATGTTTTCGGATTGGGCCGCGAGATTCGAAACCATGAAGTCTTTGCTCCGGCCGGCACCAACGTGAATTTCATCTGTCAGCAAGGCTCCGGACATCTGGCTATTCGAACCTATGAACGCGGTGTTGAGGATGAAACGCTCGCCTGTGGAACGGGGGCAATCGCCAGCGCGCTTGTTTCCGCTGTTAAACTGGACTGGACTTCTCCCATCGATCTGCTGACTCGCAGCGGCGAGTCATTGACCATTCACTTCGCTGAAAACAACGGCAATTTCAACGATGTTTATCTTGAAGGTGATGCCCGCATCATCTACACCGCCCAACTCGGCGAAGATGCCTGGAAGAAATAATAGGCTAATATCATTACATTTAACCCTGAACGATGAACCTGTGAAAGCTATGCATATAGCCTACCTGAGTGTCGGCTCCAACCTGGGCGACAAACTTGAAAATTGCCGCAACGGTATATCAGCCATGACGTGTTCAGCTAGTATCCGTTTAATCGACCAATCGCCAATTTACCGCACCGAACCGGTTGATTTCCGGGACCAGGACTGGTTTGTAAATTATGCGGTCAAAATAGAAACCGATCTGGATCCGCTATCTTTACTGAATTTTCTTAAATCCATTGAGCAGAATGCCGGGCGGGTGCCGCATGCCGTTCGATTCGGGCCCAGGGTTCTCGATCTGGATATCATTTTATACGATGATGTCGTGCAAAATGATTCAAAATTGACGATCCCGCATCCCAGAATGCATAAAAGGCGCTTTGTGTTAAAACCGATTTGTGATATAGACCCAGACATCAATCATCCGGTGCTTCAGCAGAAGTTGCTTTGCTTGCTGGAAAATATGGATGAAGAAGGACAGGGGATAATTGAATATAAATGATCAGATTTATCATATTGGCCGTCGTGGCATATGTGTTCTACCGCGCACTGAAGTCATGGATGTTCCCGGGGCCGGATGCATCTAAAACAGTTGCAGGCCAGAACATCGGCAAGATTGATGATGTCATGATTAAGGATCCTTTCTGTGAAGCTTATTTCCCCAGGAGAAATGCCGTGCATTTAAATTATGGCGGTCAAGATCTGTATTTTTGCAGTGCCGAATGCAAAGATAAATATTTCGCCGCCCAGTCCGGGAATGAGACTCAAAGTGAATAAAGTCTTAAGCCATCCCAACACACTGACGCTGTTTAGAGTTATTACAGTTCCGGCCATCGTGATTCTGATGATGTTCCCCAATCGGGTTTGCACGTGGGTGGCTGCAATCCTGTTCAGTGCCGCTGCCATTACGGACTACCTGGACGGCTATATCGCCAGGACCCGGGAGTTGGAATCAAATCTTGGTAAAGTGATGGATCCGGTGGCGGACAAACTTCTAGTGTCTTCGGCATTTATCATGCTCACCGCGATCGGCTGGGTGCCGGCCTGGGTGGTGTGCATCATTATCGGTCGTGAAATAGCCGTGACGGGTTTGCGCAATATCATCGCCGAACACAAAGAAGACGTATCGGCATCCAATCTGGGCAAGTATAAGACCGGATTTCAAATCGCCGCCGCCATTCCGCTTTTAATCCATTATCCATTCTGGGGGCTTAAACCAAAGCCGATCGGAGATTTTTTTCTGTGGGGAGCCCTGATTTTTACCGTTTGGTCCGGAGTGGATTATTTCATTAAATTCAGAAAACTGCTTAAAACATAGCGGTTCAGGGTTCAACGGTTCAAGGTTCAGTTCTGCCACAGGCTGCGGAACGACCAATCAAATCGAAAAAAAACCCTAAAAACACAAAACCTGTCTGCGATACATAATTCGTTGAGTTGTTGTAAGCATTGATTTATAAACCAAACGGTTAAATTTGCCTCTCACCGGTTTCAAGCATTGCGGGCAGATCGAATAATGAATATCGAAGAATAGCAATCTGCCCCTCGTGAGCATCTGTGTCGAACGATTTATTTTAATTATCGGCCTGAACTATCCGGATCCACACTTCGAAATTCTAGTGGTCGCTATTTAAACCAGAAACCGATCCACCCCCGAATTTCTTAACCCAATCTCTGAACCTATAATCCCAAAAATATTTACGATATCCCATTGTTTTTTGTTGACAGATTATTAATAAATAAGTAATTAATAAAGTTCAGCTGAGCGGGAATAACTCAGTGGTAGAGTGCGACCTTGCCAAGGTCGAAGTCGCGGGTTCAAATCCCGTTTCCCGCTCCATTTTTTTTTTGGGCGGCATAGCCAAGTGGTAAGGCAGAGGTCTGCAAAACCTCCATTCTCCGGTTCAAATCCGGATGCCGCCTCCAAAAATCGAAAAGGCTTGCAAGATAACGGGTATCTTGCAAGCCTTTTTTATTGGCTCCGGGATCGCAGAAATTTAGCTTGTTATTTCACCTGCTGTTTCAAGCGGCTCTTATTGCGCAGGCTGCTGTGACTTTTTATTTCGTTTTTACAATCTGAAATATAAAACTGTTTTGTAATTGGTGATTTAACTCTGATTTGTAAGCAGCATGGTGGAAGGATCCAATCTTAGATCAAGATGCTTTGAAAATGAATCGCCGCCTTTTAGGGCTTTCACATGAATTTCTTTGCCCACCGGCAAAAGCTGAATGGCTATTTCGAACAAATCGGCAACATAAGCCAGCTGCAGCGGTGTACCATCCGCTTCAGGTTCTTCATGCCGATGGGTGCGCACGGTAAACCAGGAATGCATACCCTGTTCGGCGGCCAACTCTTTGAATTCGCTCAAAGATTGGTGAACGGAATCCTCAAATGGAAGACCGTCGACGATTATCATCTGCGGTTTGAAGATATTTTGTTCAGTCAGATCCGCCAGTCGTTCCTGTAATTTCGGTACACTGAAGCCTTCAACCCGAAAGGTCATGATAAACCGGTTCGGTAAAACGGACTCCCAGAGCTGGTTGATTTGGTGGGCCTGATACTGTTGGGCGATCAGGTTAAAAACTTCTTTATACCACAGACTGACTTTGTTGACGGGATCTGAAAGGCTGATGTGCAGCACGTTTTTACCTCTGAGCAGCGCATTTAGCGAGAGCTGAACTAAAAATGCCGTTTTTCCGACACCGGCACGTGCCAGAACTGCGCCGAACTGGCCGGAATCCAGAATGTCATCATTTTCATGACCCATTAGACGCAACGGATTTCTCAGTATAAGATCTTTTTTCAACATGGTGAAATACCTTTCTTTGATGTGAATAACGCCGGCCTTTTTTTGAACTGGACCGTCAGCGTTGTCACGATCGACGGCGGACCGGCTGTTAAATAGAGCTGCCGGCGCTTTAGTCGACTTGCGATAGGGTAGAACTGTATTTAAAACTTCAGGGATAATCGTTTCCGTCGAGCCTACGATTTTTTGATCAGAGGAGTCAATTACTTTTCCTGAATTTCGTGGTGAATCCAAATTTTCAAAACCTTTAGCAAATGAATAATAAAGATTGAAGATTGAATACTAGCGGTATTCGCTTCGCTCGATCTACTTTATAAATCCGAAATCTGCAATCCGTAATTGAATTTTACGCGAAGCCCTTCGCGCTCTGCTCTATGCATCACTACCCGCAACACGCACCGTTTAAATCGATCATATATTTAGAATTAGCGGTTTTGGCTTTGGGCTTTCAGCCGGCACCAAAGGTGCCTTAGGCCACATTCTTTTTTTCTTCAGCCGATTTTTTGATAAGCTCATCGGCTATATTTTGCGGTACCTTTTTATAAGTGGCGAACTCCATCGTGAACTGCGCTTGTCCCTGGGTTAGAGATCTTAAAACAGTCGAATAGCCGAACATATCAGCCAGTGGTACCTGAGACTCAATCACGCACAGCACCCCTTCATCCTGTGAACCGACAATGATACCCCGTCGCTGATTTAATGAGCCCATGACGGGTCCCTGGAATTCCGAAGGCGACTCGACCACAACTTTCATGATCGGTTCATGAATTACGGGACCGGCTTTGGCGTATGCTTGCAAAAACGCTCCCCGGGCTGCTGCTTGAAATGCCATCTCCGAAGAATCCACCGCGTGCGAGGCGCCGTCGTTGATTTCAACTTTGACTCCGGTAACCGGGAACTCCATCTTGGGTCCTTTGGCAAGACATGCTTTGAAACCCTTTTCACAGGCCGAGATGAACTGAGTCGGAATGGAGCCGCCCACCACCCGATTGTCAAAAACGAATTCCTCATCGTTGACCGGCTCCAGATAACCGGCCACCCGTCCATATTGGCCGGCGCCCCCGGTCTGTTTCTTGTGAATATAGTCAAATTCCGCTCTGCGGGTGATCGTTTCGCGATACGCCACCCTTGGCATACCCGGAATCACCTGAGCACTATATTCGCGCAGCATGCGCTCAATGTAAACTTCAAGGTGCAGTTCCCCCATGCCCGAGATTATGGTGTCGCCGGTTTCGTCGTTGGTATGAACCCGGAAAGTGGGATCTTCTTTGGTAAAGCGGGTCAGTGCTTTGGACATGTTGATCTCGGATTTGTGATCTTTGGGCGCGATGGCCAGTGAGATTACCGGATCCGGGACGTACATCGAGGTCATGGTCAAGTCCAGACCTGGTGCGGCAAACGTATCACCGGAGGCACAATCGATTCCAAAAAGGGCACCGATGTACCCTGCCGGAATATCCTTAATATCCTCCATCTGGTCGGCATGCATACGCGCCAGGCGGCCGATTTTGACTTTTTTTCCAGTGCGAATATTGATAATTGTGTCGCCCTTGGCCATGGAACCCTGGTAAACCCGGATGTAGGTAAGTTGCCCGTAGGCGCCGTCCTCCAGTTTAAAAGCCAATGCGACGAGCGGCTTTTGACTGTCCGTAAAAAGCTCCACGGGGGTTTCATCCTTATCCATATCCAGCGCCTGATTTTTCACATCCTTCGGACAGGGCAATAATTCGGTAACACCGTCTAATAACGGTTGAACCCCCTTGTTTTTGTATGCTGAACCGATAAAGACAGGGGTCAGTTCTCTGGTTAGCACCCCGCGGCGTACGGCCCGCAGGATCATGTCCGCTGATATTTCCTGTTCTTCCAGGACCGCCTCGGTCAGCGAGTCGGAAAACATAGTTGCGGCATCAATCAGTTCATCTCTTTTTGCGAGGGCTTCGGGCATGCGATGATCCGGTATTTGGTCAACCCGAACCTCATCCCCGTTTTCACCGTCAAAGTATAACGCTTTCATGGAAACCAGATCAATGAGCCCCTCAAAATCGGCTTCAAGGCCGATCGGCAGCTGCATGGCGACGGCATTGTGTCCCAGTTTTTCTCTTAATTGATCGATGACCCGCGACGGATTGGCGCCGCTGCGGTCGCATTTGTTGATAAAGGCAACGCTGGGTACTTTATAGCGTTTCATTTGCTGATCGACCGTAATGGACTGTGACTGCACACCGCCGACGGCACACAAAACCAAAATGGCCCCATCCAGCACGCGTAAAGACCGTTCGACTTCAATGGTAAAATCGACATGGCCGGGGGTATCGATAATGTTAATTTCATGGCCACGCCATTCACAATAGGTGGCTGCCGAGGCGATGGTGATGCCCCGTTCTTTTTCCAGTTCCATGGAATCCATGGTGGCGCCGACACCGTCTTTTCCTTTGACGTCATGAATTGCGTGGATTCGTTTGGTGAAATAGAGAATCCTTTCGGTCAGGGTCGTTTTTCCTGAGTCGATATGCGCGCTGATACCGATATTTCTAACTTTTTCGATTTCTTTTTTCATCGGAATAATACCTTTAAACTTTCTTTGCCGTAATAGATTTCAAGTTTGCGTTGCCCATTAAAAAATCCCGCATTCGAGGGCCTCACAGCGAATGTGGGATTGCGTTATTAACCCAATTTAATTTTAAACGTGTACAATAAGGTTGTATTCGATGTTTGTCAATAAAATTTTAAAACTATGATTGAGAAATAATTACCCACGTTTTTTTCCTGGTTTGCGAAAACGTTTTTTTATTGGTTTCCGTCTGAGAAGAACATAAGTAGCACCGGCCCCACCGTCACAAAGTCTGGCACTGGTAAAAGCGATAACCCATTTGTGCCAAGGGCTTGTGGTGAGCCAACGGTAAACTTTGGATTTTAAAATCGGCCCGGCGGGCGATGACAGACCCCGGCCGTGGATGATGAGAACCGCCCGTTTGCCCGCCGTGATACTTCTGCTTAAAAAGCCATCGATGGCTTCATGGGCTTCATCTGCCCGCAGTCCGTGCAGGTCAATATGATCTTGAATAGAAAAATCACCGCGGTGAAGCCGGCGGGCAATTTCCGGGTTTACGCCCTGGGCAATGCCCTCTGCATATTCCGGTGTCAAGGATACAATAAATCCGGTACCATATTTGACCAGGTTTATCAGCTGGGCCACGGATTCGGGGTCGGCATTGGGATTTCGGTCGGTTTCTGTTGGCTCTGTTGCCAAGGGCGGGGGGATATGCGTAGAACATTTTGATCTTGATATTTTTTTTACACCCGCCATTGCTTCTTTAAATAGCAGGTGGCCCGGCCGTTGATCGTTTTGCTCCGCTTGCGGCCTCCTGTGCGCCGCGCTCTTTAGCGGTTGAAGCTCAACCGATTTACTCTCCAGCAGCGCTTTTAGGTCTTTGAAGGGCTTGAAAATACCTGATGAAGAATTTGAGGATTTCATGGATAGATCCTAACCCGGATATATGACCGAATTCAGTTCCCTTCGCTAAGACGCAGACTAACCAGCTTCCCGGAAGGGGGCGTATCCTGCTGTAAGGTAACAATATAGCCCCTGGCCGTCAACCGGAATCCGTTCAATTAATAATACAGACTAAAATCTCGATTTAAATTGAAATATTTGATATATGTCGTCTAGGTTGAATGGTTCAGGGTTCAACCCAGCCGCCGGCAAAAAAATGACCGTTCTAATCGAAAAAAAACAAATAGAGGTCGAACATCGAATACTGTATTCTGTCATTTTATAAAAATACTGAGCAAAGCGGGTCTACCCTTCGAATATTTGCGGTTCGTTTGTTTTAAAAGATTAAGCACAGCGTCATCAATGTTGAATGTCCGATGTTGGGCGTTCGATGTTCGAGGTTCAATATTTTCCTAGATTTCAATCTATATAGTATCCATTTTCAAATAGTTGTAACCTTTGAACCCAGAACGCTGAACCCAGAACCCACAACCCAAAAGCGAATAAATATCCAAAATTTTAGCGCCGGACGGGAGGAAGTCAATGGACTGGCAACATCTTTATGAGTCGAAAGTTGTCGATGCACCGGAAGCAATGTCAAAGATTATGAGGGGTAGTCGGGTGTTTATCGGCACGGGCTGCGGTGAACCCCAGCACCTTATCCATGCGATGGTCGAAGACCAAAATTTGCAGGACATTATGGTGTATCAGATGCTGTCGTTCACCCTTGCAAAATTCGTCGATGATCCATCCTTTACGCGTCGCTTTTCACTTAAGCTGTTTTTTATCAGCCGGGCCATGCGCAAGGCGGCATTTGAAGGCAAGATCGATTACATTCCCGAATACCTTTCCCAGATACCGCGCTTATTTTCCTCACAGCGCATCGGTCTGGATGCGGCTCTGGTCCAGGTCAGCCCGCCGGACAAGTTCGGATATTGCAGCCTGGGGGTTTCAGTTGATATCACCAGATCAGCCGTGGAGCATGCGATGGTGGTCATTGCACAGGTCAATCCGAACATGCCCAGAACGTGGGGTGACAGTTTTGTGCATGTGCGTGATATCGACTGGATCGTGCCGTATGAAGAGAATCTGGTAGAAGCCCTGCCAACGGTCAAAGACAATGAAGTCGCCCGCAGAATTGGACATTATGTGTCTCAACTGGTGGATGACGGTGCTACCCTCCAGATCGGATTCGGTAATTTGCCTTACGCCATATTAAAATACCTGGACGGCAAAAAAGATCTGGGAATCCACACCCAGTTGATCACCGATGGGCTATTGCCGTTGTTCGAGAAAAATGTGATTACCAATAAAAAGAAGACCCTGCTGCCCGGTCGGGTCGTCAGCTCCCTGTGCATGGGATCGGAAAAGATTTACCGCTATGTGGACAACAATCCCTCCTTTTATTTTCGATCGTCCGAATTTGTCAATGACCCAACGGTCATTGCCCGCAACGACAATCTGATTTCCATCAGTTCCGCGCTGGAGGTGGATTTGACCGGGCAAGTCTGTTCGGATTCGATGGGGTATCTATTTTATAGCGGTATCGGGGATCAGGTCGATTTTTTACGTGGAAGCTCCATGTCAAAAGGCGGTTTTTCGATTGTTGCGTTGCCTGCAACCGCCCAAAATGGTTCGGTGTCACGTATCGTCTCGCATCTCAGTGAAGGTGCCGGTGTGGCGACTACCCGGGGCGATGTCAACTTCGTCATCACCGAGTATGGTATTGCCGAGCTGAAGGGCAAGGGGATTTATCAGCGGGTCATGGAATTGGCCCAGATCGCTCATCCGAAATTTCGCGAAGAGCTGATCGATGTGGCCAAAAAAAGACACTATATTTTTGCCGACCAGCTGCCGCCGTCAACTGAAGATCTTCTTTTTTTGGAGGGGTATAAATCCTCATTGAAACTTAAAAACGGAAAAAATGCTGAATTCCGTCCGCTGCTGCCTTCGGATGAATTTGCTTATCGCAATTTCTTTTATTCGCTGCAGGAGAAAACGATTTATCTGCGGTTTTTCTATAAAATGCGTACTTTTTCGCATGAGGTTGTGCAGAAACAGTGGTCGAGCGTTGATTATCACAATAATATGTCAATTATCGGCCTAGTTCAGCGCGGAGGTCACCAGGAAATTGTGGCCATCGGTTCTTATGCCCAGGAGGACGAAACCCGGGCTGAAGTGGCCTTTGTCGTGCGTGAAGATTTTCACGGAATGGGAATAGCTTCTTATCTACTTGATATTCTTCTGCAAATTGCAAAAGAAAATCACTTCGACAGTTTCTGTGCAACGGTATTGCGTGAAAATGCGGCCATGATTCGTGTTTTTAAAAAACGATTTCCGAATGCCAGGATCTCGGTCAACAGTGGGTCCGATCTTCGGATCCTGATGGATTTTGATGAGCTAGATCAAGACCTCAAAACTGATAGCCCCAAAAAAAATTAACTTGCTAAAATACGGTATATTTAGTAATTTAAGAAGTATAAGTCGCATTTTCCAATCTTCCATCATTCCAACACTCCAGTTGGGCGAAAGCCTCTAACTTGTCCGGTGTTGCCTGCAAGTCTGAGTGGCGAAATGCGTGGAAGACTGCCGTCTATTTACCTCGCTGAAACCGGTTATTCGTTATGGAGAATGAAATATTAATTAAAGTTTTTCTGAAACCTACCGAAATTAATAAGGATTTGGGAATTATACCAACAATCACACTCTAGGGAGGCTGGCAATTGTCATATTCGCTTGGTCAAAAACAACTTGATGGCATTGAAGATATATTACAGCAGGACCTCATCGATAACGGGGTACGGTGCGTTTTTTTAATTGATATGGCCGGTAATATCATTGCCAATTTGGATAACGGCGAAAAACAACACGATATATATTCGCTGGCGGCATTAGCCGCGGGTAATTTTGGTGCTGTCAGCGCCATGGCCAAAATTATCGGCGAGAATGAATTTTCGTTACTTTTCCATAAAGAGTTTGTCTGATAACCCGAACGGTTTTTAAGCCGAATTTCGGCTGAACAGAAATTAATTAATGAATTAATCATTAATTGTGTGCAGGAGTAAAAGA